>Ga0153933_1000243_pt1 | contig 24371 bp, 18 predicted proteins | sample TSNJ017MetaG_FD_102275 | JGI IMG/M metagenome (GOLD analysis project Ga0153933, IMG submission 102275) | Attine ant fungus gardens microbial communities from New Jersey, USA - TSNJ017 MetaG | ecosystem: Host-associated > Fungi > Mycelium > Unclassified | place: USA: New Jersey, Wharton State...
ATGCCGATCCGCGAGGCGATCAAGCAATATCCAACCAGCTGCGGTGAGGTTGGTTGGCAGGCCATAGCGCAGATTTCTGATTTGATACGGTTGTTTCGCGGCAGAGGATGGCCGGTGATATTTCCGCATGTCGCCTGCAAGGTCAGCCATGACCAGGGGGCATTTGCGGCGAAAATTCCGGGCATCATGCAGATTCCGCCCGAGGGCTACGACTTTGTTCGCGAGGTGGCTCCAGAGCCGGGAGAGCTGCTGCTGCCAAAGACGCAGGCAAGCGCGTTCTTCGGCACCCCGCTCACGACGTATCTCGTCGGAGCCGGGATCGATTCACTGGTGGTGACCGGCTGCACGACAAGCGGCTGCGTCCGGGCATCGGTCGTCGATGCATGCGCGCTGAATTTCAAATCGATCGTACCAAGCGATGCCGTCTACGATCGATCGCCGACTTCGCACGCCGTCAACCTGTTCGATATAGCCAGCAAGTACGCAGATGTGATGCCCACCTCGGAAGCCATCGAGCGGCTTCATGCTCTGCCGGCCGATCGTACGCAGGATCGCCCGACATGAGTATCGCCCAGGTCCCCGGTCTGCTCTACGGCGCTCACGTGCGCGCAAACGGCATCCGCCAGCATTACCTGCGCTTCGGCGGAGCCGGTCCTGTCATCATCATCGTCCCGGGCATCTCGACGGCCGCGGCACAATGGGCGTTCGTCGCGGAACGTTTGTGCATCAGACACGACGTCTATGTACTCGACGTCCGGGGGCGCGGCCTTTCCGAAAGCGGACCGCATCTCAATTATTCGCTGGATGCCTGCGCCTCCGATCTGGTCTCGTTCGCCGAGGCGCTGGAAATAGGGGCGTATACCCTGCTCGGCCACTCCATGGGGGCCCGGATCGGAATTCGTGCCGCGCGCTGGCGTCCATCGTCCATGAGACAGTTGATCATGGTCGATCCGCCGGTCTCCGGCCCCGGACGCCGCGCCTATCCAAGTCCGATCGGGCCGCTTCTCAAGCTGCTTCATAGCGCAAGGCTTGGAGAAGCGGACGCGGCGCTGCGAAGCCCCTCCGCGCCGTGCTGGCCCGAAAAGCACATCCGAGCCCGGGCCGAATGGATGCACACCTGCGACGAGCGTGCCCTTATCGAAAGTCACAAGGGCTTTCATCACGATGACATTCACAACGATCTCGCCAACCTCAGCGTCCGCACCTGGCTGCTCGTTGCGGGCAAAGGCGACGTCATCCGTCCCGAAGATGAGAGAGAGATTCAAAGATTATTGCCGTCCATCGAGATCAAGCGACTGGCGAGCGCAGGTCACCAAATGCACATCGACGACACGGAAGGCTTCCTTTCGATCGTCAGCGACGTCCTCGCCTGACCTATCGAAAGACCGGTCGGAGCGCTGCGAATACATGCCTGGCGAAGGAGATGACTGAAGATGACCCGGCAACGCATCGATGTTGAAATGCTCGAATTGTTCAAGGCCGAACTTGCACTCTGCAAGGTGAGGGAAGGCGAGGTCGTGGCTGTCCTGAGCGGCGGCGAGGATCAGTCGGAGTATGCCCAGACGTTCATGCTGGCCGCGCGGAGCCTTGGCGCGACAACCTTCCACCTCAATGTTCCAAAGTACGGCCAGAGCAAGGTTGCGGGCCAGCAGGGCAGACACGCGTTGAGCGGCAACCAGCCGGCGATCGACACGCTCAAGCGCGTCGATATGGTGATTGATCTTCTGGGCCTGCTGTTCTCGCGCGAGCAGCTCGAAATTCAGGAGGCGGGCACGCGCATTCTGCGCGTCATGGAGCCGTTCCACATTCTCAAGAAGATGTTCCCGACTGAGGATCTCCGCCGGCGGACCGAGCTCTCACGAACGCTCCTGCAGTCAGCCAGAACCATGCGCATCACGTCGCCGGGCGGAACGGATGTGACCTACGGCTTAAAGCAGTATCCGGTCATTTCCGAGTACGGATACACCGATGAACCGGGCCGCTGGGATCATTTCCCGTCAGGATTTGCTTTCACGCAAGCCACGGATGGAGACGTCAACGGCACTGTCGTTCTGATGCCGGGCGACATTCTCTGCGCATTCAAGCGCTACATCCAGTCTCCGGTCACGCTGACCATCAAGGACGGCTACATCGTAGACCTCAAGGGCGAGGGCACCGACGCGACGCTCATCAGGAGCTATATCGATAGTTTCGGCGATCCGCGCGGTTGGGCAATCTCGCATATCGGGTGGGGATCGAATGAGCGCGCCGACTGGCACCATATAGCTGCATCTCAGCAGCTCGCGTCGGAGCATATCATGAACGCGCTTTCCTTTTATGGAAACGTTCTGTTCTCGACCGGACCGAATACCGAGCTTGGCGGCACGAACGACACGCCGTGTCATCTCGATATCCCGCTTCGCGGCTGCAGTCTCTGGCTCGACGATATTCACATCCTCGACAAGGGGGAGTTTGCCTATCCGGAGTTGAGGGCGCCCGGCCGCTAGGCCTCGCCATCGAACCGGGACCGGAGCCGCAGTTGCGGCTCCCAATGACGCGGAAAGCGCTTCGGCGACGATCATCCACTGTTCAGCTCTTTCAACGGGAAACGCATTGCATGTCTAAAACCGTCTCATGCGCGGAAGATTACACGGCCAGGCAACGCTATTCGATCATGATCTCGGCGATGCTGGGATACATTCTCGACTTCTACGATGTCCTGATCTTTCCGTTTCTCCTGCCTGCGATCCAGCGCTCAATGTCGCTATCGTTGACCGAGATCGGCTCTCTGCAGGCCCTGACACTCTTCGGATCGGCGATCGGCGGGGCCCTGTTCGGCGTCATCGGTGATCGCCTTGGCCGAAAGACCTCGCTTCAGCTCACGATCGCGCTGTTCTCGGTCGCGGCGATTATTTCCGCGTTCGCATGGAATTACTGGTCGCTTGCGGTGCTGCGGTTCATCACCGGCATCGGTCTTGGCGGCGAGTACGGCGTTGGCATGGTGCTTTTCAACGAGGCCTGGAAGAAAGGCAGCCGCGGCCTGGGCGCGGCTGCGCTGCAGGGCTGCGCCGTGATCGCATCGTCCACGGCGTCGATCGTCGGCATCTGGCTTATCGCGACGTTCAGCGACGAGTGGAGCTGGCGCATCGGCCTGCTGAGCGGCGGAGTGCCGATCCTGCTGATCATTTTCATCCGCTTCTTCATGCCTGAATCGAAAATCTGGCTGGAGTACGAGGCCCAACGCAAGGCCGGTCAGGTTGCAGAGGCGGCCCGCACTCTTCCCCTGGCCGATCTGTTCCGCAACGGGCTGGCGCGCCAGACCGTCACTGCCTGCGTGTGGCTGATGAGCTACATGCTTTGCTACTACAGTGTCGTCTCCTTCATTCCGACGCTGTTGCTCCGGGACATGCACACGCCGGGCGACGTGGTTCGCACCACGGCCGTTCTTCTTTCCGTGGTCAGCGGCATCTGCTATCTCGCCAACGGCCTTTTCAACGACAGGGCCGGCCGCCGGTTCGGTGCTCTCGTGCCGGCATTGTTCTGGATCGGATCCCTGGTTGGCATGGCAGTGTGGGGAGGTCAGCTCTACGCCGGCTCGAAAGCCGAGTGGCCGATGTTCTGGCTCTATATCGGATTCGGGATTGGCAACGTTGCGCTCGGCGTGACGGGCGTCTGGATCTCGGAGCTCTATCCGGTCAATCTGCGTGCGACGGCGGTGTCTACATTCTATATGGGCGGTCGCGGCCTTGGCAGTATCGCGCCGGTTATTGTGCCCCTTGCGGCCGCTCATTTCGGCGGAAGCCTGCTAAACGGCATGGTTGCCGTGGCCCTTCCCGCTGCAGCTGTCTTCGTTCTTGCCTCTCTTCTGCTTCCTGAGACGCTCGGTCGGGATTTGTCCGCGAAGGGCTTCAAGGCCGACGCGGACTCGGAGCCGGCGATGAAGGCTGCTCCGGTCTCGAGCGTATGATGCACTCGTGAAATGACGAGCAGCCGGGGAGATGAGAGCTTGGCGCGCTCATCTCGCCGGCCCGGCGCGCAAGTTGGAATCCGCTGCCGGGCCGTCGATGGGGACAAATGACGTCTAATCGAGATCAGTAAGTCACTGAGTTTTCTCAGGCCAGGGCTGACTCTTAATTTGCCGGTCGAGCGATTTCAGGAGGGGTTGCTTCAGGCTGCCCCAGATCTTGGCCACTCTCGTTCGCGCCCAGGACGCCGCAACGAAGTGGGGTGAAACGGCCGTGAACAGAACGCGACCCCTGTGGCCGTTACATCAAGAAAGATCAATAGGTTATCCCACAGTCAGATCGCAACTTGGACCGAATGTCTGTATCGGTGGTTGCGCCTCCGGGATTTGAAGTGCGTCAGGAGAAGCTCATGATGTCTAGCGGATGAAAGTTCTGCCGAGGTAGGTCTTAGCCAGACGCCTCGTAGCGAGTCTTGGGTCCGAACCGGTAACGGCAGGACTAAGCGTAGACAGCAAGCGTGCAGGGTGTGTATTGGGCCGCGTAACGGGATCGTCGCGGTCGCCGAGGCTGCTTCAAAAGTCGAAGGCAACGCCGGGATCTGCGCTAAAGGCGAGCAGATTCTGGGCCGCCCGGGTCGGAGACCACATCACACGCGCAGAGATCATGGGAACCTGAGAAGCCCTATCGTGTGCTCCAGCTCGTCACCGAGAGGGAATTGGCCGAGCGAAAAGCAAAGGCCGTTCCTCAGGCACGGCAGGGTGGCGGATCGGGGGCGTAGCACTATCGATGGCGGCGAAGGCAACGAGTCGACCGGAGGGAAGGCCCCGACTGATGGAAAACCCTTGTGAGCAGGCGCGGAACTGGACACAGAGCCGGATCATCCTGTCAGCCAATCTCACCAGGATGAATGAGGCGGCCAAACGGTCGCGCCAGACCAGGTTCACGGCGCTGCCGCACCACGTTGACGTCGCTGCGCTCGAAAGGGCGTATCGACGGCTGCGGCGGCAGGCGGCGCCCGGGGTAGACGGGGTGACTCCAAATGGCTTGATCAAGTTGCTCGTCAGAGGAGCCGGATGCGGGAAAGCTGCACGTCCGGATCTGAGAGGGGGGACGTCGAGGGATCGACGCCTCTACTCGATCCTACCCCAGATCGTTAGGGCGGAATGGATCGCGCACGAATGGCGACTTTCGGTGGACTATTCAGAGCGCCGCTTGGCAAGGTATGCTGTTCAGGTCCAAACCGGAACGCCGCTTCATTTTTTGACTAAGGCCGCTGCTATCCCGCGTTCGCCTTCAACCCGGCGGCTTCGATGCCGGCCACGGCGCAGATCTCGTCATTGTCTGACGTATCGCCGCTGACGCCGACCGCGCCAAGCAGCGTGCTGCCGTCGAGAATCAGGACGCCGCCGGGCACCGGCACCATGCGTCCCTGTGCCAGCGTATTCACGGCGTCGATGAAATAGGCCTGCTCCTGGGCGCGCTGATACAGCGCGCGCGATCCCATCCCCATCGCGAGCGCGCCATAGGCCTTGCCGTGGGCAATCTCGGCCCGCATCAGGCTGGTGCCGTCCTGGGCAGCGGTCACCTTCACGGCGCCGCGCGCGTCGAGGATCGTGATGACGAGCGGTTTGAGCTTCTTCTCAATCCCCTTAGCCAGGGCGGCGTCGAGGATCTTGCGAGCGGTATCGAGCGTGAGCTCTGCCATGGTCATTCCTTTGCGGGCTTGTCTGAACCGGATTTTGCACAATTGAGGCTCATCGCCAAGACGCGGGCGACGTGAAGCGGGGTGCGTCCGCTGCCGTCTTTGATCTGGTGCCGGCACGAGGTGCCGTCGGCGACGATCAGGGCCTCCGGATCGGCGCGCCTGATAGCCGGCAGCAGCGACTGCTCGGCCATGTCGATCGAGGCCTGGTAGGTGTCCGCGCCATAGCCGAACGCGCCGGCCATGCCGCAGCAGCTCGACTCGATGGTTTCCACATTCAGCTCGGGCACCAGCCGGAGCACCTTCTCGACCGGCTTGAACGCGCCGAAGGATTTCTGGTGGCAATGACCGTGGACGACGGCCTTTCCGGCAACAGTGCCGAGCGGCAGGCTGAGCCGTCCAGCCTCCGCCTCGCGCACCAAAAATTCCTCGAACAGCAACGCGTGCGCGCTGATGTTCTTGGCAGTCTCGTCCGATCGAAGCGAGAGCAGCTCGTCCCGCAGTGTCAGGAGACAGCTCGGTTCGAGCCCGATGATGGGCACGCCACGCGCCGTGAATGGCGCCAAGGTCGCAACCAGCCGGTCGAGCTCCGCACGGGCTTCATCGATGAGGCCCGCCGACAGGAACGTTCGCCCACAGCAGAGCGGCCTTGTGTGATCCACGGGCCTTGGCAAATGGACGCGATATCCGCCCGCAACCAGTACGTCGAGCGCCGCATCGAGGTTCTCGCGCTCATAGCCGCGGTTGAACGTGTCGGCGAACAGGACCACCTCACGACCATCGGCCGGCCCGAACACCTCGGCCCCTGGCGCGAAGGTGTCGCGGCGAAACGCCGGCAGCGAACGCCTTGCACTGATGCCGGCGAATTTCTCGAGCAACGTGCGCAACAGCGCGTTGTTGTTGCGCCAGTTCGCGATCGGTGCAACGCGCGACGCCAGATCGAGATAGCGGGGCAGGTAGCCAACCAGCCGGTCGCGCAGTGACAGCCCGTGCTTCTTGGCGCGGGCCGCCAGCACCTCGATCTTCATCTTGGCCATGTCGACGCCGGTCGGGCATTCGTGGCGGCAGGCCTTGCAGGAGACGCAGAGTTTCAGCGTCTCCATCATCTCATCCGAGGCCAGCGCGTCGGGGCCGAGCTGGCCCGAGATCGCGAGCCGCAGCGTGTTGGCGCGGCCGCGCGTCACGTCCTTCTCGTTGCGCGTCGCGCGATAGGACGGGCACATCACGCCGCCCTCGAGCTTGCGGCAGGCGCCATTGTTATTGCACATCTCGACCGCGCCCTGGAAGCCGCCGCCGGCGCCGGGATAGGCCGACCAGTCGAGCGCGGTCTTCAACTCGCCGACCCGATACTCCGGCGCATAGCGAAACAGCGTGCGGTCATCCATTTTCGGCGGATCGACGATCTTGCCGGGATTGAGCGTGTTGCCGGGGTCGAAGCGGTGCTTGACCTCGCGGAAATCGGCGACGATGCGCGCGCCGAACATCGCCTCGTGGAATTCCGAGCGTACCAGGCCGTCGCCATGCTCGCCGGAATGCGAGCCCTTGTATTCGCGCACCATCTCGAAGGCTTCCTCGGCAATGGCGCGCATTGCCTTGACGTCCTTGTCGAGCTTGAGGTTGAGCACGGGGCGCACATGCAGGCAGCCCTCGGAAGCATGCGCGTACATCGTGCCGCGGGTGCCGTGCCTGGCGAAGACGGCGTTGAGCCGCTCGGTGTAGTCGGCGAGATGCGGCAGCGGCACCGCGCAATCCTCGACGAACGACACCGGCTTGCCCTCCTGCTTCATCGACATCATGACGTTGAGACCGGAGGTGCGGAAATCGGCGATTGCCGCCTGTGTTGCGGGTTCGACGACGTCGACCACGCCGCCCCATTTGCGCTGCGGGTGGCTCCAGCCGAAACCGAGGTCCGCCATCAATTCGGAAAGCTGCTTCAGCCTTTGTAGATTGTCGCCCTGGTCCTCTTCCGCGAATTCGACGATCAGCAGCGCATCCGGATCGCCGCGCACGGTGGCCTCGATCACCGGCTGGAACATCGCGATGTCGCGGCCGAGCGCGATCATGGTGCGATCGACCAGCTCGACCGCAATCGGCCGCAGCTTGACCAGGTGCTGGGCCGCATCCATCGCCTCATAGAAGCTGCCGAAGTGACAGACGCCCAGCACCTTGTTGCGGATCACCGGCCACAGCTTGAGCTCGACCTGCGTCGTGAAGGCCAGCGTGCCCTCCGAGCCGACCAGAAGATGCGCCATGTTGTTCGGCGCATTGCGCGGCACCAGCGCGTCGATGTTGTAGCCGCCGACGCGACGCTGCACCTTGGGGAATTTGTCCGCGATCTCGGCGGCTTCGCGTTCGCCGAGGTCGAGCATGTCGCGGAACAGCTTCAGTGCTTCATCGGGCGCCGTCACGCTGGTCAGGTCGCGCGGCACCTCGCCGAACCGCAGCAGCGTGCCGTCGGAGAGTGCGGCCTGCATCGACAGCGTATTGTCGCGCATGGTGCCGTAGCGCAGCGAGCGTCCGCCGCAGGAATTGTTGCCGGCCATGCCGCCGATGGTGGCGCGCGAGGCGGTGGAGACGTCGACCGGAAACCACAGCCCGTGCTTCCTGAGCTGACGGTTGAGATCGTCGAGCACGATGCCGGGCTCGGCCACGCAAAGGCGGTTTTCAACGTCGAGCGAGACGAGCCGGTTCAGGTGCTTGGAGAAGTCGATGACGATGCCGTCATTGACGGTCTGGCCGCATTGCGAGGTGCCGCCGCCGCGCGGGGTGACGATCCGTCCGTCGTCTCTGGCGATCGCGAGCGCGCGCAGCGCTTCGTCCATGGTCTTCGGCACCACCACGCCTTCAGGCATGATCTGGTAGAACGAGGCGTCGGTCGCATAGCGCCCGCGGTTGAAGGCATCGAAGAAGACGTCGCCGGTCAGCTGCGACTTCAGGCGCCGTTCGAGCGATGAGGTGGGCTTCATCCCAGATCCGATCTGATCCACGAGGCTGTTGCCGTCATGGAATTATACATTACGGCCGCGTGCTAGTTACATTATGAATTCAAAATGAGCAAGCTAGTCACCCTGAGGCGTCGTCTCCGGCGTGCTGTCCCCGTCCTCGGCCAGATGCTCGATCGCTGCGGTCCGCTTGTTCCGCAGGTGCTGGAACAGGATGTCGGAGAGCTCGCTGCCGGCGCGGCGGCGGAGAGCGTCGAGGATGGCTTCGTGCTCGCGCATCGCCTCCGCCCAGCGCTGCCGCTTGCGGGCGAAATTGGCGGAGTACCTGATACGGCGAATCCGGCCGGCGAAATTGGTGTAGGCGGTTGTCAGCGTGCCGTTGCGCGCGGCCGCCACGATCGCCTCGTGGATCTGCTGATTGACCCGGAAATAGCCGTGCATGTCGCGATGCAGATAGTGACCGTACATCTCGTAATGCAGCCGCTCGATCGCAGTGATTTCCTCGTCGGTGATAGCCTCGCAGGCGAGGCGTCCGGCCAGGCTCTCGAGCCCGGCCATCACGTCGAACAGCTCCTCGATATCGCGCGGACTGAGCTGGCGCACCCGCGCGCCGCGGTTGGGCAGTAGCTCGATCAGGCCCTCGGAGGCAAGCACCTTGAGCGCTTCGCGCAACGGGGTCCTGGAGATGCCGAGCATCTCGCAGAGTTGGCGCTCGGGAACACGCGCGCCCTCCGGGATATTGCCCTCGACCACGTAGTCGCGCAGCCGCAGCAGGATCTCGCCGTGCAGCGAGGCTGCCTCGCGGTCGCCGCCATTGCCGGCGGCCGGTTGGGCGATCGGAACCCCAGTTTCGAGAATCGTGGATTTCATATGCACGACAGTAATTTACCACTCAGATGGCGTCGATCCTCACAATCGCATACCAAAAATAAGTTGATAAGACAAAAAATGAATGCAAAATGGCGCCGTATCGGGCCGCACTGAGCCCATTGGGAGGTTTTCATGCATCAAGGACGCCATTTCCTGCAAATTCCGGGGCCGAGCCCAGTCCCGGATCGTGTTCTCCGCGCCATGGACATGCCGGTCATCGATCACCGCAGCGCGGAGTTCGGCGAACTCGGCCAGGCGGTGTTGCAGGGCAGCCAGAAGATATTCCAGACCGCCGGCCCGGTGGTGATCTTCCCGTCGTCGGGGACGGGGGCCTGGGAGGCCGCGATCGTCAATACGCTATCCCCCGGCGACAAGGTCCTGATGGTCGAGACCGGCCACTTCGCCACGCTGTGGCGGCAGATGGCCGGCCGCTTCGGTATCGAGGTCGAGTTCGTTCCCGGTGACTGGCGCCGCGGCGCCGACCCTGCCGAGATCGAGGCGCGACTCTTGAACGACAAGGCGCAGGCCATCAAGGCAGTGATGGTCGTCCACAACGAGACCTCCACCGGCGCGACCAGCCGTATCAGCGAGATCCGTGCTGCGATCGACCGCACCTCGCATCCGGCGCTCTTGATGGTCGACACCATCTCCTCGCTCGGTTCGGTCGATTACCGGCACGACGAATGGAAGGTCGACGTCAGCGTCAGCTGCTCGCAGAAGGGTTTCATGCTGCCGCCCGGCCTCGGCTTCAACGCGATCTCGGACAAGGCCCGCGCCGCCTCCCGCAGCAACAAGATGCCGCGCTCCTATTTCGATTGGGAGGAGATGCTGAAGCCGAACGCGAAGGGCTTCTTCCCGTACACGCCGGCGACCAACCTGCTCTATGGCCTGCGCGAGGCGATCGCGATGTTGCTGGAGGAGGGGCTCGACAATGTGTTCACCCGACACCAGCGGCTGGCCGCGGCGACGCGTGCCGCCGTCAGTCAATGGGGGCTGGAGATCCTGTGCGAGGTGCCCTCGGAATACTCGCCGGTGCTCACCGCCGTGATGATGCCGCCCGGCCACGACGCCGATCAGTTCCGCAAGATCGTGCTCGACAATTACAACATGTCGCTCGGCGCCGGCCTGTCGAAGGTCGCGGGCCGGGTGTTCCGGATCGGTCATCTCGGCGAATGCAACGAGCTGACGTTGCTCGGCGCGCTCACCGGCGTCGAGATGGGATTGTCGGTCGCCGGTGTCCCGCATCGCTCCGGCGGCGTCGATGCCGCGATGAAGATTTTTGAAGAGCGGACGCAGAGCAATTCATCGCCGCATCTGAAGGCGGTCTAGCGAACACAACATTGTCGCGAGCACAAACAAAGCAAGAGATCGCGCATTCGGAGGGGACACTATGAGGATTCGGCTCAAGGCCACGCATGTCGTGCTGGCACTGCTCTGCGTGATGTATTTCATCACTTACGTCGATCGCGTCAACATCGGGACTGCGGCCGGCGATATCCAGAAGGAACTCGGCCTGTCCAACACCGAGCTCGGCCTGGTGTTCTCGGCCTTCGCCTATCCCTATCTGCTGTTCCAGGTGATCGGCGGCTGGGTCGGAGACCGTTTCGGGCCGCGCAGGACCTTGTTCTGGTGCGGCATGATCTGGGCCGCGGCGACCATCACGACGGGCTTTGTCCATGGTCTTGCGGCGCTGTTCATCGCGCGCTTCGCGCTCGGCTTCGGCGAGGGCGCGACCTTCCCGACCGCGACGCGCGCGATGCAGTACTGGACGCCGGCGAGCCGCCGCGGCTTCGCGCAGGGGCTCACCCATTCGTTCGCGCGGCTTGGCAACGCGATCACCCCGCCTGTGGTGGCCATGCTGATGCTATGGCTGACCTGGCGCGGGGCCTTCGTCGTGCTCGGCATGGTCAGCCTGCTCTGGGGCGTTGCATGGGTCTGGTACTTCCGCAACGAGCCGCGCGACCACGCCTCGATCACCACTGAGGAACTCGCAACGCTGCCGCCGCGGCCGCTAGGCGCGAGGCCGAAGGTGCCGTGGGGGCCGCTCCTGCAACGGATGTGGCCCGTGACCTTGACCTATTTCTGCTACGGCTGGTGCCTGTGGCTCTACCTCAACTGGCTGCCGCTGTTCTTCAAGAACAACTACAGCCTCGACATCAAGAACTCGGCGCTGTTCGCCTCCGGCGTGTTCTTCGCGGGCGTGATCGGCGACAGCATCGGCGGCGTGATCTCGGACAAGATCCTCGAACGCACCGGCAATGTGCGCTTCGCCCGCCTCAGCGTCACCGTCACGGGCTTCGCCGGCGCGCTGCTGTCGCTGTTGCCGATCCTGTTCGTTCGCGACATCACAGTGGTCGCGCTCTGCCTGTCGGCCGGCTTCTTCTGTGCCGAGCTGGTGATCGGCCCGATGTGGTCGATCCCGATGGATATCGCCTCGAAATATTCCGGCACTGCATCCGGCATCATGAACACCGGATCGGCGCTCGCGGCGATCGTCTCGCCGCTGGTCGCCGGCTTCGTGATCGACGCCACCGGCAACTGGTATCTGCCGTTCCTGATGTCGATGGGGCTCTTGCTGCTTGGCGGCTTCTCGGCGTTCCTGATGCATCCGGAGCGCCCGTTCGAGGAGGCCGATGCAGTGGTCCGGCCGGGAGAGGCGATGGCCGCCCGATAGCAGGGGCGAGCCGCCGGGCGGAGGGCCGTTGGATATGCATGACGGCCTCCCGTCCGGCGAGGGACAAACCCGGTGAATAGTGATATGCGAGCGGCCTATCAAGCCGAAGCAAGACCGGGAAGGACGCCCATGACCGTGCACACTGGAAGGCATTTTCTGCAGATTCCGGGACCGACCAACGTGCCGGACCGGGTGCTGCGGGCGATGGACATGCCGACCATGGACCATCGCGGTCCCGAGTTCGCCGAGATCGGCTTTGCCGTGCTTTCCGCGATGCAGCGCGTGTTCCGCACCAAACAGCCGGTTATCATCTTTCCCTCGTCCGGGACCGGGGCCTGGGAGGCTGCGATCGTCAACACCCTGCAGCCGGGCGACAAGGTGCTGATGTGCGAGACCGGGCAGTTCGCGGTGCTGTGGCACGGCATCGCCGACAAGTTCAAGCTCGACGTCGACTTCATTCCGGGCGATTGGCGCCATGGCGCCGATCTCGAGCAGATCCAGGCGCGGCTTGCGGCCGACACGGCGCACAAGATCAAGGCCGTCTGCATGGTCCATAACGAGACCTCGACCGCCTGCGTCACGTATCCGCGGGAAGTGCGCAAGATCCTCGACGACGCCAAGCATCCGGCGCTGCTGATGGTCGACACCATCTCGGGCCTCGGTTCGCTGGAGTATGAGCACGACGCCTGGGGCATCGACGTCTCGATCGCCGGCTCGCAGAAGGGATTGATGCTGCCGCCGGGTCTCGGCTTCAACGCCGTGTCGGAGAAGGCGCTGGCAGTCGCCAAGGCCAATCCCGGGATGCGCTCCTATTGGGACTGGCACGAGGTCATCAACATCAACAAGGCCGGCACCTGGCCCTACACGCCCGCGACCAATCTGCTGTTCGGCTTGCGTGAGGCGGTGAAGATGCTGGAGGAGGAAGGCCTCGACAACGTGTTCGCCCGGCACAAGCGCCATAGCGAGGCGACGCGCGCGGCGATCAAGGTATGGGGCCTGGAGACGCAGTGCCAGGAGCAGGGCGCGCATTCGCCGGCACTGACCGCGGTGCGTATGCCTGACGGTCACGACGCCGATCATTTCCGCAAGATCGTGCTGGAGAAGTTCGACATGTCGCTCGGCACCGGTCTCAACAAGATCAAGGGCAAGGTGTTCCGGATCGGGCATATCGGCCACTTCAACGATCTGATGCTGATGGGCACGCTGTCCGGCGTCGAGATGGGCCTCGATCTCGCCAAGGTGCCGCATCGCGGCGGCGGCGTGCTGGCGGCGATGGAGGTCCTGAAAGGCCACGACGCCGCGCAGGCGCCCAAAGCCGCCGTCGCCTGAATTCGATCCTCGAGAAGCAGAAAGAGCGAAGCATGAATGCGCCCACTCCGACCGAAGACCTGATCTATTCCGTCGAGGACGGCATCGCGCGGATCATTTTCAATCGCCCGCAGGCGCGCAACGCGCTAACCTTTGCGATGTACGAGCAGATGGCGTCGATCTGCACGGCGATCAACCAGGACCATTCGATCAAGGCGCTGATCCTGACCGGCGCCGGCGACAAGGCGTTCGCCTCGGGCACTGACATCTCGCAATTCCGCGCCTTCAAGACGGCGCAGGATGCGCTCGATTACGAGGCGCGGATCGATCGCGTGCTGGGTACGCTCGAGCAGTGCCGGGTGCCCGTGATCGCGGCGATCGCCGGGGCCTGCACCGGCGGCGGCGCCGGCATCGCCGCCTGCTGTGATATCCGCATCGGCACCGAGGCAACACGAATTGGCTTTCCGATCGCGCGCACGCTCGGCAACTGCCTCTCGATGTCCAACATCTCGCGGCTGGTCGCGCTGATCGGCCCGGCACGCACCAAGGACCTGATCTTCAAGGCGCGCCTGGTCGAGGCCCCGGAAGCGCTGGCGCTCGGCTTGCTGAACGAGGTCGTGCCTGACGTCGCGACCTTGCAGCGCCGCGCCGACGAGACCGCAAAGCTCGTCGCCGGCCACGCGCCGATCACCCTCGAAGTGACCAAGGAAGCGGTCCGCCGCATCCGCCGCACGCTGTCGCGCGAGGAGGGCGAGGATTTGATCCTGCGCGCCTATATGAGCGAGGATTTCCGCGAGGGCATGGACGCCTTCCTCAACAAGCGCGCGCCGAACTTCAAGGGCAAGTAGCAGCTGTCAGGTGCGAGCAGATCTTAAGCTCATCGCTTGAGGTCTAGTTCCCATCAGCGCGCGCGCCTGTCGCCGAGCCGAAAGCCACCGCCAGGCCTGTCTCGACCGATTGCGTATCAAGAATCGCACCAGCCATCAGCCCTGATGGCCGAGGACCGTGCCCGCGGCATCAAGGGCGGCCGCTTCTTGTGCGGTCACGAAGCCATGTGGGGATGGGCGATGCCGAATTTCAGCAATCTCCCTGCCTTTGCCGAACAAGGTGATATTCACGTCGTGGTGGAGACGCCGCGAGGCAGACGGGCTCGTGCTGCGACGCGCCGTTTCGCTCCTTAATGGCACCCTTCCACGACCGCACGGCTGACCGTCAGTCCGCCAGATAGGACGCGGCCTCGGCCAATTCGGGACGCGCCGGACCGGCAGGTTTGCTGAGCGCCACAAGATTCCGGTAGGCGTCGTGAGCGGTCGCGGAATCACCGGTCTGTTTCGCGGCGCGGGCCTCGCCGAGAAGGCTGCGGAAGCGATTGGGATCGCTACTCAACATCGCCTTGTATTCGATCAGGGCCGCCGCGGGCTGCTTGAGTTCGAGCAAGAGATCGGCCAACAGCTCGCGCGCCGGCAGCACCGAGGATGGAGTGGCCGGGTGCTTGTCCATCGTGGCGTCGAGGCTGGCCGCAGCCCGCAACAGCGAGACGGCGTTCTCGTCGTCGCCTCGGGCATGGGCCAGGATGCCGGCGGCCGCCAGACGCTGGACCTCGACCTGGTTGGCCCAATAGGTGTCGTTGCCCTTCAGCCTGTCTTCAAGCGATTGCAGGAGGCCGATCTCCGTCTCGGCGCCGGCGGTGTTTCCAGTCTTCGCATCGCCCAGCGCGCGGCCATAGGCGATCATCGCTTCTGCCCAGGGAAAGTGCTCGAGCGGGAAGCCGATCGCCGGTTCGCTCAGCGCGGCAGCAGCCGGCCAGTCGTGGCGCTCGAGCGCATAGCGAACCGGGATCGCGGCGACGGCGTAAGCTGCGGCAAGGTTCCCACCGTCAATCCGGCGGAATCCGGCAAGTTCGTCGACCACCTGTTTGGCCGGGCCATCCTGCGCGGTCTGAAGATAGGCGTATTCGAGATAGTCCATCGTGTGGAGGGTCTCCTGGTCGTAGCTGCCAGGCCCGTGGTTCTGATGCACATAATTGAGGGCGGCGGTGTGAGCGGCGAGGTTCGAGTCGATCGATTGCTGCCACATGCCAAGCCGGGTGAAGATGTGCGACGGCATGTGCAGCGCGTGCGGCACGTCGGGCGCGACCTTGGCATAGCAGATCGCGGCATCCAGCCCCGCCGCGGCGAATTGCGGCGAGTCGTCGCTGTGGATCAGGTAATGCACGACGCCGGGGTGGTTCGGCTCCTGCTTCCAGATCTTGTTGAGGAGTTCGGCTGCCTTGGTCTGATTGGCAAAGGTCTTGTCGGTCTTGAGCGCGCTGGCGTTGAGCGCCAGGGCATAGAACACTGTGGCCTCGCGGTCGTCAGGGTAGCGTTCATGCACCTGCGCCATCGCCTTCTCGTAGGCGATCGCACGGGCCTGGTGATCGAGCTTGTCATTGTCGCGATAGAAGGCGGCGATCGCTGCGATGTAATCCGCCTCGCGCGGCGTCTGGGTCGGCGCCGCCATCGCCTTGGCGATCGCCTCGGCGCCGGCTTTGAGCGCGGCGGGTGACGGAGGATACCACAGCGGGTACCAATGACTCATCGCGATGCCCCAATACGCCATCGCACAGCCGGGCTCGGAGGCGGCGATCGCGGTGAACTCCTTCAACGCCTCGGGGTACCAGAACGAATGCAGGGTCCAGACCGCGTGCTTGAATGCCTGCTGTGACGTCGGCCCGCAGGAGATCGCGAAATCGACTTCCTCGGTGACTTTGGGCGCGGTCTCCGCCCGCAAGCCTTGGGACTGCAACGCCAGCAGCGCCGCAGCAACGAAACCCGTCGAAATTCGATGATAGGCCATGGCGCACCCCTTTCGGTCGCGGTTGCCTGGGCCTGCTCCACCACAGGGAGTCAAAGGGCCAGCATGTGTGACCTGGCTGACATTCCATGTATCGAGCATTCAACTTATCACATCTTGCGGAGGCTGCATCATCACGATGGGCGGAAGAATTTGCGGTGACAGCATTGGACTGCACCCTTGGAGCGAGACACGTCCGCATTCCGAGGTAACCCGTAAGGCATGTGGTCATTTGGGTGCTTCTCGGTCTAACCCGGACCGGACTTGCGATTTGTTGATGCCAACCGCACGGTGGTGGTGAGATGAAGCTGCGACAGCTGATCGGCAGCGCATTCGCATGAAGCGACGTACCTTCATCGCGGGCTCCGTCGCACTGCTTGCCACACCGGGCATCGTGCGGGCGCAAGCCTATCCGGCGCGACCGGTGCGCATGATCGTTCCATTCGGGCCAGGCGGGAACGCCGATGTTTTCGGCCGTATCATCGCCCAGAAATTGTCGGAGCAGTTGGGAGAGCAATTCTACGTCGAGAACGCCGGCGGCGCCGGCGGAAACATTGGCGTTGGGCGAGCGGCCCTGGCGGCGCCCGACGGATACACTCTTCTCGTGACTCCACCCAGCTTCGTGATCAATCCCGCGCTGCACGATAAAGTCCCCTATGATGCCCGCACGTCCTTTGATGCGGTGACACTCGCAGTCAGCACGACTGTCGTGCTCGCGGTCCATCCCGCTGTGCCGGCGCAGACGCTCCGGGAGCTGATTGCGCTCATCAAAGGCAATCCCGGCAAATACAATTACGCGACGGCAGGGGTGGGATCTCCCGGACATATCGTGGGCGAGATGCTGCGCCAGTCGCTTGACGTCGACCTTGTGCACATACCCTACAACAGCGCTGGTCTTGCAATCGGCTCGACGGTTGCGGGTCATACGACGATTTGCCTTGCCGCACCGGCGCCAATTGTGCCGCAGGTCAAGGACGGCACGCTGCGAGCGCTGGCGGCAGCGTACAAGAGACGGTTGCAGGCGCTCGCTGACGTGCCGACGATGGCGGAAGCCGGCTATCCGGACATCGAGTTTGACAATTGGTTCGGTGTCTTTGTCCCGGCCGGCACGCGAGAGGACATCATTGCCCTCCTCAACCGCGAGATCGTCAGGAGCATGGCAGATCCGGACGTAACGGCGCGCCTGCTGACGCTTGGTTTCGAACCGGTCGGGAGCACGCCGAAGGAGTTCAGCAAGCAAATAGAAATCGAACTTGAAAAATGGGAAAAGGTCATCCGGGCAGCGAACATCAAGGCTGAGTGAGGGGCTTCGAGCCTGATGTTGCCGCCGTCTGCTGGGACGACGAGTTCTCAATCAAGCGGCTTGCCGAAGTTCGCGCGGTCTGAACAAAGATAAAGCTCGGACAGATCATGTCGCGAGAACGCCGGTGTGTGATCCACCTGCCGCCCAGCACATTCAGTGTCGTCCCGGCGAAGGCCGGGACGCATAACCACAAATGTTGATTTTTGCGCGGCGCTGGTACGACGAATCCCATTCACAACATCCGCTGTGGTGTACAGGTCCCGGCTTTCGCCGGGACAACAATGAGTTTGTGGCACCGCTGCAGCCCTGTGCGAACGAAGCGACGCATCGACCTCATTCCAAAGTCATGGCTGCTGCGGCAGTTCGCGCTTGAACTGATCTCCATTATCCGCACAATGCAGCCGCCGGCGGTCTTTGCGGGATTTGCCAGACCGAACAAAGAGATAAGGACAAAACACGTGGGACAGATTGCGAAAACCACGGCTGCCATCGCCGCCATGCTGCTGAGCGCACCGGCCTTCGCCGGCTGGGAGCCGAGCAAGCCGATCGAGATCGTGGTCGCCGCGGGAGCCGGCGGCGCCTCTGACCAGATGGCGCGCATGATGCAGGCGGCGATCCAGAAGAACAATCTGATGAAGCAGCCGATGGTGGTCTCGCTGAAGGGCGGCGCGTCGGGCGCGGAAGCGCTGATGTACATGAAGTCGAGCGAGGGCGATCCCAACAAGGTGCTGATCGCCTATTCGCTGATCTACATGCTGCCGCTGTCGGCCAAAATTCCCTTCAACTGGCGCGATCTGACGCCGGTCTCGGTGATCGCGCTCGATCAGTTCGTGCTCTGGGACAATGCGTCAGGCCCCAAGACGGTGAAGGACTTCATCGCCGCGGCGAAGGCCGCGAGCTCGCCGTTCAAGATGGGCGGCACCGGCTCCAAGCGCGAGGACCACGTCCTCACTATGTTCGTCGAACAGAAGACCGGTGCGAAATTCTCCTATCTGCCGTACAAGTCGGGCGGGGAGGCCGCGACCCAGCTGGTCGGCGGCCACATCGAGTCCAACGTCAACAACCCATCCGAAAATCTCGAGGTCTGGCGTGCCGGACAAGTCAATCCGCTCTGCGTCTTCGACAAGGAGCGGATCTCGTATGCGGCCAAGGTCACCGACACGCAGTCCTGGCACGATATCCCGACCTGCAAGGAGGAGGGGCTCGACGTGCAGTATCTGATGCTGCGCGCGATGTTCCTGCCCGGCAAGGTGACGCAGGAGCAGCAGGCGTTCTATGTCGACCTGTTCCAGAAGGTGACGCAGACGCCGGAATACAAGGACTACATGGAAAAGCAGGCCTTGAAGCCGATCTTCCTCACTGGCAAGGACATGGCGCAGTTCCTCGAGGACGACGACAAGGTCAACGCGACGCTGATGAATCAAGCGGGCTTCGTCGCGAAATAGCAGGGCACCGATCATGACCAAAGCCGTTCTCGGGATCATCGGCGGATCCGGAATCTACGATCTGCCGGCCCTGGAAAACGTCCGCGAGGAGACGATCGCGAGCCCGTGGGGCGAGCCGTCGGCGCCGCTGCGGCGCGGCGAGATGGCGGGGCTGCCGATCGTGTTCCTGCCGCGGCATGGCAAGGGCCATGCCCTGTCGCCATCCGACATCAACTATCGCGCCAATATCGACGTCCTGAAGCGGGCCGGGGTCACCGACCTCGTGGCGCTGTCCGCCTGCGGCTCGTTCAAGGAAGAGATGCCGCCCGGCACCTTCGTGCTGGTCGACCAGTTCGTCGATCGCACCATCAGGCGCGAGAGCTCGTTCTTCGGCAAGGGTTGCGTCGCCCATGTCTCGATGGCGCATCCTGTGTCGCCGCGGCTGGTTGCGCATCTCGCGGCGGCGGCCGAAGCCGAGGGCATCGTGTTTGCGCGGGGCGGCACCTATGTCTGCATGGAAGGACCGCAATTCTCCTCCCTTGCCGAGAGTCTCACCTACAAGGCGCAGGGCTATTCGGTGATCGGTATGACCAACATGCCGGAGGCCAAGCTCGCCCGCGAGGCCGAAATCTGCTACGCCAGCGTGGCGATGGTCACCGATTTCGATTGCTGGCACCCGGGCCACGACGCCGTGACGGTGCAGGACATCATCCGGGTGCTGAACTCCAATGCGGAGAAGGCGAAGGCGCTCGTCGCCCGCCTGGCGCAGGATTTTCCGCGTGAGCACGAGCCGTGCCCGATCGGCTCCGACCGCGCGCTCGACACCGCGCTGATCACGGCACCCGAGGCGCGCGATGCCGCGCTGCTCGCCAGGCTCGATGCGGTCGCAGGCCGGGTGTTGCGGTCGTGAAGGTCGACGGTCAGCATTTCCGCAGCATCTGGCTCGAGCCCGACGGTTGGTCGGTCGGCGCGATCGATCAGCGCCGGCTGCCGCACGAATTCATCATCGCGAGGATCACGACGGCGGAAGAGGCCGGCGAGGCGATCCGCTCGATGCTGGTGCGCGGCGCGCCCTTGATCGGCGCCACCGCGGCCTATGGCATGGCGCTCGCGATGCGCGCCGAGGCGTCTGACGCTGCGCTTGACCACGCCTACAAGATGCTGATTGCGACGCGGCCGACGGCGATCAACCTGAAATGGGCGCTCGACGAGATGCAGCGCGCGCTCGCGCCGCTGCCGGCCCCGGCGCGTGCAAAGGCCGCCTACGCCCGCGCCCGCGAGATCGCCGACGAGGATGTCACGATCAACCGCGATATCGGCCGCCACGGGCTCGCGCTGATCGAGAAGATCGCCGCGTCGAAGCTTCCGGGCGAAGTGGTCAATGTGCTGACGCATTGCAATGCCGGCTGGCTTGCAACCGTCGATTGGGGAACGGCGACGTCACCAATCTATCAGGCGCATGATCGCGGCATCCCGGTGCATGTCTGGGTCGACGAGACCCGTCCGCGCAACCAGGGTGCCTCGCTGACGGCGTGGGAGCTCGGTCATCACGGCGTGCCGCACACGGTGATCCCTGACAACACCGGAGGCCATGTGATGCAGCATCGCATGGTCGACCTGGCGATCGTCGGAACCGACCGCGTCGCCGCCAATGGCGACGTCTGCAACAAGATCGGGACTTATCTCAAGGCGCTCGCCGCGCATGACAACGACGTGCCGTTCTATGTTGCGCTGCCGTCGCCGACCATTGACTTTACGGTCGATGACGGCATCCGTCAGATTCCGATCGAGCAGCGCGCGGCGAGTGAAGTTACGCACCTTACCGGGCGTACCTCGGATGGCCGGATCGAGACCGTGCGCGTGGTTCCCGAAGGCTCGCCGGTCGCCAATTTCGGCTTCGACGTCACGCCGGCAAGGCTGGTGACCGGCTTGATCACCGAGCGCGGCGTGCTCAAGGCGGATCGTGCCGCGCTTGCGAGCGCATTTCCTGAACGCGCGGGCGTTAGCTGAAGGCTGCATTGACGTGGATTGCACCAGCACGCTATCCAAATCGTCGCCTGCGCAATCCAAACCTCCGGTCCATGTCCAACACCGATCTTGAAATCGTCGTCGACGATCCGACTGCGCCCGATGCCAATTCGCCCGCGGTCGCGAGCACCAGGTCCGTCGATATCGTGGTGTCGCTGCTGCTGCTTGCGCTCGCGATCACGCTCGGATGGGACAATTGGCGCAGCGGCGCGTCATGGGACGAGACCGGACCGCAGCCCGGCTATTTTCCGTTTTATCTCTCGGTCATCCTCGGCGCCGCCAGCCTCTACGGCATCGGCGCCGCCCTGGTCTCGCGCCCGGAAGCTACCGAGACCTTCGTGACCCGCGCGCAGCTGCGCCGGGTGATGGCGGTGTTCGTGCCGACCTTCCTGTTCTGCCTCGCCACGCAATATCTCGGCCTTTATGTCGCGAGCTTCCTGTTGATCGCGGGCTTCATGCGCCTGATCGGCAAGATAGCGCTGTGGAAGTCGCTCTTGACCGCCTTCATCTTCACCGCCGCGATGTTCGTGACCTTCGATATCGCGTTCGACGTCATCATGCCGAAAGGGCCGCTCGAAGCGGCGTTCGGTTACTGACATGGAAGCCTTCGGTCTCCTGCTCCACGGCTTCGCTGTCCTGCTGACCTGGAAGACGCTGCTCTTGATGATGGTCGGCCTCGTGCTCGGCATCTTCGTCGGCGTGCTGCCCGGGCTCGGCGGTCCCAACGGGGTCGCGATCCTGCTGCCGCTGACCTTCACCATGGATCCGACCTCGGCCATCGTGATGCTGTCCTGCATCTATTGGGGCGCGCTGTTCGGCGGCGCCATCACCTCGATCCTGTTCAACATCCCCGGCGAAGCCTGGTCGGTCGCAACCACGTTCGACGGCTATCCGATGGCGCAGCAGGGGCGAGCGGCGGAAGCGCTCACCGCGGCGTTCACGTCGTCCTTCATCGGCTCGCTGGTCGCCGTGCTGCTGATCACCTTCCTGGCGCCGATGATCTCGTCGTTCGCGCTGAAATTCGGTCCGCCGGAATTCTTCGCGGTCTATCTCCTGACCTTCTGCTCATTCGTCGGCCTCGGCCGCGAGGCCAAGCACAAGACCGTGATTTCCATGTCGCTCGGACTGCTGCTCGCCGGGGTCGGCATGGACACGGTGTCCGGCCAGCTGCGCATGACCTTCGGCTCGGCCAATCTCTTGCGCGGCATCAACTTCCTTGTCGCGGTCATCGGCCTGTTCGGCATCAGCGAGATCCTGCTGACGATGGAAGAGCGGCTGGCGCTGCGCGGGCACGCCGCCGGCATCAGCCTGCGCGTGGTGCTATCGGTCTGGAAGGACCTACCGAAATACTGGGTGACCTTGCTGCGCTCGTCATTCATCGGCTGCTGGCTCGGCATCACGCCGGGCGGTGCGATCGCGGCCTCCTTCATGGGCTACAATCTCGCCAAGCGCTTCGCCAAGGACCCGGAAAGTTTCGGCAAGGGCCGCATCGAGGGCGTGTTCGCGCCGGAGACCGCAGCGCATGCGTCAGGCACCTCGGCGCTGCTGCCGATGCTCGCGCTCGGCATTCCCGGCTCCGGCACCGCGGCGATCCTGCTCGGCGGCCTGATGGTGTGGGGCCTCAATCCGGGCCCGCTGCTGTTCGTCGAGCATAAGGATTTCGTCTGGGGCCTGATCGCCTCGATGTATCTCGGCAACGTCGTCGGCCTCGTGCTGGTGCTCACGACTGTTCCCATTTTTGCCTCGATCCTGCGCGTGCCGTTCGCGGCGGTGGCGCCGATGATCGTGGTGTCCTGCGCGATCGGCGCCTACGCGATCCAGAATGCGATGTTCGACATCTGGCTGATGCTGGGCTTCGGCGTCGTCGGCTATGTCTTCAAGAAGATCAGCATCCCGCTCGCGCCGTTCACGCTGGCGCTCGTGCTCGGCAGCCGCGCCGAGGACGCGTTCCGCCTGTCGATGATCGGATCGGGCGGCGACATGAAGGTGTTCTGGTCGAACGGCCTCGTCGGCACCATCACGACGCTGGCGATCGCGCTGCTGTTCTGGCCGGTGATCGACCGGGCCTTTGCCGGCGCCGCGCGCCTGGTGCGGCCGGCAAAGGCGTGAGGCTCTAGACCACCTTGCGCTGCCTGAGCTCGGCGATCTCGTCCTTGCCGAAGCCGAACTCGGCCAGCACCTCCTCGGTCTGCTCGCCGAACTCCGGCGGTCGCGCCGCCATCCTGCTCGGTGTCCGCGACAGCGTCACGGGCTGGCCGACCAGCTGGATGTGCCGGTTCTCGTCATTGGGCACGTGCTGGGCGATCCCGAGATGCTTGACCTGGGCGTCATCGAACATCTGGTCGATGGAGTAGATCGGCCCGCACGGCACGCCGGCGGCGTTGAGCTCCTCGACCCAGGTCTCGGTGGATTTCTTTTCGGTCAGCGTGTTGATCCTGGCGTTGAGCGCATCGCGGTTCTTCGAGCGCGCCGGCGCGGTGGCGTAGTCGGGATCGGTGACCAGATCGGGCGCACCGATCGCCTGCGCGCAACGCTCCCAGATCCGCCCCCCGGTGGTCGCGATGTTGATGTAGCCATCGGAGGTCCTGAACACGCCGGTTGGGATCGAGGTCGGATGATTGTTGCCGGCCTGCTTCGCCACTTCCTTTTCCATCAGCCAGCGCGCGGCCTGGAAATCCAGCATGAAGATCTGCGCCTGCAACAGCGAGGTCTGCACCCACTGGCCTTCGCCGGAGACGTCGCGTTCCAAGAGCGCCGTCAGGATGCCGATCGCGCAGAACAGGCCTCCGGTCAGGTCGGCCACGGGGATGCCGACCCGCATCGGACCCTCGCCGGGTGCGCCGGTCACTGACATCAGCCCGCCCATGCCCTGCGCGATCTGATCGAAGCCGGGGCGCTTGTGATAGGGGCCGTCCTGGCCGAACCCGGAGATGCTGCCATAGACGATCCGGGGATTGACCTTGCGGATGCTCTCATAGTCGATGCCGAGCTTGAACTTGACGTCGGGGCGGAAGTTCTCGACGATCACGTCGGCCTGTTCCGCCAGCCGCTTGAAGACCTCGAGCCCCTTGGGGTCCTTCAAATTGAGCGTCATGGCGCGCTTGTTGCGGTGCAGGTTCTGGAAGTCGGATCCGCCGCGCGGGCCGCCCGGCTGCTCGCCGCCGCTGTCCTCGAGCAGCGCATCGATCTTGATGACGTTGGCGCCCCAGTCCGCGAGCTGCCGCACGCAGGTCGGTCCGGAGCGGACCCGGGTCAGATCGAGCACGGTGAAACGGGACAGGGCTTGGGACGCGCGAGGAAAGGGCATTGAGACACCTCTTGTTGGCAGGCCTCTGCGAAAATCG
>Ga0153933_1000246_pt1 | contig 24267 bp, 25 predicted proteins | sample TSNJ017MetaG_FD_102275 | JGI IMG/M metagenome (GOLD analysis project Ga0153933, IMG submission 102275) | Attine ant fungus gardens microbial communities from New Jersey, USA - TSNJ017 MetaG | ecosystem: Host-associated > Fungi > Mycelium > Unclassified | place: USA: New Jersey, Wharton State...
AGCTTCTTCAGATTGTAGGAGACGTTGGAGCCGAGATAGTAGCCGCGGGTGCGCAGCTCGCCGGCCGTCAGCTCCTTGTCGCCGATATTATACAGCAGCAGCGCCTGCACGGAGTTGATGTCGGCACGGCCGCGGCGATCGAACTCGTCCTTGATGACGTCGAGCAGCCGGCGATGCAGCCGCTCCACCAAAGTCAGAGCTTCGAGATAGAGCGGCTGCACCGGAGCCTGGCCTGCAGCGCGATCAGCGGCATCCGCCGCCGTTGTCGCAACGGCTTTCATCATGACACTTCCCCTGTTGTCGTTTTTGTCGACTTATTCGACGAAACTTGTGTCCCGCCTGATAGCTGCAACTTAAGGGGGCCGTTTGAAGATCAGCTTAAATAAGACAATAAAGAGATCATGAATTTAAGACAGTGAATCGCGGATTAAGCCTATGGATCAAGGGCTTTTCGCAACTCTTCATTCACGGTGGGAGGCCCCTGTTCACGCTTCGTCTGCACTTGCTGTCGCATTCGGAAACAGCTTCGTGTGAATTCGAAACGGAGGCGTAACGGGTGTGAGGGAACCCTTTACGGTCACCGAACGGTTACCGGAAAAATCTTGGAAAATCTTATGGGATCGAACGGTGGATCATGCACGCGTTGCGCGTAGCGCGCGTTGTCCAGCCGCGAGAAGCAAACCGGTCCCGCCGCCGGCCAGCGCAAAACCGGCTGGCAAATCTGCCGAAACCCGATAACAGGCCCCGGCGGCAGTCCCGCAGACGCGCGCATCAAGATTGGACGTCTCGGAGCAGCGCGGTCTGTGGCGCTTCATCTAGCAGAGCCGGAGATTCTGTCTTCTCAGCGCGCGCACGTGCCCAAGATGTCGGTGATTAAGGTTACGCTGTCGCAGTGCGGCAACAGTGTCAGAAGGCACCGCGACACCCTGCCCTACGGCGGACGTTCACGCGCTGCCATCCAGGCCAGCGCAAGGTAGGCCGCCAGCATCACGGCCTCGAACGCGACCACCATCAGGCTGCCGCCATAGATGCCCGGAAACATCAGCTCGATGACCGCCATCGACACGACAGTCGTGAGCCAAACGACTGCGCCCCACGGCGTCGCGAGCCAGAGCCCGACCGCGGCGACGAGCTCGATCACGGCGAAATAGATCGTGGCGGTCTGCCAGGCCATCGACTGGTTCTCGAAGGCCTCCTCATCGCCGCCGACGAAACCGGTGACCTGGGCCCAGTGATAAAGGCCCTTGGCAATCGACACGACGGCCATGATGCGCAGAAAGATAACGAGCCGCCGCGTCCAGGCGTTCACATCCGGCTCGATCCGATCGGAGGAGAGGCCGCCGACCGACATGGCATTGTCCCTGGCATTGTCCCGCGCCTGATCGCGCGCAGAGGTGTCAGACATGCCGATAGCCGACGAGAGGCTGCAAAGTGAGGTCCATGGCGGGAGTCATATCAAGACTCTTGGCCTGATAGACGCACAAAATCAATTGCCGTTACGGCAAATCAAGGCCCCGGTGGGCGGCATGACGGCCGCCCCTTAAAGGTGCTAGAACTGGACTTATATCAGGTCGAAACCAAGCCGCCGCCGGGGAGAATCAGCATGGCGATCAAATTCGGGCGCCCGATCGAGATGCGCGATGCGCCGCGGCGCCAGAGCGAACACGCGCCCCTCACCGCGCCGTCGCTCGATCTCACGATCCGGCCGCGCCGCAACCGCAAGTCCGAATGGGTCCGCCGGCTGGTGCGCGAGCACGTGCTCACGACCGACGACCTGATCTGGCCGATGTTCGTGGTCGACGGCCACAACACCCGCACCCCTGTCGCCTCGATGCCCGGTGTCGATCGCCTGACCGTCGACCAGATCGTGCGCGACGCCGAGCGCGCAGCGAAGCTCAATATCCCCTGCATCGCGTTGTTCCCGTTCACCGAGCCGTCGCTGCGCGATGAAGCGGGTTCCGAAGCGCTCAATCCCGATAATCTGGTCTGCCAGTCGGTGCGCGCGATCAAGCAGGAATTCCCAGATCTCGGCGTGCTCTGCGACGTCGCGCTCGATCCCTTCACCAGCCACGGCCATGACGGGCTGATCGAGGACGGCAAGATCCTCAACGACGAGACGGTCGCAGTGCTGGTGCGGCAGGCGCTGACCCAGGCCGAGGCCGGCTGCGACATCATCGCGCCGTCCGACATGATGGACGGCCGCGTCGGCGCGATCCGCGATGCGCTCGACGACAATGGTTTCGGCGACGTGCAGATCATGTCCTATGCGGCGAAATACGCCAGCGCCTTCTACGGCCCGTTCCGCGACGCGATCGGCTCGGCCAAGACGCTGACCGGCGACAAGCGCACCTACCAGATGGACAGCGCCAATTCCGACGAGGCGCTGCGCGAGGTCGAGCTCGACATCGCCGAAGGCGCGGACATGGTGATGGTCAAGCCCGGGATGCCCTATCTCGACATCCTCAGGCGCGTGAAGGACACCTTCGCGATGCCGACCTTCGTCTACCAGGTGTCGGGCGAATACGCGATGATCGCGGGCGCCGCCGCCAATGGCTGGATCGACGGCGAGCGCGCCATCATGGAGAGCCTGGTCGGCTTCAAGCGCGCCGGCGCCGACGGCATTTTGACGTATTTCGCGCCGAAGGCCGCCGAGAGGATCAAGGCGGGCTTGTGAGCTGGCTGGTCGGAGCGGCCGGCGCCGTCGGATGCGGGCCGCAGAACGGACGCAGCGCCTCGCGCTCGTCCGCCGACAGCACCGTCAGCGGATAGATCGGCGCGTTGCCGGCGGGCTTGAAGAACGGATGCGGGTGGGCCTTGCCGCGCAGGCGCCAGCCGAGCACCTTGCCGATGGCGCGCAGGATCAGGGGCAGGTTGAACCCCGTCGAGCCCTTCGGCGCCTCGCCGACCGCATATTTGCCGAGGATGGCACCGACCGGCTTGCCGAAGGCTGTGTCCGCACCGGGCGCGCCGCCGTCGAACACCTGCGCGGCAATGCCGACAAAGGGAACGGCCGGGGTGAGCGTGTTGCCGACCGGCGTGTTGCAGCAGGCGGCGTACCATCGGAACAGCCCCTTCGGCGTCAGCCGGACGCCGGCGATCCTGCCCTGCCCCTGCGTGAAGCTCAGAGAATCGGGCGCGACCTGGACGATGTCGGTGCCGCCATGGGCGTCGAGCAGATCGGCGCGGCCGAGCCGGTGCGCAAAGGCCTGACAGTCGTCGCAGTAGCAGACCACGCGGTTGACGGTTCGCGGCGACGGGTCGGCGACCACGCCGCGCACCTCGCCGCAGCGGCAACTGAGCTCGATCCGTGTGCCCATGCGTCCCCTCGCTTCGACCGGCGCGAGCTTACACGGTCGCCGCGGCATCCGGCCGCGGAATCGCCGGAATATTTCGGTGAGTTGATCTCCGCACGGGCTTGCGGCCGGCTGACCGGCTCCCATGTCCTGCGCGGGATATCAATCGGAGGTTGGTCATGTCCTACGGCAATGACAGGGGCAGCTCTGGCAGGGGCAGCTCTGGCAGGGGCACTTGGCGCAATGGCGGCGGCGTCCCCCCGCATGCGTTCGATCCGTGGACGCAGCCGGACCTGTTCCGCGGCGTGCTGACGCGGCGGGTGTTCGCGTTCCTGATCGACCTCGTGGTGCTGGTCGTCCCGGTGATCCTCGTCAAGATCTTCATCGCCCTGCTCGGCGTGGTCACGCTCGGCCTCGGCTGGGCGCTGTTCTGGCTGGTCTGGCCTGCCACCGTGATCTGGGCGATCGTCTATTTCGGCGCCTCGATCGGCGGCCCGCACTCGGCCACTGTCGGCATGCGGATGATGGATTTGCAGCTGCGCACCTGGTACGGCTCGCCGGGCTATTTCGTGCTCGGCGCCACCCATGCGGTGCTGTTCTGGGTGACGGTCTCGTTCCTGTCGCCGCTGGTGCTGCTGGTCGGCCTGTTCAACGGCCGACGCCGGCTGCTGCACGACATCATCCTCGGAACCGTGGTTGTCAACAGCTCGGTGCGGACCCAGGTGACCCCGGCGGCGCGGGCCTATTAGGCCCGCCTAAACCAATTGACCGTTAGCTTCTGGGGGGCGATGCTAACGCGGCTGCCTTGTTTGTTCGGAGCCTGACGATCTGACGTGACCCAGCATTCGCGTGATACCCCGCAATTTTACCTGACGGCGCCATCGCCCTGCCCGTATCTGCCGGGCCGGCACGAGCGCAAGGTGTTCACGCATCTGGTCGGCGACAAGGCGGGCGATCTCAATGATTTGCTGACCCATGGCGGCTTCCGCCGCAGCCAGTCGATCGCCTACCGCCCAGCCTGCGACCAGTGCCGGGCCTGCGTCTCGGTGCGGGTGGTCGCCAATGAATTCCGGCCCTCCCGCAACTTCCGCAAGGTCATGGCCCGCAACGCCGACATCATCGGCGAGCAGCGGAATGCGGTGCCGACCTCGGAACAGTATTCGGTGTTCCGCGCCTATCTCGACCGCCGCCACCGCAACGGCGGCATGGCCGACATGACGGTGCTGGATTACGCCATGATGGTCGAGGACAGCCATGTCGAGACCCGCATCATCGAATACCGCAAGCGCAACGTCGACAGCTCCATCACCGGCCGCGGCGACGAGCTGATCGCGGTGGCACTGACTGACGTGCTCAGCGACGGGCTGTCGATGGTCTATTCGTTCTTCGAGCCGTCGCAGGAGGCGCGCTCGCTCGGCACCTTCATGATCCTCGACCACATCGCCCGCGCCCGCCGGCAGGGCCTGCCTTACGTCTATCTCGGCTACTGGATCGAGGGCTCCAAGAAGATGGACTACAAGGGCCGCTTCCTGCCGCAGCAGCGGCTGGCGCCGTCGGGCTGGCTGCGCGTCGACGCCACCGGCGAGGTCCCGGCGGAGCCGCAGGATTGAGGAATATGTTTCCGCACCGCGCGGTGCGCAGCGGCGTGCCTGCGCCAGTCTGGTCATACGCAGGACCTCAGGGGTTCGCGTTACGGGCTCTGATCGCATCGCTATTCACGGCTTTGATCGCAAGCTCTTCTGCGTATGCCTGCAATGCCGGCTATAAGGACTACTATGGACGTTGTGTCTTGACCAAGCCGGCGCCCGCAAAACTCCTGACGTTCCTCAACGGCTACGGTCAACAGGCCGACAAGGTTGGCGAGGTTGCCGACCTTTTCGCTCCAGATGTTCCTTTGTTCGACCAGCCCGAGCCTGGCCGCAAGGTTATTCATTCTTGGAAACGCCCGAGTGTCGACATCGAATCCGAAGCCAAGATCGAGAGGATCCTGCCGGATTTCTACTATGTCACGGTGAGCGTATACGACGGGCCAACCTCGTGCGGCATCGAGGATTTCAAGTTGAAGGGACCGAAAACCACGCTGCGGGGCTATGTGCCTAAGACCAATCCGCAAGGCGTACCGTCACTCTGGAAGTACACACATATGAGCGGGCTGTGCTAGCCAGCACTTTCAGCCGAACAGCGTGTCGTAGAGCAGCTTCACGTTCAGGATCACGATCAGCCCGGCGACGATCCACGCCACTGCGGCGACCGGGACCGAGATCGCGAACCTGCCCATCTTGCGCCGGTCGGACACGAACCGCACCAGCGGGATCACCGCGAACGGCAGCTGCATCGACAGCACGACCTGGCTGAACACCAGAAGCCGCGCCGTGCCGCTCTCGCCATAGAGCGCGGCGACGACGATCACGGGGACGATCGCGATGCCGCGCGTCACCAGCCGCTGCGCCCAGTCCGGCAGATGCAGGTCGAGAAAGCCCTGCATCACGATCTGGCCGGCAAGCGTCGCCGTCACCGTCGAGTTGAGGCCTGAGGCCAGCAGCGCGACCGCAAACAGCGTCGAGGCGATGCCGAGGCCCAAGAGCGGCGACAGCAGCTCGAAGGCCTGGTCGATCTCGGCTACGTCGGAATGGCCGCTTCTGTGGAACGTCGCGGCCGCCAGCACCAGGATCGCGGCGTTGACGAACAGCGCCAGCATCAGCGCGATGGTGGAATCGGCCGTCGCCCATTTGATCGCGTCGCGCCGCCCCTCCTCGGTGCGCGGATAGGCGCGCGTCTGCACGATCGAGGAATGCAGATAGAGATTATGCGGCATCACGGTCGCGCCGATGATGCCGATCGCGATGTAGAGCATCTCCGGATTGGTGACGATCTCGCGCGACGGCATGAAGCCTCCGATCACGGCGGCAATCGGCGGTGCGGCGGCAGCGATCTGCACCACGAAGCAGACCGCGATCACGACCAGGAGCGCGATCACGAACGCCTCGAGGAAGCGGAAGCCGCGGTTCATCAGGAGCAGAACCAGGAAGGCGTCGAGCGCCGCCAAGAGCGCGCCGCCGACCAGGGGAATGCCGAACAAGAGCTTGAGCGCGATCGCGGTGCCGATCACCTCGGCGAGGTCGCAGGCGATGATGGCGGCCTCGCAGGCGAGCCACAGCATGAGGTTCACTGGCCGCGAATAGGTGGCGCGGCAGGCCTGCGCGAGGTCGCGGTCGGTGACGATGCCGAGCCGTGCTGCGAGCGCCTGCAGCAGGATCGCCATCAAATTGGAAAGCAGGATGACCGAGAGCAGCGTGTAGCCGAACTTCGATCCACCGGCGAGGTCGGTGGCCCAGTTGCCCGGATCCATGTAGCCGACCGAGACCAGATAGCCCGGTCCGGCAAAAGCCAAGAGGCGCCGCCACCACAATCCGCCGCTGGGTACGGCGACCGTCGCATTGACCTCGGGAAGGCTGAGGGCATGCCCGGCGTCACCGCGCCAGCCATCGCCCGCCGGCACGGCTTCGCGGAGATGGGTTTGAGGCGTTCGAGCGTCCATACCAACAAGATGGTCGAACCCGAGACTTAATGCAACTCATTTGCAACTGCATCTAGGCTCACGAAGACGCTATCGAACGCCTCCTTGTAAAGTACTGAAGAAGTGCTTTACATTCGAGGTATGATCAAACTACCCGTCGAGACGCCAACCGCGACCCTGCGCTACGCCCTCGCCCCCGACCCGTCGGGCATCGCGGCGATCGAGGCGACGTTTGCGGCCTACGCCCGCATGATGGAGATCCTCAACGAGGTCGCTCCCGTCGGCGCCAACCTGGTCTCGCTGCACGCCCAGGCCTACGAGACGATCCGCCGGGAGACCGGCCTGCCGGCGCGGCTGGTGACGCTCGGGCTGCGCGACCGCGCCAACTATGCGCTTGATGCGACGGCCCGCCGGATCCCGCTCGACGACAAGTTGTTCGCGATCAAGGGTCCAACTTCACTGACCATTAGCACTGTCAGCGGACGCGTCTTGGTGCCGTTCGAGGTGCCGGGATATGTGTCGGGTTGGGAAAGCCCCTTCCCGGCGCATTTGGTCTCGGATGGACGCGGTTACGAAATCCACATCGCCGTCAAATCGAAATCAGCACAACCGGAGGAGAAGACCATGCTTCACGAAGGCATCCTTGCACGCATGGGCCGGCTTCTTGCCGCCATCGCGAGCCAGACCATCGACAACGCCGAGAACGCCAACAAGGTCGCGCTGGTCAAGCAGGCGATCCGCGAGATCGACACCGGCGCCGACGAGGCGCGCTATGCGCTCGGCAAATCGCGCGCCGAAGAGTTTCGCCTCAAGCGGCGGCGCGAAGAGCTGGATACCGACACGGCCAATCTCAACGACAAGATTCGTCTCGCAATTGCGGAAAATCGCGAGGATCTCGCACGCGCCGGCGTCGCACGGCAAATTGATCTGGAATCCCAGATGATCGCGCTGGAGCGCGCGATGGATTTCATCGAGCTCGAAATCGACGAGCAGACCAAGGCCTTGCAGGCCATGCTCGGCGCGCGGCGCGAGGCGGAGGCGCGATTGGCCGATCTCGAACAAGGCCTGATCCGGGAAGCCCAGCAGGAAACCAACCGAGGCCCATCGGCGACCAATACATTGGGTGCCGAGCGCGCCATGGCGGCGATCGCGCGGGTGACGGGCGTTCCCGCCGCAAGCGTGCTCGGCGACAAGGAGCTCGACGAACTCGATCGCCTGCACCGCGAAAAGGAAATCGCGGCGCGGCTTGAAAGGATCAAGTCACAACAATGAGTGCAGTTGGCGACATTCTGCTCGCCTCCGACGTGCGGCCCTTTGCGGTCGCGGCTGCGATCATGGTGGCGCTTGGCGCTATCGAACTGCTGAGCACCATGATCGGACTTTCGATCAGCGAACTCATCGGCCACGATGTCGCGGTCGAGACCGAGAGCCACAACGCTCTCAGCGGCCTGTTTCTCTGGATCAACGCCGGACGGCTTCCCCTCCTGATCCTGATCATCCTGGTGCTCGGCATCTTCTCGATCGGAGGCTTCCTGCTCCAGGGCCTGGCGCATGCCACAGGCTTCGCCATCCCGGTATCGATTGCTGCGATCGTGGCTGCCGCTGTCGGCATTCCCGTGATCAGGAGCGCAAGCCGCGGCCTCGCCCGCATCATCCCGCGCGACGAGAGCTACGCGGTCAACGACACCGACTTCGTCGGCAAGGTCGCGACCGTTGCGGTCGGCCCGCTCGATCAGGGGCTGCCCGGCCGCGTCCGTCTCAAGGATGTCTTCGGCAACTGGCACATTGTGTCGGCACGTGCCGGCCCCAATTCCGAGGCGTTGCCGGTCGGCGCCAGCGTGCTGCTGGTCGATCGTGACGCCAAAAGCTTCATCGCGATTGCCGCTCCAGCCGATCTCATCGAACAACGATCTTCCAACAGGGCATAAATCATATGTGGGAACTTGCTGTACCCGTCGCCATTGGCGTCCTCGCCATCCTCGTCATTGGCCTGCTGTTCGCAAAACTCTACAAGCGCTCGACCCGCGACGAGGCCTATGTCCGGACCGGCCTCGGCGGCCAGAAGGTCGTGCTCGACGGCGGCTCGCTGGTGCTGCCGATCTTCCATTCGACCGCAGCGGTGAACCTGAAGACGCTGCGGCTCGAGGTCGCCCGCGGCGGCCCGGACTCGCTGATCACCAAGGACCGCATGCGCGTCGACATCGGCGCCGAGTTCTACCTCCGCGTCAAACCCGACTCATCGTCGATCGCGCTGGCAGCGCAAACACTCGGCAACCGCACCAATGATGCAGCCGAGCTCCGCGAACTCGTCGAAGCAAAGTTCGTCGACGGCCTGCGTTCGGTCGCCGCCACCATGAACCTCGAGGAGTTGCAGGAGCAGCGCGCCACCTTCGTCAAGGCGGTGCAGGACGCGGTCGGCGCCGACATCCAGAACAACGGGCTCGAGCTCGAGTCGGTCTCGCTGACCCGGCTCGACCAGAGCGACATCAAGCACTTCAACCCGAGCAATTTCTTCGACGCGCACGGCCTGACCACGCTGACCAAGATCACCAAGGAGCGTGAGCAGGAGCGCAACCAGATCGTCCGTACCACCGAGGTCAACATCGCCCAGCAGGACCTGGTGGCGCGGCAGACCACGCTGACGATCGAAAGCACCAAGCGCGAGGCCGAGCTGGCGCAGCAGCGCGACATCGCCAACAAGACCGCGGCGATGCGGGCGCAAACGGCCCAGGTCGAGCAGACCGCGCTGCAGAACGAGGCCGAGTATCGCATTCAGCAGGAGCTTGCCGTCGCCAACAAGCAGACCGAGGCCAACCAGGCCCGCGACACCCGCAAGATCGAGGCCGATCTCGCCGTGAAGCGCCGCACCACCGAAATGGATCGCGATCTCCAGATCGTGGCGCAGGAGGCTGCGATCGTGGTCGCCAACAAGAACAAGGAACAGTCTGAAGCCCAGACCATCGCCGAGACGGCGCGTGCGGTTGCAATTGCCGCCGAGGAAAAGGTCACCACCGCCCGCGCCACCGAGGTCGCCGAGCGCGACAAGATCATCAACGTGATCGCGGCCCGCAAGATCGCCGAAACCAACGCAATGCCGATCACCGTGATGGCCGAGGCCGAGCGCCAGGCCGCCGCCAACAAGGCTGAGGCCACCAACGTCCTGGCGAAAGCCGACGCCAATGCCGCGACCACGCGTGCCGCCGGCGTCAAGGCGCTCGGCCAGGCCGAAGCCGAGGTCGCGACCTTGAAGGCGGAGGCGCGCAACAAATTGAGCGCGGAGATGATCGACTACGATCTCAACCTCGCGCGCATCAACGTGATCCCGAACGCACTCGCCCAGGCGGTCAAGCCGATCGAGAAGATTTCGGACATCCGGATCTTCGACACCGGCGGCCTGCTCGGTCGCGGCGGCGGCAACGGCCACGCCAACGGCAATGGCGGCCTCGGGCTCGGCGACGGCCTCGCCGCGCAGCTGCTGTCGGTCTCGGCGTTCAAGCCGATGATCGACAAGATTCTCTCCGAGGCAGGATTCCCTGCAGGTCCCGACGCCATGACCAACCTGTTGAGTGCGCTGCGTGCGAGTGATGGCAGCACGCCGAATGACGCGAGAGTACGGACCCCGTCCGTCGACAGCACCGCAACGCCGCCGACCACCATATCGGGGACCGGCCACGCCACGCTTGGCCCGAAGTCGTCGCACAGCGCAGGCACGATCACGAGCCAGCTCGCGTCTGATCCCAAACCTTGATGACCTGACCAGGCCTCTCAGCATCGCATCGAAAGGCCCGCCGTCCCGGCGGGCCTTTTGCTTTTGGCGTTGTCGGGAAACGGGTGGGATCGGACGTCTTCCAACCACACACTATGGCCAGAACAAATTCTCACGGGATTCTGCCATGTCCGCCGATACACCTCGCCTGCCCGCCACCTTCAACCGCCTGGCCTGGTCCAACCTCGCCGCGCAATCGGCGGAGCAGATCGCGCTTGCCGCGGCGCCCATCGTCGCCGTGCTGCTGCTCGGTGTCGGCGAAGGCCAGACTGGCCTGCTGCAGACCGCGCTGACGCTGCCCTTCATCCTGTTTGCGATACCTGCCGGCCTGCTCGCCGACCGCGTCTCGCGGCGCTTCGTGATGGCAGGCTCGGAGGCGCTGCGCGCGGCAGCGCTTGTAGCGATCCTGCTGCTGCTGTGGCTCGGCCTGATGACGCTGCCGCTGCTGGCGCTGCTCGGCTTCATCGCGGTCTGCGGCACGGTTGCCTATAGCGTCGCCGCGCCGGCGCTGGTGCCCTCGCTGGTGACGGCGCAGCTGCTGCCGGCGGCGAATGCCCGCATCGAGCTTGCGCGCACCATCGCGCTCGCCAGCGGGCCCGCGCTCGGCGGCGTGCTGGTCGGTTGGGTCGGTGCCGCCCCCGCGTTTGGGTTCGCCGCAGCGCTGTCCGCGATCGCGGTCGTGCTGCTGGCCGGCATCTATGAGCCGGCGCGCGCGCCGGCGCCGCAGCGCCATCCGCTCAAGGACATCAAGGAAGGCGCCGCGTTCATGTTTCACCATGCGCTGCTGCGGCCGGTGTTCGTGACCCAGTTCATCTTCAACACCGGCTCCTTCCTGGTGCTCGCGGTCTTCGTGCCCTACGCAGTGCGGCATCTCGGGCTCAGCGCCACCGGCGTCGGCACCACGCTTGCGATGTATGGCGTGGGCATGGTGGTCGGCGCGCTGTTCGCCACCCGCGTGATGAAGCGGCTGGCCTTCGGCACCGTGATCGGGCTCGGCCCGGTGACCGGCTTCGTCGCGTCAGTCGTGATGGCCCTGACCACCTGGTTCCCGACGCCGTGGCTTGCGGGCCTCAGCTACTTCCTGCTCGGCGTCGGCCCGATCCTGTGGGTGATCTCGACCACGACGCTGCGGCAATCGGTGACGCCGCCGTCGCTGCTCGGCCGGGTCTCGGCGATCAACATCATGAGCTACGGTGCCCGTCCGCTCGGCTCCGCGCTCGGCGCCGTCGTCGGCGGCCTCTACGGCGCCGAAAGCTGTCTCTACCTTGCGGCGGCCATCTTCGCCGCCCAGGCGCTGGTGATCCTGATGTCGCCCGCGGTGTCGCTGACGCGGCAGCCCGACATGGTCGGCGAGCCCGCGCGGTGCTAGGCCACGCGTCATCAGGCTTGAGACTCGAGCACCTCAGAGATACTGCGCAACACAAATGCTGCTGTCACAGCTGGTATAGGAATCGCTGGCATGCCAATCTGGTGATACCAAACCCGCAGGAGGTCAGCATGCGAACGAGCATCATGGGAGCACTTTGCGCCGTCGCGATCATCGGGAGCGCAAACGCAGCGATCAAGGAAGAGCCGGTCACCTATACGGACGGCGAGGCCACGATGAAGGGCTTCGTCGTCTACGACGATGCGAGCCAGGCCAAGCGACCCGGGATCGTGATGGTCCATGAATGGTGGGGCATCACCAAGCATATCCATAACGAGGCGCGGAAGCTCGCCGAGCAGGGCTACACCGCCTTCATCGCCGACATGTACGGCGACGCCAAGACCGCTGACAACCCGAAGGACGCCGGCGCGCTCTCGGGAGGCGTGATGAAGGACCCGAAGGTGATGGAGCAGCGCTTCAACGCGGCGCGGGAGCAACTCGCCAAGCAGGCCTCGGTCAATCCCCAGCGGATCGGCGCGGTCGGCTACTGCTTCGGCGGCGCGGTGGTGCTGAACATGGCGCGCTCCGGCGCCGATCTGGCCGCCGTTGCCGGCTATCACGCATCACTCGGTCTCAACACCCCCGCTCCGGCGCCGGGAACGGTCAAGGCGAAAATCCTTATTCTGAACGGCGCGGACGACCCGTTCGTGAAGCGCGAGCAGTATGACGCGCTCAAGAAGGATTTCGACGCAGCGAAAGCCGATTATCGGATCATCGAATATCCCGGTGCGGTGCACGCGTTCACCAACCCCGAAGCCACCGAGCTCGGCAAGAAGTTCAACCTGCCGCTCAGATACGACGCCAAGGTCGACGAGGAAGCCAAGGCCGAGGCCACCAAGTTCTTCGCCGCTGACCTGAAGAAATAGGACAAACGGCCACCCCGCATGGTGGCCTTTTCCGCGTCTCGCCGCCCCAACCAGCTCGAGCCAGAGCATGCGGCGCGACGATTCAGCCTAATCCCATTGCGCTCTAGCTCGCGAGATACCGCTCGTACTTGCCGCCGACGACCTCGTCGGCGGCAATGGCCGGATCGAGCGTATAGAGATCCTGCGCGTGACTGATACCGCGCAGCACATGGCGGCCGGTGGAGACGAGGTAGTTGCGCCCGGCGGCATCGAGACCGGCGCGAAACGCCGATGAGGTCAGCAAGTCGCGGTCGACCGAGCGGCACATCGAGGCGATGCGGCTGACCTCGTTGACGGCCGGTCCCACCACGGTGAAGTCGAGCCGGTCATCGCTGCCGATATTGCCGTAAAACACCTCGCCGACATGCAGCCCGACATGGGCCGAGGTCGCCGGCCTGCCCTCGGTGGTGCGGCGGACGTTGAGCGTCTGCATGTTGTGCCGGAAACGATGCTCGGCGCGCAGCGCGGCCCGTTTCGCCTTCGCCATGTTCTCATGCGTGAACATCCCGAGCACGCCGTCGCCGATCAGCTTCAGCACCTCGCCGCCGGCATCATGGATGGCGTCGATCGAGGCCTGCGCATAATCGTTGAGGAACGGGATGATCTCGTCGGGCTCGATGCTCTCGCTGATCGCGGTCGAGCCGCGCAGGTCGGAGAACCACAGCACCGCATTGATGCGCTCGGTGACGCCGCGGGCGATCCGGCCGCGCAGCACCTGCTCGGCGGTCTCGCGCCCGAGATAGACCCGCCCCAGGGTCCGCGTGATATCGGCCTGCGCCGCCGATTTGATCGCAAGCCCCAGCGCCGGCACGAGATCGCGCAGCGCTTCCAGCCCCTGCTCGCCAAAACCGTCATCCCGCCGGGTCGTCCAGTAGGAATAGACGCAGTCCATCTGCCCCATGGTGCCGGCCTCGCCGAACTGGTGCACATAGGCCACCAGATGCTTGTGACCGCGGTCGAGGAGATCGCCGATGAACTTGAAATTGTAGGAGTGACCTTGAGCCAGATCGAGCGGCATCTCCTGATGGCCGTTTTCGAGCATGTGATAGAAGATCGAACGGCGCCAGGCGTCCGCGGCCTCGCCTTCGTTGGTTGAGCCATATTCGAAGGCGTCGCTCTCGTTGGTCTCTGCGTCGTTCCAGCGGAAGCCGCGGCCTTCGAAGATCGGGTGCAAGGTGTCGATGAACACCATCCCGCGCGCCAAGTGCAGCCCTTCGGCGCAGCAACGCTCGCAGAAGCCGCGCACCAGATCGTTTTCGGGCAGGCCCGTGAGACCCTGGTGGACCAGCCAGTTCATCAGGCGCAGGCGGGGCGTCAGTTCCATGCGCCGATTATGCCGGGCAATCCTTGCGGAAGGAAGATGCGTCGCCGCAACCCAGACGCACGCTGACAACGTTGCCGATTTGCGCTTCCCTTCGGAACGCGTTTCGCGCACAAGACGGCATGAACAACGACACCGGCCCGGCCAGCCCCTTCCAGCGCCTCGTGAGATGGGCGATCACCCCGCCACAATCCTATGGGGTCTATCTGGTCGCGCTGGTCCTGATCTTCACGGCGTCGTTCTACGCCGGCACGCTGAAGCCGAAGCACACTCCCGCGCCGCCGCCGGTCACCGCGCCATCGCCGCCGCGGAGCTAGTCTAGAGCCTGATGAAGTCAGGTCGAGCTATAGCGGCGCCGAAGGACCACCTCTCCCTTGGGAGAGGTTGATTTGCGCAGCAAATCGGGTGAGGGATTACGGTCTATCGAGAGAGCAAGATCCCTCACCCGGATTGCACCGGACGATGCTTCGCATCGCCGAGCGCAATCCGACCTCTCCCCACGGAATTCCCCAGGACATCACGCTGCAGGAGCTCCGCATCGAGAGCTTCTTCCCGATGGACGACGAGAAAGGTCGAATCTTCCGCACGTGGGCGGCGAGAGCCGACTGACCTTTCCTACACCATTTCCGCCGGAGCCAGCCGGCAGGTCTCGCTGCTGATCTCCACCTGCAACGTGGCATGGTGGATCTGGAACCGACTCGATAGCTCGGCGCAGACGTGATGCAGGAACGCATCGTCGTGGCCGCCCGGACGCACCAGATGCGCCGTCAGTGCGGTCTCGCTGGTGCTCATCGCCCAGATGTGGAGGTCATGAACCTCGGTGATGCCTTCCAGGGTCACGAGATATTCCCTCACCAGCTTGAGATCGACGCCCCGCGGCACCGCGTCGAGCGCCAGATTGACGCTGTCGCGCGCCAGCTCCCAGCCGCTCAGCAGCACCACGGCGGCGATGACGAGGCTGATCGCGGGATCGAGCCACTGCCAGCCGGTCGCCATGATCAGCAGCGCGGCGACGACGACGCCGAACGAGACGCCGGCGTCGGCGGCCATGTGCAGATAGGCGCCGCGGACATTGAGGTCGGACTCGCGGCCACGCATGAACAGCAACGCGGTGCCGCCGTTGATCAGGATGCCGAGCGCCGCGACCCAGACCACGGTCCAGCTCGCGACCTCGGCCGGCTCGCGGAAACGGTTGATCGCCTCGACCGCGATGCCGCCGACCGCGATCAGCAACAGCCCGGCATTGAACAGGGCGGCCAGGATCGAGGCGCGGCGATAGCCGTAAGTGTGAGTATCGGTCGGACGTTTCCCGGCCAGCCAGGCCCCGCCCCAGGCCAGCAGCAGCGCAATCACGTCGGAGAGATTGTGGACGGCGTCCGACACCAGCGCCAGCGAATTGGCGGAATAGCCGAAGATGAGCTCGGCAACGACGAAGGCCGCGTTCAGCGAGGCGCCGATCGCGAAAGCCGTGCCGAAGCTGGCAGGCGCGTGACTGTGCCCGGCATGGGAATGCGAATGACCATGGGAATGGCTATGCGAATGATCGTGGGAATGACCTGCGTGGTCATGGTCGTGATGATGATGCGCCATGGCAGCGTTATAGCGCGGTGAAATGTGGATACTATCACACAGCGGAGCGCGACCACCGCGCAGTCGGGCGGATTAGCGACGCGTCACCGCCGCACCGTCACGCGATGACGGGTTACGGCTTGCCACACAATTTCGGAATATTAGAAAACTACCACTGATTTGCCCGACGCGTCAAGTGTCGCTTTTGCCAAGTGTCGCTTTTCCGAGTTCCGACGGTCGCCTGCTACTTTGCATGGGGTTGTTTTCGAGAGTTCGAGAACGCGCACCCTGGCTTCGCGGCTACCGCCGATCCGCCCTGTTCAATCTACTCCACGCCTTTATTGAACTTGTTCGACTTCGGCAGGCCGTGGGCGAGCCGGCCGGCATCGGCGCGGTTGCCGCGCCAGTCGGCCAGTTCCTTCATGGTCATGCTGTGCTCGCGGCCGGCCGAATCCTTCCAGGTCAGGCCGGCCTTCGAATCGAATACCGTAACGTCGGACAGCTCCGCGCTGGTGTATTTCTGCAAGCGGACACCGCGGCCACGGGCCATCTCCGGCACATCGTCGAGGCCGAACAGCACCATCTTGTGATTGGTGCCGATCACCGCGACGGTATCGCCGGTCACGGTCGTGATCGCGCGGGCCTCGTTCGGCATCTCGACATTGAGCACCTGCTTGCCCTTGCGGGTGTTGCCGACGCAGTCCTCTTCCTTGACGACAAAACCCTGGCCCTCGCTGCTCGCGATCAGGAACTTGCGCTCGCCCTTGTTGACGAACAGCGAGATGATCGCAGCATCCTGCTCGAGATCGATGAACATGCGGATCGGCTCGCCATGGCCGCGCCCGCCCGGCAGTTTTGCCACATCCAGCGAGTAGAACTTGCCGTTGGTGGCGAACAGCAGGAGCTTTGAGGTCGTCTCGGCAAAGAACGAATGCTCGAGCTTGTCGTCGGTCTTGAAGGCCAGCCCCGAGAGATCCTCGACATGCCCCTTCAGCGTCCGCACCCAGCCCTTCTCGGAGATCACCACCGTGCACGGCTCGCGCTCGACGAAGGCCTCCTCGATTGCGGCCAGATCATGCTCGGGCGCGTCGGCAAAGGTGGTGCGGCGCTTGCCGAGCGGGGTCTTGGGCCCGAAGATGTTGCGGACCTTGGTGACCTGCTCGGCGACCTTGGCCCATTGCTTGGTCTCGGAGCCGAGCAGCCCCTCGATGCCCTTCAGCTCCTTCCGCAGGTCCTCATCCTCCTTGCGGATCTCCATTTCCTCGAGCCGGCGAAGATTGCGCAGGCGCATGTTGAGGATGGAATCGGCCTGGAGGTCGGACAGCTTGAAGGTCTTCATCAAGACCGGCTTCGGCTCGTCCTCGGTGCGGATGATCTTGATCACCTTGTCGAGGTTCAGAAAGGCGATCAGCTGACCGCCGAGCACTTCAAGGCGATGCTCGATCTGGCCCTTGCGGAAATTGGAGCGGCGGATCAGGACGTCGCGCAGATGGTCGAGCCATTCGCGCAGACACTCGGCAAGCCCGACCACCTTGGGGATGCGGCCCTTGATCAGCACGTTGAGATTCAGCGAAATCTTGCTTTCCAGCTCCGACAGCCGGAACAGCGATTCCATCATCAGCGCCGGATCGACGGTGCGCGATTTCGGCTCGATGACGAAGCGGATATCATCCGCGGATTCATCGCGGACGTCGCCGACCAGCGGCAGCTTCTTCTGCTCCAGCAGTTCGACGATCTTCTCGTGCAGGCGCGACTTCTGCACCAGCCATGGGATTTCGGTGACGACGACGACCCAAGCGCCACGGGCGCCCTCTTCCACCGACCAGCGCGCGCGGGTGCGGAACGAGCCCCGGCCGGTGGTGTAGGCCTCGATGATCGATTCCTTGGAATCGACGATGATGCCGCCGGTCGGGAAATCCGGGCCCTTGACCCACCGCAGCAGCGCCTTCGACTTGGCGTCGGGCTTCTCGATCAGATGCAGCGCCGCGTCGCACAGCTCGGCTGCGTTGTGCGGCGGGATCGAGGTCGCCATGCCGACCGCAATCCCCTGCGAGCCGTTGGCGAGCAGATTCGGGAAGCCGCCCGGCAGCACCACCGGCTCTTTCGACTGGCCATCGTAATTGAGGCGGAATTCGACGCCGTCCTCGTCGATGCCATCGAGCAAGAGCCGCGCGACCTCGGTCATGCGCGCTTCGGTGTAACGGTAGGCGGCCGGGTTATCGCCGTCGATATTGCCGAAATTGCCCTGGCCATCGACCAGCGGGTAGCGCGAGGAGAAGTCCTGGGCGAGACGCACCATGGCGTCATAGATCGCCTGGTCGCCATGCGGATGGAACGAGCCCATCACGTCGCCGACGATTTTCGCGGATTTCTTGAAGGCGGTGCCGGGATCAAGCCGCAGCAACCGCATGCCGTAGAGGATGCGCCGATGCACCGGCTTCAGCCCGTCGCGAGCGTCCGGCAATGCGCGATGCATGATGGTCGAGAGCGCATAGGCGAGATAGCGCTCCTCGAGCGCATCACGCAGCGGCACCTCGTGGATTTCGGCCGGCTTTTCCGGCGGTGTCTGTCGCTTTCCCATGGGGAGGCGTTAAACCCTGGCGGTGAATCGGGCAAGCCGCGAATCAAAGGGAATTTGGGCCGCGAATCAGCCTTGCGGAACCGCCGTCCGCGGCCGCCGCTTCGTCACGGCGTTGATAAATCCGTCACGGGCGTCGGAATGGCCCTGTCCGCGCGGCTCCAACACGTGGCGGAGCAGGAACAGGCCGGTGATCTGGAAGCCGTCGCGCAGATCCTGGTCCGACCAGGCATTGGCGCCGCCCTCGCCTTCGCGCAGGAAGGCCGGCAATGGCAGCAGGCGGTCGCGCCACGGCTCGCCGGCCGTGCGCGACACCGCACCGCCGGATTTGGGCGAGACATAGATCAATTCGCTGGTCGCGCCGGTCGCCGCGCAGTTGTCCAGATCGAGCCCGAAGCCGAGCTCGGCGAGCATCGCGAGCTCGAAGCGGATCAGATGCACCGCGGCCGTACCGGCATCCTCGAAATCGTCGAGCGTCCCCTGCAGCATCTCGTAGATGTCCTCGTGGGGATCTCGCTCCGGCAACAGCCGCGCCAGCGCTGCGAGATGCGTGACGCCGTAGACCGCGTGCGACGAGGCGAGCAGCGTCGCCGCGCGCAGCCTTGTCCCTTCCAGCGCATACATGCCGAGATGCTCGTCGAGCCGCGCCCGCCACACCGCGGTGACGCTGTTGCCGGGTTGCAGCAACGGCCGCATCCGCGAACTCGCGCCGCCGCGCACCAGCCCGAGATGGCGGCCGTGCTCGCGCGTCAACAGCTCGACAATGGCGGAGGATTCGCCATGCCGCCGCACGCCCAGCACGATGCCTTCGTCGGCCCATTCCATGGGACGGAGCCTACAGGATTCCGGCTGTCTCTACAGTCGTCATTGCGGGATGGTGCGCAAGCACCAGACCCGGAATCACTCGGCATCACGCGTTGAACCAGCCTTTGGCATCGCCGGTGAAGGAGAAATAGAGCCCGAAACCGGTCACGATGCAGGATACCACCTCGATGGCGCTGTCGAATTCGAGCCCCTCGACCCCGATCGCCTGCAGCAGCGAGACCACCGACAGCACCAGCATCGCAGCCAGCACCCAGCGCGCCCAGTTCTTGCGCCGCTGCGCGGCAAGCCAGACGAAATACATCAAGAGCAGGATCATGCCGCCGGTCACCAGCGTGTCGCCCATGATCATCTGCTCGGATCTCGCATCGCTCGGCGTGCGGTCCGCGAACGCCACCGACAGCGAATCCAGTGTCAGCGACAGATAGAGCAGCACTTCAAACCAAAACACGTTTCTGGGCACGGTCATCGCACAGGCCGGTTGTCACTCTTTGGGGAATTCAAGTCCCATTTCCCTGTAGCGATCGGGATCGTCGCCCCAGTTTTCGCGCACCTTGACGAACAGGAACAGGTGCACCGGCACGCCCATGATCTCCGCGAGTTCGGTGCGCGCCTGCGCGCCGATCGACTTGATGGTGGCGCCGCCCTTGCCGAGCACGATCTTGCGCTGGCTCTCGCGCTCGACATAGATCGTCTGCTCGATGCGGATCGACTTGTCCTTGCGGTCGGTCCAGCTGTCGGTCTCGACGGTCGACTGGTACGGCAGTTCCTGATGCAGATGGCTGTAGATCTTTTCCCGGGTGATCTCCGCCGCCAGATGCCGCATCGGCGCATCCGACATCTGGTCCTCGGGATAGAGAAACGGGCCTGCCGGCACGAGCTTCGCCAGTGCCTCGCGCAAATCGGCGACGCCGTCGCCCGACAGCGCCGAGATCATGAAGGTGTGCTCGAAACGGATCCGCTCGTTGGCGGCCTGCGCCAGCGCCAGCAGCTTTTCGCGTTGAACCAGATCGACCTTGTTCAAGACGAGGATCTTCGGATGCGCGACGCTCTCGAGCTTGTTCAGGATCGCCTGCGCCTCGTCGTCGAGGCCCGACTTGGCATCGATCAGCACGCAGACGAGGTCGGCGTCATGGGCGCCGCTCCAGGCGGTCGACACCATCGCGCGGTCGAGCCGGCGCTTCGGGGCGAAGATGCCAGGGGTATCGACCAGGATGATCTGCGAACTGCCTTCGATCACGATGCCGCGGATCAGCGCCCGCGTGGTCTGCACCTTGCGCGAGACGATCGTGACCTTGGAGCCGACCAGCGCGTTGACCAGCGTCGATTTGCCGACGTTGGGGGCGCCGATCAGCGCGACGAAGCCGCAGCGCGTCGCGGTGCCGTCTGCTTTCACCTCGTCAGTCATTGGTTCCGACGCCCTCGCGCTCGATCATGGCGGACGCCGCGGCCTTCTCGGCCGCGCGCTTGTTACCGCCGAGGCCCTCGGCCGAGGTCAGTCCCGGCAGGTCGACCGAGACGCGGAATTGCGGATCGTGGTGCGGGCCGGTGCGCTCGATCTCGCGATAGACCGGCGTCGGCAGTCCCTTGCCCTGCGCCCATTCCTGCAGCACGGTCTTGGGGTCGCGCAAGGGACGGCGCGGCTTGCGCATCCGCTCCGTCCAGTTGCGCTCGACGAACAGCCGCGCGGCATCAAAGCCGCCGTCAAGATAGATCGCGCCGATCACGGCCTCGCAGATGTCGCCGAGCACGGACTTGCGCAAGCGTGCGCCGTCCGCGTTCGACAGGCCGAGCTTGATGTCGTCGAGCAGCCCGAGCGATTTGGCGACGTCGGCGCAGCTCTCCTCGCGTACGAGGTCGGCGAGCCGCTTGGACAACTCGCCCTCATCGGCCTTCGGAAAGGCGCGGAACAGCATGTCGGAGACGATCAGCCCGAGCACATGGTCGCCGAGGAATTCCAGCCGTTGGTAGCTGTCGGCGCGGTTGCGGGTGGATTTCAGGGCCGAGACGTGGGTGAACGCGGTGGTCAACAGCACCGGATCGGCGAATTTATACCCGATGCGCGCCTCCGTGCCGCCGATCGCAGCCTGCTCCGCCGCCTTGACGGCTTTGCCGCGCCGCTTCTTCGGCACGGCGGTGCTGCCGGCGTCAGAGGACTGGCTCGGCTCGCCCGGCAGCGGCTGATCCTTGATGACTGGCGTCTCGTCGTTCATCGCACGATGGAGAATATGCGATTCCACCGCACGGCGGTGGGCCAGCGCCAGAACATCCAGGCGTGCTCGCCCTCGGCGATCGAGAAGAAGATCATCTGGGCCCGGCCGACGATGTTCTCGAGCGGCACGTAGCCGACCGCCGACAGCACCCGGCTGTCGGTCGAGTTATCGCGGTTGTCGCCCATCATGAAGAAATGGCCTTCGGGCACGGTGTAGACATTGGTGTTGTCGTAGAAGCCGTTGTCGACGCAATCGAGCGTCTCGTAGCTGACGCCGTTCGGCAGCGTCTCCTTCCAGCGCTTGACCCGGGCGGTGGCATCCGAGCCGCAGGGGTCCTCGCCGACGAAGTCGCTGAGCCGCTCGCGCTTGATCGGCGTGTCGTTGATGTAGAGCAGCCCCTCCTTCATCTGGATGCGGTCGCCCGGCAGCCCGATCACGCGCTTGATGTAGTCGGTCGTATCGTCCTTCGGCAGCCGGAACACGACGATATCGCCGCGATTGGGGTTCGAGCCGAAGATCCGCCCCGAAAACAGCGGCGGCGACAGCGGGATCGAGTAGTGGCTGTAGCCGTAGGAGTATTTCGAGACGAACAGATAGTCGCCGACCAGAAGCGTCGCCTTCATCGACCCCGAGGGGATGTTGAACGGCTGGAACAGAAAGGTCCGGATCACGAGCGCAATCAGAAGGGCGTGGATGACGACGCGGATGGTTTCTCCGAAGCCGCTCTCAGATTTGGTCCCGGTGGTCGCGCTCATTGCTTTCCCAATTCCCGCGGGCCCTCTCGCCCACGTGGTGGCACAACGTTCTCTTCACGCGAAGCGTCCCCTCGCGCGAGGAAAATGGCCTTGATTCTGAACTTGAGGGCAAATTCCGGCGTAAACCCGAATTCGCGTCTCGCTCGATTATACCCTGCGGCGTTTTAGACGGTTGTTCGCGGGCACGCAATCAATCGCCGGTTCAAAACTTCGCAATTCATTGAAATGTCAATGATTTTTGTTTTTACCGGATTTCAAGCGCATCCAGGCACCGCCGGCCTCATTTGCCGGGGGCAACGGCCGAAATTATGACGAAGGCCTGCGCCAACGGCCAGTCGTCGGTGATCGAGAGATCGATCCGCGCCTCCATGCCCTCGGGCGTCAGCTTCCTGAGCCGTTCCAGCGCCCCGCCGGTCAGTTGCATGGTCGGACGGCCGCCCGGCAGGTTCACCACGCCCATGTCCTTCCACCACACGCCCTGGCGGATGCCGGTGCCGAGCGCCTTGGAGCAGGCCTCCTTGGCCGCAAAGCGCTTGGCGTAGGTCGCGACCACCATCTTCTCGTTGTTGGCGCGGCGCATCGCCCTGGCGCGCTCGGCGTCCGTGAAGATGCGCTCGAGGAAGCGCTCGCCGTGGCGCTCGATCACCTTGGCGACGCGGGTGATGTCGATCAGGTCGGAGCCGATGCCGATGATCATGCGCCAGCCTTCATACGCCGGCCTTGGCGCGGCCGCGCTCCATCGCGGCGCGCATGGCGCGGACGGTTTCGGCGATGCCGACGAACAGCGCCTCGCCGATCATGTAGTAGCCGATGTTGAGCTCGCGGATTTCTGATAGCGCCGAGATCGTCTCCGCGGTCTCATAGTCGAGGCCGTGGCCGGCATGGACCTCGAGCCCGGCCGCTTGTGCGAGCCTGGCGCCCGCGACGATGCGTTGCCACTCGGAAGCGGCCTTCTCCGTGTGGCCATCGACCACCGCATCGCACCAGCCGCCGGTGTGGATCTCGATCACGGGCGCCTTCAGCTTGGCCGCCATCTCGATCTGCCGGGGATCAGCGGCAATGAACAGCGACACCCGGATGCCGGCATCGCTGAGCCGCGCGATGAAGGGAGCGAGCGCATTGTGCTGGCCGACCACGTCGAGCCCGCCCTCGGTGGTGAGCTCCTGGCGCCGCTCCGGCACCAGGCAGACCGCATGCGGCTTGGTGGCGAGCGAAATCCGCAGCATGTCGTCGGTCGCCGCCATCTCGAAGTTCAGCGGCTTCGAGATCTCCGCCTTCAGCCGCACCATGTCCTCGTCGCGGATGTGGCGGCGGTCCTCGCGCAGATGCGCGGTGATGCCGTCGGCGCCGGCCGCAATCGCGGCGAGCGCCAGCCGCACCGGATCGGGACGCCCCCCGCCCCGCGCATTGCGTAGGGTCGCGACGTGATCGACATTGACGCCGAGGCGCAGCGGAGGAGCTTTGGACATTCTCTGACCTGCCAATCTAACCTGTCATGCGCAGGCGCGACCCGCGCATCCATCTTGTTGGAAAGATTGCCGGGCCACCTCGATCAAGTCGAGGACAGGCGCCCGGCAACGACGACAATCTATCCGTTGACGCGCTCGACCCGAGCAACGACGGCCTTGGCGCGCAACTGGGCAATGATAGCGCTGAGATGCTTGAGGTCATAGACCTCGAGATCGATGGTCAGCTCCGTGAAATCGGGGGAGCGGCGCGACATGTGGATGTTGTCGATGTTGCCGTCGTGCTCGGCGATCACGGTCGCGATCTGGGCCAGGCTGCCGGGCTCGTTGACATTGTGGATCAGGATGCGCGCCGGGAAGCGCTGCGGCATGGTCTCGTCGATGTCCCAGCGCACGTCGAGCCAGCGCTCCGGCTCCTCCTCGAAATCCTTCAGCGCCGGCGACTGGATCGGATAGATGGTGATGCCCTCGCCCGGCGTCACGATGCCGACGATGCGGTCGCCCGGAACCGCGCCGCCGTTCGGCGCGAATTTGACCGGCAGATCGGAGTTGATGCCGCGCACGGGAATGGCGTTCGGGCTGCGCGAAGGGTCGGGCGGCGATTTCAGCTTCAGCTTGACCGCCAGGCTCTTCTTG
>Ga0153933_1000247_pt1 | contig 24232 bp, 27 predicted proteins | sample TSNJ017MetaG_FD_102275 | JGI IMG/M metagenome (GOLD analysis project Ga0153933, IMG submission 102275) | Attine ant fungus gardens microbial communities from New Jersey, USA - TSNJ017 MetaG | ecosystem: Host-associated > Fungi > Mycelium > Unclassified | place: USA: New Jersey, Wharton State...
CAGCCGAGAGGCACACACGCGCAGGCGGATGGCCGGATCAGAAGGAAGGCGCGCTCTCCTGAGCGCGCACAGGACTCTCGTGCTCTTTTCTTGACAGATGACTTACATGGATGGCGATTTGTCATCAACCGAGGCTGCATTGGCTGCGATCTTGGGTCGAGTTGTCGAAAGGCCGTTTTCGGAAATCTACCTCGACATTTTGATGATCGACTTGCGGAGTTTTCGCAGTTGATGTAGAACCTCTACATCATTGATGTAGAGGTTCTACAGCCTATGGCGAAGAGCGGATATCAGAACCGGATTGAGTTAGTGCAGGGAACGCTGGACATGCTGGTCTTGAAGACGCTGCAGTGGGGCGAGCGGCACGGGTATGGCATCAGCCAGGCAATTCGTGCGAGTTCGAATGAGGTGCTGCAAGTGGAGACGGGGTCGCTATATCCGGCTCTGCATCGGCTCGAACGTGCAGGCTGGGTCTCGGCGGAGTGGAAGAAAAGCGATGCGAACCAGCGCGCGAAATTCTATCGGATCACCGCGCTGGGGAAAAAGCAGCTTGCCAACGACTATGAGCGCTGGGGAAAGATGGTCGCAACAATTGAGGCGATTATGAGCGCGAAGGGGAGTGCGCTGTGAGCCTGTTTGACAGACGCAAGAGAGAGTTAAGGGACGAGATTGAGGGCCATCTGCGGATGGCGACGGCGGACCGCGTGGCTGCGGGTGCGACACCTGAAGATGCGAGGAGAGATGCGATGCGTGAGTTTGGAAATGTGCCTTTGGTTGCGGACGTGACTCGTGAGCGGTGGGGATGGGGTTGGCTGGAGAGTCTGGCGCAGGATGTGCGGTTTGCGCTGCGGCAACTTTGGAAGACACCAGGGTTTACGGTAACGGCTATTTTGACACTGGCGCTGGGGATTGGGGCGAATACAGCAATTTTTACTCTGGTGCATGAGGTGCTGTTGAAGAACCTCCCCGTGGCGAATCCCAAAACGTTGGTGCGCCTGGGTGACCATGAAGACTGCTGTTATTTGAATGAGGTTTCGTCTTCACGCGCCGACAGTTACTCCATCTTTCCGTATGAGACATATAAGAATCTTCGCGACCATACAGAGGAGTTTGAGCAACTGGCGGCGACACAGGGCGGCCTAGCAGACCTGACGGCGCGGAGAGCATCAGGCGATGCAGCATCTCACTCGTCCTTTGGAAGGTTTGTTTCTGGCAATTACTTCGCGACATTCGAAGTGAAATCGTATGCAGGACGCACGCTGACGCCTGCCGATGATGCGGATGGAGCAGAGCCAGTGGCGATGTTGAGCTACCGGGCATGGCAGCGGGACTATGCGGGCGACCCTTCGGTTGTGGGCAGCAGCTTCTTTGTGAACACGCATCCCGTGACCATTGTGGGGATCACGCCGCCCGGATTCTATGGCGATCGAATGACCGACACTCCGCCGGACCTGTACCTTCCGATTTCCGAGGAGCCGACCCTTGGGTTCTATGGCGTGCGCAACAGCCCAGATGTGGGCTGGCTATTTCTGATTGGAAGGGTGAAGCCGGGAGTGGCGCAGGAGGCGCTCCAGGAGAAGGTCAGCGTGCTGTTGCGGCAGTCGCTTGCCCAGCTGAAGGGATTTCAAACAGTGCGTGGGCAGAAGCTGCTGGCGAAGGCGCACGTTGTACTCACTCCCGGTGGCGGGGGCATAGCGAGCATGCAGCATAACACTGCGAGCAGCCTCTATTTGTTGCTGGGACTGGCTGGGCTGGTGCTGTTGATTGCCTGCGCGAACATTGCCAACCTAGTCCTGGTGCGGGGTCTGGCGCGGCGGTCGGAGGTTTCCATACGCATGGCGCTGGGTGCGCCACGGGCACGTGTGATGCGGCAAATGATCGTCGAGAGCGTGGTCCTGGCGTGTCTGGGCGGCATGGCCGGCGTGATGCTGGCGTACTCGGGGACGAAGTTGCTGATGGAGGTGATGTTTACGCACGGTTCGGAGATGCCGGTGAGCGCTCTGCCGTCACTGCCTGTGCTGGGATTTGCATTTGCCGTGTCCGTGCTGACGGGTTTGATCTTCGGCGTCGCTCCCGCATGGATGGGGTCAAGGGAACAGCCTGCGAATGCGATGCGCGGGACGAACCGCTCGACTCGGGACAAACCTTCGCTGCTACAACGGTCCCTGGTGGTCCTGCAGACCGCATTGTCCGTGGTGTTGCTGATTGGCGCGGGGCTGCTGGGCAAGAGCCTGGACCGAATGCAGCACCAAGACCTGGGCCTGGTGACGAACAACCGCGTGATCGTAGATGTGAGTCCATCGAAGGCTGGGTACAAGCCGGAGCGCCTTGAGGGACTTTATCAGCAGATGGAGGACAAGTTTCACGCGCTGCCAGGAGTGGAGCATGTAGGACTGACACTCTATACGCCGCTGAGTGGATCCAACTGGAATTGGTACGTCTATGTGCAGGGTCAGCCTGCTCCGATGCCAGGAAAGGAAGTAGCGACGTCGTTTGACCGGGCCAGCCCGGAGTACTTCAAGGCGATTGGGCAGCGGTTGATTCGCGGGCGCACTTTTACGTCAGCAGACACAGCGACGTCACCGAGAGTTGCCGTGGTCAACGAGGCGTTTGTGAAGAAGCTTTTCAAGCCGGGTGAAGACCCGATTGGGCAGCACTTTGGCGCGAACGATATCAAGAACGCGGGCGACTTCGAGATTGTGGGCGTCGTAGAGGACACGAGGTATCAAAGCACGCGCGACCTGCCAGATCCGATGTACTTCAGTCCGATGCTGCAGCAGTCGCCTTCACGGTCGACGAAAGACCTGGACGCATCGCTCTATGCGGGGCAGATTGTGCTGCAGATGAAGGCCACAACTCCGGGACTGGAGGCGCAGGTGCGAAAGACCCTGGCGAGCGTAGACCCTAACCTATCCGTCGACCACTATCAGATGTTCACGGAACAGATAGAGGCGAACCTGACCGGAGAGAGGATGATTGCGCACCTGACGCTGCTGTTTGGGCTGCTGGCGCTGGTCTTAGCTGCCGTGGGTCTGTATGGCGTGACCGCGTATGGCGTTCAGCGTCAGAAACAGGAGATTGGCATACGCATGGCGTTGGGTTCTACGCGTGGCGGAATAGTCGGCATGGTGTTGCGCGGAGCGATGCTGCAGACGTTGGCTGGTTTGATCGTTGGGATTCCAGTGGCTGGGCTGTGTGTGCGCTACATCAAATCCTTTCAGTCGCAGCTATATGGGGTAGCAAGCATGGACGCCAGCGTGATTGCCGCAGTGATTGGGACGCTGGTGGTAGCGGCTTGTCTGGCGGGATTGGTGCCGGCGCGACGGGCGGCGTCAGTAGATCCGGCGCGGGCGCTGCGGGCGGAGTAGACGACATAGTCGAGGCATGTAGCTGAACGATGCATCCGGTCTCTGCCCACTATCTCTCAAGTAAGCAAAGATAAATGCACTTCTGTTCAGCAACAACGAGTGATTCCTGCAAAATCAGCTTTTCGGCAACTTCGACGCTCAAGTGGCGCCACCAGGCCAATGCACTCATCGACCGCGACAGATGAGAGCGACATTTGGGCCGACCCGTGTGCGTCTCCGCGCGTTGGGCACCTTATGTCAGAAAGCTAACCCTGCCTCAGCAGTGTCGCCATGGCAAATAGCTGACGTTTTCGGACAAGCCGCTCCAGAGACGCCTATCGCGGGAAGCTGTCCCCAAACATCGGCAGGCCGCTCTTGGATTCCTCCTTCGTTGCTTCGGACTGGATCACGTCCCAATGCTCTTTGAATAAGCCGTCCTCGATGCGCATGATGTCCATGACAACGATGGCGGAACCGTCCGGGTTGGTGTAGCGGCTATGGAGCATTACATAGTCGCCTTCGGCCATTATGATGCCGTGCTCCCACTTTGCCCCTACTGGCACTGCTTTCACCAGCCTGAACAATCCATCTCTGCCCGGTTCGATATGAGCGCTGTGCTGTATATAATTTGGTGACCAAAACCTCTCTGCCGCAGCAAAGTCCCGCTTGTTGAAGAGGGTATTGAAACCCTCGACGATGAGTGACTTGTTTTTTTCCTGTGCGGTGTTTGACATTTCCATCCTCCTGGTGCGTTCCTTTCGTTGGTTTTACTCAACAGATTTCGGGTCTTGTGCAACCGCCACATCATCTCCTGACCGTCCATAGATCGACGGCACACATGTACCCATGGGCCGCAGGTATGTAGTGAGTTGGCCACGGTGATGAATCACATCGAAGTGAAACATCCAGAGAATGTCACGAACGGGCCAGTCGAGGGCAACTCGGCCGTTCATTCGGAACTGCGCCTTTGCCTCCCAGCGCCTCTCATCGACGGTGCCCAACTCGTCGGCGATCCTCTGGGTCAGTGCCAGGTAAGAGGCCAACATCTCGTGATGCGGGGGAGGACCTTCTGCAGGCGGTCCATCCGATTCGTAGGCTGTGACTATATCGAGCCGTATCTTCAAGCCTCGGACAATAGTCCAGAACAGGTCGCCAGCCGAAGGAGCCTTCGGATGTGGACGATAGTCCAACATCGTCGTCGGCAGTCGTTCCAGGACCGAACGGGTCAATTCGGCCTCGATCCGGAAGCGTTCTTGATAAAAAGCCAAATCATGCATTTGCTTCGACCAGGCTTGTCGTTGGAGTGAGGTTGGGCGTCTCCGGCGTAAGGAATGGATAGTCCGTGTATCCGACATTGGAGGAGCCGTAATACCCTTCCGGTCGTCCTGCGTTGAGCGGTGCGCCGGCGGCGATGCGTTCCACGAGGTCGGGATTCGCGATGTAGTCTCGCCCGAACGCCACGAGATCGCCAGCTCCGTCCCGGATCAACCGTTCCCCATGTTCGATGTTGATCCCAACGTTCAATATGAGAGAGCCGTCATAGCGTTTGCGGAAGTGGTGAATGACAGCATCCGCGGAGAGCGCCTCGATCGGTGTGCCGGTCAAATCGGCATTCTGACGCATCAGCAGGATGTGGGAAAGATCGTAGAAACCGAGGCGTTCATAGATGTACTCGCTGACGGCAAGAGTAGAAGGGACGGCCTTGAATGCACCTACCTCGTTCATCATAGGTCCAGTTTTCAGACCCACCCGTTGGCTAGGCCATACGTCGAGAACCGCATCAAGCACCTCGAAGAGGAAGCGCGAGCGGTTTTCAATACTTCCGCCGTATTCATCGGTGCGGCGGTTTGTTGTCTCGTGTAGGAACTGATTGATGAGGTATACATAGCCAGCCTGCAACTGGATTCCGTCGAAGCCCGCTTCGCGGGCAATGAGCGAAGCGTGTTTGTAATCCGACACGGTTCTCTTGATGTCGGCTATCGACATCGCCCGCGGGAGGTCGCTCTTCACGGAACCACCGCGAACGTGGACCAGTTGTTCCATGTAAACGACCGAGGGCGCTAGCGGCTGACGGCCGTCCGGATACAAGCTGTTATGAGAGACCCCTCCCTGGTGCCAAAGTTGAGCGAAGATCCGCCCGCCGCGCCGATGAACCGCGTCCGTAACCCGCTTCCAGGCCTCCCCCTGCTCTTCGTTGTAGATGCCGGGCACTCCGTACCAGCCCTGTGCTTCTTCGCTCACCCATGTCCCTTCGGAGATGATGAGTCCGGCACTGGCGCGCTGCGAGTAGTACTCAACCATGAGGTCGGTTGGTACATGCCCAGGATTCTCGGCGCGGGTCCGAGTCAGGGGCGCCATCACGATGCGATTCTTGAGGGAAAGATCTCCCAGCTGGTACGGCGTAAGGAGCGGATTTTGATTTTTGCCAGCCATATTCATCTCCATGTGCAGGAAGCAGCGAGCGCTGCATCAGCCCTGTAAAAACCAGTCATTCACCTGTTGGAAGAAGGCGTTCTCGTTCACACCGGGGTTCGCGCGGAAGGGCTTCGCAATCTCGACCAGAACCTCGTTGTCCTCGGTTCCCAGGGCGTCGATCGTCTGTTCGATAAAAGGCTTCAGAGGCATCGCGCGGGCCTCTTCGCTGCTATTCAGGAGGTCCGTCTGTACCCAAGGCGGAGCAATCTCCTGTACCCGAACCGAAGTCCCTTTGAGCTGGTAGCGAAGCCCCATCGAGTATGCGTGGAGGCCGGCTTTCGTCGCGCTATAGATGGCCGCAACTGCCATCGGGACAAATCCAAGCACGGACGACACGTTCAGGACGGTCGCGGATTCTTGCGCCTTCAGGTGTTCGATAAGCGCGCTCGTCAACCGTACCGTACCAAAAAAGTTCGTTTCAAATTGTGACGTTAGGAGACTGTCCTCAACAGGCTTTGAGACATCGTCCAGCAACATGATGCCTGCATTGTTCACAAGCACATTAAGCTTCGGGTACTTGGCGATCAGTTCCTTTGAGACCGAGGCAATACTCTCGGGGTTGGAGACATCCAGTTCCACCGCATCGATGCCGAGGTTCGCCTTCACAACATCGGCCAGGTTCGCTTTCCGCCGACCTGCGACGATCACTTTGTTGCCCAATTTATGAAGCGCCTCCGCGAGACCCCGCCCGATACCTGAGCCGCCACCTGTCACCAAAACCGTGTTGCCTGTCAGCTTCATAATTCCTCCATTGGTTGGGCCATTGAGGTAAAACCCGTCAACGCCCCTCGTGTCACTATAGAGTATGGCCATACGCTAAAAGATTCGAAATGATTCATCTTTTTCTAAAACTCACATTCTGCTGGATAAGCTGGCTTCCAGCAGGAAGATGCGATGAAGGTTTTCGTTTCCTTGAGTCACTTGGAGTAGTGCTGTACTCTAATCGCTTAGAGGTTCGATAAGGAACCATGAGACGTTCAAAGACAGAAAAGGCGGTTACCCACGCCAAGATCGTTGCTGTGGCTGCCAAACGCTTCCGTGAACTCGGATTGGAAGGCATCGGAGTTGCCGAGGTCATGAGGGAAGCGGGCAGTAGTGTCGGCGGCTTTTACAAACACTTCGAATCCCGCGATGAACTGGTGATCGAGGCACTCGCAGAAGCATTCAAGGACCTCGACAGATGGGAGAAGGAGGCCGAAGACCTGCCAGCTCTGCTGAGTTTCTACTTGGGCGAAGAACATTGCGACAGTCCTGGAACTGGTTGCGCACTCACAGCGCTGGCAGGTGATGTTCGCCATGCCAGCACCGGAGTGAAGGCTATCTATACCCAGCGCGTGAAACATAGCCTCACTTATTCCGCTGACCGGATGAAAGGCGGTGACGCCGCTTCAAGACGGGCGCGAGCAATACTCTCGCTCAGCGCCGGGATCGGAGGGTTAGCGCTGGCACGAGCGGTTAACGACAAGACGCTATCTCGTGAAATTCTTGCCACTCTCCGACATCAGTTGATCGGCATGACCGAAGAACCTCAAATTCAATTCGTGGCGCAGGCAACACAACGTATTGAGCCGATTCCAAACACGAGGAACTAAGACATCAGGGGAAGACGGGAGACAGGACCGCTACTGCCCCGTGCGAGCCGGCAAGTGAGTTTGAAACCGCGCAAGCTGACCGACGAGGGCCGCAAGGGGTTCTCGGGCGGCCCCAGCGATTTCATACCGTACGTGAAGAACGGAGTCGCTCAAATCTTGTCGTGAAATCAACTCTGATTTTTCGAGAGATCTAAGGTTTGCAGTCAGGGCTTTCTTGGAGGCCGATGGGATGAGCCGTCTCAGTTGGCTAAGGCGAACGGGTCCTGCGAGAAGGGCGCAAAGGATCTGGACGGTCCATTTCCCTTTTAATATCTCCATTGTGCGTGCAACTTGATCCAAGCACTCAGTATCGTAGGCAGCCATCGGACGTCTCCTCAGCGGGTAGGCTCATTCACGTCTTGCTATTGCATTCTCTTGATCGCTGTCGCTTCGGCGCCCCCTTTGGAAGTTCTTCCTATCCCCGCGAGCCGTGTTGTGAAACTTGCAATCTCTTTCGCCAACTGCACAGGCTCATCAATCGGAATCAAGTGGCCGCTCCCCTTGATGATCTTGAACTCGGCGTTCGGAAGGTAAGCCAGGACTTCGGTCTTGTGTCGTTCGATTGAATCGACCTGATCGAACTCGCCTGCGAGCAGCACCGTTGGAACGCTAATACTCGCGACCTCAGGCGAGACATCTTCAAGTATCGACTCCATCGGGTATGCCATCGTCGCCTCGCGAGAGCCCGACATGCTGTCTTCGACAATCCGCTCTAGAACCTCTGGCGAAGGAGGACGAGCGGTCAGACGGCCACTGCCGATGGTCTTAAGAACGTTCTCACGGTTGTCGTACGCATGAAGTTGTCCTTCACGCATATCTTCAGGATTACGCCGCGGCGTTGGCTGAGCAGGAGCCACTAGAATGAGGCCTAAAAGCCCCTCCGGCCTCCGTGATGCGGCGAGTTGCGCGACCTTGCCTCCCATGGAGTGTCCAACCAGGACGTATTGCTTGATTCCCAGCGCCTTGACCAGTGAGAGAGCCTCGTCCACAAGGTCTGCCATTTTGTAGCCAGCTGAAGCCTTGTCGGATTTCCCCCAGCCACGCGCGTCATAGGCCACTGTCTTGAATTGTCCCTCAAGCTCGGCGATGACCATGCGCCAGGTGCGTGAAGTTCCACCCCAGTAGTGGAGGAATACAAGAGCCGGCTCCGCCGTCCCTTGCACCTCCGCATGGATGGAGAGTCCTTCAATTTGATATTTCATGTTGTCTCCTTCTTTAGCTGCGCCGATACCTGCGATGGATGAAGTTCAAACGTTTGATCGAGAGGTCGACTATTCGGAAAATGGCGCATTCGCGACGACGTCGGCAAAGTTGGGGTGCGTGTACCCTTCGACATACCGAACGCCGAAATCCCGAACGATGTTGTCAAAGGTGGTCGCCGGCTTCTGACGAATGATGTTGCAAAGGCACTCTTTGAGTCCGTCTTTGAGTCCTAGCCGCGGAAATTCGGCTAGGATCGCGCCTTGTTTGTCCTGCGGAATTTGATCAAGGCCCGCCCCCAGAACATCCATCGCTATTCCCGAATGGGTGAGAGCAACTTCGGGCTCTTTGTGAAGAGCGATGGAGCGTGTGGTATGAAGTGCGATGGCATCCCACACGAGTTGAATCTGCTGCGACGAGATTCCGCGACCCTTCAGAAACGAGCGTGCCGCATTGGCGCCATCGACCTCGAATCGATCTTTTGCCATGTAGCGGTCAGTCAAGCCCAGTTCATGCAGGATCGTGGCAACTGCCAACAACTCGGGATCTGGAGCACGTTGTGCACTTTGTGACAGCAACACGCTGAATAACCAGGATCGCATCACATGGTTGAAGAGAAATGGTTCTGACACGCTGCGTGACAAATCAATCGCATCGCGAACCAGAACTGTGTCGGGTACTTTGATTCCTGCAAAAACCATCACTACCTCCTTAGTTGTCATATCGTTGGTGGTCGGCGAAAGGCTTTTTCCCTGCGCCCCTGCGTTTGCGCATGAATTTGTTGTCAGTACCCGACCGTGAATCGCTGGCGCGAGTGCTTCGGCGTTTCCAGCTCGTCCACGAATGCGATCGCAAAATCTTCCATGGAAATGCGGCTTTGACCGTCAGCACCCACTAGAAGTTGGTCTTTGCCGAGGCGAAACGTTCCCGTGCGTTCACCCGGAACAAAAAACAGACAGGGCGATAAGAATGTCCAATCGAGTTCCTTCTCCTCACGCAAGACATCCAGGAACTTCACACCTGCGAGCGTTTCGGGCTTGTACTCGGGGGGAAAATCTGGGGAGTTCACAAGGGTAAGTCCGGGCGCAACCTCCAGACTTCCCGCTCCTCCGACGACAAGCAAGCGCGGCACTCTCGCCTCCTTGGTTGCGGTGATGACCTTCGCAGGGTCGGTACTAAGGAACTTCACGCTGTGTATCGCGGCATCATGCCCAGCAAGCACTGCCGCGAGTGCATTCTCGTTTTGAACATCCCCTGCGACGGGATTCACGCCGTCCTGTCGACCGAGCGTCTCGGGGTGTCGGGCGATAGCGGTCACCTGATGTCCACGGCGCCGCAGTTCCGAAATAAGGCGTGTTCCAACGTTTCCTGTTGCTCCAATTAGCGCGACTTTCATTCTGTTCTCCTTCAATAGGTGCGGATTCTCGCCGGGTATCGGCAGTGAGGCAGACTCAACATACAAATAGGATGTTCTGTTTGTTATAATGGTTCAGAAATTATGGGATACGACAAAGGAAAACTTTCTCGCGAACAGATCATCGAAGCCGGCGCCGGAGTGGTGCTGGCTAAAGGCTATGCAGCGACAACGATCGCGGACCTTTCGCACGCGGCCCACACCAGCGCCGGTAAGCTTACTCACCATTTCCCGACCAAGGGGAGCCTCTTCGAAGCAATCTTTGGAAGTTTGATGGAAGGCATGGAGGCTGGAGCCTTGGCGACCCTCGCAGATGCTGCTCTTTCCCCCAAGAAAAGAATCCAAGGGTTTCTGGACGGCCTGTATAGGCTCTACGCCAAACAGCCGAATCCGATTGGCTGCCCTCTGGGCCATGCGGCCAGCGACTCCGATGGAGTTTCCGCTGTAATGAAGGAGAAGGCGCTCAAAACCCTACAGCGAATCACCAGCCTTCTTGACGAGATATTTCGGGAATTGGGAGACACCCCTGGGATGGCGCGCGCGAAGGCAAATCTCTTCGTCAATACATGGCAGGGGGCCATAGTGGTTGCCCGGGCTGGCGAAGGGCTGGAGCATATCGGCAGAACCTTCCGCCATCTCAAAGAGATCGTTCCTCTCTCCTGCTGATCCAGGAATGTTGGTTTCAGCGCGACTCGTCGTGGAGCTTAAGTTATTCGGAGAATGGTGCTCCAGCGACGAGGTCTACGAAATTTGGAGGGGTGAACCCCTCAACGTATCGAATGCCAAAATCCCGAAGAATGTTGTCAATCGCCGTCATGGGTTTCTGACGAACGACGTTGCAAAGGCATCCTTTAAATCCGTCCTTGAATGCCAGCCGAGGAAATGCGGTTAGGATCGCCCGCTGCTTCTCCTGCGGGATGCGATCAAGACCAGCGCCGAGAACATCCACCGCGATTCCTGAATGGGTCATGACTACCTCGGGCTCTTTGTGGAGAGCGAGGGTTGGGGTCGTGTGAAGTGCAATGGCGTCCCACACAAGCTGCGTCTGCTGAGCCGAGATGCCGCGCTCTTTCAAAAATTCTCGGGCCGCATTGGCACCGTCTACCTCGAAGCGATTCTCCGCGGTGTAGCGCTCGGTCAAACCAAGATCGTGCAGGATCGCAGCTACAGCTAAAAGTTCAGCGTCCGGCGCTACCTCAGCGGCCTCTGAAAGCAAGATGCCGAACAACCAAGAGCGCATCACATGGTTGAAAAGGAATGGCTCTAACAAACTGCGCGACAGGTCCATCGCATCGCGGACCAGCGCCGTGTCAGGTACCTTGATCCCTGCGAAATCCATGTTCGTCCTTTCACACCGTCAGACCGTTGGGGTTTGGCTGCGAGGTCTACTCAGCCGCGGCATCATTGATAAGTTTCTCTACCTTGGCGTCCAATTCCCGAGCGACCGTCAAGGCATACGTGTTTTCGTATGGCTCCAGAAAGCTCACCATTCTGTCGTAAGACAAATGCACGCCATCGGCCCGCTCATCTACGAGAACAGTGACGGGCGCATATGATCCTGCGTCCGGAACATGCTTGGCCATCTCCTTCATGACAAGTGGATTGCCGATAACAAGCCTCACGATCTTCGGTTTTTCGAGACCTGTCTCCTTGCGGACCACCGCGCCATGATCAAATTCCAAGAACAACATGAGCCCGGTCTTACCCATGTCGCGATTGATCACCTGTTCCAACTCGGCAAAGGTGCCCTGCGACTTGGACGCATTCGCAAACGCGGCAAGGTCGACTTGCCCGACACCGGCTTTCAATGAAGCTACGACCGCGTCGAATGGTCGTGACGTCGTTAAGCTGAAGCGTTGTACTTCAATTTTTTGAAAAGCCATTCCATTCTTCCTTTCGTGCAGATTCTTGAAGGGGCTATACCTGTGCGAAACCGCCATCGACGAACAGCTCGGCCCCTGTGACATAACTTGCATCATCCGATGCGAGGAACAGGACGGCATTTGCGATCTCATCTGAGCTCCCGAGCCTCCCGAGCGGAACGATGTTGGAGATCATCTTCAACCGTTGCTGTCCCGTCTCTGAGGAACCCAGAAGTTCGTTAAGCCCCGGAGTATCGGTAGAACCTGGGCTTACGGCATTCACGCGAATGCGGCGACTGCGCAGGTCCGTCGCCCACGTGCGGGCGAATGATCGCACGGCGGCCTTGGTAGCACTGTAGACGCTATTCGACGGCAGTCCCTTGCTGGCAACCACGGACGCACAGAGGACGATGGAGGCGCCGTCCTTGAGCAATGGCAATGCCTTTTGGACGGTGAAGAGCAGCCCTTTCACGTTGACGTCGAAGATTGAGTCAAAGAACTCCTCGGTGATCTCACCGAGGGGCGCATATTTTGCGGTCCCAGCATTCGCGAACACAATATCGAGATGACCCTTCTCTTGCTCAATCTGAGCGAAGAGTCGTTCGAGATCACCGATTTGAGACACATCTCCTTGCACTCCGGTGACGCCTCCTCCTATGTTCTTCACCGCTGAGGCCAATTCCTTCTCACGCCGACCGCTGATGAAAACGTATGCTCCTTCGGCCACGAAGCGCTTCGCGGTAGCAAGACCAATCCCGCTTGTCCCGCCCGTGACAAGTGCGATCTTTCCCTCCAACTTGCCCGTCATCTTCCCGTCGGTCGTCATTCCTTACTCCTTTCAGCGATGACATCATCGCCAATCCGTTCGAGCTTTCTCTTCCTTCCGCTCCCTCGACATCCACTCCTGGATATAAGGCGAGCAGTGCAGAACCGAGATACCTTCGTCCTCGCGGGCATTGAGAAACCGAATGGCCTCGATGTCCACAAGATCGACCTCCTCCAAATCCAATACGGTTGGCTCTCCACGGCTGATCTCGGCCTTTACCTGATCGAGATGGTGAGATCGAAACTCTCCGCTCAGCCGAAGTCGAACTTGGTGTGAATCCCGAATCAGTTCGATCTTCAGAATCATGGGCTTCTGACTCCTAAGCGCCCTCTTGCAGATGCAATAAACTGCGCCACTCCCACGTCCTTGAGCGAATGCAGCTCAGGACTACCGGTGCTGCTGAATCGCTCAGCTGATGTCTTCTGAATCGAGAAACAGCGAAGCTTGCCGAACGAATGACTTGTAGAACTGGAACAAAGATCCGTGCCCGGCGTCGGGGTAAGTCAACAGCATGGCGTTGGGGAGATGCTCGCTCAGCATGTAGGAATTACGGACTGGAATCATATTGTCGAAGACGCCGTTAACGACTAGGCACGGCTGCGTGATTTTGCCGAGCTTGGCGAAACGCTCGCCACTGTACTTTTCCCAGGCGCGAAAGGCCGTGATCTGAGCGATTGCGACATCTTGGCCGGCTAGAGGCTCGCCATCTTGCTTTCTCAGGGCGAGCCGAGCTGCGAAGGCTTCTCCTGCCGCCTGACTCGACTTGCTTGGGGCGAAAAAGAGCTTCACTAATTTCTCCAACCCAGGCATATTTGGATCTTCCGTAATCTTCCTGAGTTCCGGCTTGTCCATGTGCATAATGTCCTCACCTCCCTCCGGAGCAGTGGCGACGAGCAGCATTTTGTGGACAAGCGAGGGACGTTCCAGCGCTACCTGCTGCGCCACCATTCCACCGAGGGAATAGCCGAGGATATCCAGGCGTTTAAGGCCAAGGGCATCCACAAATGCAAAGGCATGTGCTGCCATCCCCGCCATGTTGTCGGGAACCTTGCCGGTCGAGCGGCCCAAGCCCGCACTTTCAAAGAGAATTACCTCGCGTCCCAGACCGAGCGGATCGATTACGGCCGGGTCCCAATTGTCCAGGGTCCCGGTGAAGTGTTGAAGGCACAAGAGCGGCAGGCCATTTCCTTTCCCAATGCGGCGATAGGCGTACCTTTCGAGGTTGGTCTGGATGAACTCCGTGGGTGCCGTGGTGTTGCTTGTATTGGCCATGTCCATATCTTCCTTTTGTTGTGATAACTGTTGCGGTTTACGGCGTTGGTGTCAGCGTCGAACGCTATCTCATGCACGTCCTTCCAAGGAACTAGGTCAAACTTTCGGCATAGCGATAGTGACAACCTGGGACCGCCTCAATCACACCGTCGAGAAGGACGCCGGCGATCTTCGCCGCGGGATTGACGTGGAACTTTTTCGGAAGAACTGGCGCCAGCATTCGGGACAGCGTCAGAGCAAGTCCTTCTGCAAAGCGCGACTCATCACGCTTCCCTCCAATGATGCTGGGCCGGAGGATCGTCAGAGATTTGAAGCCAACGAGCTTCATGTCCCTCTCGACCTCGCCTTTGGTCTTCGGATAGAAGAATGAGGAATTGGCGTCGGCGCCAATCGCCGAGACAATGGCGAACGTTTCTGCTCCTTGTTGATGAGCGAGTTTCGCAAACGCTAGCGGCAAGACATAGTCCACTTGGCGGAATGCTTCTTTAGACCCCGCCTTACCACTCGTCGTGCCCAGTGCGCAGATCACTGCGTCAACTCCCCAAGTGAGGACTTCCGGCAAGAGGAGTTCCAGCCGCTCCGCCACTGGATTTGCCAGCTTGCTGCTAGGCCGCAGAGGCTTCCTGGTTGGAGCGATGACCTGAGTGATCGCGGGATGTGTGACAGCTTGCACCAAGGTGCTCTGCCCAACCAACCCAGTGGCTCCGAGAATCAACAATTTCATGCCAGCTTGCTCCCTTTAGCCTCAGACAGCTCATGCTGATCTGCGCCTCGGTCAGTGTTGGAAACACCTGAGCGTGGCTTTCAAGCGTGTTGGATATGAGATTCGAACCATCGTCGATCACTCCATCAGGCAGCGAACTGTCTTAGGTGATAGCCCACGTGAATCTGCAGCAGTTTCCCCCACTCTTTCGGAGTCATCTTGCCGAACATAGGGTGGGGTTTCCAGGCGTCCTCAGTTCTTGCATTCCAATCAGCCTCCAGGATTTTCAGCAACTGTGACTTCTCAAAAGCAAACTCAAATCTCTGTGAATGTGGGATTTTGAAACCGGTGGGGAGCCGTAACCCGACCGGCTGTTCTGGATACCAATCCACGAGAATCCATTTGAAAAGCGTCCTCGAAATCAGATAGCTCTCGTTTGGAAGATCGTAGAAGCCCTGCGACCCTCCACACGCTAGGTTGAGATGATGAAGCATCTGGTCAACTTCCATCGTTCCCCACTGACGCTGCGAGTTGGGTGTCACACTCTCCACGCGCCGGCGATACTCTCGCCGCTTCTCCTCCGTGAAAAATTGGTTGCCATCAACTTGCTTCACGCGGAATGCCTGAGGGATATAGCGGGCAATCGCGATTCCCGTGATCCAGAAGTCGCGGGCGAGAGCTGCGCGAAAGACATTCATGAACGAATTTCCTTCCTGCCTTCTTGCGGTGTGAGTGTTCGTATTAATACTCAAACCACTGGCCGAGGGCTTTGACCTTCTCCTGCGTATACGGCGGGAACAAATGCTCGATGGCCACATCAGGCGGAGAAATCAGGACCGATTTTGCGTGCGTGAGGGCGTCAAAGCCGTCCTTGCCGTAGTAATGACCGATGCCGGAGTATCCAACACCGCCGAAGGGCATCGTTTCGATAAACAGATGAATGTTCACCTGATTGATCGCACCGCCGCCAAAGGACAAGCTCGCGAGGAAGTGATCGATTGCCTTTTGGTCGCGGCTGAACAAGAAGCCGGAAAGAGGCTTCGGATGCTTTTTCACCTCGCGAATGGCAGCGTCCATGTCCTTGTAGGTAAGGATTGGGAGAAGCGGTCCAAAGATCTCGTCCTCCATGATCGGGTCGTCCCATGTCACTGGATAGATAACCGTGGGATCGAGATAGCGTGTTTCCGGGTCAGAGGCCCCGCCTATGACGACTTTCTTCTGATCGATCAGCCCTGCCAAACGTTCCGTGGCCTGGGGGCTAATGATGCGGGAGTAGTCGTCCGGTCTGCTCTTGGGGTCGGTCCCGTACAACTCGACCATCGCCTTTTTGCACTCCGCAACAAACTCCTCTGCGATTGATTCATGCACGTAGGCGTATCCGGGCGAAGTGCACCATTGGCCGCCCCAGGCCGTCGCACCCCAGACAATCTTTTTCGCTGCGTCCGGGATATTGGCGGTTGCATCAACGAAGGCTGGGTTCTGACCCCCGAGTTCGAGAAGAACCGGGGTCAGATTTTTTGCGGCCGCTTCCATGACGATCTTGCCAACCTTGACGCTGCCGGTGAAGAAAATGAAGTCGAAGGGCAGCTTGAGCAGTTCCGTCACCTCGTCCTTACTTCCCGTGACCGCAGTAACGGCCCGAGGATCGAAGTATTTCGGAATGAGATCCAGTAAGACCTTACTGGTGGCGGGCAAACCCTCGGAGAGTTTGAGAATGCACGGATTGCCCGCCGCAAGAACTTGGCACGCCGGGTCGAAAAGCAAGGTCAATGGCCCATTGAACGGACCAATCACCAAGGTGACGCCATATGGTTCTCGATAGACCTTGGCAGTATGTCCGCTCTCTCGAAGTGCTTTCGGCACGACGACATCTAAGGGCTTCATCCACTCTTTCAGCTCTTGCTTCGCGAAGGCGGCGGTTCCAACCGGCGCCATAATCTCGAAGACCTTTTCCTGGCTGGCGGTCTTGAAATCGCTGCTCATCGCCGCCTCAAGAGCCTCAGCGTTTTCCTTGCACAAGTTTTCAAGGCGCGTCAGTTGGTCGATACGCCACTCGTATGACTTAGTCGCGTCCGAATCGAAATATGCCTTCTGCCTGTCGAAGATTTCCAGGAACTGATTCATATGAGTCTCCCTCGCACGTCGGGTTGTCGATGCCGCTCTTGGCAGCGTCGTGAGCTTCTAGGCCATTGTGAGGACTACGCGGAATCGCGCTTCACCAGACATCATGCGTCGATACGCTTCTTCGGCTTTTTCTAAAGGAAGCGTTTCGATCATGGGACGAATGTCGGTAAGGACGCTGAAGTCAAGAGTGTCCTGTGTCTCGATCGCTCTTCCCGTCAAGCTTCCAATGACCGAGCGGCCACCGAAGATGAGCGGAACTCCGTTGACCGGAATCGGATCACCCGAAACACCGACTACCACGAGCTTTCCTCGAACGGAGAGGCCGGGAAGCAGGCTGGCGATTGCCGCTCCGCTGGGGGCGGTTGCCAGGATCACGTCGGCGCCTCCCAGTTTCTGCAGCGCGGCTCCCGCATCCTCAGCTTTGGCGTCGATGTAAACGTGAGCTCCAAGCTTGGGAGCGAGATGTTCTTCGTCTGGACCGAAGCCGATTGCAACGGTGCGAAAGCCCATCTTCTTGGCGTACTGCACGCCAAGATGTCCCAACCCACCAATGCCCTGGATGGCAACGGTATCGCCTGCACGTCCGGCGTTGCGGAGAGCATTGAACGTCGTTATGCCGGCGCAAACCAAGGGAGCCGCGTCTACCGATTTAAGTTCATCCGGTATGAGCGCCAGTGCACGGGCCTCTGCGATCATCATTTCCGCATAGCCACCATCACTCGTGACGCCGGTAATGATGGGATTCTGACAATACGCTGTGTCCCCACGGCGACAGGTCTCGCAGGTTCCGTCTTCGCCACCGAAGAACCCGACCCCAACGCGCTGGCCGACCTTCCAAGTCGTGACGCCTTGGCCGACCTCTTCGATTCGGCCGATTGCCTCGTGACCCGGAACGCGCGGATATGCAACTCCGGGCAATTGTGCTTCGACGGTACCTGCATCTGAGTGACATACACCGCAAGCCTCTACACGGATGCGTACTTGTCCCTCTCCCGGTGGAACGACAGATCGCTCGACAAGGCTGAAAGTTCCTGGCTTCGTTATTTCGATCGCTCTGTAAGTTGCTCCCATTTTCGTCTCCTATCGATCTGCAAGAACTGGCTCGCAATTGGTTCACAAGTGCTTTGGCGAAATGGAAGTTTTGAACTCACCGGGCGTCAGGTTCGCCAACCTACGCGCACTTCTTTCGTGGCAAGCAGAGGGCCATTCTCAAATGCATGAAAAGATGAGGAATATGTTGGCGATTAGTCCTGAAATTTCAGGATTTCCTGTCCGATCAGGAAACTCTCAGAGGGATTAGTCCAACGACATCCGACGACGCTGCGGCTCATTGCTTAGAAACGAGGGCGGACCCGTTCACCGATCCGGTGTAGAACCGGACAAGTTCGCGCTTCACATCTAGTAGTGAAGTTCTGTGAACGGAAGAAAATAAATCTCCCTCATCCGAGTGGCACTGATTTCTTGGCAGCCGATCTCCTGCATAATATTGCTCATGGGCTTTCTACCCTCCGCGAATGGCCTCTTGCTGCTCATCACCACGGCAGTCGTCTTGCTATTGATTCCGGGACCGGCCGTACTCTACGTGGTCACACGTAGCGTGGACCAGGGTCGTAGGGCGGGATTGGCATCATCTTCTGGCATAGCCACTGGGACGCTGGCGCATGTTTTGGCTGCAACATGCGGGCTCTCAGCGTTGCTCGTCACTTCGGCAGCAGCTTACTCAGTCGTAAAGTATGCAGGGGCTGCCTACTTGTTTTACTTAGGAGTTAAGAAATTCCGCGAACGCTCCCCTGAAAATGACGAGGTGAAACATGTGCAGCCGTTGCCCTTGCATCGTGTCTATTCTCAGGGTGTTCTAGTTCAGGTTCTGAATCCGAAGACAGCGATCTTCTTCTTTGCATTCCTGCCACAGTTCGTCGACCCAGCACGCGGACATGTGAGCCTGCAGTTTTTTACGCTCGGAATGCTGTTTGCTCTGATGGGTTTTGCCAGTGACAGTATATGGGCCATTACTGCGGGATCGGCTGCGGGATGGTTGCGACGGAACAAAACATTTATTCGCAACGAACGCTACGTTTCGGGAACAGTATATCTCGGCTTAAGCATGGCGACGGCGGTGAGCGGGTCCAGACACAAGTGAACTGGCAAAAGTATGAGCGACCTTAATTGTTGGATAGAAGAGATGCATCACTGACATGATAAGTTCACACGGCTCAATCATTGCCTCGGAACTTTGAACTGATATTTATTGATTCCTAAGCGCTTGATTTTTGAGTCGAGCGTCTTGGTCGGTAGCCCCAATCTGGCTGCTGCGCCTGTTGGCCCCGAGACGCGTCCGTAACACTCTGCCAGCGCGGCTTCGATCATCTCCCTTTCTCGTTTATGTAGTACGCCGCTAAGCGCGAACGCAGGGCTTGCTGCTGTTTGAGCTGGTCGGCGCTTAAGCCACGTCTCATCCATGGAACAGGTGTCACCCTCGCTTAGGATGACCGCCCGCTCGATTACATTCTGTAGCTCGCGAACGTTGCCAGGCCAACTATAAGCCCGGAACAGGTTGAGCGTTTTGTCATCGACTGCTCTGAACTTCTTGCCGGCCTTTTTCCCGAAACGCGTGATGAAGTATTCGACAAGTAAAGGAAGATCATCTGCGCGGTCGCGCAGTGAAGGCACGACAATGGGTACGACGTTCAGGCGATACAGGAGGTCTTCACGGAACTCGCCTTCGGCCACTAGCACATCCAGATCTCGATGAGTTGCCGCCAACACTCTCACGTCAACGGAAATTGAGGTGTTGCCGCCGACGCGTTGGATTTCGCGTTCCTGCAGTACCCGTAGAAGCGCGATTTGGATATCCAAAGGCAAATCGCCAACCTCGTCCAGGAAAATGGTCCCGCCACTTGCTGACTCGAAGCGGCCCAAGCGTCGTTGTGTCGCACCAGTAAAGGCTCCCTTTTCATGACCAAAGAGCTCGGAGGCGATCAGGGATGGTGCGATGGCAGCACAGTTGACTCCGATAAAAGCCCGCGATGCCCGCTTTGATCGCTTGTGTATCGCACGCGCGATCAGCTCCTTTCCTGTGCCCGTTTCACCCAGAATCAGGACAGTGGAATCGGACGACGCTACCTTCGCGACTTGACGGAGGACTTTGCGAAGTGCTTCCGAGGACCCCACTATATCCTCAAACATCGAGTCGCGATCGATCTGTTCTCGCAATGCTTGGTTCTCGTTGCGTGTCCTCTCTTCAGCTTTAACTCGATCATCGATGTCAGTTCCCGTCGCATACCAGCGAACGACGCGACCCATCTCATCTCGGAATGGGTTGAAACGAACCAGGGACCAACGATACTCTCCGTCCTTTCGCCGCCCTCGATGCTCTAGTTCGAACGGGAGTCCGCGCGCAAGACCTGTCTCCCGTTGTTCTTTGAGCTTTTCGAGACCCTCGGGATGAGAGAAACGTTCACGGAAGCCGGACGTGAGAACATCTTCGGCCGAGAGCCCCGTATAGTCGAGCATCGCCTGGTTTGCATAGATAGGGAGGCCGCTGGGGTCCATGACGACAATTGTCTGCGGAATAGCGTCGGTGATCTTGCGCAGTTCGCGATCCTCTTCTCGCAGCTTCTCTTCAATCTGCTTAAGGTCGTCGATGTCGGTCTGAGTTCCGTACCACCTGACGATTTTGCCAGTCTCATCCCGCAGGGGCTCGACGCGCATAAGAAACCAGCGAAACACCCCATCATGGCGCCGAATACGTGCTTCAACTTCGCCTGGCTGTCCCGATGCCAACAACGCTTGTCCCTTGGCTACGACGCGGGGCAGGTCCTCCGGATGAACTGTAGGTTGCCATCCATGGACACGCGACTCCTCCGGAGAACAACCTGTGTAATCATGCCAGCGCTTGTTCAGGAACTCCGTAGAACCATCAGGTCGAGTGCACCAAACCAAAGTGGGAAGCGTGTCGATGACCTGCCTAAGACTATCCTCCGATTTTTGGGGATCGACCGAGAGCATACGTTCTGCCTCTCACCGAACTAGAATTTGCCGTTGCTATTCTTCCATTGATCGCGAGGTGGAATCGCTTCGAGCGTGTCCCAGTGTTCAGCGATCTTGCCGCTTTCAATGCGGAATAGATCGTAGATGGCGGTGGGCACGCCACCGAACGTAGCCTCGGCAACGACCAGGACGAAATTACCTTCACCGAGTACCATATGCACGCGCTTGTAGACGACTGCTTGCCCCTTGGCGGCAAGGGCCTGTAAACCCGCAATCAGTCCCGGGATCGTGTCGGCGACCCATGGATTGTGCTGAATGTATGCGATCCCGTTGAAGTAGCTCGGAAAGGTCTCGCGACGGCCTGCGAGAAGGTCGTCCATGTAGCGTTGCATGAGCGCCTTGTTCGCACCTGTCTGGTCAAGATCAGACACCTCGGTGGGGCCGTCGATCATGGTGTGGCCGCTGGGGCTGGGTTCCGTTGCCGTTTCCTGCAAGTTGTCCCAGTGCTCGACGATCACGCCGTCTTCGAAACGAAAAATGTCGAAGCCGACTTTTGGCCCGAAGAAGTTGTACTCGGTGTGAGCGAAAACATAGTCGCCGTCTTCAAAGACACGGATGGTGTTGACTGACGCATCGGGCGGCATGTTCTGAATGAGAGCGGCTACACCTTCAGGGCCAGGCCCCACCTGTAGGTTGTGCTGGATGTACTTGTTTGGGTTGACATACGCGAACGGCACTGAATCTTTCGTCTCAAGCGATTTCAAGAGATCGACGACCTGCTGTTTACGACTAGGGGGCATGGGTCCTCCGAGGACAAGTTCGCTCTCTGAATAGTGGACCATTTGGTCCTTTATTTGCAAGTCCTCACGTGAACTGGTCGATAATGTTGCAATGGGACGACGAAAACTGTTCACCCGAGAGGATGTCCTCGATAAAGCTATCTCTGTCTTCTGGAAGCATGGCTTCGCCGAGACGAGTCTTCAGGACCTTGAACAGGCCACAGGTGTGCGCAAATCGGGCTTGTATACCGAATTCAAGGACAAAGAAGACCTGTTCGTGCAGAGTATGCACAGGTATTTCGACGTCCTGATGGCACGCGGGCACCTGACGAAAGAGCCTTTGGGGTGGACCAATGTAGAGAGTTTTCTGGAGGTCTGCTATGGGAGTTGGGGGCAGAAGGGCTGCTTCTCGATAAATTCCATGCGCGAGTTCGCTGACCTTCCCCCAAAAGCTCGCCAACTCATGGTGGCGAGCGTAATGAAAGCCCATCAACTGCTCATTGACAATCTAGCAATAGCGCGTGGAGTTCGTGACGACAATGATTCGCTCGCCGGCCTCGTCATCACGTTCTTTAGCGGAATTTGCCTTGAGCAGAACCTCGGTCCTGACCGGGTCCGGATCACAAAAAAGATTGAAGACTTCATGCGGTTGATTCGCGGGATGTGACTGATCATACCGGGGTGGCGTTCCGCTCGTGCTTACTTCGGAAACGAGTCGCCGAACAGATCGCCAAGTTATGCACCCTCTGCGCCGTTCCCGCCTGAGACAACCTCAGGCGGAAAGCGTACATTTGTGCCCTTGGCAACCTTCGGCTGTACGTTGATCTCCATGAAGTCCAGATCATCGTAACCGGGCATGCTGCCGGGCTTCATGTTTGCTGTCCTCGCCTTGAATTCGGCAAGGAGCTTGTCGAGCGCTGCTTTTTTGTCAGGGGGCACCTGGGAGCGGTTGGGAGAGTTCGGCCGCCAATACGGAAGGTATATATCCCAGAGTTGGCTCGTCAGATAAGTCGGATCATCTGGCGGGTGGGGCGCAAACATTATCAGTCCCTTCGCGCGTTCGCTCGCTGGGAACGTCTGATAGAGAGCTGCGAGTCGGGCAAGGTCTGCTTTGAGGTCATCACCGTGCACAAAGGTCTGCGCGGTCGTCATGAACAGCGGCGCAACATTGACGTGGAAATTGTCCCCCGACGTGAAGACAGCGCAAAACGGCAGGTAGTAGAGATAGGCGAGATCGACGTGATGGCTCGCCTTCACGTTCTTCAGCAACTGCGTCGGATAGACGATGCTGAAGAAAATATTGATAGACAGCATGTGGATGAAATAGGGATAGGTCGCGCGCAACGGCTTGCGGCGCCCATCGATCCACGTCTTCACCACATACTGAACTGCTTCCGGTACGCCCAACAGGTCGATACCGAAGCGCAAAATGAATTCCGGGTCGAGGTTGTCGATGATGGTATCTGTCAGCGCACGGGCATCGGCAAGCGAAGTGGGCTTTCTCCATGGTCCGATAGCCTCGCGCACCTGGTCGGACATAACCTTGAGGTCCAGTCGCGATAATGCTGCGCGCCAGTCCTTCGCGTATTCGCGCTCTACCTCAAGAAACTCGCGGCGCGACCAACGGCATACTGCCACAGCCTCAGGGCCGGGATCGATGATGACACCCTGCTTCTCGCCGAGCTGCACTTCTCTTCCCGCAGGGGTGAGGGGGCGCAACAACATCAGGCTCAGGTCGAGCTTTCCGGACAGTTCAGCTTTGAGAATGTCGAGATGGAAGACATTCGCGCTCACCTGCATGTCAGGCGTCTTGTCGGCGAGCGCGCCGACGAGCTGCTCCGGCGTCGATTTCATTAGACGGCGGTCGCGTTCAAGGTCAGCGAGACATTCGACCATGAACACAGGTGGAAGGTTTGAGCGATAGAGATTGTCAAGGATCGCCGCCTCATCAAGCGTGAGTGTCTGGATCGATGATTTGTCGAATAGAAGCTGCGGTCCTTGCGGCATGCATTAATGGTACGCCTCACTTAAAGCGCAGATTTTGAGGGCTTAATGAGGACCTGGCTAAATAAGTTGACATTGACTATTTCTCGGCTAAGGTTAGCCCTGGGAAACGCGCTTGTGATGAGTAAAGCGTCGCAGGCAGCAAGGGGGAAGGTGCAGTGCGACTTGAAGTCGTTTGAATGATTGTTCAACACGGGAGGATTCGTGGGCTGAACCTGCGGTTCCGTCCGCAGTAGCCTATCGACATCGGCGTGGCTGGTAACGGCTGGGTCGAATAGCTGTCGAGACAACCACCCTCTTTCCTCTAGATAGGAAGAACTCCGTGAGGCGTTCTTCCGCACTGCAAGCGTCGAAGCGGTGAGAGGGGCAGGCTGAATGATATGTCCAACACATGTGAACTGCCGTAGGCACCGTCATCCCCACAGAGCCAAAGGCGCTGTCAGGCTCCAGCCAAAAGGCATGCGGCCGGTTGCTTCCATCTGCACTTGGAGCACACGGACAAAAAGGCCGCCGGTGTACAGGCAGGGACTACGTCATTCGTGTCGTTCAAACGGAACAAGGTAAGCCCGATGCTTCGCCCTCTCGGGGGCAAGCTGTGCCGCAAG
>Ga0153933_1000249_pt1 | contig 24013 bp, 24 predicted proteins | sample TSNJ017MetaG_FD_102275 | JGI IMG/M metagenome (GOLD analysis project Ga0153933, IMG submission 102275) | Attine ant fungus gardens microbial communities from New Jersey, USA - TSNJ017 MetaG | ecosystem: Host-associated > Fungi > Mycelium > Unclassified | place: USA: New Jersey, Wharton State...
CAATACTGCCGGTGCTGAGGCTGGTGCTAGGGCCGCTGCAGAACGGGCCGCTAACGGTTCTCAGGACGATGTAGCCACACTTGGCGAATCACTGGCAAAGGGTGCTCTCACGGAAGACATGATTCCCGGCTTCGCAAAGATCAAGCCGCAGATTCAGGCTTACCTTGCTCAGCATCATCCGAATCTAGACCAATCTTCGTTGCAGCTCACCGGCGAAGAGCGCAAGAGACGCGACCTCGCCACGAACGCTCTAACCAATCTCGGCACCATTCAATCAACCTTGCAGCGTCGGCCCGATTTGCTTGGTGTCATCCAAGGTCGGGTGTCACAAGGTAAAGAGCTGACCGGCACCAATGACGGTGACCTCACATCCGTGAATGAGGCTTTAGACAACTTCGCGTTGGCATCCACCGGCGCGCATGGTATCCGTGCAGTGCAGGCTCGTGCTGACGCGAAGCAGGCGCTACTCAATGGCTTCAAGAACGGACCAGCAGGCGTGAACGCAGCCATAAACACCGCTCGTCAGTCGTTGTCCGAGTTCGCCAATGCAGGCAAGCCCAGAGGCTTGAATGGCAGTGCGTATGTATACGGTACCCAGCCAACCGGCGCTCAGCCCAATCTGACAAACATTCAGGTTAATCCGCAGACGAAACAGCGAATCGGATGGAATGGTTCTGCGTGGGTTGACGCTTCGACATTTCAGAAGGTGCAGTAATGGACAATACAACAATTCAAACAGGCGCTACGTCATCGGGTGCTAATCAGGGCGTACCACCACCCCCGCCCGGCTTTGTGCCCGATACGCAGAGCGCTTCACAGACATCCACGCCTCCTCCGCCTCCTGCCGGTTTCGTGCCGGACAACTCTGCCGGTTCAACGAGTCAGCCTGCCGTGGGCGACGATACAACACCACTCGACAACTTCATGACGGGCGCAGGTCACAGTCTCGCGCAGACGGCTAACGGTGCTCTGGGCTTTGTCGAGAAGCTGGGCAATCCGTCTGGAGATCCCAACAACGAGCGGCAATGGTTCAAGGACGCTCGGAACTACCTCAGTGCCAACTCTACGAATACAGGGACAGGTACGGCAGGTGTTGAGCAGGGTTTAGGCTCTGGCGCTGAAGACATTGCCGAGTTCCTGCTTGGTGATGAAGGTCTTAAAGGACTGGCAATATCTGAACGTCTGGCAAAGGCTACCAAGCTCATGCAGGCAGTCGAGAGCAGCCCGCGTCTTAATCGTCTCGTCCAGCTGGGTATCCGTGCAGCCCGTGGCGCTACTGTGGGTGCAGCACAGGGAGGACTGAAGACAGGTGACGCGACTGATGCATCACTCTCTGGTATTGGTGCAGGCGTCGGCAATGCGGTTCTACCGGAGCTGCCAGCCTTCGTCATGAAAGACATTCCTGCTGCGGTGACTCACATCTCAGAAGTGCTAAAGGGCGCTGAGAACGTGGTTCAGCCCCAGCTTCAAGGTTCACTGCGCTCGATTCTGGATGACGTGGCCTCTGAGCATGGCATCACGATCCCCGAAGGCACAGCTATCCGTGATTACGCGGAGAACATTGCCGGTCAGGTTAAGAGCCGGGCGTCTTCGATCTACAGGGCAATCGACAATGCAATCGGCACACGTTTTCAGGCATACGACGAACAGCTATCCACCGTACGACGTGCTCTGCGTAACGATACCGGCATAGATCACGATTACACCGGCAAGCTCCTTGAACGCGAAGGACAGCTTACCGATGCGAAGTCAGCCGCCGAGCAACAGGCAATCGCCAATGGCGTAGACCCGAAGACGTTCCAGAATGCCAATGCGTACTGGCGTCAAGGATCGGCCCTTGAGGACCTGTCGGCGAAGATTCGCCAGTCAACGTCCGGGCTTCCTGACAGTCTGAACAACGGTTCGCAGACTGCTCAGACCGCTAATAGCGAGGTAGTAAGTCCAAACAGGCTCGCGCCTCAGCTTCACCGGCTACGGGATTCGGGCCGCTTGGCTCAGGCTGTTTCAGACTCTCGCGCTGACGACCTCATTCGCACGGTCGAGTCCGCGAAGGCTCGCACAGCTGATATCAGTTCCAAGTCAAAACTGGCTGGTGATGTTGGCAAGGTGGCCGTGAAATCGGCGATTGGTGCAGGTACGGGTGCGTTGGTTTGGGACACGCTGAAACACGCGCTCGGCTTCTAGAGGAAACATGCACAGTGCAATTAGCTTTCAAAGAACCATCGCCGTAACGGGTACGCCTCAACAGTTGCCGAATAACCTGGTCAACAAGAGCGTCACGATCTCCGCGCCGTCAGGCAATGTTGGGTCCATCGTGCTCGGCAACTCGCCCAGTGTTTCGGCGACCAGCGGATTCATCTTGGGGAAGGGAACCTCCGCCCCGCTCCCTGTGCCTGGCGGAAACACGAATTCGATATGGGCCGTGGGCACGGAGGGAGATGTTTTCTCAGCCGTGGGCGCGTAGGTAATCGAGAATGCTCAAATCGGAGTTTGCCTGGCGCTGATAGAATCCATCGCGTCGCTTCACGACACGCTGACGGTTAGCTTCGTCGGCCTGGCCGTTTATTAAACCGCATAGAGGTTCTCCCCCAGTCCGCTCGAATGGGCTGGGAAGAGGTGTGCGCCGTCACTGTCGTCTATGAAGTGGGCGGCATCTGTTTGGCGGAGAGTAGAAGAGGGCGGAGCGCATTCCCCGGTAGCCGAGGACGTGCCCTTCCGCCTTTGGTATCCTGAAGTTCGATTTCGGAGAGATCATGGCGGACGTACAAGTGACTTGTGTCACCAAACTGGCAGTGCTCAGTTCCCACGAGCACATAACGCACATTGGTGGTATCGGTTGGAAATGGCAGCGTGAAGACGTAATAAAGAGCATCGAAGCAAAAACTAATAGTTTCTACGTACTTGATCCGGGGACTGGCAAGAGAGCTTACGTGGGCGTCGTTCGTCCGAACGACGGGCGATCACCCTATTTGCAGACATATTCAGATGGTATTTGGACCAATAATCTCTTATCGTTACCACAGTGCCCCTAATCTGAAACCCGTGGTAGAACGTGAATGACCGCTGAGACCGCCGCCAACGTTGAGACTAGCACTCCTGAAGTCAATCATGCGGAACCTTCCGTAGGCTCCACCCCATCTCCGGGCAGTTCTGCTCCTCCACCTCAGACAGATATTCCCCAGCAAGTGCCTCCGCCTCCTCACATAATGTTGGCGATCATGAATTTACCCAAAGACAACTTGGAGGGGGTTTTTAGGAGAATAGGTGAGGACATCCAGAGCTTCATTGACAAATCGGACATCGCTGGTAAATATAACTTCCTCTTTTGTACGACGAAGAACGATCTATTTCGGAACGGACCTCAAACAAGCTCTACGCCGCTGCAAGTAGTGACTTCAGTGACAGAAACAAACCCATTTTCATCTTGCTGCATACTAAGGGTGGTTCCCCTGTACCCGCCTATCTGATAAGTAGATATCTAAAGACCTCTTCCAAGCATGGCTTTGTTGCTTCGGTACCCCGTAGAGCTAAATCGGCTGGAACGTTGATCGCCCTTGGAGCAAAGGAAATCCACATGGGAATGATGAGCGAATTGGGGCCGGTAGACCCGCAATTCCGCAGTCTGCCTGCGTTAGGACTAGGGACCGCATTGGACTACATTGCAGGTGTAGCAGAAAAGCATCCTGCGGCGTCAGAGATGCTCGCCAAGTATCTTCAATCAACTTTGAGCATCCAGCACTTAGGACTGTACGAGCGAGTATCTGAGTCGGCTACTCATTATGCTCAGAAGCTACTGAAAAGAGACAGCCTGACCAGCAAAAAGGTCGACGAGGTGGCCCACCAATTGGTTTATGGATACAAAGACCACTCGTTTGCAATTGATTGCGATGAAATGAAGAGCATTCTCGGAGACGAAATCGTTAAGGTAGAGACATCAGAATATAAGCTCGCTAATCAGATTCATCAATACCTTGAACAGGTGAACGTGGCCTACGGATTCATGCACCAAAAATACTGCTCTTTGACAGGAAGAGTAGATGATTTAAGCATAAGTTCGTTCGAGGACGAGTAGTCAAAAGGTTTGCACAATCCCGTGTTTTATCCTTTTCGTCGCCTATGATCGTACCGTGTTTCACGCGATGCTTAACCGTCACCCATTCGTCATCGCGTGCAAAGGATGCCGCGAGAACATCCCCTCGCCGGGTCGAGCCCCTGCCATCGTCCTGGATTGCTGTGAGGTGCCCGCTGTGTGACGAGTACCGGCGGTATCTACCCTCTGAAGTGTCCCAAGGTCGCTTGTCGTGGAAGCTGCAGACAAGGCGCGCGAAAGGGTAGGGGAGTAAAGGCATGATGCGCGAAGGTTTCTATGCACAGGGTAGCTCGCTATTGGGGTCTCCCAGCGGCTGAGCGTCCCAGCTACGCGTCCGGCACCGGGCACAGCGGCGAGGTGCGCCATCCAAATAGAAAGAACGGCGCGGCCAGATGTGACCGCAGATAGAGCACAGCCACGACGAAAAACCATTCCACAAAATAACCATGAACTCAAAGACTCCTACTCGAGACGCGTCATTGTGTCTCTACCTACGGACAGCCGTAGTTGGTTTCCACGATGTCATCCAAGGAGGGGTGGTTCAAAATGTCGATACCGCTGCTTGTGAGGCAGGTGTTCTTACCAGCTGGTCTAATAGCTAGGCGGTGACCCTGGCGTCACTCTTCAAAGGGCTGTAGACGCCTCGGCAGCCTGTGGATGACTTTCGCCAAACTTTCGCCTATGCTGTTCTCATATGCCTCCCCGAGAAATCACCCCTGTGCAAGCTCTGGCCATCATCGCGGAGAGAATGCAGAAGCGCATTGCAGTCCTCAAGTCGGTTGGATTAAACGGGTACAGCGTGGCCATCTCGGAGTTGGACATCTTCCACCGGCAGGTGGTGAAGGCGAAAGAGTATTTCGCAGGGCTGAAGAGTGGCAGGAGTAAACTGACGCCATGAAATTCAAAGGCCATGCGTTTCTCCACACATCGGGGCGGTGAACTGAGATGTGTGGCCGCTACCATCGCAAGTTCGGCAAGCAGCAGATAGCCGAAGCCTACCTCGACGGCGAGATAGACGAGCTTTACGATGCTCTGGAGCTGACGCCTAGCTATAACGTCGCGCCCACGACTCGGCAGCCCAAGCGACTTACAAGCAGAACAACCGAACCATCAACCGTCTCATTATCGGTTCGCAAGCTGCTGGAGAACGCCTCAACAAGGGCGACCTTCAGGTGGGATTCAGTCCCATGAAAGCCGTAATCAATACGGCACGCAACGCCACCATCGGCGGCACTGTGGGACATGCTCCTGGAGCAGCGGCTGGCGTTGGGCTGGCGGTTGCTAACGAAGCATTGGATCGAATTCCGCAAGGTCTGCTCGCTCAGCTCGACCTGAACGTCCGCAACGGTGCTGAAGGTATTTACAACGCTGCCCAGAGCACTGGCGTGAAGATGACGCCACAAGCAGCCATTCAGTTGTCGAAGGATATCAATGCCTCAATGACTGATTTGCAGCCGCAGTAACCCCGCTGGACGGTGGTTGCTGCACTTGATCGGAAATCAATACAGCATTTCCTTCAGGTCAGCGAAGCTACCGTCGCAGCAATGACTCGACCCTGCTTCTAATCCTTTTGGGTAATTGTTTAAAATCAGTTTTTTTTAAAACTACCGCTGATTGAGGCGATTCGGGCAGTTCGCATGAGGTCAGGCTTAGCGGCAGCAAGGGAGAGAAGGCTCGCGGCTAGTGAGATTCCCGCAGCCAGCACGTTCATCACGGTGTCAGGTGACGCTCCCATACCGCGAATCATAATCCCGAGCAGATAGCAAAGCAATAGATTCCAGCTTTTCGCAGTTCAGCCTCTGCCAAGCCTAATCTCAGCGCCGCTGGAATTCATGTCGCGAATGGGCATATGACAAGTGTGCTCAAACTCAGATTTGCCCGAGCTATCAACTGACCGAGGCGAAGAGCCGTGCAGACCAAGCGCCCATCCACGTCGCTTTTAGGAGAATAAAAATGGTTCAACAGACATTCCGGATCACGACCTTCGTGACTCCGTCAGGAGCGCCCCTTAGCGGGGGCTGTGCCCTCATCAGGCTAAATATGGATGCACAGTCACCGAGCGGCCAGATATGCGGTGGAATGGCAGTGAACATCCCGCTGAACAGCAGCGGTGTTCCTGAAACTTTCCCACAGTTCTGGACGAACGCCGCTCTCAATCCGTCCGGTACTGAATACCTGCTCTGCGTTCACGGCAGAAGGCGAGCTTGTACTGGACTCCATTGCAGTGACCCTAGTGAGCAACGGAGTCAATCCGCCGGTGCCGATACCCTCTGGCCAGTCCACTCGCGTTCGCCGTTCCCACGGCCGTGGCGTTCGGTCCTCAACAAGGGGAAACAAGCCCGACTAACGGTTCTGCGTCTGCGACACTTGGTTCGGCCAGCTTGACCATGACGTCATCGGGTCCACTTGGCAACTATCTCTGGGGCGCGCAGTGGTCATCGTTTGCTGTACCTGCTCCTGTAGCAGTACCAGGGGCAACGATCAACGTCATCTACCCGATCATTATTGCTTCGATCAGCACTCATGAAGCTGACAGCAACCTGATTGCGGGCCTTGCGAATGTGGACGGTGGGATCAACATCTTTAAGATATCTAATCCGGCTGCGATTGATATGGACCTGCCTGCTACGCCGCCTGTGTCTGCAACCAATCAGCAATACACGTCGTCGGGGCCTGCCAGCATCGGAAGCACGGCCTCTGTTATCGAGAATGCACAGATCGGCATCCGGCTAGCCCAATCGGAATCCATCCCGTCGTTCCACGACACGTTGACGGTGAGCTTCGTAGGGCTGGCGATCTACTACACCGCACCATAGCAAATCGCTTGACACGTTGCGTTCTAAGATTAGAGCTTTCCCCTCAGTTCAGGCTGAAGGGAAAGGTTAAGTGCGTCACTCCCCCAATGACAGAACGCCTACTTCTTACGAAATAGGCTGGTGAATTTACTCCATGCTTTCGGACCTGCGATGATCAGTAGGCATAGGTAGTACACCATCTGGAGGCATATTAATACATGACTCATTAGGTAATTCTCCTAATAAGCCCCATCCCCTCCTCCTTAGGTAGGGGCTGCGCTCCATCATCCGGGTGGCTGTGGAGGATCATATCCTCTCACCCCATCCGGCATGAACAACAAGAGACGCCACGGTGACTCTAGCAGGCAACACTTCGATGCTCCTATCCCACCGGAGTATCCCCACCATCCCCCAAAACAGTAAGGGCCGACCGTAACGGCCAGCCCTTCAATTCCGATTTAAGTCCCGACCTTTCCACTTCTCTTCACTCTTTTCTGCTCTATGGCTTATGTTGCTTCGGCTTCACCGCATCGACGAAGTTGACTGCGTACTGAGTCAGCGCGTAGCTCTCCTCTAAATGCTGATGGCCAAATGACACGGTCTGATCGCCAACCAGATAGTGAGTCGGTTGAACCAGTTCAGTCTGTCGCATTATTAAGCCCAATCGCTCGAATTCATGAAGGATGAGCTCAAACTGTTGCATCTTCTGAATCCCTGCGAGCTGTTCGGACGACAGTTGCTCTTGTCGAATGTTCGCGAAGTTGACCTCTGCCGGGCTCAAGGCGCGAAGGTTTGGAGCGTACAAGTCTAGGAGATTGTGAGAGCTCATTGCCGTCCGGCCCATTGGTTGCGAAGACACGTAGTCTCGTGGCCGGGTTACCAACTCCCATATGCGATCAAGAAAGCGAGCCTCCTCCGCAGAAATCTGTGAAAGTGTCTGCCCGAACGACGGCAAAATCTTTTCATCTCCAGACGCCGTCTTTTCGAGGAGAGCAGCCCAGCGCTCTTGAAGCTCGTCATTACTCTGCATTGCCGCCGATTGCAGCAAAGGAATGACGCGCCGAAACTCTTCGGGTTCAAGCGGCTTTCCATCGCGCTGTTTATCCCATTTGGTGAATACCTTCCCCAGGTTCTCTCCGAGGTAAAAACGGGCCACGTCAGTGATGTCGCCGAGCATCAATCCTAAATTTGTGGTTAACGGTCCGAGTAGATTTTGAACTGGACTACTGTCAAGAGCTTTCTCGACAATCGCGCCTGCGACATCTACCAGATCAGGGCCATCCGTCATCAGAGTTATCACCTCGCAAAAAACAGGATAATGCAAGCACAAGCAAGAAAGGCCAGCCAATCGACCTGCAATTCTATTCCCCCCTCCCTGAAGTTCCTCCCAGCTTTACTGCGTCTTGTTTACCCTCACGAATGCCTCGCCCAAACTGTCTATAGCGCCAAAAAATGCTCCCTTGCCCTGTTTTGGATAGAGAGCGATTCGATGACAAAAAACAATCCCTGGTCTACATACTGAAGTGCTACGATACGGTCACCCTTATATCCTTATGGACCCACAGACTACTGATCTTCTTAAGTCGGATGCGGGAGGAAAGTTCGCCGACCTAATAAGCCGCCTTGCCGGACCTCTGGCCGATGAAGTCGGAATGATGCTCGGCGACACAGCGAGAGTCTTTCGCATGAAAAATTGGGTTAAGACTCTTCAAAAGACTGAACAGATACTGAAGCAGGCTGGTTTGTCTCCAAAAGCTGTTCCACCCCGTCTATTTCTTCCGATCACGGAGGCGTGTTCCATTGAGGATAACGAATCACTTCAGGATAAATGGGCGGGTCTACTGGCAACAGCGTCCCAGGAAACCGATACTGTTTCGCCCGCATTCGTAGAGACCTTAAAACAACTAACGCCGGACGAGGCTAGGTATCTGGACGGTCTTTACGATTCTCTCAAATCATCGCATGTGCGCTTGTCCCTGGTGAAACGGCCGATCAGCCCCTATGCATTTTCTGCCCGTGGGGATGCGCCAGCTAACATATCGGCCGACATCTATGAGCGCCTTGGGCTGATCCGAAGAGACTATGACGTGAAGGTAAAGATCCCAACCAACAAACTCATTAATGCCCGCAGTGTGTCCGATGCGTTGCGCGTAATCGATGACACCGAGGCTGAGTTGAGGTACCAGTTTTTGATGACCGGCTATGCAGTCCAATTTCTGGAAGCATGCCATGGACCGCAAGAATCAACTGCGTCTGGGTCATAACCCGAAACTGGCGCACGGGCCGCCTACTTGGTATGTCTCAGTTTGTTTCTTCGCCGGAGGGTATCGGTGCACGCATCGTTCAAAGAACTTTTCGCAATCCTGATACCGATTGCCTCTCTTCTATTATCTGCCTATGCGGTATGGGTCACCCAATTTAACCACGGACGTTTGAAAATGACCCAGCCAACTCTGCTTTGCCTAAAGCGTGAGTTTCCCAGTGGAGTTCCAAAAGTCTTCCTGAGAACCTGTCTGTTTACTACGGGAAGCAAGGGGCGGGTGATTGAGGGTATGTTTCTGCGAGTCCGGCAGGCGCAGGGAGAGTACACTTTTGACTTTTGGGGACACACCACGGATGGAGGAAAGCTGACCTTAGGGAGTGGTCTCGCCGTCGGTCCCAGCGGAGTTGCCTCAGATCACCATTTCAATCCGAGACAGGGGTCCAGTGTCGATTTTCTTTACTACGACGGTGACTATCACGTGGATGTTTACGCAACCATTGTCGGTAAGAAAAAACCTAAGCTCCTATGCCGCCTGAGCTTTTATGTGGATAGTGATCAGTCGGCGGAGCTGATCCAGATTCCTTCGCGAGAAATGTATCTGCTGTGGAACGCAGATACGCACACATACGACGGGCATGTTCGACACGAGAACGGACCGCCGGGTGGGGGCGACGCTTCCATCGGCATTGACAGGCCTGGAGTCCTCGCTACCCTGTTCATGGACGCTTTGCTGAAGCATAAGCCTGACGTGGACGGAATGACGGGCGAAGTTGATTGATCTTATGCGGCCATTCGATGCCAACAGCACGAAGACAGCCATGAGCTGATCGGCATGAGAATGCTCAGTTCTAAACTAGGGGATCGCGAGAGGTCATCATGCACATCCATCTATTGTTATTCAGTTCTGATCGGTCTTGAGCAATTCGATTATCGCAGTTGTCTTGACACATCTAATCAGCTTTTTAGACCTGAAATAGAGTTGTGCCACACCGACCACGTGCGGGGTCGCTGTCCAGATCCCGCCCGGGGAAGGCTCCTTATTTACAAATACGGGTGCACCACTAAATCCGTGTGGCTCGATTTCGTCCTGCGTCAGCGAGAAGGGCATGAAAAAGTATTCAGGCCGACAGCTATCATGTGACAAGCCCGACAAATCTAAATCAGAAGCAAATCGAACATGATCTAAATACGGTATGAGCGTCGGACCAGCTCCTGGAACGTCTACCTGGCCACTCAAAGGGGCACCAAACATTAATAGCGAGAGGCCGGTAGTCAACTCTCTTGTAAAGCCTTCTGTCTCAAGATCAATAGACACGGTATGTGCGATCTCATTTTTGGCTCGATCCATTCTGACAGCAATCAAATCGTGTTTGGCATCAATGAGCAGGCCATCAAATAGGGGCAGCGGCAGCGTCGTGCCGTATTCCGATTTGGCCCGGGCCGCTGCTTGATTCTGGCTTTCTACGCTTTGAAGTGTCGATTCATCACGGAAAAGGAATCGAGTCGCTTCCCATAACCGCATGACTCGATCTCTATCTTTATCCACCTCGTCGTAGAAGAAGTTGTGTAACGCCGTGATGAAATACCTTTTGCCTCGAAATTGCGCAAGGAATCCAGTACCCGGAGAAGGTGTTCCCATGTCCGGCATAGGTACAATGAAAATTCCAATTGTTCTGCTGAATCGCTGCGTAAATGCATCAACTTGGTGTTTTCCCTCGGGAGTTGGTGTCATCGGCGATCTTGTCACCTGCTCGCCTTCACTATCGCCTCATGGAACTCCCGGCTCTCGTGAACAGGAGAGATGTCTCCAATGTCATTGTCCTCAACGTCCAAGGCGGTGTATAAATGCGTTTTTTTGCATTCACTGCAGGTCAATGAGAATCGAAGCAGGGGCGGAAGGGCTGCGTGTTTATACTTTTCCTTCGGCTTGCTTCGGCCAAGAATGAGGTTTGTTCCACATCCCTCCGACTTACATCTCACGGTCCAACACTGATTGCCCATGCGATATCTCCCTCGCAACTCGACGTGTACGTTGACGCGCACGCACGAAGCGCGTGTTTCTGGTATTCGATTTTACTGAATGCAGATCATCTCCATTATTAGCTTGGTTGCCTGCATAGCTGTCGCTGACACGCTGATCCATGTCAGGCTAGCGCGACATAGCCGCAATGTGCTGGTTCTCAGGCTTTCCTGAGAACAGCGTGCCAAAACAAAGAGGCCGACCCGGAAACGGATCGGCCTGTATCCCTCATTGCTAATTCTTGCTGCAAACTTAATACGCCGAGTAGGCATGAGCATCCCTAGCGCGAATCGTCGCGTAGGAGTGCCTGGCCGACAACCTCAAGTGGCAGCTCGCGATAGCTGACGGCCTACTCAGCAAGATCCCTAGCTAACAAGCCACAGGGTACTTAGCGAGTAAGCGAACGACCGAGTCATAGAGGGTCTCCATTTTCTCGTGCTCGCATTCGTGCCATGCCTCAAATTTGGCTAGGTCTCGCTGGTCGATCCTAGTAGCAACGGCGAGCAAACAACTGGGACAGATCGAATCGTATGACCCGTCATTGTTTATGAAATGGGAGAACTGAGGGCGGAGAACGAGGGAAAGGCGGCAGCGAGTCATGAACGTACTCCAGTGAGAAACGAGCCGAGCTGAGTCAGTATGGAATCATTCCCGAACCAAATCCACCACAAAGCGCAACAAGTTGTTGAAATCTCAGTACCAAATATATTCGTCTTTTATTCGCTATATTGGACATGTTTCACGGACCCGTCACCGCCAAATACCCGTTCACAATCGCCTGCAAAGGCTGCCGAGAGAATTTCCCGGCGCCGGTCCTCACTGTGCCCGACACCTGGATCATTGCCCAGTGTCCTCTATGCAAAGACAAGCGCCGGTATCTGCCCGCCGAGATATTTCAGGGCAGACTTTCGCACCGGCTAGAGAAGAGGCCGACAACTGCAGCAGGATGGCGGTGACCAATGAGAAAAGAAGGGAGATGCAAATCACGTTACTTTGGAGAGAGGACAGTCACACACAAGTGTTGCTTATTGGGGTTGGCCAGTTACACTAGGCTTCATGAAAATTTTAACTCGTATTACATTCCATGGTTACTACTCCAACGCTAAACATTTTGGGATATATATGAGAAAACTTACATTTGCTTTCATCGCAGTGACGATCATGGCAGCCACATCGACACTGCTGGCGCAATCGACCTATCTTCCCTTAACAGGCGGTACGCTGAGTGGAGCGTTGACCGCTCCGTCAATAAATGCAGTCCTTAATCCAGCGACCTGCGGAGACTCTACACCTCCGTCTTGGTGTAGCGGTACCGATATGGGCCAATGGATCGAAGCGGCCTATACCTCCCTTCCGTCGTCAGGCGGGGAACTATATATTCCAGCAGGAAGTTGGAGTTATTCGCACTCTATTACTTTCAATACATTACATAAACCAGTCTATATGCACGGCGCGGGAAACTCCGCGACGCGACTGGTATTTACTGGGACGTCAGGAGCTGCAATCACTGTCGATACAGGTGCGCAAGCTATGTCTGATGTCTTAGATAATTTTGAGTTGGCGTGCTCTGGGGTAGCCACAGAAACCACTGGTATTGCTCTGGGTAGCACTACAAACAACGGTTCGCTCTTTGCCAGAATCAGCTTGGTTACTATAACCGCATGTGGTACCGGCCTAAATCTTAGCTGGCCAACATCGTGGGGATTTGTGGGCGATCAGATACAGCTTGTGGATAACGGGCAAAACTTGGTCGATACTGTAGGTCAAGAGAACATGAGGATAAGTCATTCGCTTTTCTCAATCGATACACCGGGAACTACGGGCACTACACTGAACTCCGTCGAGATATCGGGAAGTACAGACTTCAGTTTCGATGACTGTAGCTTTGACAATGTGCAACTCACTCTGGCATCGAATGCTTCGGTTAAAGTGTTTGGCGGACATTTTGAAAACCCAAGCGGCACTAGCTATGACTTCTTTACCACGAGTGGTCTAGCTTTGGACTTCTACGGTGTTCTTTTTCAGCAAGACGCTACATCTTTCGCGAATGGCCGATTTGGATCGGCGTCTGCCGGTCGAGTAAATCTATTCGGAGGGACTGCATATTCCGATGTAAATCTTCCAACATTCGTTGAGATTAGCGGGTCCACAAGTGCAAACAACTACGGATTGCTACAGGACTCCACCTTCAGTAGTGGATGGATAAGCGGCTCAACCACGTCAGGTGTGACAGCATTTCCGTTAGATAATAGCGGTGATGCGACGGTATCGGGGACAATGCTGGCAAATTATGTATATTCGACTGGAAACATCGGTGCCGCTGGGTTTGCTGCTTGGGGCGGGGGGACTAACATATCAAGTTCTTCTTCTGTTGCGCAGGTTGGAACACCAGTTGCGGGTCACGCCGCCTGTATCAAATCGTCTGGCCCTCCAGTAGTCATCGGATATTGTTCTACGCAACCTTCTTCGTCTGGCACTTGCACCTGTAATTGATTCGCTAAAGATGCTCAGCAGCGTTACAAAAGCCAATAACTTAGAAATAAAGCTGAGTGAAAATTGAGCGCGGGGCTTGGGCTCCGCTCAATATTTTGGCTTGACCGGTATGGTGAGACCGCGCCACGGGATGTACTCTGCCCGCAGAGCAGGCCGACTAGGCCACGGCGCGCAGGCACGTCCGATGATGAGCAGCTCGATCCAGAACAGCCTGAGTGTTGGAAGCGAAGTTGGAAGGATATGGGTGACGGACTCGCGGAAGCGGAGCATCCTCATCTGCACCGTCTGCAGCCGCACACTCGCTAAGGCCCAACCGATGCCGACGACAGGAGACGGTAGTGTTCAATGGCGGCTGGCACTAAAAATCTTTTGTTAATCAAAAAGGGAATTCTGTCCAGATCGCGATAAACAGATTGTGATAGAAAGATTTTGTCCCTTGTATCGCCCCTCCCCCCAAAATTAATGACGCCGGAGAACTTGAAAGATGAGTTGGCGCACGGTTGGCCTTTTCTTCCTTGGTATGGCCTGGTTCTCGTTTACCAGCCTTGGTCAAAATGACACCTTGTCCCAGATTTTGCTGAAGGCCAGTCAGGGCTTCTCTAGCAGTGGTAGCGTCTCTTCTGTCGCACTGACCGGGCAAGTGACGCGCACGGTCGGACCGGACAGTGAAAACGGTACGATTACGCTTTCCGCGAGCGCGGACGGTTCATCGAGCGTCAAAATGCAGCTCGGTGCTGGAACGCTGTCTGAAGCACAAGACACGTTTGCCAACGGTCAAGCGTGTTCCTGGTCGGGAACGGACGGCGTTCTCCACGCGGCATCCGGACACAACTGCATTGTTCCGCTCGCTTGGTTTCTTCCGGAAGTGTCCTTCTTTAGTGGGCAGATGCCTGCCAATGGCGCTCTTTCGACGGGGACGGAGCCCGGTGAAAAGTCTCTCTCTTTGCATTGGGCACAGACGCCGCCCGCTGGCGTCACACCAGACCAGACTTCTTTGTTAGCTCACATCGGTGCCTACGACCTGAGTCTCGATGCGTCGAGTTTCTTGCCCGCCTCGCTGTCATATGCTGTGCATCCGGATGACAACGCAGGTGTCGACATACCGATCTCGGTTCGGTACAGCAACTACCGAGTGGTCGATGGAGTCAATGTTCCTTTCCACATCGAGCGCTATTTCAACGGCGTGCTCCAGTTGGACATCACGATCTCGAACGCGTCAATCAACCACTAATCCATCGAGAAGATAGACCATGAAAAACGTCAAGACGTTTGCTCTGTGCCTTTTTGTGCTTGCACTGACTGCGATCGCTCACGCTCAGGTTACTGGCCTCTACGCGTTTGGGCCATTCGATAATTCGGGTTTCGACCAGATCAATCGCGGGAATCTCAATGTTCACTTCTCGATCCCGATCTTTTCTAAGCCAGGGCGGGGAGGCACAAATTTTGTCTATGCTCTGAATTATGACGGGCTGATCTGGACACCGACGGGCTCGAGCGGCAACCAAACCTGGGTGCCGGTCCCATCGTGGGGATGGACAGATGTCACCAATGCAGAGTGGGGATATGTGACATACAAAAGGGCACAAGATTCATGCACGGTGAACAAAATCACGGAGTTCTATTGGGTCTATTCGAACTACGTCTACCACGACAGTAAAGGCAATACTCATCCAATTCCATTCGGTTTCTCAACAGCCTGTGGATCAGCAGGTCTGCCGACAGGGACCGGTACCTATACGCTAACAGACAACTCCGGCCTGACCGTCTATCGGAACGCTAACTCCTTCACGGTGTTTTCGAAGAACGGAGCTCAGTCTTCGGTGCCCGCCTATCTGACATTCACTGGTTGGACCGACCAAAGCGCATTAGGAGCTGCAAGCTACACCGATACAAATGGGAATGTGATTTCGGCATCCGCATCTGGAGTCTTTACCGACACTATGGGCGTGAAGGTCCTTTCTGTATCAGGTGCGGCTCCAAATCCCGTCGTCTACACATACACAGATTCGAATGGCAATAGCCAAACTGTCACGGTGAATTACACAAGCTACACCATCCAAACCGCGTTTGGCGCGAGCGGGATTTCGGAATACAGCCAATCCAGTGTTCCCTTGGTGAGTTCGATTGTCTATACCGGGGATGGCAGTCAGTACACCTTCTCATATGAAATGACACCCGGTAATTCGAGTGCGGTCACTGGACGCATCGCGGGCATCACGTTGCGGACCGGCGGGACAATCACCTATGCATACTCAGGTGGTAGCAATGGAATCGAGTCCGACGGAACCACGGCGGGATTAAAGCGAACCACATCAGACGGCGCTACAACCTACGCGCGTTCCGGGATAAACAGCACCGCCTCGACAACGACCACAACAGATGCCCTTGGGAACGCTTCTACATCTAGCTTTTTGATCAGTTCGGGCACCTATCCTGGTTATTTCTATGAAATTGACCGCGCGATCTATAGCGGAGCCGTAAGCGGTACGCCACTTGCAGAGGTGACCACCTGCTACAACGTAGCGTCCAGTTGTTCCAGCAGCAATGTGAACGAAGGATTCGCAACCGTCGCGACGACTACGAATCAAAATGGGATTCAGGTGTCCTCGGAAACGCAAAGCTACACCGGACCAGAATTGCTCAGCGTGGATTCCATCAGTGGGCTGACAACGACGACCTATTCCTACAGCGCCTACACTGGCCCGGAAAGCATTACCTTCTATAGATTAGCCTCTGCCATCAGTTCAGTGAGCGGGACCAGCTACCAGGAAACCACCTACGGCTACGACGAGACGACACCGTCCACGTTCTCCGGCTCTCCCCAGCCAGCAACGGTAACGACCGAAAGGGGTAATCTCACTTCTGTTCATCAATGGACGGCCAACTCTTCTAACTCTGCGATTAGCGTTACCAATGCATACGACACGACGGGCACTGTTCAAAGCAGCACAGGCCCAACGGGCACAACGACGATTGGCCATGACAGTACGGGAACTTTCCCAACAAGCGTCACGCCCCCAACATCTTCAAGTGGCGTCACGCTGACAAGTTCAGCGACCTACGACTCGAATACCGGACTGCTGCTCAGCACAACCGACCCGAACGGCACGCTTATCGACTACAGCTACACCGGAATGATGGACCCGTTGCAGGTGGCGACCTACGACTCCAGCAGCAACATGGTCGGCAAGACATCCTACAACCACGAAAGCATCAACCAGATCGGCGTGCAGGGCTATCAGAGTGCCAGCACCAATGCTGACACGGAACCATTGCTCGACGGGTACGGGAGGCTGAGCCGCGTCGCAGTCGCAAATGGCCAAGGTTCCAACCCTTGGTACCAACAAGATACCTGCTACGACGCTGACGGTCGGGTTAGTTTTCAATCGTATCCGTATCAGGGAAATGGCTGGGCGACGGCAAAAGTGTGCTCTGGCTCAGGTGATACCTACAGCTATGATGCGCTGGGTCGTCTTACGCAGATTGCCCATGCGGATGGAACATCGGTTAACTATACCTATATCGGACGCGCCATCCAGGTAGCAGACGAAAATGGCGTCACCCGCATCACGCAGATCGACGGGCTCGGAAGAATTACCACGGCGTGCGAGGTCTCTTCTTCCACACTACAGAGTGTTGCCCCAGTGAGTTGTGGGACAGACATTGAGCGCTCCGGATTTGTTACGGCATATACATACAATCTACCGAACCACACGACGACCGTAAGTCAAGGTGCGCAGACGCGCACATTCCAGACCGATTGGGTGGGGAGACCGACCTCTATAACAGAACCGGAGCGCGGAGCGACGACCTATACCTACGCTTACAATGCCACCGGGCTTCTCTTGACTCGCACTCGGCCACAGGCAAACCAGACAAGTGCCTCGGTGCTAACGACTACAACCACGCAATATGACTCGCTTGGAAGACCCAACGAAATTTCGTATAACGACAACCTCACTCCGACAAAATTGTTCTACTTCGATACCTCGGCTGGTTGGACTTCAACACAGAGCAATATCAAAGGCCGTTTGTCTGAAATTGTCGCTGGGGTGCCACCAAATGCTTCGGGCACCATCTACAGCTACGACGCCACGGGAAGGCCGACGCAGATTTATACATGCCTCCCCTCTGGGTGCGGACAGCCTAATAGTCAAAAGGCGCTCGCAGCGACTTTCGATTGGACAGGAAACCTCATCGCAGAATCGGACCCGGTTTCCGGTTCTATCTCCTACGGTCGCTCGCTTGCTGGAGAAGTGACTTCGATAACCAACAATACGTATCAAGGAGCCGGTAATCCCGCGAATCTGATTTCCAACATCACGAATGGGCCTGACGGACCAATCACCTACACCTTCGGTAACGGACGCTATGGTTATGACTCCTACAATGCGCTGGGTCAGCAAAATGGCGCGTGGGTATGTAGCACCCCGTCAACTCAGGCGTGCGCGGCTGCGCCATATGGTTATTATTTCACCGGCCACGGCAGCCAGGTCTCAGTCGGGTATGACAACGTCACGGGACAGGGAACAAACTATACTTACGATGAGTTCAATCGGCTAACTTCAACCAGTTTTTCCACCGGGCAGACGTTTAATTATGTATACGACCGCTATGGCAATCGCTGGCAGCAGAACGCCCCTCAGGGAGGGAACAGTTTCAGCGTTTCCTACAACGCGGCTAATAATCAACTTGTCGGTTATAGCTATGACGCGGCTGGCAACATGACCAACGACGGTGCACACAGCTATACGTATGATGCTGAGGGCAACATTCTCCAGGTAGACGGGGGTGCGACGGCACAATACACCTACGACGTTCTAAATCGTAGGGTGCGCACAGAGGTAGGGAGTTCTGCCTTAGAATATCTCTACGATTACGCGAGTCGGATGACATCTAGCTGGCTTCCATCGAGTTCCACTGGCAACGAAGGTCGAATTTATTGGGATGGCCGACAGATAGCTTTTCGTGCATCGAATGGGCAGACCTACTTCGACCACAAGGACTGGGTGGGAACCGAGCGAATGAGGACGGACTACACTGCAGCAACCGCTGCGATCTATTACTCGCTTCCCTGGGGCGATGGCTACTCGGCCAATGTGACCGAGGCTTCAGGTGATAGCGATGCCGCCCATTTTGCAGACCTGGAACAAGACGAAAATACCGCCAGCGCGCCAATGTCCGAACACGCCCAGTTCCGCCAATATTCTCCCGCCCAGGGCCGCTGGATGTCCCCTGACCCATATAGCGGCTCCTACGACTTCACCAATCCCCAGAGCATGAACCGGTACAGCTATGTGCTCAATAATCCGCTCAGTTTTAGAGACCCTAGTGGTCTCGTGCTCTGTGATTGGGGTTCAAGCGACAATGGAGGTGAAGATTATGACGACGATCCCGATTGCGCTGCTGACGGAGGAACCGAAGTCACCAACAATCAAACCGTCAACGTAAACGGGAACGGGACGGGCGACTACATTTCGTTGCTCGAAGACGGAGGAGTCTCTACATTAATTCAATACATCCCTGGTAGCGCCCCAAGTAAAGGCATCAGTGTTACTAAGGCACAGGCGGCTTGCGCGGCGGATGTCTTAATCAACTACGGGTTGGGCTTTATCCCTGGTTACAACGGCCTGAAGCTGGCCGCAACGCTCGCAGGAGCAAACTTCAATTTCGTTCAAAATCTGACCGCCGGGAAAAGTATCGTGACCTTCGATAACGGGGGCACGATTAAAGACCCGCTACAGGGAATCTTGTGGGGAGCCAACGGATTGGCATCGACTTACAGTGCTATTTCGACGGCGGCGGCAAATGGTTTGGACGCTTCTGATGTCATTGTGAAGGCTGCTGGGACGGCGGGGACTGTTGCTAATTTGCTTAATACGGCTTCTGCTGCCTATGGTCTCTACCAGTGCAAGGATGCAAATTGAGAAGACTGATACAGCTATACGGATTTTGGTACGGGTGTTTGGGCTCCCTCTGTGCTCTCGCTTGGTATGTCACGGCGCTGCGAGGGAGCTTCAGCTTCCCCTCTAACTGGGGAATGGTCGTCGCTGTTTTCATGTTGCATGGCATCGCGGCATGTTTTACATTTCAGCCTCACGTTCGCCCTCCGTGGCAACCGTTATTCGCTTTGACGCAGGGGCGTGTCGCGTTTGCGAGAGCATTATTTGGTCTCGCCACCGTCAACTTTGCAGCATGGTTTGGGGCATTTATCGTCGCGGGGAATCAAAGAGGCCAATTTTTCGGAGGGAGGGTAACCTTCCTGATCCTGACAAGTTTCCTCCTGCAAAACACCGTTTATATAGCCCTTCACTGGGCCTTTCGTCCGGAAAACCTCTTTCCCGGCTCTTTTATCGAGGCCCTGTCCAATCCTTTAGGCTCCGTTCTGGGGTTGTTTTTGCCCAAGTTCAAGAAACATTAGTCTGTGGTTCAGCTGCCGTGGCGGTCCTAAAAGATGTCAACGGAAAAAGAAGTGATCGTTCTCGTAGCTCAGAGGACCGGCAGACCGGAGAGTAGCATTACGCCAGAGAAGACCTTTTCCCAGCTGGGCATCGACGGCGACGATGCGGTTGAGCTGATCGACGAGCTATGCCGCCGATACCAAGTCCCTGCGGAGAAGGTCGATCTGAATAAGTACATCGGCCCCGAAGGGGCCGGTCTCTTCAACCACGTCCTCTATGCCGTGAGCCGCAAGGGCAGGAGCAGCGAGGAACGCAAGGAGCTGCGAATCGGCGACCTCATCAAGACCGCCGAAGATCGCCGCTGGTTCGATATGCCCGAGTAGAGTTCCAGCCGCAGGCCGTCCCTTCGGGGGCGGCCTTGCTGCGTCTGTGGCCTCCATCGGAGAGCCGTGGCGACCGGGAGAAAGAGCACGCTGCCTTCGGCAGCGGCTGTAGGAATGACACGTCACCCGGAATGGGAGCTGTGCGGTAACTTAGGTTGCTGTGCGGAACCGAAGTCACGGAATGCCCCAGCGACCGTCCCGATGGATTGTTGTCGGCCTCATGCGAATCTGTAGTCGTAATATCCTCCGGTGTACTCTTGATCCAGGAGGATTCAATGGGAACTACTGCAATACTTGCCGCTATCGACGCAGAGATAGCGCGGCTGCAACAGGTGAAGCAATTGCTCGGTGGCAGCTCGGCCGGAAAAACAGCCCTTGCGGGAGCTGCTAAGGTCGTCACGACGACGAAGCGGGTGCTCAGTCCTGAAGCTCGGAAGCGGATCGCCGACGCACAGCGCAAGCGGTGGGCCGCTCAGAAGAAAGCCAAGAAGTAAACACTCCTTCCCTTTCATGACGAACCAGATACGCAGGAGGCCGTTCCCGGTACTCCTGCCGCCGCCTCGACCTGGTCCTCGGTAAAGTCCTGTCTTATGAGCCGCAGCTCGCTCACAGGCTGAGGCTCGAATCAGTCAGCTCAAGAACAATGCAGCTCAGGCAATCGGCAAAGTCCAGCGCAATCGCTACTATCTCAGGCGGTGCTTTAGCTGCTACTGGTGTAGGACGCTGGTTACTACACCTGATTGGAGATTAACGAACGTTCTCTGGGATTTTGAGAACTTGTTCATGAGCTGGCATTCCGTCACATGACACAACGACTGTCAGCTCGACTTCAGGAAACTCGTAAACCTTGCTTTTATCGCGCGTCTGCTTCTCTGTAATCGTTAGTTTTGCAATTTGAAGTACATCCCCCGGATGCACAACGTCATTCGCTCCTCCCCGGAAGGACATCCACCCGAGGACTGCATCGGAATACGGCCACGTTCGAGCTGCGCCGGGGGAACTCTGAGGAAAGAACACACCTTCTACATTCCTGCATCGCAGAGCTGGAAATCGTGCCAGACCACGGCCCTCGTTCGACACACTTAGTTCCACCCGTCGACGGGCACGCCCTTCGTACGCTCCGAGGAAGTCGATTTTATCGTCACTGACGCTGACCACTAATCTGGGGTGAGGTCTCCGTCCAAATCTATCGGCAATCTGAAAATAGGCCATCGGCAGACTTTGCGGGCCGATGCGTACATAGAACTCCTTAGTTGCTGTTGAGCGATGAGGGGTTCCTTGAGATTCAGGTATGAATATGGCTACAAATCCCTCGTTGTTGCCAGCGGATAAGGGTATGGTTTTGGACTGAATACCTTCTATACCCGGCTCTACAATCTTGGATATCGCATCCAGCACATCAGACTGAGTTGCGTTTACATCTTGAACAGGTTTCTCGCTCTGGACCACGTCTATTCCATCAATCTTCTTGGCCTCAAGTCCAAGAACGATTACCCCACCAGTCGCATTTGTAAACGCACACGCGGCCTTAGCGATGCTTTCTCTCATAGACTTTTGAGGAAACCACTGCTTGCAATCAAAGTCAGCATCCTCGGTCTGTCCGAGGAGCGCCCGAACCTCATCTGCAGTGTTAAGGCCTTCGTAAAGTCGCTCAGCATTAGTCGGCATCATCGGCAGAATATCATCTGCTCAAAATAACTAGTAAAACAGAAAGGGCCAGCCACCCGGCCAGCCCTTCAAACCTTCCGAAACGTATCGCGTACACTCACACTTCGCCTTTCTCTCCGCTAGACCTTTCCCTATGCTCCTCACAAGTGCTTAACAGACCACGCAATTCCCAATATCAGCGCGTATCCGGCCCCTGCCATAAGCCCTGCCACCCTGCCGAGGGCTACGAGCGGTTTCTTGTCGATATCGAGGTAACGCGAGACTTTTGCCCAGAGCCAGCGGACATTGTGAAGGAGCTTGATGAGAATCACTGATCCAAAATATATCCACACCCAGATGGTGGTGAAGAGCGGGCAAAGATACAAATCAGCAAAGGTCCAACAAGACCCACGGGCCGTGAAGTTCTTGGGTTAATGAAGAGCCATCTGAAAAGATGGCTTGAATACTCGTCGCTAGTACCAACTAAGAGTGAGGTGAATACTCCGATAATAAAGGTCATAAATACACCAACAAAAGTGAGGCAGGCTAACGAGAAAATATGTTTGGCGCTCTTGGACATGTCCCTAACGATCTCTCTGCTCACAATCAAGGAGATGTAGTCGGGACCGAGATTTAACACAAAAAATGAGATGATAGAAATCTCAACCGCTGTGTAGTCATAGAAATATCTCCATCCGAAGTGAGAAATCTCGTTGCTCCTGAACCTTATGCCGACGAGCAAAACGGCAAGATATCCGAGGGCAGAGCTTACAAAGGAACTTAAGACAAATCTGAGCGACAGCGCCTTCGGCCCGAACACTCTATCAATCAGCTCTGGGAACACCGAACCCCATGAATCAATCTGCTCATCAGATGGCAGGTTATTCAGGTAACCGCTAAGAGCTGCCCGCCCTTCATCGCTTACCATCCCATCAAACCATTCAAACGTCTTCGCCACGCCTGTCACGATTCCGATGAACGACAAGCCATCGATGAGCGCCGTCCAGCTTTTGAGATGTTCGAGAAGCGATTCCATATCCGGTTAGGAACTTATCACGGACCTGCGAGAACGCCCGGAGAAATCAGCGGTAGACACCAGCGTGATACAGGCGTTCATCTCCCGGTTGGAGAGCGGTGCAGCCGAGCCTTGCCTTGGGACCATCGACGCTCTGGCCGTGGTCTTTGATGTCACGGTTGCCCGGCTCGTGAAGGGTGTTTGAGATGTCCATTGACTCGATATCCAAGTAGTCGTAGTGTTGTGGACACAGATGGCTCCGAGCCGTTGGAGCCCAGTCAAGCAAACAGAAGCTAGACCCATCTACTAATAGCCATCGTCAAGAGACCCTGAACAAGGGAGAGCTGCATGGCTTTACTACTCGTTAACTCAATCCAGACAGTCGATCTGCTATTGCACTACAGCCTGATTCCATTGGTAATCACTTGCCTTGGAGTCATTCACCGTTCTCGGCATGTAAGAGTCAAGATCACCATCGAATGGTAAGGTTCGGAGCCGGTCCCCCCGGCTCTGATTTCCTCAGCGATTTCGCCTTTTATTCGCTATACTGATCTGGCCATGTTCCACGGACCCGCTGCCGCTAAGTTCCCGTTCACAGTCAACTGCAAGAGCTGCAAAGAGAACATCCCTGCTCCCGTTCTCACGATGCCGGACACGTGGATTATTGCTGACTGTCCACTCTGCAAAGAGAAACGGCGCTACCTGCCTACAGAGATATTCCAAGGACGCCTGTCCCATCGGTTAGCAACGAGGCCGACCAAATCAGCGGGATGGCGGTGACGTATGGGAGAGATGAAGAGGGCCAATGCCCGCGACGAAGAAGAACGCAGGAAAAAGGTGCCGTACACTTCAGCCGTCGTCATCGCTGCCTCCATCATTACTGCTGTACGTCCGGCACGATTTGCG
>Ga0153933_1000250_pt1 | contig 23926 bp, 17 predicted proteins | sample TSNJ017MetaG_FD_102275 | JGI IMG/M metagenome (GOLD analysis project Ga0153933, IMG submission 102275) | Attine ant fungus gardens microbial communities from New Jersey, USA - TSNJ017 MetaG | ecosystem: Host-associated > Fungi > Mycelium > Unclassified | place: USA: New Jersey, Wharton State...
GCCGTCCGCTTGATCCGAAGATCGGCGGGGTGATCCAGTCGGTCATCAACAAGGGCTACCACGATTTCGTGGGCGGCGTAGCACAGGCGCGCGGCAAGGATTACGACGCGATCAATGCCATTGCGCAGGGACGCGTGTGGACCGGCGATCAGGCGATGCAGCGCGGTCTGGTGGATCAGCTCGGCGGCCTTGATGTAGCCATCTCCGAAGCGGCGGATCTTGCGCACCTGGGCAAGGATTACGCTGTGCGTTATCAGGAAAAGCCGCTGGGCACGTTCGAACGCTTCGTCGTCAGCCTCAATCAGAGCGCGATGGTGTCGGCGCTGCAAAGCTATGGCGTGAAACTGCCGGGCTGGATGGCGCAACTGCCGACGCTCGCACCGGAGCTGCAGATGCTGCGCACGGCGCAAGCGGGGCAGCCGAATGTGTATTCGTATTGCTTCTGCTCGCCGCACTGATGCTGTGCTGCCTCTCCCCTTCGGGGCTGTGAAGGAAGCTGGTCAATGACGGCTTGAGATCTTTTCACAGCCTCAGAGGGGAAGGCGGAAGGCCGGCCACCAGCATCACACCACGTCAGCGCTGTAGTACTCGCCTTGCCGCCCCACCTGCATGCGCATGCCGAACGCGTCGCTCAGCCCGGCATCGGTCAGCACATTCGCCTTGCTGCCTTCGCGCAACAGCTTGCCCTCACGCAGCAGCAACACGTGATCGATCTCCGGCAGGATCTCTTCCACGTGATGCGTCACCAGCAACAGCGTCGTGCCGTGGCGGGCAAGCATGCGCAGGCTTTCCAGGAAGCGTCGGCGGCTGGCCGGATCGAGTCCGGCGCAGGGCTCGTCCAGCAGCAACGCACGCGGGCGGTGAACCAGTGCGCGTGCAATCAGCACACGCCGCGCCTCACCGGTGGAAAGGCTGGCCATCTCGCGCCCGATCAGCGGCGTGGCCTCCATCTGCGCCAGCGCTTCGAGCGCACGTTCGCGCATATCCGGCGTGACCTGGTGATCCAGGCCAAGGCCGCGTGCCGCAAAGAAACCGGAGACGACAGCATCGAACACTTCCAGCGGCGTGTCGCTGGTGTAATCCAATTGCATCGAAGGCGAAACGATGCCGATCAGGCTGCGCAATTCGCTGACGCTCCAGCGATCAAGGCCAAACACACGGACCACCGGCACGCCGCCGCTGCGTGCCAGTGGATAAAGCTGGCGGGAAATAAGCCGGATCAGCGTCGATTTGCCTGAGCCATTCGCGCCGAGGATCGCCGTATGCTGCCCGACTGCAAGACGGAGGCTGAGCCGATCGAGGATCAACCGCTCTGCGCGCAGGACGCTGGCTTCGTGGATTTCCAGCAGGGGAACCGAGGTGTCGATGATGTGGGTACTGTCAGGACTCATGCCCGAACCATGCCTGCAAGGTGCCCGTGTGGCAAGTCTGGACGTCCAGGCGTCCGAATCACTTCAGACAGGTTCTTACTGCGTCTGCTGCTCGATCTGCTTGTCCTGGTCGGCGGCTTGCTTGTTGACCATCTTCTGCACATCCTTGGCGCGCTGTTCGTCCTGCTTCATGGCACTCCATGGCGCAGCCGCGCTGGCAGCGGTGGATGGATCGGACTGGGGGGCGGGCGGTTTGCCGGTGCAGGCGGCAAGGCTGATCAGGCACAACAGAGCGGAAACGGCTTTCATGACAGCAACCTCGGATAGCGATGGACAGAGTGTCTCGCCGCACGGCGCCCCGGACAAGTTGTTCCTGTAAACTTCATGCATGAACAGCCGCATCGATGCCTGGCAACTGCAGGACCATACCGCGTTGATCACCGGCGCCAGCAAGGGCATCGGTTACGCTGCGGCGCGCGAACTGGCGGGGTTGGGCGCCGACCTGTTGCTGGTGGCGCGTGATGACGACTATCTCGAGCAGGTCTGCGTGGAACTGTCCGACGATTTTCCGGGCATCGACGTGTTGTCTTTCGCGGCTGACGTATGCGAAGACGAGGATCGCATGGCGGTCTTCGACTGGATCGCTGACCTCGGATCGCCGCTGTCGATCCTGGTCAACAACGCCGGCGGCAACGCGCCGAAAGCGACGCTGGATTACGAGCCGGACGAATATCGGGCGATTTTCGAGCAGAATCTTTTTTCCGCCTATGAGATGTGCCGTCTGGCGCATCCCTATCTGGCGCAGCACGCGAACGCGGCGATCGTCAATGTGGGCTCGGTGTCGGGTGTGACACACGTACGCACCGGGTCACCCTATGGCATGACCAAGGCGGCGCTGCATCAGCTCACCCGCAACCTGGCCGCTGAGTGGGCAGTCGATGGCATTCGGGTCAACGCGGTAGCGCCGTGGTACATCCGCACGCAACGCTCCGAGCCGGCGCTGGCCGATGCGGACTATCTGGATGAGGTGCTCGATCGCACGCCGCTGCGACGTATCGGCGAGCCGGAAGAAGTCGCTGCCGCGATTGCCTTCTTGTGTCTGCCTGCCGCCAGCTACATCACCGGCCAGCTGCTGGCCGTGGACGGCGGTTTTCTCAATTACGGATTTTGAGGAAGGCGTTTCCCCGCTTTTCCACAGCCATGGGGGAACATCCTGGTGACAACCCTGTGGACAACTTCTCGCAAGCTTTACCTAGCAAGCTTTTGCACGCCATGGCGCACATCTTGCGCAAATTCTGCTCAGCAGTGACTTAACTGGGCGAGCAATTCGCTTTCGCGCCGGAGCAGGGGCGGTTGGTCGCTCTTGAAGGCACGCGACAGTTTGCGTTCGTTTTCGTCGTAGTCGCTGCGCAGCTGCGAGCAGGTATCTTCCGGTGTCATGGCCTGGCAACTGTCCTGCACCTGCACGTAATGGCTGGCGATCGTCGCCGCGGTCGCCGCCGCCCGGCCAGGCGGCGCGTAGGTTTGCCCGAGCGGAGTCGGGATGATGCCGGTCACGGCAAGCGGTGCGTAGTAAGGCTGCGGATTGCCGTTGCTGCTGAAGTAACTGTTGCCATTGACTGCGTTGATGCAGCGATACATCAACGGCGGTGGCGTACGCAGCTGAGCCGGCGGCGAGGGCGCTGTTGCGGCCGAAGAGGATGGCGCGCTGGCCGGAACCGGCAGTGGCGAGGTGGCCGGTCCTTCATTCTCAAGCTGCATCGTCTGTTGCTGCTGGCCGCGAGCGCAGGGAGTGCCTTGATAGATCACACCCTGGGCCGAGCTGCATTTGTAGATCGTGGTGCTATCGGCCCGTGCGGGCGTGGATGGGCGCAGCCCCAGCAACAGCAAGGTGGCGAGCGACAGAACAAGTGGGCCAAGGCGGGGCATATCGCGACCGCTACGCTCAAAACTCGACCTGATGCTCTTCTGCCGCAAAGCCGATCGTGACCGCCCCTTCTCCCACATTGACCATACCGGTAATGCTCATCGGTGCCTGCATCAGCGTCACGCCGCACTCTTCGCAGGCCTGGGCAAGCTTGGCATAGCCGGGCAGCTTGGGCAGTTCGTCCAGATCGCCGCCGTAGGCCGTGCACATCACCGGCACCAGCAGGCCCGCGCGTACGCGGTCGGCCGCGTACTGGAACAGGGTTTCGCAGCCATGCTCCCAGCCGCGCACCTTGCCGACCGGGCTGGTGTCGCCACGGTAGCCGCGCAGCAGCGGTTTGATGTCGAGTGTTGAACCGAGTACGGCGCTGAACAGGCCGACACTGCGGTCGCCCTTCTTCTTGGCGCGCGCGCGCAGGTAATAGAGATCGCGCGGCAGCATGTAGCCGTAGGAGTTCTCGGCGATATAGGCCAGGCGTTCGCGGATCGCAGCGGGTGTTTCGTTGGCTTGCATCAGGCGCGCGGCTTCCACCACGCAAGGGGCAGAGCCGGCAAACAGCGAGCGCGTATCCAGCACGCGCATCAGGAAGGGGCCGCTGATGCCGGCGGGTTCGCGCACTTGCCGGTAATTCTTGAGCACGGCGAAGCTGGCTTTCACCACATGATCGTAGATCGGGCTGCGCGTAGCGGTGATGGTCAGGCAGAACACGCAGTCGTTTTCCAGCACCAGCTTTTCCAGAAACAGCTTCTGCACATCTTCCACCGAGCAAGGCTCGGTTTCCGCGGAATGGCTGCGGCTGCCCAGCTTCAAACTGAGGAAGCGCTTGATTTCGGCCGGATCGCGGTCGTCCTTGAAGGTCGCGTCGTCGACCCGCACGGCGATAGGCATGACAGCGATGTTGTGTTGTTGCAGAAAATCCTGCGAAAGATCGCAAGAGGCATCGATAGCCAAGCCCATTCGCATGTTGCCACTCCCTCACTTTCGATGGCGTGCCGAACATAACACGCGTGATCAGCCTGTGATTGCCGCAGTGCGCCAAGGTTCCGGGGCGCACGGCACTTCAGTCCGGCAGTCATGTGCGAAGGTATCCGCAGTGGCGGGAGCGCAGCGTGTAGCTTTTGCATAGATCACGCATACGTAGCCTGTCCCGTAACACTCAGCGCGCTGGCTGCCGTCTTCATGGCAGCACGAGACCATAGACAGGCTCTAAGATAAGGACACTTCTATCTGGCATTCCGCCGGCGTGGCGTCGCCGGTCATGCGTTGCGAAGGCTCGCAGCGCTTTGCGCAAGAGTTCTTATGAAGACCAAACATGAGATCGTCACCAATTGGCTGCCGCGCTACACCGGCGTGCTGCTGGAGGAGTTCGGCCCGCATATCTTGCTGACCAACTTCGGTCACTACGTCGACCTGTTCGCCGAATGGCATGGGGTGGAGGTGCAAGGGCGCGATCGTCCGATGCCCAGCGCCACGGCGGATGGCATCACCATGATCAATTTCGGCATGGGTAGCCCTAATGCCGCCACCATGATGGATCTGCTCGGTGCGATCCAGCCCAGCGCTGCGCTGTTCCTGGGCAAGTGCGGAGGGGTGAAGAAAAAGAACAAGCTCGGCGACCTGATCCTGCCGATTGCCGCGATTCGCGGCGAGGGCACCAGCAACGATTACCTTCCGCCCGAGGTGCCGGCGCTGCCTGCCTTCCAGCTTCAGCGCGGTGTCTCCACCATGATCCGCGACCTGGGCCATGACTACTGGACCGGTACGGTCTATACCACCAACCGGCGCGTGTGGGAGCACGACGAAACCTTTAAGGAGTACCTGCGCCGCACCCGCTGCATGGCGGTGGACATGGAAACCGCCACCATCTTCGCTGCAGGCTTTGCCAATCACATTCCTTGCGGTGCGCTGTTGCTGGTATCGGACCAGCCAATGATTCCGGAGGGCGTGAAGACCGAATTGAGCGACCGGAGCGTCACCGCCCAGTTCGTGGAAGCCCATATCCGTATTGGCATCGAGGCGCTGAAGTTGGTCCGCCGCAGCGGACGAAGTGTTAAGCATTTGCGATTCGAGGAAGATCCCGAGGAGTGATTTCCCCTTCCTGGGCCTGTCATGAGGGCAGGAAGCCCTGTCCTCGGGCTGACAAGCGATCGCCATCAGGCGGCCCCTTCGTCAGGTAGGCGACAAGATCACGTTATTTCATATCGTAAGTTATTGCGATTGGATGTTCTTTTGTGAAATGCGGCGACGGCAACATAAAGAAAAAAAAGGACTTTCAAAAAGCGTAATTTTTTGCAACGAAATCGCAAGTAATTGCCGTTGACTTTTTGTTAGGTGGAACCTTATGTTCGGGGTGTGAGATTGCTAAGCCATGGTTAAGAAGGGCTCACATGGCGAAGCAGTTTTTTTATGGGGATGGGGAAAATCAAAGCGTCGCTTGTATCAACCAGTTCATAAGATCCGTTCCGGCCAGGGAAAGCCGTCGACAGCTTTGGTTTGTTTCAAAAAAATTCTTGCCGCTGGGGGTTTTACCGCATGACTACTAAAAAACTTGCACCTGCATCCAGGATGCCGGTGCGTCATACCGCGTTAGCTGTGGCTGTCGCCATGGGATTCGGTTTTTCGGGGAGCGTTCTCGCACAGTCCACCACTGGCACAATTTTCGGCCAGGCGCCGGTGGCCAGCGGCGAAACGGTGCAGATCGTCGGCGGTTCGGGTTTCAACCGTGTCGTGCCGGTCGACAAGTCGGGCCGTTACTCCATCACGCTGCCGGTGGGCACGTATGACGTAAGCCTGATGCAGAACGGACAGGCGCTGCAGACCAAGAAGGGCGTTACCGCCCTGGCTGCAGGCTCTGTGAGCGTTGATTTCGTTGCCGCTGCGAGCAGCGCCAATGCGCAGAGCTTGTCTTCGGTGACAGTGACTGCGAATGCGATTCCGCCGATCGACGTGAGTTCCACGCAGGAAAGTACGGTCATTACCTCCGAGCAGTTGAAGAACCTGCCGCTCGCGCGCACGGGCGCGGCGATTGCGTTGCTGGCTCCGGGCACAGTGCAGGGTGCCTCCCTGCTCGGCAACGGTCCTACCGGTGAGCCGCTGGTTTCGTTCGGTGGTTCGTCGGTGGTCGAAAACGCCTACTACATCAACGGTTTTAACACCACCGATCCGATCTCCGACTCCGGAGGTATTACGCTGCCTTACGGCGCGATCGCCCAGCAGGAAACGCTGACCAACGGTTACGGCCCGGAATACGGCCGTTCCACGGGCGGCGTGATCAGCCAGGTGGGTGCCAGCGGCACCAATACCTGGCACTTCGGTGGCGCGATGTTCTTCCAGCCGTCCGGCGTGCAGGGCACGCAGGGCAATGTGTACTACGCCAACCCGGCGTACACCGGCGTCGCCGGTCAGTCGCCGGGTACCACGCTCGACTATCGCAACAGCAACTCCCAGTGGGAGCAGGTCTACGACGCTTACGTCGGTGGCCCGCTGATCAAGGACAAATTGTTCTTCTTCGTGGCGGCCGAAGCCCAGCACAGCAACGCCGACAACGTCGGTCAGAACATCGGTACGCCGTACGAGTATCAGAATAACTACTCCAATCCGAAGCTATACGGCAAGCTGGACTGGAACATCACTGACTCGAACATCCTGTCGTGGACCACGGTCAAGAACAACTATCAGTACAACGGGTCGTACTACAACTACGACTACAACAACAGGAGTGAGGGTGATCTTGCCGGCTACGAGCCGTCGACGAAGAATAGTTTCACGCTCAACTCCCTCAAGTTCACGTCGTATATCACCGATGACCTGACCCTGAATGCCCTGATCGGCAAGATGGATGGCACGTACTACACCAACTACGCGAATACGCCAGTGGAGACTGCTGGCGATCTTCCCAATATCGGCAATCCGTCTAACCAGTCTGTCGATGGTGTAACGCCCAACAATGGTGCCGGTTACTCCAACGGCCAGGTCAATAACATTGCGAACAATCCGTATACCAAGTCGGAAGAGCTGAATCTCCGTTTCGACCTCACCTACAAGCTGGGCGACCACACGATTGTGGGGGGTATCGACAACCAGACCACGCGCCTCAAGGATGACGGTCAGTTCACCACCGGCCCTGGTTATAATTGGGACTATGAAAACAGCGCTCAGGCGGGGGTGCCGATTACGGGTACTACGGCGGGCTTCTCCCCCTATGTGGCTCCCATTTCTGGCGCAGACTTCGTAGAGAAGACGGTTTACAACACCACCACCTCGGTGAAAGTGGTTCAGCATGCGCAGTACATCAAGGATACTTGGCAGGTTACGCCGAACCTGCTGTTGAACATCGGTCTGCGTAATGACGAGTTCACCAACTACAACCCCGATGGCGAAGCCTATGTGCGCTTGACCAAGCCGCAGTGGGCACCGCGCTTGGGCGCCAGCTGGGACATTCTTGGCGATTCCAGCATGAAGCTGTTTGCCAATGCCGGCCGCTATTACATGGCCTTGCCGACCGGTGTGGCCTTGCGTGAAGCCTCGGCTTCCACCTTCACTTCGCAGTACTACACCTATACCGGTGTGACTTCTACCGGTATTCCTACCGGCTTGACCCCGATTTATTCGTGCGGCCAGACCTGCGGCTATGGCGTGCCGGTGTCGCTGAACAACGAATACGGCCAGGCGCTTGATCCCGGTACGATTGCTGCGACGAACCTGAAGGCTTCGTACCAGGATTCGTTCGTATTGGGCTTCCAGCACCAGTTCGCCCCGAACTGGGATTACGGCATCACGGCAACCCGGACCAAGATGAGTAACATCATCGACGATACGGGTGAAGGTCCGCTCACCATCTGTAACGAGCTGCTGGCCCAGAACCCCGGCTTGCTCAATCAGGCGGCTGCGTCAGGCGCCGATTGCGGCCCCAGCATGTATGTCAACGCCAGCATCCTGATCAATCCGGGCGCCACCGAGACGTACAAGATCAAGAACCTCAACGGTGGTTATAGCTACGCGACGGTGTCACCCGCGGAGTTGGGCTTCCCGCCGGCCTACCGCAACTACTACTCGCTGGAGATGTTCCTGGAGCACGTGTGGGACGGCAAGTGGTCCGCCAAGCTGGACTATGTGTACTCCAAGAGCTACGGCACCTCCGAAGGCCCGGTACAGTCGAACATTGGCCAGGGCGGTGCCTCGCAGTCGGCGACGGAGCAGTGGGACTACAGCCAGATCATGTCGGCTGCCAACGGCTTGCAGGCCAACAACCGCAAGCACGTGCTGAAGGGCTACGGTACCTATGCCTTTACGCCGGAATGGTCGATCAGTGCCGTGCTGCAGCTGGCGTCCGGTACGCCGGAATCCTGCTTGGGTCTGTACGGTCCGAACCAGAGCAATCCGGGTCTGGGTTATGGCAACGGTAACTATCACTGGTGTAACGGCGTGCCGACACCAGCGGGTACGACGGGCTTCACGCCGTGGATCCACACCCTGGGTCTGGCGTTGCAATATCGTCCGGAATGGGCGGACAAGAAGCTGGCCTTCCAGATTGAGGTCCAGAACATCACCAACGAGCAGAAGGTCACCCAGATCATCCCAACCTATGGGACTTCTGTTTACAAGTCGGCGGCTGCGACTACCGTGTCTGGGCTTGGGTACATTGGTTACGAGGCGGTGGAACAGCCGCGTACGGTCCAGTTCGGCGTCACTTACGACTGGTAAGCGACAAGGCATGCCGAAGCTGTTGGTTCACCAACGGCTTCGGCAGTTACCTCGAACAAGCAAAAAGCCGCCGGATCATCGGCGGCTTTTTGTTTGGACGTACATGGATGAATGCCGCAGTCAGCCTTGCGGGCCTTGCCCCAGGCGCGCGCGCAGCGGCGCCAGTTGTGTTTCGTAATGCATGCTGCGCGCGGTGTCTTTGCGCAGTGGCTGGCGCACCTGTGCGGCGCTGGCGGTGCTCAGTACGATGCGTGACGTCTTGTGGAAATCGAGGCAGGCCGGATCGAAGTGGAGGCCGCAGAAGTCCAGCAGCTGCCGAGTTTGGATTTCAGGATCGGCGAGCAGGGCCTCGTAGGAGAAATCGAGCACCTGTGCGGGGCGGTGCAGCAGCCAATAGCGGCTGAGGCGCGCAAAATCCAGGTAATAGCTCGCCATGTCATCCAGGTCGTAGCTGAAATGCGAGCCGTTGCTGAAGAGCTGGCGATAGCACGCAAAGCAGGTCTCGACCGGATCGCGGTGGCAGTTCACCACGCGTGCGCCGGGCAACATGGCCAACGCAGCGCCGGCATGTTCCCAGTTCAGCAAGTTCTTGTCGGTGAAGTAAGGGCGGTGCGCGCGCCAGCGGGCCGTGCGCGCGAGGTAGTCGCGACCAAGACGCGCCCAGTCTTCCGCCGTGGCGGACGCAACCCATTGCGGGAAAGGCTGCCCGCGGCGCTTTGATTCGTCTTCGATAACTTGCGGAAGATCGGTGATTTCGTCAGCGCCTTCGACAAGCGGGTGCGATGCAAGGATCTGCTCGATGAGGGTGGATCCGGAACGCGGAAGGCTCGCAATAAAGATGACCTCCTCACCCAGCGTCGGATCGATCGGTTCGGGCATCGGCTGCGCAAAAGCGGCCATGATCGCGTCGACGCGCGACCGTTCTTCAGCGGCATCCCACTGCACCTGTCGTCGTTTCAGTGCATTGGCTTCGCGCAAGATGTCGAAGGATGCCGCGTATGACTGCTGGTCTTCCAGCGCCTTTGCCAGGGCGAAACCCAATGAGATCTTCGCATTGGCAGACAGCCCCGGTTTGCGAAACGCTCGCTGCAGCAGCGTGACGTCTTTGTCGCTGAGCGGCTCGGTCTTCAGATTGGCCAGCGCATACCAGGCATCCGCATGCTCGGGTTGGCGACGCAGTACGTCGCGATAGTTCGCCACGGCAGCCGGAATATCACCAAGACCTATCTGGGTATCAGCCAGACTGGTGCGCGCCAGGATATGTCCCGGATCGAGCTTCAAGACATGTTCCATCGCGCTGCATGCTTCCACTCTGCGAAGTTGCACCTTGAGCGCCTTGCCGAGGTTGTACCAGGCAGACGCCATCCCAGGAGCCAGTTCGCACGCACGCTGGAATGAGGCAAGGGCTTGCTCGATGGCGCCGCTTTCAAACAGCGAGATGCCGAGATACATCAGGGTGGCGGCGTCGTCAGGCCGAAGCGTCAAGGCATGATTCAGTGCTTCGGCGGCTTTGGCGTGATCGCCCTGTATTTGGGATACGACGCCCAGCAGCATGTGGACTTCAGCACTCTTTGGCGCCAACGCCAAAGCGCTCACCAGAGAGCGTTCGGCCACATCCGGCTGGCCACGGCTCAGTGCCTTGCCGGCTTCTTCCAGAAAGCGCCGTGCCGATGGCGACAAGCCGGCCGCGCGATCCACCGGCGGTTGAGCCTGGTTTGCCGTCATGCTGCGAATCCCCGTATTGCCGATGAAATCCAGTCGGAGAGACTACCGCAGTGTGCGGGTGTGGCTCTACGGTAGAGCAAAAAAGCACGGGCTTTGCCCGTGCTTTTTCAGTCGATGCGGATACACGGCGGGCTTAGTAGCGCGGAACGCTCGAATCAATCTCCGCCGCCCACGCATCCATGCCGCCATCCACACTGTAAACGTGGGTGAAGCCATGCGCGATGAAGCGCTCGGCAGCGCTGCGGCTGGAAATGCCGTGATGGCAGATGAAAGCCAGCGCGGTGTCCTTGGGCAGGGCGGCGAGGGTGGCGTAGCCTTCCTCTTCCAGCACGCGCGCCTGCGGCAGCGGTGCCGCCATCATGCGGCCTTGCGCCGGACGCACATCGATCAAGGTGACATCGCCCTTGGCCAGGCGTTGCTTCAATTCCTGCACGCTCATCGACTTCAGTTCGGTGGCGCCGGGAAATTTCAGGCTCAGGCCTTCGCCCTGCATGGTGGACACCCAGTCGATCACGATGCCTTTGGCGCGCTGCGCGCTGGCCGGATCGAAGTGCACCTCGATGCCGTTGGCAACAACGACGATGTCATGTTCGCTGCCCGGGGCGAGTTGGAAGCCGGCGCTGTGATCCGGGCCGATTTCCAGATGCAGCGCCATGCCCTGCGCATTGGCCGTGCCCTGACGGATGGCCTCGGCAGCTTTGTCGGTAATGGTGATTTCCGGTGGCGTGCGATCCGGCGCGGCGGCGCCGAACAGCTGATGCAGTTCGCCGCTGCCGTACATCTGGCGAATGATGTCGGCGCCGCCGACCAGCTCACCGTCGACATACAGCTGCGGAATGGTCGGCCAGTTGCCGAATGCCTTGATGCCTTCGCGGATCTCCGGATCTTCCAGCACGTTGACCGTGTGGTAGTCAGGCAGCAGTTCATTCAGCGTATTGGTCGCGGCGGCAGAGAAGCCGCACATCGGCTGCTGGCGGGTGCCCTTCATGAACAGCACCACGCGGTGGTCTTTGAGCAGGCTTTCGATTCGTTCGCGGGTGGTACTGTCGAGGGACATGGAGGGCTCCGGTAAAGAACGGCATTGTATCGCCCTACATATGCAGGCGGGTTGGGTGGGTTCAAGGCGGGATGCCGCGTACTCCCCATGTTTGGTCCACGGAGGCTATCTTCGGGTCGTAGGGGAAGTTGGCAGGGAGTGAATCCTTGCGCCTGACCCCACCCTGCCCCTCCCCTGCAAACAGGGGAGGGGCAGGAGCGTGCAGCTTCAGGCGGCCGGGCGCAGTTCTTCCAGGTCGCGTTTGCGGCGGGCCAGTGGAGCCAGGGCGAGCGCGGCAGTGGGTGAGGGGAGTACCAGCTCGCGGCTGGCGCGCCCCAGCGCGGTCGGCTGTTCGCTCCAGTGGATCAGCTCCATCGCGCCGATCTCGTCTTCGACCAGGGCGGTGCAGTGTTCCACCCAGTCACCGTCGTTGAGGTAGAGCACGCCATCGATGGTGCGCACCTGGCCGTAATGGATATGGCCGCAGATGTGGCCATCCAGGCCGCGTTCGCGGGCGTCGGCAGCGACGCGTTCTTCATAGGCGCGGATATAGGCCAGCGCCTTGCCGATGTGCGATTTCACGATGATCGACAGCGGCAGATAAGGCAGCGCCATGCGGCGGCGCCAGGCATTGACGCGGCGATTGCCCCAGCAGATGAAGCGGTGCATGGCTTCGCCGATGTGCAGCATCCAGCTGCGGCCGATCTGCTCAGGGTCGTATTCGTCACCGTGGCTGACGCGGTAGCGGCGTCCATCGGCGCCGACGTGGATGGCGTCCAGTTCGATGCGCACGCCGCAGATGGATTGCCCGACCAGCCCGCGCAGTGCCGCGTCGTGGTTGCCGGGAATGTAGGTTACTTCGATCCCGCGACGCGCCATGTCCAGCACTTCGGCGATCACGGTGCCGTGGTCCTGGTGCCACCAACGGCGGCGGCTCAGGGCTTCGAGGTCGATGATGTCACCCACCAGGTACAGCTTCTGGCAGTGCAGGTTACGTAGGAAATCCAGGAGGTAGGCCGCCTTGCAATCAGGCGTGCCCAGGTGGACATCGGATATGAAAACGCTTCGGCAGCGGAGGATGGCCATGGCGTCGGTTCCCGGTTGGTTGCCGGGTCCCCAGTCTCATGCTGCAACGTCACCGGGTGATGGCGAAAAGGTTGCAGGGAGATTGCCAAAATGCCGGAAGTGCTGAATTTTCGGGGTGAATGGCCTGAATCAGGCGTCGGGACTGGCCAATTCCGCTTCGTGGCTTTCCCGCAGCGCTTTGCGGACGATCGGTTCGATGGCTTCGGTCCACAGCGTGTATTGGGCGGCGGAAGGGTGCAGTGCGTCGCTGGCCACCAGCCAGGGCTGCTCGCGGGAAATGCTGGTGATGTTTACGAAGCGTGCGCCGGCGTGCGCCGCTTCCTCACGTGCGATCAGGTTGAATACGTCGAGTTCGTGCGCGATCTGCAGGAGATCGCGCCCGCTGGCATGGCCGAACGGCGTCACGCCCCAGTCGGGAATGGAGACCACCACCACGTTGGCGGCCCGGTGGCCGGCCAAGGTGATGGCACGCAGCAACAGTGCCCGAAATTCGTCCCGGTATTGCTGTGCCGGACGCCCGCGATACTGGTTGTTGACGCCGATCAGCAAGGTGACGAGGTCGTAGCCGGGTGTCAGGCTGGCCTGGTCCATGCCCGCTGACAATTCGTCGGTGGTCCAGCCAGTAACCGCCACGATTTTTGGATCGCCGATCGCCAAGCCCTGGGCACGCAGCTTGTCCACCAATTGCGCTGGCCAGCGCGCATGCGCCGGCACATCTTCGCCAATGGTGTAAGAGTCACCCAAGGCCAGGTAGCGTAGCGACATGATCAGGCGATCGCGGCGCGCGGCGTCTGTTCCTGTTCGCTGGCCATGCGTTGCAGCACGCGTTCCATGCGCTGGAACACCTCGCGCAACTGCGTGGGCTGCGGCAGCAGGGTCAGTCGCACATGGCGGCTGGTAGGAACGTTGAAGCTCGAGCCCGGCACCACCAGCACCGATTCTTCTTCGAGCAGACGCAGCGCAAAGGCGTCATCGTTGAAGTGGGTGATGCGGTCGCTGCGCACGCGCGGGAACGCGTACAGCGCGCCGCCAGGCGTGACCAGATCCAGGTAGTCGCTGGCGGCGACACCTTCCATCACGGCTTTGCGCGCTTCGTGCAGACGCCCGCCGGGCGAGGTGAGCGCATTGATGGTGGGCGCATCCTGCAAGGCCGGAATCACCGCCCATTGCGCGGTGACATTCGCACACAGGCGCAGGGCAGCCAGCAATTGCAGCGCATCGCGGTAATCGCGCGAGCGCGCCGGATCACCCGAAAGACTCAACCAGCCGACGCGATAGCCGCAGGCGCGATGCACCTTGCTCAAACCGCCGAAGCTGATGCATGGCGTGTTGCCGGCAACCTCGGCGACCGGCTGAAACGGTGTGCCGTCGTAAAGAATCTCGTCGTAGATTTCATCGCACAACAGCAACAGGCGATGACGTGCCGCGATGGCGACGATCTGTTCCAGCAAAGCGCGCGGATACACCGCGCCGGTCGGGTTGTTCGGGTTGATCAGCACCAGTGCGCGCGTGCGCGGGGTGATCAACGATTCGATTTCTTCCGGATCCGGCATGTGCCGGTTCTCGGCCAGACAACGGTAGTAGCGCGGCACGCCGCCATTGAGGATGGTGGCGGCGCTCCACAACGGATAATCCGGACTGGGCAGCAGCACTTCATCACCCGGCTGCAGCAGCGCGCGCAGGCTGAGATCGATCAGCTCGCTGACGCCGTTGCCGATAAAAATGCGCTCCACTTCCACATGCTGTGCGCCGCGCGCACGTTGCTGTGCGGCGATCGCTTCGCGCGCTTGTTCCAGGCCCTGTTCGTGACCGTAGGCTTCGCTTTCATGCAGATGGGCGGCGATGGTTTCGCGCAGATGATCTGGCACGCTGAAGCCATAGCGGGCGGGATTGCCGATGTTGAGCTTGATGATCGGCAGGCCGGCCGCTTCCAGTTCGCGCGCGCGGCGAGTCAGCGCTCCGCGGATTTCGTAGCGCACCTCGTTCAGATGCGTGCTGGGTTTGATCGGGGCCAACGGTCGAGTCCTTTTTCTTGAGGGGAGAATCCGGCTTGCCGCCGGTTCTGGACTGATGCTAGCAGCGCCTGCGGGCGCTGTGGGGGCCGAATCGGGCGAAAAAGAGGGACAGGGCGCTACCCATGGATAGCTGCCACTGCGGGTTCACTTCGGCGCGGCGCGAGCGTCAGGCAGGTATATCCATTCCCCGTTCCCCTTGCGTCCCGGCATAATCGAACCCTATGAGCGACGCCCAGACCATCGAACAGCTCCGCCATATCGGCTGGCGGGGCGACGCCCTTCCAGGCGACGGACGGCGATTGGCGCGGGTGGTGGCGCAGCACCGTGCCGGCTACGAACTGCATGACGGCAGCCAGACCTTCGGCGCCCAGCCCGCCGGCCATTTCCTCAAGCGCGGCCTGGATCCGGCCGAACGGCCGGCGGTGGGCGATTTCGTGGAGGTCGAGCCGGGCAAGCCGCCGCATATCCTGGCCGTGCAGGCGCGCCGTACCGTGCTGTCGCGCGCCGCCGCCGGCGAGCGCTACGAACGCCAAGTCATCGCCACCAATATCGACTACGTGCTGGTGCTGACCGGGCTGGATGGCGATTTCAATCCTGCCCGCATCGAACGTTACCTGTCGCTGACCGAAGGCTCCGGCGCGCAGCCGGTGGTCATCCTGAGCAAGCTTGACCAGCGTGACGATGCCGAAGACCGCGTGGCGGACCTGCGTTCGCGCCTGCCTGCCGGCACGCCGATCCATGCCATCAATGGCAAGGATCCGGCCACCGTGGCGGCGCTGCTGGCTTACCTCAAGCCGGGCGACAGCGCCGTGCTGGTGGGCTCGTCCGGCGCCGGCAAATCGACCTTGACCAACACGCTGATGGGCAGCGAGCGCATGGCGACGGGCGCCGTCCGCAGCCACGACAGCCGTGGCCGCCATACGACGACCTATCGCGCGCTATTGCAACTGCCCAGCGGCGGCTGTTTGATCGATACCCCCGGCATGCGCGAACTGAAGCTCACCGGCGAGGAAAACCTGGACCTGTTTGCCGACATCGAAGCACTGGCGGAAAACTGCCGCTTCGCCGATTGCGGTCACGGCAGCGAACCCGGCTGCGCGGTGCAGGAAGCCCTGCACGATGGCGAGCTTTCCGCCGAACGCTGGCGCAATTACCTGAAGTTGCGCGATGAACGCGAAGAGCAGGCCACCATGCTGGAATCCCGGCTGCGCCGCCAGCGCGGTGGCCGGCCAGTGGTGAAATCGCATGGACCGCGCGGTTCGCGCGAACGGGAGTGAGCCCATCATGAGCGCGCCAGTCGAAGCGATTCCCGCCGGCCTGGAACCCTACGCCGCGCTCGACAAACGCCTGCTGGCGGCGGTGCGCGGCATCAACATCCTCTCGACCGTGAGCTGGCCGGCGTCGCTGGAAGACCGGATGATCGAGGAATACGGCAAGGGCCAGTACGCCTTGCCCGAGGTCAGCTACAAGACGCCCGATCTTTCGGAGGTGCGCAAAGAACTGGCCGCCATCGAAAGCGAAGCGGGCAACGACGATCCGCTGGGCGATTACCTGCGGCGCACCGCCGAATCCTGGCGCATCGCTGCGGAGATGCTGGAAGCGGTCGGCACCGACGGCGTCACCGCACCCTCCATCCAGCTGTATGGCCGGCCTGGCGATGCGATACCCGGCAGTGATCGCAGCAACCTGGATGCAGCGCGTTATTTTGTGGAACTGTCCGACGAACTTGGCGCAGACCTGCACGACGACGACATCACCGCCAGCATTTCCTCCGAAGTGCTGCGCGCCGATCTGGCCGCGGTGCTGGATAACTTTTTCGGCGAGGGCAAGATCGCGGTCGAAATCGACAACGATCTCACCGCGAAAGCCGCGGCGGGTGCCACGCGCATTCGCTTGCGCGGCGGCACGCGCTTCAGCCAGTACGACCGCCACCAGTTGCTCAATCACGAAGCCTTTGTGCATTCGCTGACGGCCTTGAACGGGCGCGAACAGCCGCTGCTCGCTTCGCTGGCGCGCACCTCGCCGCGCGTGACGGCTACGCAGGAAGGCTTGGCGGTGTTTGCGGAGCTGATGTCGGGCGCGATCGATATCGCCCGGCTAAAGCGCATCAGCCTGCGCATTCTTGCCATCGACATGGCGCTCAATGGCGCGGATTTCGTCGAGGTCTATCGCTTCTTCAACCGCTGCGGGCAGTCGGTCGGCGACAGCTTCCATTCCGCGCAGCGCGTGTTCCGCGGCGTGCCGCTGACCGGTGGTGCGGCTTTCGCCAAGGACAATGTCTACCTGTCCGGCCTGCTGGACGTGCACACCTTCTTCCGCTGGGCACTCAAGGAGCGGCGGCTGGATCTATTGCGCTACCTGTTCGCCGGCAAGCTGACCTTGCACGACGTCATGAGTCTGGAACCGCATTTCATCTCCGGTGTGCTGGCCGCGCCCCGCTGGCTGCCCCCATGGATGCAGCACGTGCATGGACTGGCGGGCAAGCTGGCGTTTTCGCTCTTCATCAATCGCGTCCGCATGTCGAAGGTCGAGGCCGGGACGCTGGCGGCGGGCCTCTAGTGTGGTGGGCCAAATAGTTGCGTATTTATTCTATGAGGCGGGAATCGTGAATCGGGAATCGTAAATAGTTAAGAGCAGCCACCTGCAAGCCTGTCGGCCCACGCTCTTAACTATTCCCGCGCAGATGACTGATGATTCCCATCCGCCCTAAGCGCATCTATTTTCGTCGCTCCACACTAGGCGCATCTCTGCATCAGCGCGAGGGCAGGTCGGCATCCGGCTGGTTCACGAAGATCAGTACGCCCAGGATCGCCATGTAGAACCTGAAGGCGGCATCCTGTCCGTTCCACGTCTTCGATTGCCACATCGCAAACCATTCTCCGGAGACGACCATGAAACCGAAGAACCAGACCAGGAAGCCCACGGTGCATCCGGCGGTGACCAAGCCTTTTGCGGCGTTGAAACGGGCCCCGTCTTTATGGCGTGACCGCCACAGCGCATAGCTTCCGCCGAGCAGCAGCAGGCAGGTGGCCCCTTCGGCGGCGATGATCAGCCAATAGCTCGTGTGCCAGATGGCGCGGTTGGTGATGGCGCGATCCATCAGCGCATTGCCCGGAAAGGTCGTATCCATCGACAGCACGTGTTGCACAAACAGAAAGTTGGAGTCGTAGTCGACGATGTTGTCGTACGTCACGATGAAAGCGAATGCCGCCAGCATCAGCGATAGCAGGATCTTGGCGAGGCGGGTGGTCATGGAGGAATCGTCCGGGGCGATAGGGCGAATCGGTGTGTTCGGCAAACGGCGGAAATGTTTTATAGCATCCCCTCACGGCAGGGCCTTGGATCTGAGACCGTTTCCAACCTTGGCATGTCTCATATCGCATTGCACCAAAGTTTCCGGCTGGCACAAGGCTTACGCAAGCCGATGTGATTTCCCACTACCTTTTGGCTACTCCCAAGATCCGGAGCCTGCTTCCCGCGGGTGCTACCATTTGCGGTATGCCGCGAGGCGGTACCTTTCCTCCTTCCCGTTCAAACATCCAATGGCCCATTCCGACGACTTCCGCAAAGCCGCACTCGACTATCACCGCCTGCCGCGCCCCGGCAAGATCAAGGTCGCGCCGACGACCTCGTTGATCACCCAGCGTGATCTGTCGCTGGCGTATTCCCCCGGTGTGGCGTATGCCTGCGAAGCGATCGTCGAGGATCCACAGAGCGCCAGCGAATACACCGCGCGCGCCAACCTGGTAGCGGTAATCACCAACGGCACCGCCGTGCTCGGCCTGGGCGACATCGGCCCGCTGGCCGGCAAGCCAGTGATGGAAGGCAAGGGCGTGCTGTTCCAGAAGTTTGCCGGCATTGACGTGTTCGATATCGAGCTGGCCGAACGCGATCCGGACAAGCTGGTCGACATCATCGCCGCGATGGAGCCCACCTTCGGCGGTATCAACCTGGAAGACATCAAGGCGCCGGAATGCTTCATCGTCGAGCGCAAGCTGCGCGAGCGGATGAAGATTCCGGTCTTCCACGACGACCAGCACGGCACCGCGATCATCGTCGGCGCGGCCATCGTGAATGCGCTCAAAGTGGTCGGCAAGAATATCGAAGACGTAAAGCTGGCCACAGCCGGGGCCGGTGCGGCGGGCATTGCCTGCCTCGACATGCTGGTGGCGCTGGGCCTGAAGCCGGAAAACATTCTCGCCTTCGACCGCGAAGGCGTGCTGTACACCGGCCGCGACCACATGGACCCGGACAAGCAGCGCTATGCGCGCGACACCAAGCTGCGCACGCTGGCCGAGATCGTCGAAGACGCTGATATCTTCCTGGGCCTGTCGGCGGGCGGCGTGCTGAAGCCGGAGATGGTCGCGACCATGGCCGACCAGCCGATCATCCTTGCGCTGGCCAACCCCAACCCGGAAATCCTGCCGGAAGATGCCAAGAAGGTCCGTCCAGACTGCATCATCGCCACCGGCCGTTCGGACTACCCGAACCAGGTCAACAACGCGCTGTGTTTCCCCTACATCTTCCGCGGTGCGCTGGACGTGGGCGCCACCGGCATCAACGAGGCGATGAAGCTGGCCTGCGTGCATGCCATCGCTGCACTGGCGCAGATGGAATCCGGCGACCTGGCCGGCGCTTATGCCGGCGAGTCGCCGACTTTTGGGACGGACTACCTGATTCCGCGCCCGTTCGATCCGCGCCTGCTGGTGATGCTGGCGCCGGCCGTGGCCCTGGCCGCGATGGAGTCCGGCGTGGCGACGCGTCCGATCGCCGACATGGAGCTGTACATCGAAAAGCTGGCGCAGTTCATCTACCGCACCGGCTACATCATGAAGCCGATCTACGAGCGTGCACGCACGGATCGCAAGCGCGTGGTGTATGCCGAAGGCGAAGAAGAAACCGTACTGCGCGCCGTGCAGACGGTGATCGATGAAAAGCTTGCCGAGCCGATCCTGATCGGCCGTCCGGACGTGATCGAGACACGCATCCAGCGCATGGGCCTGCGCATGCGCGCGGGCGTCGATTTCGAACTGACCAACATCAACGACGATCCGCGCTTCAACGAATACTGGCAGCACTATCACGCGTTGACCGAACGCCGTGGCGTATCGCCCGCCGCGGCGAAGAACCTGATGCGCTCGCGTCCCACCCTGATCGCCGCGATCATGGTTGAGCGCGGTGAAGCCGATGCCATGATTTGCGGCGTGGTCGGGCGCTACCACAAGAAGCTGGGTTATATCCGCAGCGTGTTCGGCCTGGATCCGGGCGTGTCCTGCACCTCGGCCATGAGCGGCGTAATCAACGACAAGGGCACCTGGTTCTTCCTCGATACCCATGTGCAGTGCGATCCCAGCGCCGAGCAGATCGCCGAAGCCACCCTGCAGGCGACGTATCGCCTCAAGCTGTTCGGCATCGAACCCAAGGTGGCCCTGCTGTCGCACTCCAACTACGGCAGCCACGAGAACGCCAGCGCGGCCAAGATGCGCGAGGTCTACAAGATCCTCAAGGCGCGCGCGCCAAAACTGGAAGTAGACGGCGAAATGCAGGCCGACACCGCGTGGGACGAGGCGCTGCGCCTGCGCATGTTCCCCAACACCACGCTGAGCGGCCGCGCCAATCTGTACGTGATGCCCAACCTGGACGCTGCGAACATTGCCTACAACATGGTGCGCGTGATGACGGATGGCGTTGCCATCGGCCCGATCCTGATGGGGGTCAACAAGCCGGCGCACATTCTCACCCCTTCTTCGACGGTGCGTCGCGTGGTGAATATGACGGCCATCGCGGTGGTCGATGCGCAGATTCGTGCTGCGGCGCAAGGTGAGCGTAGCTGACCCGGATACGGGAGCTTCCATCCCATCGACAGCAAAGCGGCCTTCGGCCGCTTTGCTGTTTTTGAACGTCTAGAACTCTGGCCGGCTTTTCGCCGACACACCGCTAAGCGCTCGTCCTATGCCCGTGCGCATACGTATGTACGGTGCCGGTAATTGGCGGGATCGCCGCTTGGGGGCTAGAATCGCAAGACTTAGCTCGTCCAGCGGCGAACACACCACGCGGTCCTGTTCCGTGCCGGCCAAGGTCGCCGGATCGATGCCTCGGTTTCGTCGCTTCCCCAGCGACGCGCATCCACCGCATGGCGGCGCATGGCGCCGCGGAGACGTTTCATGGATCAGCTTGACGATATCCTCCACCAGGACCTCGACCCCACCGAAACCCAGGAGTGGGTCGAATCGCTCAGCGCCGTCATCAATCGCGAAGGCACCGAGCGTGCGCATTTCCTGCTGGAGCGCCTCGTTGACTCCACGCGCCGTTCCGGCGGCTATCTGCCGTTCGATCCCACCACCGAGTACGTCAATACCATTCCGCCGCACCTGGAAGCCAAGATGCCCGGCGACGGCGCGATGGAATGGCGCATCCGCACCCTGATCCGCTGGAACGCCATGGCGACCGTGGTGCGCGCCAACCGCAAGCCGGGCGAGCTGGGCGGCCATATCGCCAGTTTCGCTTCGTCCGCCACGCTTTATGACGTGGGCTTCAATCACTTCTGGCGTGCGCCGAGCGCGGACCATCCGGGTGACCTGGTGTTCCACCAGGGCCATTCCAGCCCGGGCGTTTATGCGCGCTCCTTCCTGGAAGGCCGCATCGGCGAGGATCAGCTCGACCTGTTCCGCATGGAAGTCGCCGGCCATGGCCGCGGCCTTTCCTCGTATCCGCATCCGTGGCTGATGCCCGATTACTGGCAGGTGCCGACGGTGTCGATGGGCCTGGGTCCGATCCAGGCGATCTACCAGGCACAGTTCTGGAAGTACCTGGAACATCGCGGCCTGATGCCCAAGACCGACCGCAAGATCTGGTGCTTCATGGGCGACGGCGAGTGCGATGAGCCCGAATCGCTCGGCGCCATCTCGCTGGCTGGCCGCGAAGGGCTGGACAACCTGATCTTCGTGATCAACTGCAACCTGCAGCGCCTGGATGGCCCGGTGCGCGGCAACGGCAAGATCATCCAGGAACTGGAAGGCGTGTTCCGCGGTGCCGGCTGGAATGCCATCAAGGTGGTATGGGGCAGCTACTGGGATCCGCTCCTCGCCCGCGACAAGAACGGCGTGCTGCGCAAGCTGATGATGGAAACCATCGACGGCGAATACCAGGCCTGCAAGGCATTCGGCGGCGCGTACACGCGCGAGCATTTCTTCGGCAAGTATCCGGAGACGCGCGAGATGGTCGCCAACCTCAGTGACGACGACATCTGGCGCCTCAACCGCGGCGGCCATGATCCGCACAAGGTGTACGCCGCCTATCACGCGGCGGTGAACACCCAGGGCATGCCCACGGTGATTCTCGCCAAGACGGTGAAGGGCTACGGCATGGGCGCCGCTGGCGAATCGCAGAACCCCACGCACCAGCAGAAGAAGCTGGACGACGAAGCCGTGCGCCACTTCCGCGACCGCTTCAACATCCCGGTGCCGGACGACAAGCTCAAGGATGTGCCGTACTACCACCCCGGCAAGGATTCGCCGGAAGTGCAGTACATGCTCGAGCGCCGCAAGGCATTGGGCGGCTTCCTGCCGCAGCGCCGCCGCCACACCGACGTGAAGATCAAGGCGCCGGAACTGGCCGCGTTCGAGCAGATCACCAAGGGCACCGGCGACCGCGAAATCTCCACCACCATGGCGCTGGTGCGCGGCATGAACCTGTTGCTGCGCGACAAGGCCATCGGTCCGCGCGTGGTGCCGATCGTCGCCGACGAAGCGCGCACCTTCGGCATGGAAGGCATGTTCCGCCAGATCGGCATCTATGCGCCGTTCGGCCAGAAATACCGACCGCAGGACGCCGACCAGCTGCTGTACTACCGCGAAGACCAGAAGGGTCAGGTGCTGCAGGAAGGCATCTCCGAAGCCGGCGGCATGGCCGCGTGGATGGCGGCAGCCACCAGCTACAGCATCAGCAACCAGCCGATGCTGCCGTTCTTCATCTACTACTCGATGTTCGGCTTCCAGCGCATCGGCGACCTGGCCTGGGCGGCGGGCGACATGCGTTCGCGCGGCTTCCTGATCGGCGGCACCGCCGGTCGCACCACGCTCAACGGCGAAGGTCTGCAGCATGAAGACGGCCATTCGCACCTGATGGCCGGTGCCATTCCGAATGTGCGCGCTTACGATCCGACCTTCTCCTACGAAGTCGCCGTGATCCTGCAGGACGGCACGCGCTGCATGCTGGAAGACCAGGAGGATGTGTATTACTACCTCACGGTCATGAACGAGAACTATGCCCACCCCGATCTGCCGCAAGGCGTCGAGGAAGGCATCGTCAAGGGCATGTATTTGTTCAAGGACGCCGGCAAGCCGAAGAAGGGCGAGCCGCGCGTGCAATTGCTCGGTTCGGGCACCATCCTGCGCGAAGTCATCGCCGCTGCCGAACTGCTGGAAAAGGATTTCGGCGTCAGCGCCGACATCTGGTCCGTGCCCAGCTTCATCGAACTGCGTCGCGATGGCTTCGATGCCGAACGCTGGAACCGCCTGCATCCGGAAGCCGAGCCGCGCGTGCCGTATGTCACCGGCCTGCTGCAGGGCCACCAGGGTCCGGCGATCGCGGCCACCGACTACGTGCGTGAATTCGCCGACCAGATTCGTGCCTTCATGCCGGATGGCATGCGCTACACCACGCTCGGTACCGACGGTTTCGGCCGTTCGGATTCGCGCGAACATCTGCGCAACTTCTTCGAAGTGGACCGCTACTGGATTGCGCACGCAGCGCTGGCCGCGTTGGCAAAGGATGGCAAGGTCAACGCCAAGGATGTGGCGCGTGCGATCCGCGAATACAAGCTCGATCCGGACAAGCCGAATCCGCAGACAGTGTGATGTGTGAAGTCAAAAAAGAACCCGCCGAAAGGCGGGTTCTTTTTTGCTGATGGAAGCGCGCTGGATACATGCGCTCCATAGGCGTTCGATCGATCAATCCTCGTCGTCGCTGCGAAACGCGCGGCGCAGCAACAGAAACGCGCCGATGGTGCCGGCGACGATAGCCGCCGTCGCGACCGGATGACGATTCACCTGCCGGCGCAGAC
>Ga0153933_1000251_pt1 | contig 23847 bp, 16 predicted proteins | sample TSNJ017MetaG_FD_102275 | JGI IMG/M metagenome (GOLD analysis project Ga0153933, IMG submission 102275) | Attine ant fungus gardens microbial communities from New Jersey, USA - TSNJ017 MetaG | ecosystem: Host-associated > Fungi > Mycelium > Unclassified | place: USA: New Jersey, Wharton State...
CCGCCGTCGAAGGTCAGGCAGGCGAAGCGCCGCGGCTGTGGCAGCGTCACCGCGCGCCGGCACGCCTCGTCGATGCCCACAATGTCGTAGTTCCAGCGCTTCAGCGCGCGGATCGTACGATCGAGGAATCTTGGCGTGATCTCGCGGGATCGCAGCGGCTGGAACCGGGAGGCAGAAGGCGGCCGCACCCGCTCGAAGCGCAGGATCGCGCCGGCTCCGCCGGTCTCGCGCTGTTTCAGGCGGAAGGCGCCGCTGAAATAGGCGAGCTCGATCTGCACCCGCCGCAAGAACCTGTTGTCCGACGCCAATATCCCGCCCCCGTCCGGCGGTTCCCGCCCGCCGGCGCGGCATTGTTATTACTCTTTGTTGACATTTCCCTGCGAAGGTCGGCCGGGCATTTGTAAACAAATACTTACAAAAATGGATACCAAGATGACCGTGGCTGCGGCGATCGAAGGCCAGACGGCAGATGCACGGGCATGGCCGACAACCCGCCGCATCGCCGGCGTCGACATCTTCCATGATCTCTCCGCGGCTGAAGCGATCTGGCGCGGCTTCGAGACATCGCACCATTGCTTCACCCCCTATCAGCGTTTCGACTTCCTTGCCGCCTGGCAACGTCAGGTCGGCGAGCGCGAGGGTCTGCGCCCGTTCGTCGTGGTCGCCCATGACGGCGAACGCCGGCCGCTGCTCCTGCTGCCGTTCGCGATCGAGCAGAGATGGGGCGCGCAGAGCGCGAGCTTCATGGGCGGCAAGCACGCGACCTTCAACATGGCGCTGTGCGACAAGGACTTTGCCGCCAACGCCACCCGACTGGACCTATCGGCGCTGGTCGCCCTGATCGCCGAGCGCTCGCGCGTCGATGCGCTGGCGCTGCATCAGCAGCCACTGCGCTGGCAGGATCTGCCAAATCCGCTGGCGTTGCTGCCGCACCAGCCCTGCGCCAATGATTGTCCGCTGCTGGTGATGGAGCCGGGCGCGGCGCCCACGGCATTGATCAGCAGTTCGTTCCGCAGCCGGCTGAAGGGCAAGGCACGCAAGCTGCAGGCACTGTCCGGCTTTCGCTATCACATCGCGACCGAAAGCGCCGACATCAACCGGCTCCTCGACTGGTTCTTCCGCGTCAAGCCGCAGCGGATGGCCGAGCAGAAGCTGCCGAACGTGTTCGCCGAGCCCGGCGTCGAGCAGTTCATCCGCACCGCCTGCCTGACGCCGCTCGGCGACGGCCCCCGCCATGTCATCGACATCCATGCGCTGGAGTGCGACGAGGAGGTGATCGCGATCTTCGCCGGCGTCGCCGACGGCCATCGCTTCTCGATGATGTTCAACACCTACACGATATCGGGCAATTCGAAGTTCAGCCCCGGCCTGATCCTGATGCGCGACATGATCGATCGCCACGCCGGCGAGAACTATCGCGCCTTCGACCTCGGCATCGGATCGGACGAATACAAGCGGCTGTTCTGCAAGGACGATGAGGCGATCTTCGACAGCTTCGTCCCGCTCAGCCTGCGCGGACGGCTGACCGCGAGCACGCTGTCGAGCCTCAATCGCGCCAAGCGCGCGGTCAAGCACAACGCCGCCCTGCTCGAGATCGCGCAGAACCTGCGCAGCATGTTCCGCTGATCCGTCAGCGCTGCTCGCCCGAGGAAGCCTGCCGGGTCGGCACACCAATTCGCATCATCGCATCGAACACCAGCGTCGCGGCCGGTGACAGCTTGCGCCTGCGGAGCCTGATCAGGCCGTAGCTCTCCAGCATCAGCCGGTCCCTGATCGGGAGCCGCTTGAAACGCTGCGGATCGACCAGGTCGAACACCAGCATCGGAACCGGCACGATCGCGTCGATCCCCGCCGCGATGCCGATCGACGCAAAGAACGACTCGGTATTGATGATGCGGCTGGGAGGCGTGACACCGCGGCTGTAGAATAGCCGCTCCAGCGCTTGACGCAGGAAGGATTCCCGCGGCTGGCAAATCCATTGCTGGTCGACCATCTCCTCGAGATCGACGATCTCGCGGCAGGCCAAAGGGTGCTCCGTGCGCATCAGCAGCGCGGCTTCCTCGGCACCGATCTCGTGATAGTCGAATTGACGCGGATCGACGTCGGCCGGAATCCGGGCAATGATGAAGTCGAATTCCAGCGCAAGCAGACGCGCGATCAATGGCGGGCTGGTGCTGACGTCGAGCGAGATATTCACCCGGTCAAGCTTGTTGCCGAGATACTGGATGACGTCGATGACGAGATCGGCGCAGGCTCTGGCCACCGTTCCGACCGAAACCGTGCCGAGTTCACCCGACCTGTAGCCGGCGAATTCGTCGGTGACCTGGTCGAGGTCGGCCAGCACGCTCTTGCCGCCGCGGATCAGGATCGCGCCATAGGCCGTCGGCTCGACGCCGCGCGCGGTTCGCTCGAACAGTGGAACCTTGGCCAGGGCTTCGATTTCGGCGAGCATCTTCGATGCTGCCGACTGGGTGATGCTGAGCCGTTCGGCCGCGAGTTGCAGCTTGCGCTCGCTGTCGAGGGCGACGAGCAGGCGCAGTTGGCGCAATTTGAGATCCCTGATCACGGCCTTTTCCGCCCTTCCGCGCGGCAGGGTTCCAACCTTCATGCCGCGCTGCATCATGACGGTTTCGCCGTGGCTCCATTCCCAAATGCCATTAGTAACCCGCCCCTCGATTACACAACAATGAACGCGTAGCTTGCAAGAGCAAGCGGTCGGCTTCCAGTGGACGCAATCCGTCCGCGTGCCGAACCAAAAGTGCGGGAGGGGATGGGACCAATGAGCGATACCGTAGAGAAGCGCGCGATCGGAAAGATCATGCGGCACCTGATTCCGTTCCTGATCCTGTGCTACTTCGTGGCCTATCTCGATCGCGTCAATGTCGGCTTCGCCAAGCTGCACATGAACCAGTCGCTCGGGCTCAGCGAAGCCGCGTTCGGGCTCGGCGCCGGCCTGTTCTTCATCGGATACTTCTTCTTCGAAGTGCCCTCCAACATCCTGCTGGAACGCTTCGGCGCGCGGCGCTGGATCGCGCGCATCATGATCAGCTGGGGCATCGTCTCGTCGGCATTCGCCTTCATTCCGTCGATGTCGGCGGCAAGCGGGATATCGAGCGAGTGGATATTCTACTTCCTCCGTCTGCTGCTCGGCGCCTGCGAGGCGGGCTTCTTCCCCGGCATCATCTTTTATCTGACCTTGTGGTTCCCGGCGGTGTATCGCGCCCGCGTCATCAGCCTGTTCATGCTGGCGATCCCGATCTCGAGCATCGTCGGCTCCCCGATCTCGGGACTGCTGCTCAACCTGTCGGGGCTCGGCCTGCAAGGCTGGCAATGGCTGTTCGTCTGCGAAGCGCTGCCGTCGGTCCTGGTCGGTTTCGCCGTCCTGATCTTCCTGCCCGACTTCCCGCGCCAGGCGCATTGGCTGCAGCCGGACGAGATCAGCTGGGTTCAGAGCACCCTCGAATTGGAGCGCAAGCGAACGGTGGAGCATGAGCACATTTCGCTGCTTCAGTCGCTGACCGACGCGCGAATCCTCGCCTGTGCCGTGGTGTATTTCTGCCTCAATGCGGCAAGTTACGGCGTCGCATTCTTCCTGCCCACCATCATCAAGGCGTTCGGCGTCACGGACACCCAGACCGGGCTGATCGCGGCGCTGCCCTTCGTGTTCGGTGCGATCGGCATGGTGCTGCTTGGCCGGCATTCCGACCACACCGGCGAGCGAAAGATGCATGTTGCCGGGGCGCTGGTTCTGGCCGCTGTTGGGATCGCCCTCGCCGGACTGGTGTCGAGCCCGGTGTTGATCGTAGGCCTGCTCTGCCTCGCCCAGATCGGCGTCTCGGCGGTGCCGCCGATGTTCTGGCCGATGCCGGCGGGCATGCTGACCGGCGCCTCGGCGGCCGCCGGAATCGCCGCCATCAACTCGCTCGGCAATCTGTCAGGCTTCGCCGGTCCCTTCGCGATGGGATATCTCAAGGATGCCACCGGCGGATTTACCGCCGGGCTGCTGCTGCTTGCGCTGATGGGCCTGATCGGCGCGCTCGTCGCGATCAGGCTGCGGATCGATCCGTTGCTGGAGCGGAGCGCGCGTGAACCAATATTAGCGCACTGAGCGTCAGCTATCTGCTCGCGGGGACCGGTCAGGCCGCCACGCCCCGCGGGCCCGGCACGACGGCATCCGCCTTCGCGTACGGCCTGTCCAGCATCGTCACCGCTGAAAAGCCTGCCGCCTTGAGCTGATCGACCATCAGCCTGCGTGCATCCTGCGCCATCGCAGCGTCCGGCACGACCACAGCCTGCGCCCTGGCGGTCAGAAGCTCGGCCGCCAGGTCGACGGCCGAACCGGCGTCGAGCAGCACGTGGTCGTAGACCCGAAGCAAGGCATCGATCGCAAGCGTCAGCCGCGGCGATTGCAGATGCGCGCGGTCGAAGCCGGGACGCCCGGCACTGACGAGTTGCACGCGCGACAGGCGGTCCTTGGTGATGATCTGCGCAAACGAGGCTTCGCCCTGCATCAGCTCGGCGAGCCCCGGCGCGGCCGGATCGACCGAGGCCGACGTCAGTACCGGCGACGACGCGACGAGATCGATCACCACGACCTTGGCCTGACGCGCCATCAGGCGGGCCAGCCCCAGCGCGGTCAGCGTGACGCTCTCGCCGTCAGCCGTGCCCAGGATGGTGACCTTGTGGGCGGCGGCACCGGCCGCGACCAGACGCGAGGCGACCGCCTCGATCTCATCGACTGGCGCAGCAGCGGCCAGCGGCGGCGCGCTGATCTCAGGCGCACGCATAGTCACGGGCTCCGGCGCCAGTGCCGGCTCCGGCATCAGCTCGGGCTCCGGCTCGTCCGCGACGACGGGCTCCATCACGGGTTCGCGGCGGCGGGCCGCTGCCGCGACCGGCGCGAAGACGCGGGTGACCGCAGAAGGCGCGGAGATGCGCAGCAATTCGCCGGTGATGATGATGCCGGAGGACAGCAGCAGCGTCGCCAACGTTGCGATCAGCACGATCGGCAGCTTCTTCGGATAGGCCGGCGTATTGGAGACCGTGGCGCGCGAGATGATGCGGCCGTCGGTCGGCGCCGCATCGATGTTCTCGCGGGCGGTCGCCTCGCGATACTTGGCAAGATAGGTCTCGAGCAGGTCGCGCTGCGCCTTGGCTTCGCGCTCCAGCGCCCGCAGCTGCACGTCCTGGGTATTGCTCGACGACGCCTGCTTCTTCGACTGGTCGAGGCTCGCGGAAATCGCCTGGACCCGACCGTCGGCGACGCGTGCGTCGTTCTCCAGCGAGCGAGATATCTTCGCCGCCTCCTCGCGCAACTGACGGTCGAGATCGGCGACTTGCGCTTTCAGCTCCTTGATGCGCGGATGGTTGTCGAGCAAGGTCGAGGACTGTTCGGCGAGCTGCGCGCGCAGCGTGGCGCGCTGCTCGGCGAGCCTGCGGATCAGCTCGGAATTGAGCACTTCCGAAGCCTCGATCGGCTTCCCGCTCTGGAGCATCTCGCGGATCAGCCTTGCCTTGGTCTCTGCATCGGCCTTCAGCGCGCGGGCATTGTTGAGCTGCGTATTCAGCTCGCCCATCTGCTGGTTCGACAGCGGGATGTTGTTGGTGCCGACGAACAGGCTCGACTTGTTGCGGAACTCCTCGACGCGTGAATCGGCGTCCGCAACCTTGTTGCGCAGCTTGTCGATCTCGCCCGACAGCCACGCGCTGGCCGACTTGGCCTGATCCTGTCGCGCCGCCTGCTGTAGCACGAGATAGCCGTCGGCGATCGAGTTGGTGACGCGCGCGGCAAGGTCGGGATCCTGTGACTGGAATTCGATGACGATGACGCGCGACTTGTCGACCGCATAGGCCTGAAGGCGCTCGTAATAGGCATCGAGCACCCGCTCTTCCGGTGTCAGCGAGAACGGGTCACGGCCGATGCCGAACAGCGCCAGCAGGGATTTCAGCGGCGAGAAGCCCCGCAGCACCGGATCGAACTCCGGAAGCTCGGCGAGCTTGTTCTTCTTGATGATGTCGCGGGCGAGATCACGTGACAGCAACAGCTGCACCTGGCTGGTGACGGCCTCGGCATCCATCGAGGTGCGCTCGAGGTCGCGCTCGCCGTTCGGCCGCAGGAAGGCGTTCTCGCGATTGTCGACCAGGATGCGCGCTTCGGACTTGTAGCGCGGGGTGATGATATTGACCGTGGCCAGCGACAGCGCGAACACCAGGACGGTGGGAATGATGATCCATCCCCGCCTGCGCGCCAGCGCCTTGCCGAGCGAGCTCAGATCGAGATCGCCGGCACCGGATAATGCAACCGGCTTGACGAGAACGGGTTCGGCCGTCGCCGCAGCGACAGCGGGCGCCGATTTCGGCAGCGCCCGCTGCGCGACGAACTTTTCCGTAAGCTTACGCCACAACGCAAAGCGCATTGCACTCTCCCGCGGACGCCGCGACTCCACCACAACTGGGGCGATTACACTCCATTAAGGTTGCCGCTGGGTTAATCCCGGCACACGCGCCGGAAAGGCCTCCGTCGTAGCACGGGTACCGTCATCTTTTGTTAACCATGAGGGCCGTTAATCGAGGCTGATATTCTCCAGGATTCCTTGCAATGCGCAGCATGCGCACCCCCATCGTTTGTCTGATTGCTGCGCTCGGATTGTCGGGCTGCATGGGCCGGACCGCGCCCTACGGCACCGATCCGAGCCTCGCCTACGGTCAGCCCTACGCCGTGCCCGTGGCCTATGCGGAGCCCGCGCGCGGCGACAACGGCTACCATCTCGACGCCGGCGACCGGCTGCGTGTCGTGGTCTACGGTCAGGAAGGCCTCACCAATACCTATACGATCGATGCCGCAGGCGCGATCACCGTGCCGCTGATCGGCTCCGTTCCGGCGCGCGGCCGCACGCCGGCCGGGCTCGCCGCCGAGATCACCGCACGGCTGCGCAACGGCTACATCCGCGAGCCGTCGGTCGCAGTCGAGATCGAGGCCTATCGTCCGTTCTTCATCCTCGGCGAGGTCGCAGCGCCCGGCCAATATCCCTACGTGCCCAACATGACCGTCGAAAGCGCGGTCGCGATCGCCGGCGGATTCTCGCCGCGCGCCCGGCGCGACGCCGTTACCCTCACCCATGTCGATGCGTCAGGCGCTGGCCGTTTCGTCGTTCCGCTGGGCACGCCGATGAACCCGGGCGACACCGTGTTCGTCGGCGAACGCTGGTTCTGATCGATGGCGCAACGGCAGAATCACGACCAGCCGCTCCGCATCCTGCACGTCGTGCGCGCGCCGGTCGGCGGCATCTTCCGCCACATCCTCGACGTCGCCAACGGCCAGGTCGAGCGCGGCCACCATGTCGGCATCGTCGCCGACAGCCTCACCGGCGGCACGCGCGCCGACACCGCGCTCGCCGAGATCGCGCCGCGCCTCAAGCTCGGCGTGCGCCGCGTCGCAATCCGCCGCGAGCCGCGGTTTGCCGATTTTGCGGTCTGGGCCCATCTCGTCCGCCTGATCTGGCAGCTGAAGCCCGACGTGCTGCACGGCCACGGCGCCAAGGCCGGCGCCTATGTCCGCATGCGGCCCCGCTCGAACAAGACGATTCGGGTCTACACCCCGCATGGCGGCTCGCTGCACTACCCGCTCGATACGATGAAGGGCAGGTTCTACAGCCAGCTCGAGCGCACGCTGAAGGACAGTACCGACCTGTTCCTGTTCGAGAGCGCGTTCGCCCGCAACACCTATCAGCGCACGGTCGGCGTCCCCAGTGGGCTGGTCCACTGCGTGTTCAACGGCGTGACCTCGGACGAATTCGAACCCGTGCCCGCCGCCGACGACGCCACCGATATCGCCTATGTCGGCGAGTTCAGGCACATCAAGGGCGCCGACCTCCTGATCGACGCGGTGGCGAAGCTGCGCGCCGACGGCAAGCCGGTGACGCTGACGCTCGGCGGCGATGGCGAGGAAACCGAAAGACTGAAGGCACAAGTCAAGCGGCTGTCGCTCGGCGACGCCGTCCGCTTCATCGGTCACGTCAAGGCGCGCTACGGCTTTTCCAAGGGCCGGCTGCTGGTGGTGCCGTCGCGCGGCGATTCGATGCCCTATGTGGTGATCGAGGCGGCCGCGGCCGGCGTTCCCATGATCGCCGCCAATGTCGGCGGCATCCCGGAGATCTTCGACATCAACACCGAGGCGCTGTTCGCGCCGAGCAATGCGGCCGCGATGGCCGATGCCATCAAGGCCGCGCTCGACAATCCCACCACAACCGCAGCACGGGCCGCCAGGCTGCGCGAACGCATCTCCCAGCATTTCTCGCAGGGAGCCATGGTCGAGGGCGTGCTGGCCGGCTACCGCGATGCATTTGCCAAACGTTAACCATTTCTTGCGCCCGTAACCGTTTCTTCCGAATTGTCCCGTTAACTCCGGCGCTGGGGGAATTTCGCCCTGCGCTCGCATGCCTATCTGCATGTGCAGGAATGGACGTGGACACGTGGAACCGCTCAACGCACGCTCGATGCTGGATGCCGCGGCGTCGGCAACACTCGGCCACCCACAGGTCGGCCAGCCGCAGGTCGGCCAGCCGCAAGTGGAACAGCCTCAGGTCGAACGCCGCCGTCGCCTGTCGCTGGCTGCGCTCGCCGTCACCAACCAGAAAGTCCGCGGCGCCTACTCGCCGATCGTGATCGCGGGCGCGGTCCGCGTCGCCGATTTCGTGCTGCTCAGCCTGATCGGCGTCGGGATCCATTTCGCCTATGTGGTGCCGCTGACCGCCTTCCGCTGGGAATACATCGGCGCCATCCTCGGAATGGCGCTGGCCGCGGTGATCTGCTTCCAGGCCGCCGACATCTACGAGGTCCAGGTGTTCCGCGGCCAGCTCCGCCAGATGACGCTGATGATCTCGTCGTGGTCGTTGGTGTTCCTGCTGTTCATAGGCGTGTCCTTCCTGTTCAAGCTTGGCGGCGAAGTGTCGCGGCTCTGGCTCTCGTCGTTCTTCTTCGTCGGCATCGCGGTCCTGATCGCCGAGCGTCTCGCTTTGCGCGCGATGGTACGCGCCTGGGCGCGCGACGGCCGGCTCGACCGCCGCACCATCATCGTCGGCGCCGACCAGAACGGCGAGCAGCTCGTCGAGGCGCTCAATGCGCAGGAGGATTCCGACATCCATGTGCTCGGCGTGTTCGACGACCGCAATGACGGCCGCGCGATGGAGACCTGCGCCGGCAGCCCGAAGCTCGGCAAGGTCGACGACATCGTCGAATTCGCCCGCCGCACCCGCGTTGACCTCGTGCTGTTCGCGCTGCCGATCTCGGCCGAGACGCGCATCCTGGAGATGCTGAAGAAGCTCTGGGTGCTGCCGGTCGACATCCGCCTCTCGGCGCACACCAACCGGCTGCGCTTCCGGCCCCGCTCCTACTCCTATCTCGGCAAGGTGCCGACGCTCGACGTGTTCGAGGCGCCGATCACCGATTGGGATCTGGTGATGAAATGGCTGTTCGACCGCGTGGTCGGCGGCCTGATCCTGCTCGCCGCCCTTCCGGTGATGGGGCTGGTGGCGCTCGCGGTGAAGCTCGACAGTCCGGGTCCTGTGCTGTTCCGCCAGAAGCGCTTCGGCTTCAACAACGAACGGATCGACGTCTACAAGTTCCGCTCGCTCTATCACCATCAGGCCGATCCGACGGCCGCCAAGGTCGTCACCAAGAACGATCCGCGCGTCACCCGTGTCGGCCGCTTCATCCGCAAGTCCTCGCTCGACGAGCTGCCGCAGCTGTTCAATGTGGTGCTGAAGGGCAACCTCTCACTGGTCGGTCCGCGGCCGCACGCCGTGCAGGGCAAGCTGCAGAACCGCCTGTTCGACGAGGCCGTCGACGGCTACTTCGCCCGCCACCGCGTCAAGCCCGGCATCACCGGCTGGGCGCAGGTCAATGGCTGGCGCGGCGAAGTCGACACCGACGAGAAGATCCAGAAGCGGGTCGAGTTCGATCTCTACTATATCGAGAACTGGTCGGTGCTGTTCGACCTCTACATTCTGCTCAAGACGCCATTCTCGCTGCTGACCAAGAACGAGAACGCGTATTAGTTCGCCGCCAACCGTCGTCGTCGGCATTTGTAGTTGTTCCGTTGCGTGAGTATCCGATGGCCTATGCGGCGATATCAGGGATATCCCACCCGCCGATCACGGCGCAGCCGGGCGTGCAGGCGCTGCAGCGGGGGCTGGTGTGGCTCGCGGGCGCCTCTGGCGCCATCGTCTTCATCGAGCCGAGCCCGTACGAGCTCGTGACACTAATCTCCTGCGTCCTGTTCTTCGCCACCGGGATGCGGATGCGACTCGTGTTCATGCCGCTGCTGTTCTCGCTGGTCGTGCTCAACGTCGGCTACAGCATCGGCGCCGTGCCGTTTCTCGACAAGCCGGAGGTGATGAACTGGATCTTCACCTCCTGGTACATGGCGATCACCGTCATCTTGTTCGCCATGGTGATGTCGGACGATACCGAAGCGCGCCTCGACATGCTGCGCCGGGGCCTGCTGGTCGGCGCGATGATCGCATCAGTGTCCGCCATCGCGGGCTATTTCCACCTGGTGCCCGGTGGCTACGAGCTGCTGACGCTGTATGACCGCGCCCGCGGCACCTTCAAGGATCCGAACGTGCTCGGCGCCTTCCTGGTCCTGCCGGCGCTGTTCGCGCTGCAGAGCGTCGTCTCCGACCGCTTCGGCAAGGCGTTGCGCAATGCGATCGCCTTCGGCATCATCTCGCTCGCGATCCTGCTGTCGTTCTCCCGCGCCGCCTGGGGCGGCCTGATCATCACGTCCGCCTTCATGCTGATGCTGATGGTGATGACCAGCCGCTCGCAGGCGCAGCGCTCGCGCATCATCGTGATGGCGCTGACCGCGGTGGCGCTCGCCGTCGCGCTGGTCGCGGTGCTGCTCTCGATCGGCACCGTCGCCGAGATGTTCAAGCAGCGCGCGAGCTTCGACCAGAGCTACGACGAGGGCCGCTTCGGCCGGTTCGGCCGCTACATCCTCGGCGCCCAGATGGCGCTCGAAATGCCGCTCGGCATCGGGCCGCTGCAATTCCACACCTACTTCCCCGAAGACACCCACGATTCCTTCCTCAACGCCTTCATGTCGGGCGGCTGGATCTCGGGCATCTGCTATCCGGCGATGGTGTTCGTCAGCGTGATCATAGGCTTCCGCTACGTCTTCATGCGCGTGCCGTGGCAGCGGGCCTATCTCGCGGTGTTCTCGGCGTTCCTCGGCACCGTCGGCGAAAGCTTCATCATCGACACCGACCACTGGCGTCACTTCTGGATGATGCTGGGTACGATGTGGGGCATGTACGCGGCAGCCGAGCGCTTCCGCGCCGTATCGGCACCACCGGCTGGAGCTATTTCCGTTCCGATGGAATCGTAACGGAGCTCCAGATCGCTATTTTGACGCGCTTTCTTCACACGACCGGGATCCACTTCGCTCGAAAACGCTCCAGGGCGTGTCCTCATAAACGCGTGCAAGTCGGCTTCTCGACCGAAAGCGAGCGGGCCTCTCGCAACTGCAACTACGTTCTCCATCTCACGTCGGACCAGCCAAGCTCGAGAAAGACGAACGTTATTCCGGTGCGCTTCCGTCCATGGCTAAAATTAAAGAAGCAATATCGATCGTCGCGAAATTGCAGAAGGTGTCCGAGACCGCATAAGGGAAGATGATTTTGTCCCGATGGCGCATCGCACCGCAAGTGTAGACGACGTTCGGCACATAGCCTTCGCGTTCGGAAGGCTGCGGACCCAATAGCGGTTCACGCAGCCGCGCGAGCACCTTCGACGGATCCTTCTTGTCAAGCAGCGCGGCTCCTATCGAATATTTGCGCACCGGACCGACGCCGTGCGTGAGCAGCAGCCACCCTTCATCGAGCTCGATCGGCGATCCACAATTACCTATCTGCACGAACTCCCAAGGGTAGAGCGGCTTCAGGATTGGTCGGCCGCCATCCCAGGTATAAAGATCGTCGGAGTAGACCAGATATAGGTTTTCGTTGTCCTGGCGCGCGATCATCGCGTATTTTCCGTCGATCTTCTGCGGGAATAGGGCCATGCCCTTGTTGCGCGCGGCGCTACCCTTCAAGTTTGTCAGGCGGAAGGATACAAAATCGGACGTCTCGAGAAGTTCTGATCGGATCGCCCGCCCGCTATAGGCGGTGTAGGTCGCGTAGTAGATCTTCGGTTCACCGCGGAATTGGACAAAGCGGGCGTCCTCGATTCCGTTTGATTGAGCCTCGGTGACCGGAAGGATCACCCGCTCACTGATGTCGTTTCCGACCGTGAAGCTGACGTCGACATTGTCGCTGCCTGTGCCCGACGTCAGCTTTACGACGTCAGGGCTCGACGCAAGACGCGCCGTCGGGTCGATGTTAACGGTCCCGTCTGCCGTAACAAACCCCGATCGGAATGTCAGGGAGGACACATGACCTTCGCCAACGGCACGAAGGCTGAGGATGAAGCGAAGACTGCCATCAGGCGACGCTGACTGATCGGGATGTGCCACGATGCTCGGATTGAACAAGGCTGATGCTTCGAACGAATATTCGTTGAGGAAATAAGCGCCGACGAGTTGGCGCTGGATCTGCGTGAACGCTGCGTGGTCGGCCAACGCTTCTTCCATCTCCGCGGCGCGTGCCTCAAAGGTCTGCAAGAGGTTGCGGTGACGACCGAGGAAGTTCTCCAGAACTTCCGACAGTTGACGGTCTGCCACGTCGGGGTCCAGCGCGAGAACCCGTTCAACGATATGGTTGGCACGGGTTTTGTCCGTCGGATTCAGGTTGCGCGGCTCCGTTGCGGGCTTGAAAGACCGAACGATAACACGCGCGGGATCAGGCCGCAGATGAATGGCTTGGCGGTTCAGGAAGGGAACTTTCGACAAGAGGTCCTCGAATGATTGAATGCGCAAAGGTTAGCAGCGCGCCCTCAAGCGACCAACGGAGCAGGCCTGCCGCGACTTTCGCTCAAGCGGGCAATTTGTCGGATCTCGGAAAGGCCGAGCAGATACGACACCACGGATTCACCACCCCGGTTTTCGTTGGGACGGTCGGGGTGCAGGCCATCGCGGCAGCTTCCCGTTTCCAGATCAACCAAGGAGACGGACAAATCATTACTGCCGAGAAACCAGGCGAATACCCGCGCCGCTTCGTTTTTCCATTGTACATCATGATCCACGCGCCACGCGGCAAGGCAAGCGGCAATGGTTGCCGCAGCCTCCAGCGGCTGCTGGTCGAAGGCTTGAGGCGGCTGCCGTCGATCACCAAATCCCGCCGTGCCGATTGGGCGGAATTGACCCTTCGCCGAGGTTTGTTGGCGCACAAGCCAGCGCAGCGACTCCAGTCCGATATCGACATATCGCGATGTCTTGCTCGCCATACCGGTCAGTATGAGTGCCTGGGACAATCGAGCGTTATCGTAGGCCAACCCGTCCTCGAACCAGACCCAGTCATCAGTTGCCACGGTATCGAAAATAAAGATCAACTGATTGGCGAGGACGGCACGGAGACGAGCCGCTCGTAAATCATCCGGAACGGCAGAGCAGTAGGCATCGAGCCCAAGCAACACAAACGCCCATGCCCGCGGCGAGCGAAACCCTTCCGCCGCGGTCAACGTCTCGGAAAACAGGGATGCGGCCCAGGATCGCCGCGACAGGTTGGCGTCCGTAAGCGCGCAAACGCCCAGGGCCCAGAGCGTTCGTCCGTGACTATCCTCCGATCCCTTGTCCTCCAGCCAACAGCGATTGAAGCCCATGAAATTGCGAAAGCGTTGCGTGCCGGGATTCCAAGCGTGCTGGACGAAGGCGGCAAATCGGGCCGTCAGGGCTTCTGGCAATCGCTCTTCACCCGGGTTGTTGAGGGCGCAGGCGACCAGCAAGGCGCGGGCATTGTCGTCGACGCAGTAGCCGTGGGCGCGGTCCGGCACACTGTGAATGGCGTGCTGAAGCAGCCCGGTGTCGTCGCACATCGACAGAAAGTGGTCGATCCGCATTTCCGGCGGGGCACGGCTGTCGCGCAACAGCGTGCTGGTATCCGAACGCGCAATGGTCTTCAGCCGATGCTTCCGGCCGGCATTTTCAAACACCGACATATAGCGCTCGGCGGTCCTTTCCCAAGTCATGGAGCGGCTCGTCGAATAAGCGCGCCTGCACATCGCATGCCGCAGCACGTCGTTGGTCAAGAGCTTTGCGATTTCAATGCCGATCGCGGCCGCGTCGCCGAAGGGAACCAGAATGCCGCGGCCATTCGCGAGCAGTTCGCGGGCATGCCAATACGGGGTGGAAACGACGGCTTTGCCGAGCCCGAAACTATAGGCGAGCGTGCCCGACGTCATCTGGGCTTCATTAAGATACGGCGTCACATAAACATCGGCCATCGAGATAAAATCGAGCAACTTCTTCTGGTCGACAAATTGATCGAGAAAAATCACGTGATCCTCGACGCCAGCCTGGCGTGCATGAGCCAACAGGCTTTCGCGATAGGCCTCGCCCTGATCGCGCACGAGATTCGGATGCGTCGCACCAAGCACGACGTAAACGGCATCCGGTCGGGTTTTCAGGATCGAGGGCATCGCGTCGATCATGACTTCGATACCCTTGTTCGGCGACAACAGGCCGAACGTCAGGATGACGGACTTATCGCTGAAGCCGAGCGTCGCCTTGGCCGCGTCGGGCTCGACGAATGCGAATTCCGGAATGCCGTGTGGTATGAGTTCGATCTTCTCGTCGGGGACCTGATAGACCGAGCGTAACAGCTCCCGGCCTTTCTCAGCCATCACCACGATCTTGGATGACGCCTCGGCGATCCGCGCCATGACCTCGCGCTGGGCCCTTGTCGGTTCGGGCAGGACCGTATGAAGTGTCGTCACGATCGGAATGGTCAGGCGCGACAGCAGGCTCATGATTTGACCGCCCGCTTCGCCGCCGAAAATGCCGAACTCATGCTGTAGAGACACAGCCCCGAACCCACCGCTGTTCAGGTATTCGGCGGCGCGGATGTAGTCATCCGGCCGATCATCATTGATCTGAAGGCCGACCGTACTCGGGTAATCGTAGAGCTGACCGTGATCGGTCATCGCGACGATGACGGTTTCCAGATCACTTCGCGAGGCCGCAACGGCGCACTGCAGATCGGCGGTAAAGGTCGCGATGCCACAGCGCCGGGGTAACGAGTTTCCGATGAACGCGATGCGATTTACGACTGCCAACTTGGTATCTCCGTTCGTCGGAATGGGGCATGCGCGATGAATGGCAGAAAAATCGGCCGGCTTTAGCCCTTTACTGTTCGTGGAGGAGGTGGACCGGTCCAGGCGGGAAGTGCGTCCCATTCGGCCCAGCGCATGCGTCGCTCTTCATCTCCGACTTTGACAAAAACAAATGGCGCATCATCCGTCCCGGTCTTTGAACCGGCGAAGGTCGCGGGAAGTCCGTTTGCGTTCCTGATCGTTGCCGTGTTCGCCATGCAGTCTCCTGTCCGCGATGTACTTCGCGATTCGCCAATCAATTGAAGATGGCTTCCCGGTGCATGATGACCGATGCAGCAACCAGCAGGGCGATCAAGATCGGCAGCAGAACCGGCGGTACCAACCAGCTACGAAAACTGGGTTTTGGAGTATCGGACATCGAACCGCCTGCTCGTTTAAGGCGGGAGCGCGAAGCTCGCAGTCACCGGTAAATGCCGTGGGCCGGGCGGTGATGTTCGACACATAAGAACCCGCTCGCCGAATTGCGAGGCGTGGGGGCCGGCCAAATCAGCTTTATTAGCTGCATCTTCGACCCGACAGCTTTTTCGGCTGATTCCTTCCGTCCCGGGTGGCGGGAGTTCCTGGAGGAAGCGAGAAATAAACAGCTCGCTATTCCCCGGATATTGGCGCACGCTGCAAAGCATCACAGCTCGACATGTGGCTTTTATCTGTGATGAGAACGCCCGGCTAGCGATCCCGCCTTCCACTAACGGAACGGAGTGCGCGATGTCCATGAACCGACTTCTCACACACACTCAATCATCACTCGAAGAACGGCTTGGCATTCAGGCAGAACGGCTCCGCAAGGAAGCCCGGGGAACTCCCCCCGGTGTCGAACGCGAGCGCCTGATCCGCGAGGCTCGTCTGGCCGAAACCGGGTCACACCTGAACCAATGGCGGCGGGCACCGGGTTTGCGGGCGCCGACATGATGGGTCGATATCCATCCCATGCCGATATCGGCATGAAGAAAATAGTCGACTTCCGCCGGCGTTGGGCAAACAAGAGTGACACGACAATTAAAGCCGCACTGAACCACCTCTGGAGCAAGCAGATCGATAGAAGTGCTGCGGCTATACGGAAGGAAGAGAGCAGACTTCGTAAATAATCGTACACTCTGAAAAGTGGCAACGTCCGGGATTTTGTTCGTACCCTCTCGGGGCTGGAGAAGCGCCGTCCGTATTTATTTCAAACGGGCGGCGTAACTTCGTCCGGGCAGTCTCAGTTGGCCGCATCTTCTATTTCGAATCCGATGGCAACTTCCGCTCTTGGCCCTTCTCGTACATCGTGCAATGTCTGCTTCCACGCCGCTGTCGGGAGCCAAGCGGACATCGCGGATCTTTGAGGACACGCCCTAGCGCCGAGGCTTCTCCGGCATCTTGAGACTGGCCCGTTGCTCCGGCGGCGTCTCGAGCACGCCCTTGAGCGCGGCGGTCGCCTCCAGCACGCCCCTGTAGCCGTCATTGGCGAAGCGCAGCAGCAGGCGCAGCTCCTCGTCGCTGTAGCTGCTCCAGAGCTTGTTCATCGCCTGCTGCATCGGCACGTAGAGCTTGCCGATCTCGGCGGCCTTCTCCTCGATCACCGAAATGAAGACCTTGCGCCGGTCGCTCTCGTCTCGCTCGCGGCGCACGAAGCCGGCCTTCTCGAGACGATCGACCACGCCGGTGATGGCGCCGGTGGTGAGCCCGGTCACTTCTGCGAGACGGCCTGCGGTGACACGCCCCTCGAGATGCAGGATATCCATGCACTCCATATCGGAGTTGGCAATTCCGGCCACGTTCGCAACGGCTTGGCCGTACATCACCCCCTGCGCCGACGACCGCCGCATCGCCTCCTCGAGTTCCTGCATCAGCGCCGCGCGCGATTTCGTCCTTGACAAAGCCGCTCCTGTCTCTTACTTGGCTAATATCTTATATTCTAAGATAATTAGCAACTGACCTTTCCCATCCCAACACGGATGCACGGAGCAAGGCATGACCCAACGCCCCCGTAAAGCCCTGATCATCGGCGCCGGCATCGCTGGTCCGGTGACCGCGATGTTCATAAAGCGCGCCGGCATCGAGGCCGAGCTCTATGAGTCCTGGCCCTACTCCACCGGCATCGGCGGCGGCCTTCAGATCGCGCCGAACGGCATGCACGTGCTCGCCGAGCTCGGCCTCGCCGACGACCTGATCGCCCACGGTTCTGTCGCCGAATCGTTCGACTTCTATTCGCAGGACGGCAAGAAGCTCGGCTCGCTCAATCGCAACATGCAGCAGCGCTTCGGCCAGCCGGCGGTGAACATGTGCCGGGCGACGCTGAACGAGACCCTGATCGACAAGGCCTGGTCCTCCAACGTCTCGGTGTTCTTCGAGAAGCGCCTGGTCAAGATCGAGGACCGCGGCGACCAGCCGGTCATCGCCTATTTCGCCGACGGCACCACCGCCGAGGGCGATTTCGTGATCGGCGCCGACGGCGTGCATTCGGCGGTGCGGCGGCATGTGATCCCTGATGGCCCGACCCCGTTCGACACCGGGCTGATCGGTTTCGGCGGCTTCGTGCCGCGCGCCGTGATCGAGAAGGCACCGATCGGTCAGCGCGTGGAGACCACGTTCGGGCAAAGCGGCTTCTTCGGCTGCGGCCTGTGCAGTCCGGATCCGAATGACGGCGTGATGTGGTGGAGCACGCAGCCCTCGCACGGCATGACGGCTGCGGCCTACCGCGTCATGGGCCAGGACACGATCAGGCAGCACCTGAAACGCTTCCACGCCGGATGGCACGATCCGATCCCTGATATCATCGAGGCGGCCGAGAATATCGTGGTGACCGATACGCTCGACGTCGCGACGCTGCCGACCTGGTCGCGCAAGCGCACGCTCTTGATCGGCGATGCCGCCCACGCCACCAGCCCGCACGCCGGCCAAGGTGCGTCGCTGGCGCTGGAAGACGCGATGCGGCTCGGCATTCTGATGCGCGACAGCCAGGAGCTTTCCCCGACGTTCCAGGCCTTCGAGCACGAGCGGCGCCCGCGCGCCGAGAAGATCGTGGCGATCGCCCGCCGCAACGGCAACAGCAAGCGTCAATTCAGCCCGACCGGCGCCTGGGTCCGCGATCACATGCTGAAGCTGTTGCTGCCGCTGACCTCGAAGGGGATGGATTTCATGTACGCCTACGATCCCCGCGCGGCGGCGTAGCCAATCACTGTCGTCCCCCGCGCAGGCGGGGGACACAGTACGCCGCGGCCTCTCGATTGATCACTGCCGTCTCTGGAATACTGGGTCGCCCGGTCGAGGCCGGTCGATGACAGCGGAGATCGCGGTCCGCGTCTACTTCTCCACCTCGAACGTCAGGCCGGCATTGTCGACCAGCCGTTTGATCAGCCTGTTCTGCATCGCAGCGCCCGGCGTCCAGAAGCCCGCCGCGACATCGGGCGTGTCGCGCAGCAGGCAGATCGCGCATTCGGAGATCATCTTCGAGGTCGAGCCGTAGCCGGGATCGCGGTCGCCCTTGATCGCGGCGCGGACCTCGCGGCCGTCGGGGCTGACCGCGACATAAAGCAGATCGTAGAGCCCGTTCTCGCGCTCTTCCTTCGACGGCCCCTCGCCCGGCTTCGGCGCGCTCGGCCCGGTCTTCTCGGCATTCGCCGCCATCACGCGCTTTGCGATCGCCTCGCCCTTCTCGCCGGGACCGGTCAGCACCATCTCGTCGTAGACGAAGTCGCGGCCGTAGGGGAAGCCCATCAGCATGTTGGAGCGGTGCACGTTGCGGGTGTTGATCAGCGCCATCATGAACGGCGCGGCCCAGGATTGCAGGTCGTCCTCGAAAACTGGCTTGTTGCCGCGCGGCTGCTTCGCCCCCTCGAATCCCGGCGTCAGCGCGAACGGGTTGTTGAGGATGGCAACGAGGCTGAGGTCCTTGGCGACCGCATCGAACGTCGCCTTGGCGCTCGCCGCGGTGCCGCCCGACAGCGTGCCGCGCATGTCGCGCACCCGGCCCTTGACCCGCGGCGCCATCGCGCCGAACGCGCGCCTGGCCTCCTCCTGGACGAAGAAGGTGCCGAGCTCGAACGGCACCGAGTCGAAGCCGCAGGAGAACACGATGCGCGCGCCGCTCGCTTTGGCGGCCGCCTCGTGCTGGTCGATCATCTGGCGCATCCAGACCGGCTCGCCGCAGAGGTCGAGATAGTCGGTGCCGGCCTCGACGCAGGCCGCGATCAGATCATTGCCGTAGAGCTGGTACGGGCCGACCGTCGATATCACCGACTTTGTCTGCGCCACCATCGCCTTCAGCGAAGCGACATCGCTTGCATCGGCTGTGATCAGCGGCGTGTCAGCCGGCGCGCCGATCGCGTCACGGACCGCGGCGAGCTTGTCCTTGCTGCGTCCGGCCATCGCCCATTTCAGCGCCGCGTCGCCCTTGTACTGCGCGGCGATGTATTCGGCGACGAGCTGGCCGGTGAAGCCGGTGGCGCCATAGATGACGATGTCGAATTTCGGCGAGGACATAAATCAGGTTCCCTGTAGGCGAATTCGGCCCCTTTTGTCACCGCGCGCGCCGCGGCGCAATCAGCTATTTCTTGCCGTAGGACACGCCCATCCCGGCACGAACATCGGCCTGAATGCCGTAGGGCGCGATCGGATAGCGCAGCCCGTTCTTGGCGAGCTGCTTCATGCCGGCGATCGCTTTGGCGAGATCGGCCGGCTTTAGCGCCATCAGCATCTCCTCATCGGGCACACCGCCATAGCGGCGCTCGGCGAAGCACGGCAGCGACAGGCTGGGCTCGCCGGTCTTCAGCGCCCGCCCCCACGAGTCAGCGCACGCGGTCTCCCCGACCACGCCCCATTCGAACTTCTTGTAACCGGTGTACTGCAGGCCGTTGATCAGGATGATCATCTGTCCCGGCGTCGCATAGACGAGGCAGATGTCAGGCGGATTGAGCCGGCCGCTTGTCAACGGGCTCACGGCCATCGCCTGGTAATGGCCATAAGGCACGACATCGAGCGCCTCCTGGCGCTTGCGCGCATCTTCCGCCGTGCCGTGCCAGACGCCGACATAATTTTCGCCGGCGAGCCATTTTTCGTCTTGCGGCGCGAGCCCGATCACCGCGCGGCATTGCGCGCCGACCAGATCGTCGGCGGTGATGCCGACCGTCCAGCCGAGCCGCGAGGCCATGCTGACGATCTGGTCGGTCGTGTGGACCGCCGTCGGGCGGCGGATCTTCGGGATCGCTTCCATGTCCTCGGTGCGCGCAAACATCTTGATGCCGATCACCGTCGTCTTCAGCCGCAACAGAGTGTTGAGGTCAGCCACCATCGCGGCGAGGTCGAACTGTTCCGGCGGCGTCTCAAGTTGCATGGCGTGAACTCCCGTGGCCCGCGGCTTGGCGCCGCCTGTTGCCTGGATGTTAGCTCGATTGAGCGGCGGAGGCGACACGCGCCTCAGGGCTTCTGCGGCCCCGGGAACAGGGCGTCGGTCTTGCCGTTCAGCCGGTAGGCGACGAGGCCGAGCCATTCGCGAATGGCGACGTCGGTGCGCGACAGCCCGTCCATCGCCATGTTGATGATGAAGAGTTCGTCGAGCTTTCCGACGCGCCAATCGACCGGATAGGGTTCAACCGCAAATCCCGCCTTGCGGAACAGCCCGATCGAGCGCGGCATGTGATAGGCCGAGGTGACCAGCAGCCAGCGTTCGCCTGGCTTCGGATTGACCAGCTTTTTGGAAAACTCGGCGTTCTCGACCGTGTTGCGCGATTCCCGCTCGATGGTCAGGCGCGACCTGGCAACGCCAAGACGCTCCAGCAACTCGCCGGCATAGTCGCCTTCCTTGGCATCGTTGGCCACCAGATTGGCGTTGCCGCCGGTGAACACGATGCGGGCATCCGGGTATTTGCGCGCCAGCTCGGCCGCGGCGATCACGCGGTCGGCCGCCTGCCGCACCACCGGGGTCTGATGCGCGAGCGAAATATCGGGATCGATCGAGCCGCCGAGAATGATGATGCCGTCAGGCGCCCCATGCGCCGGATTCCACGGTGGAAAGCGTTGCTCCAGCGAATAGATCAGGAGATTGCCGACCGGCGAGAACGCGATCACCGCAAGCAGCACCGCAGCGGCACCCATCATCCTGCGGCCGAGCGCAGCAAATCGCGTCGGCACCAGGGCCGCGCCGATCAGGCCGATACCTATCAAGAAATTCACCGGCAGCAGCATGATGCCGATCGTCTTGGAGAGCACAAAAAACAAGGGAAGCCTCTGGGAAGTTCTGCCGTCACGTCATACGCTGCCGGGGCAGTAATCAAAAGTCGTCACATGACCCAACATCTCCTGAAGTCCAGTCCCGAAACCTGCCATTGGGGCTTCTTTGAAGCCAAACTGCCCCCGGTCCTGACGGTCGCAAGCGGCGACGAGGTGACGATCGAGACCGTCAGCGGCGGCGCCGACGTGGTGCCCGATCGTACGAAATTCCACGTTCCGCCGGAACTCGCCGAGATCCATGCGAAGAACGAGCGGATGGTACCCGGCCACATCCTCACCGGCCCGATTGCGGTCGCCGGCGCCGAACCCGGCGACGTGCTTGAGGTCGACATTCTCGACGTCCAGCTCCGGCAGGACTGGGGCTACAACCTGATCAAGCCGCTGTCCGGCACCCTGCCCGACGATTTCCACGAGACTCGCATCCTCAACATTCCGCTCGACCGCGACCGCATGGTCGGCCGGATGCCCTGGGGGCTCGATCTGCGGCTAAAGCCGTTTTTCGGCGTGATGGGTGTGTCGCCGCCCCCTAGCTGGGGCCGCATCTCCTCGCTGATCCCGCGCGCGATGGGCGGTAACCTCGACAACAAGGAGCTCGGCGCCGGCGCCAAACTCTATCTGCCGGTGTTCGTGCCGGGCGCGCTGTTCTCCTGCGGCGACGGCCATGGCGTGCAGGGCGATGGCGAGGTCTGCGTCACCGCGATCGAGACCGCGCTCACCGGCCGCTTCCGCCTGATCTTGCGCAAGGATATCAAGCTCGCCTATCCACGCGCGGAGACCGCGGATCACTACATGACGATGGCGATGGATCCCGACCTCGACCAATGCGTGGTGCGGGCGCTACGCGACATGATCGCCCTGCTCGGCGAGAAGCGGAATCTCTCACGCGAGGACGCCTACACGCTGTGCAGCCTCGCCGCAAACCTGCGGGTGACGCAGACGGTGAACGGCTCCAAGGGCATCCACTGCATGATCGCGAAATCGGTCGTGCACGGCTAGTCGCGCACATCATTCCGGGATGGTCCGAAGGACCAGACCCGGAATGACGGGTTGTGTTTCCTGAGTGCGGTTCGTTACAATCCCGCCCCAACGAACAAAATTCAGGGACGGGACATGCTGAAGGACAGGCTTTCGCCGGCCGACGAGGCTGCACGCGACAGGGAGATGCAGGAGACGCTGGCCGCCTGCCCGCGCATCCTCGACCTCATCGCCCGCGGTCCGCTCGGCGCGCCGGACGCGGACGCCGTGATCTATCTGCGCGCGCCGCTCGATCCCAATCCGGTGATGATCTCGAACGATCATCTAATGGGCTGCGTCAAGGCGGCGGAGACCTATTTCCGCGGCCACGGCATCGGCAAGGACGACGCGGTCGCGGTGCTGCTGCCGGCATGTCCGGCGACCGTGGTCGCGATCTTCGGCGCGGCAGCCTGCGGCATCGCCGAGCCGCTCAATCTGCTGTTCACGCGCGAGGCCATCACAGCCCAGCTCAATGCCATCGAGGCGAAGCTCCTGCTCGCGCCACCGCCGGGCATGCCGGGCGGGCTCTATGAGCGGATCGAGGGCCTGCAGCGCGAGGTGCCGAGCCTCAAGCGCATCGTGACCGTGCCGCTCGACGGCAGCATCGCCTTCGACGGCGAGGTGCTGAAACCAGATCCGGCCTGGCGCGACGACTACGGCCGGTCGACCGACACGCGCGAAGCCGACCGCGTCGCGGTGATGCTGCCGACCGGCGGCACCACCGGCCATCCCAAGGTGGCGCGGCTCACCAACCGCGCGATGGTCGCCTCCACGCTGTCCTCGCGGATGGCGCTCGACTTCCACCGCGGCGAGCGCGCGATGATCACGCTGCCGCTGTTCCATGTCGGCGGACTGTTCTGCACCACGGCGAATTGCCTGTCCGCCGGCACCACGATGTTCATCCCGGGACCGGCCGGCGCGCGCGATCCGGCGCTGGTCACGCATTTCTGGAAGATCGTCGAGCAATACCGGGTCAACATCGCCGGCAATGTGCCGACCACGCTCGGCGCGCTTGCCGATGTGCCGGTCGCCGACAGCGACATCTCGAGCCTGCGCGTCACCGCAACGGGCGCCTCGATCTGTCCGCCGGAAATCGAGCGGCGCTATCTCGCGACCTGGGGCGGCGACTGCATCCAGCAACTCTACGGCATGACCGAACTTGCCGGCGCCATCACCCACGACGTGCACGGCGTGAGGCCGCGCGCGGAGAGCGTCGGCACCCGCAATCCGCTGGTCGAGCTCGCCATCCTCGAAGGCGGCCGACTACACACCGGGCCGTGGCCCTCCCCGGTCGGCGAGCTGCTGACCCGAGGGCCACAGGTGTTCGCAGGTTATGTCGACAAGAAGCAGACCGAGGAGGCC
>Ga0153933_1000253_pt1 | contig 23709 bp, 21 predicted proteins | sample TSNJ017MetaG_FD_102275 | JGI IMG/M metagenome (GOLD analysis project Ga0153933, IMG submission 102275) | Attine ant fungus gardens microbial communities from New Jersey, USA - TSNJ017 MetaG | ecosystem: Host-associated > Fungi > Mycelium > Unclassified | place: USA: New Jersey, Wharton State...
CCGCCTGTCGGCCGAATATTTCGACGTGCTGACCGCATCGAACGGCACCGAGGCGCTGGAGATCTGCACGCGCGCTGAATGCGACATCATCCTGCTCGACGTCATGATGCCCGACATGGACGGTTTCGAGGTCTGCCGCCGGCTGAAATCCAATCCCGCGACCCACTTCATTCCCGTCGTCATCGTGACCGCGCTCGACAGCCCGTCCGACCGCGTCCGCGGCCTCGAGGCCGGCGCCGATGATTTCCTCACCAAGCCGGTCTCCGACGTCGTGCTGATCGCGCGCGTGCGCTCGCTGACGCGGCTGAAGATGATGACCGACGAGCTGCGCATGCGCGCCATCACCTCGCTGGAGATCGGCATGCAGGCGCCCGAGCGCAGCGCGATCGCCGACAAGGGGACGGGCGGCCGCATCCTGCTGGTCGACGACCGTCCCTCGTCCTACGAGAAGCTGGCGCCGATCCTGTCCAGCGAGCACACCGTCGATGTCGAGGCCAATCCGTCGGAAGCGTTGTTCCATGCCGCCGAAGGCAATTACGACCTGCTGATCGTCTCGCTCAGCCTCGACAATTTCGACGGCCTGCGGCTGTGCAGCCAGGCGCGCTCGCTGGAGCGCACGCGACAGGTGCCGATCCTGGCGATTTCGGATGCCGACAACAACGCGCGCCTGATGCGCGGGCTCGAGATCGGCGTCAACGACTACCTGCTGCGCCCGGTCGACAAGAACGAGCTGCTGGCGCGCGCCCGCACCCAGATCCGGCGCCGCCGCTATACCGATCATTTGCGCGACAATGTGCAGAACTCGATCGAGATGGCGATCACGGATGCGCTGACCGGCCTGCATAACCGCCGCTACATGGAGAGCCATCTCGGCACGCTCGCCGAGCAGGCCTCGACGCGCGGCAAGCCCTTAGCGCTGATGATCCTCGACATCGACTACTTCAAGGCGATCAACGACACCTATGGCCACGACGCCGGCGACGACGTGCTGCGCGAATTCGCCGTCCGTATCCGCAAGTCGATCCGCGGCATCGATCTCGCCTGCCGCTATGGTGGCGAGGAGTTCGTCATCGTGATGCCGGAAACCGATCTGCACGTCGCCGGCATGGTCGCCGAGCGGCTGCGCCGCTCGATCGCCGGCGAGACCTTTGCCGTCGACAAGGGCGCCAAGCGGATCGAGGTCACGATCTCGATCGGCCTCACCACGCTGGAGCGCAAGGGCGAGCCGGTCGCCGACGTGCTCAAGCGCGCCGACACCGCGCTCTACCGCGCCAAGCACGACGGCCGCAACCGCGTGGTCTCGGCCGCGGCATAGGGCTGTCGCTCCGCACTATCGGCATCCTCCGATGTCATACCCCGCGTATGCGGGGTATCCAGTACGCCGCGGCCTCTCGTTTCAAGCCGCACTGCCTCGGGAATACTGGGTCACCCGCATTCGCGGGTGACGACAGCGGTGTGCAGAACGCCCCTATCTCCCGCGTCTCACCGCGTCATACGCCATCCGCTTGAACTCGAACGAGAACGGATGGACGAACGCCATCTGGCGCTGCGCCATCATCACGCCGGCTGTGCCCGTCTTCGGCGAGATCCACCACTGCGTGCCCGCGACACCGCCCCAGTAGAGTTCGCCGGCGGCGTCGGGATGATCGATCTTGGAAGGATCGAGGATCAATCCGCCGGCAAGCCCGTAGGCCTTGCCGGGCTGCTCGCCCATCATCGCAAAGCGGATCCACTGGCCCGGCCTGAGCTGGTTGGTCATCGCCTGCGCGATCGTCTCGGGCTTCAGCAGCGTTGGTCCGCCGGGCAGCAGGCTGCGGATCAGCGCCACCATGTCGGGCAAGGTGGAGACGAGACCGCCGCCGCCGTTGAAGCGTGGCACGGGCCGCAGATACGCGCCGGGATAAGGCGAGTTGTCGGTGCGCGTCAGGCCGGGCTTCATCGGCTCCATCAGGTCCGCGCCGGCGTAATAGGCGACGAGCCGGTTGTGATCCTTCTCGGGGACTGAGAAGCCGGTATCGACCATGCCGAGCGGATCAAGGATTCGCGCCTTGATGAAGCTGTCGAACGGCTGCCCGCTGATCACCTCGACCAGCCGCGCGACCACGTCGATGGCGACCGAATATTCCCACGACGTTCCGGGATGGTAGACCAGCGGCAAATCGGCCAGTTGATCGATCATGTCGGCCAGCGTCGTCATCGGGTTGAGGATCTTGCGCTCGTTGTAGGCCGCAAAGATCGGCGTGCCCGGATCGAACAGGCCATAGCTGAGGCCCGCGCTGTGGCTCAGCAGATGGCGGATGGTGATGGATGATTTCGCCGGCTCGGTGTCGTCGAGCGATGTCGCGCCCGGCCGCAGGACCTTGCGATTGCCGAGCTGCGGAATGAATTTTTCGATCGGATCGTCGAGCTGGAGCCGGCCATCTTCGAACAGCAACAGCGCCGCGCAGGAGGTGATCAGCTTGGTGTTGGAGAAGACGCGGAAGATGTGGTCGGTCCGCAGCGGGGTCTGCGCTTCCTTGTCGGCCCATCCGACGCAGCTGACGTCGACCAGCTCGCGTCCGACCATCACCGCCGACGAGATGCCGGACAAGAGATTGTTGTCGATATAGCGCTGCATGGCCGCGCGCGCCGGCGCGAAGTCGTAGCCGGTGGCGGTCACCTTCAGATCTTCCATGGTCGCTCCCTCGTTGTGGCGCAGGCCGTTCATGCGGCCATCGACAATCTCGCCTGACGGAATATCCAGTTGGGGATGCCGTCCGGCGTCGTCAACGCTACCAACCAAAGGTAAGTTCGTGACGCAACCGGATTCAGGTCGTGCGCTTCTTGTCAGATGTCTCTGCTTTGCCGACCTTCACCCCGGCATTGACGAGCAGCACCCGCGCGGCCTCCCTGGCGGCTCGCGCCATCGCCGGATCGTCGCGCACCAGATCCTGCGCGATCGAGCCATCGACCAGCAGCACAAGCTGCGTCGCTAGTCCCTCGGCGTCGCTGACGCCGAGCTGGTTCAGCAGGTCGCGAAACCAGATGCGACGGCTTTCCTTGAAGGCGACGGCGATCTTCTTGACGGCGCGCACCTCCGGCCCGAGCTCGGCCACCGCGTTGACGAACGGGCAGCCGCGAAAGTCTCGCGCCGAGAAACGCCGCTCCAGCGAATCGAAGGTCGCAAGGATCTGCTCGGCCGGCGGCTTGTCGGACGGGCGGGGCTGCACGAAGCGGCGTTCCAGATAGGCCTCGATCAGCGCGTCCTTCGACGGGAAGTGGTTGTAGAGCGTCCGCTTGCTGATGCCGATCTCGGCCGCGATGGTGTCGACGCCGATGGCGCGAATGCCTTGCAGGTAGAACAGGCGGTCGGCGGTCTGAAGGATCCGCTCTTTCATGGTCTGTTTGGGAGGCGGGGAAGCCATGCGCCGGCTGAACTCCTCGTCGCTTGACAGCAAGGACCTCGTATAGACTAATTACACAGGTCTGTGTAACCAAAAAACACGGGAATCGCAGGCTGCGACACTCGTGCCGCGCCCGCTTGGGAGAATAAACCGGGAGAACAAGAACAATGCCCCTGTTGAAGGTCCTGCGTCCCACGCTTCCGATCCTGATCGGCGCATCGATCATGCTCACGCTGAGCATGGGGCTGCGCCAGAGCCTCGGCATCTTCCTGCAGCCGCTGACGCGCGACATCCACGTCTCGGTGTCCGACTTCACGCTGGCGCTCGCCGTGCAGAACCTCGCCTGGGGCTTCCTGCAACCCTTGGCGGGTGCGATGACCGTGCGCTACGGCTTCCGCCCGATCATGCTGGTCGGCACGCTGCTCTATATCGCGGGCCTCGTGCTGATGACATCAGCGCACGGGATGGTCAGCATCATGATCGGCGCCGGTGTCCTGATCGGCACGTCGCTCGCCTGCACCGCGAATGCGATCGCAATGTCGGTCGCGACGCGTGCGGTGCCGGAGACGGTGCGCTCCACCGTGCTCGGCATCGTCTCGGGCGTGGGTTCGCTCGGCGCGTTGATGTCGGCGCCGATCGGCCAACTGCTCAATGAAGGCTTCGGCTGGCGCACTGGGCTCGCCGGCTTCGTGATCCTGTCGGTGTTCATGATTCCTGCTGCCTGGTACGCCGGCCGCGTCGACCGCATTCCGCTGCCGAAGCCCGCGGGCGACGACATCGGCAATGCGACGGCGGCGACTGCTGCGAAGACCGCGTTCGGCAATGCCTCGTTCGTCGTGATGACCTGCGCCTACATGGTCTGCGGCATGCAGCTTGTCTTCCTCACCACGCATCTGCCGTCGTATCTGGCGATCTGCGGGCTTGATCCGATGCTGAGCGCGCAGACGCTCGGCATGATCGGCGGCTTCAACGTGCTGGGCTCGCTGTTCTTCGGCTGGGCCGGCCAGCGCTGGAACAAGCTGGCGCTGCTCGGCGCGATCTACATCGTGCGCTCGCTGGCGCTCGCCTGGTACTTCATGCTCCCCGCGACGCCCGCATCCACGCTGCTGTTCGGCGCCATCATGGGCTTCCTCTGGATGGGCGTCGGACCGCTGGTGGCGGGTGCGGTCGCCGAGATGTTCGGGCTGCGCTGGCAGGCGATGATCCAGGGCCTTGCCTTCATGAGCCACCAGATCGGCAGCTTCCTCGGCGCCTACGGAGGCGGGCTGATCTACGACACGCTCGGCTCCTACACCATGGCGTGGCGCATCGGCGTCGCGCTCGGCCTTGCCGGCGGCATCATCCAGGTGGCATTCGCGCTGATCCGGCCGTCGCAACCGCCGCTGCTGAAGACCGCGTAAGCAGCCCGGCATCGGACATTCGGCCGCCGCCAACTGAAGCGGCGGCCGAAGAGCGCTGCTCATTTGTTGATCATCTGCCGCAGGACGATGCAGATGCGAGCTGCGTGGGCTTTCGCGCGGAGCAAAAGCGAAAGCTATTCAGGACTTTATCCCAGCCATCCGGATGGCACGAATCTTGATTGAATCTGCCTAAGAAATGGGGCGGAACCTGCCACTTAAGGGTTCCGACAGGGGACGTATGGGAAGGGCTGGCCGCGATGAGGCTAGTCGCCGTCAATCTCCAGTCATCCGCGCCCGACGGCGTTCGCCGCGCCGCCGAGAACGAAGGCCTTGTGCCTCACGTCACGCGGCGATCTCCGCAACCACCGCCGCGTCTATTGCGGCACTCCGACATTCCAGAGCGGGTCGATCCGTTCACCGCTGATGCGTGCGCGTTCATCGCGCGCGTGCCGGTCGATCCGACAAGGCAGCTCCGAACACCGAGGTCTCTTGCAATGGGAGGACGATGATGGAGTTACGGACAGACACGCGCCAAAAGCTCGTGAGACTTGTGGTTGCTCTCTTGGGAGTGACGTTCCTCTATCTGCTGCTCAGCGATCTTGCGCTGGCGGAGGACGCGGCGGCGGCGCCACCGGCCTGTGGCGGCAAAATCCTCGAGAAGTGCACCCCCAATTCCGGCGACACCGCGTGGATGCTCACATCCGTCGCGCTGGTGCTGATGATGACGGTTCCCGGCCTCGGCCTGTTCTACGGCGGCATGGTGCGCAAGAAGAATGTCGGCGACACCGTGATGACCAGTTTTGCCGTCACCTGCCTGGTCACGATCCTGTTCGCCGTCCTGACCTACAGCCTGGCATTTCGCGCCGGCACTCCGTTCATCGGAGGCCTCGATCGCATGTTCCTCAAGGACATCCTGAGCGACATCGGGAAGGGCGGTATCGGCAATCCCAATCCGCTTGCCGCGACCATCCCAGAGTCCGTCTACATCTGCTTCCAGATGACCTTTGCCATCATTACGCCGGCGCTGATCGCCGGTGCGTTCGCCGAGCGGATGAAATTCTCGGCGATGCTCTGGTTCATCGGGCTTTGGGCCATCTTCGTCTACGCGCCGATCGCGCACTGGGTCTGGGGACCTGACGGGATATTCTCGGCGGGCAACGATGCCGCGTATGTCAAAGTTCTCGATTTCGCGGGCGGCACTGTCGTGCACATCAACGCCGGTGTCGCTGGCCTGATGTGCGCGATCATGCTCGGCAAGCGCGTCGAGACCGGGCCGGCCCACAACATGGTGCTGACCTTCATCGGCGCCTCGCTGCTGTGGGTCGGCTGGTTCGGCTTCAATGCCGGCTCCGCCGTCACGGCGGGAATGCAGGCGGGCATGGCGATGCTGGTGACGCAGATCGCGACCGCGGTCGCCGGCTTCACCTGGATGCTGGTGGAGTGGGCGCTCAAGGGCAAGCCGACCGTCGTCGGCATCTGCTCGGGGGCGGTTGCCGGCCTTGTGGCGATCACGCCGGCGTCCGGTTTCGTGGGCCCGGTCGGCGCCTTTGCCATCGGTATCGCCGCCGGCGTCTGCTGCTACTGGGGATGCACCGGGCTGAAGCGGATGTTCAGCTATGATGACGCACTGGATTGCTTCGGCGTCCATGCCCTCGGCGGCATCGTGGGGGCGCTCCTGACGGGCGTGTTTGCGGTCGAGCAATACGGCGGAACGGCGGGCCTTCTGGAGGGAAATCCCGGCCAGTTCGTCAATCAGTGCATCGGCGTCGCCACCGTTTTCGTGTATGATGCCGTCGTAAGCCTGATCATCCTGTTCGTGATCAATCTCTTCGTCGGCCTGCGCGTGACGAAGGACATCGAGCGCGAAGGGCTTGACCTCGCGCTGCATGGCGAGGTCGTGCAGTAGCAACGGGATGGCATTCCGCGGGCCGGCGAACGGCGCCGGCCGCGCGGGTCAAACCTGTTCGAGGTAGTCCCATGAACTGGTTCTATTGGGATACGGCATGGTCGCTGTTCTTCAGCCTCATTTGGTTCATGACCATCACGCACAATCCAGATGCGCAGATCCGGGATGCGCATCTGCGCGATGAGGCATTCCGCCGCTAGCTCCGGTAGTAGCGCCACATCCTGATGAACGTCCGATGGATCTCGTCGGGCGCGTGGTCGAACGGCTCCAGCTTGACGCGGACCACGCCGCGGTGGTCCATCTGCCACGGCAGGCGCATCAGCAGGCGATAGGCCGGCCGCTTGCGCCAATCGGCGACGAGCGCGCTGCCGAGAGGTGCGTCGAGCGCGATCTGCAACTCATGGACGGTCATCGCCCGCTCGGCGATCTCGACCAGGTCGATGCGCGCGATGGCGCGCCAGCGGATCAGTCCAAAGGCCTGGATGAAGATGCCGTATTGATTGGCGCCGATGGTCGGCCGTCCGGTCTCCAGCAGCGGAATATTGTAGTAGGTGAAGCCGGCCGCGGCCACCGTGGGGGCCAGCCAATAGAGCTCACCTGTGATCCAGGCGGCAGTCAGGAAGATCGCGGCCAGCGCAGCCGTGACATAGACCGGAAAGTAGATGTCCTCGCGCCCATAGGCGACCGAGTAGCCGCCGGCATGTCCTTCCTCTGATGGTGCGATCATGTGAACCCGACGCCTTGACAGCAGAAGGGAATGACACTCGCCTACAAAGCAAAAACGGGGCCGCGAGGGCCCCGTTCGAACATCCACCTCAGCTGATCTTACTTGATCTTGGCTTCCTTGAACTCGACGTGCTTGCGCGCGACCGGGTCGTACTTCTTCTTGACCAGCTTGTCGGTCATGGTGCGCGAATTCTTCTTGGCGACGTAGTAGAAGCCGGTGTCGGCGGTCGACACGAGCTTGACCTTGATGGTGACCGCTTTGGCCATGTGCAAAACCTCGGAAATGCAGGGGTAACAGGAGCCGGCCAAATCGGCCCGCGTTTGGCCGGGAAACTAGCCAGAAACGGCCCAAAGTCAAGGATTTCCCAGCCAAAACAGGGTCAATTCCGACCAATTAACCCTCGAAGAACCGGTTTTTCGGTCGCGGCAGGCCCAGATTCTCGCGCAGCGTCCGCCCCTCATACTCCGTGCGGAAGATGCCGCGCCTCTGCAATTCGGGCACCACGCGGTCGACGAACTCGAACAGGCCCTGCGGCAGATAGGGGAACATGATGTTGAAGCCGTCGCTGCCGCGCTCGGTCAGCCATTGCTCCATCTGGTCGGCGATGGTCTTGGGCGTGCCGACGAAGGCGAGCCCGCCATAGCCGCCGACCCGCTGGGCGAGCTGGCGCACGGTGAGCTTGTCGCGCGCGGCGACATCGACGAGGCGCTGCCGGCCGCTCTTGCTGGCATTGGTCTCCGGGATCGGCGGCAATTGCCCGTCGGGATCGAAGCCGGAGGCGTCGGTGCCGAGGATCACCGAGAGCGAGGCGATCGCACTATCATAGTGCACGCGGCTGTCGAGCAAAGCGCGCTTCTCACGCGCTTCCTCGTCGCTCTCGCCGACCACGACGAAGGCGCCGGGCAGGATCTTCAGGTGCTCGGGATCGCGGCCGATCTTCTCCATGCGGCCCTTGATGTCGGCGTAAAGCTTCTGGCCATCGGCGAGGCTGCCGCCGCCGGTGAACACGGCTTCCGCCGTCTCGGCCGCGAGTTGCTTGCCGTCCTCGGACGCGCCGGCCTGCACGATCACCGGCCATCCCTGCACGGGCCGCGCGATATTCAGTGGACCGCGCACCGAGAAATATTTGTCCTTGTGATCGAGCACGTGCATCTTGTCCGGATCGACGAACAGGCCGGACTCGACATCGCGCACGAAGGCGTCGTCGGCGAAGGAATCCCACAATCCCGTGACGACGTCGTAGAACTCGCGGGCGCGCCTGTAGCGCTCGCCATGCTCCATGTGATCGTCGAGCCCGAAATTCAGCGCCGCATCCGGATTGGACGTGGTGACGATATTCCAACCGGCACGGCCGCCGGAGATATGGTCGAGCGAGGCGAAGCGGCGGGCGACGTGATAGGGCTCGTCAAAGGTGGTCGAGCCGGTCGCGATCAGGCCGATATGCTCGGTCACCGCCGACAGTGCCGAGAGCAGCGTGAACGGCTCGAACGAGGTCACTGTGTGGCTGCGCTTCAGCGCATTGATCGGCATGTTGAGCACGGCCAGATGGTCGGCCATGAAGAAGGCGTCGAACTTGCCGGCCTCGAGCTTGCGGATCAGGGTCTTGATGTGGCCGAAGTTGAAATTGGCGTCCGGCCAGGCTCCGGGATAGCGCCAGGCGCCGGTGTGGATGCTGATCGGACGCATGAACGCGCCGAGCTTGAGTTGACGCTTTGCCATTGCCCCGTTCCGTCCTTGATGTCGTTAGCGGAACAGATAGGGAGGCGGTGCGCGGCGCGCCATCGGGAAGATTATTTTGTTTTTTCTCAATCTTTCAGCAACGTCATTCCGGGGCTCGCGAAGCGAGAACCCGGAATCCATTCCTCCACCGGCTCTGCGGCCCGATGGATTCCGGGTTCGTCGCTTCGCGCCGCCCCGGAATGACGATGGGACCTCACGCCCCCAGCACATCCTTCTGCATCTTGCCGCCGTAGAAATGGAAGAACGGCACGGCGGCGTCGTGGCGGAGCGGGCCGGTGGCGAGGCGGCGGCCGAGCTCGGCGAGCACGTTCTTGGTCATGGCATGTGCATCCGCGAGCGGCTCGGAGCCGATCTCGACCCATACCAGTTCGACCAGCTCGGCATCGGCATGCACCACGCCTTCGACCCGGTGCGCGATGGTCGAGGCGTCGGCGGTGAAGAATCGCGTGTCGAAGCGGCGGACGCGGCCGGGTGGGGTGATCGCGCGCGCGATCAGGAACAGGCCGGACGGGTCGGGCAACAGGCCAGCGTCCGAGAACGGCGCCCAGGGACCCTCGAGCTTTGCCGGCTTCTCGACCTTGCGGCCGAGGCAAAGGCCGGTCTCCTCGCAGGCCTCGCGGATTGCGGCATTGGCGAGCGCACGAGCACGTCCTGCCGTGATCTTTGGGCTGCCCTTCAGGAGATTGGCTTCGAGCTCGGCGGTGATTGGAGCTGCGACCGGCACGCGGTTGTCGGCCTTGTCGACGCGGCCGCCAGGGAAGACATATTTGCCCGGCATGAACACCACCTTGTCGTGGCGCCTGCCGACCAGCACCTTCGGCTTCGCATCGGAGCGATCGATCAGGATCAGCGTCGCCGCATCCTTCGGCCGAAAGTAGGGATGATGATCGGCTTCTTTTTCCCCTTGGTGGACGGGAGCGGCAGTTTCAGTCATTTCATCCCTTTCAGCCCTTCTTGCCGGCCGGTTTAGCTAGAGGGACGGGTCGCCGCTAGGGGCATTTTCGTCAAAGCCACCCATGCGCAAGGCCCATTGCAGCCCGATCACGGCGCCCTTCACCGGTTGCAGCAGCGCCAGCGACGCGACCAGCGTGAATGGCAGATAGATCGCAAGCTGCAGCCACACCGGCGGCGAATAATCGGTCTCGACGAACAATGCCGTCGGTACCACGATATGGCCGACAATGATGATGACGAGATAGGCGGGCAGATCGTCGGCGCGATGCGGCGAGAAATCGAGATCGCAGACCGGGCAATGGCCGTCGCATTTGAGGAAGGCGCGGAACAGTCTGCCCTGGCCGCAGCGCGGGCAGCGGCCACGGAAGCCGCGCTTCATCGCGGTCCAGACGTTGCGCTTCCCGGGATTAGCCGTGTCGCGGGTCCAGACAACCGTAGGCGGGGTCACTTCCATGACTTGCCTCGCTTCGATTTGCCGGACTTTTGCTTCGCCGGCTTGCGATCCTTCTTGCGGCGCGCTTTCCGTTCCTGATGCGGCTTCGCGGGTCCCTTGCCGGAATGTCCTTTGGGGTGGCGCCCGGGCCTCGCACCGTCGTGTTTTCTGCCACGCGGAATAGTCTGACCTTCCGATAATAGCTCAAATCGCAACGCGCCCGCTACCGGCGCGGCCTCGACCAGCCGGACATCGACGACGTCGCCGAGCCGGTACATGGTTCCACTGCGTGAGCCGATCAGCGCATGGCGGGTCTCGTCGTAGTTGAAATATTCGGCGCCGATGGTGCGGATCGGAATCAGTCCATCCGCGCCGGTGTCGTCGAGCTTCACGAACAGGCCGGCGCGCGTGACGCCGGAGATGCGGCCCTGGAAGCTCAAGCCGACCTTGTCGGCGAGGAAATGCGCGATCAGCCGGTCGGCGGTCTCGCGTTCCGCCTTCATGGCGCGGCGCTCGGTGACGGAAATCTGCGCCGCGATCTCGGCCAGCGTCTCCATCGTCTCGTCCGGCGGCAGCGCGCCTTCGCCGAGACCGAGCGCGCGGATCAGCGCGCGGTGCACGATCAGATCGGCATAGCGGCGGATCGGCGAGGTGAAATGCGCGTAGCGGCGCAGGTTCAAGCCGAAATGGCCGTAGTTCTCCGCCGAATATTCGGCCTGCGCCTGCGAGCGCAGCACCACCTCGTTGACCAGCGGCTCGTAATCCTCGCCCGAAACCTGCGCCAGCACGCGGTTGAACTGTGCCGGCCGCAGCGCGCCCGATTTGGTGAAGGGCAGGTCGAGCGTCTTCAGAAATTCCTGGAGATTGTGCACCTTCTCCTGGGTCGGCTCGTCATGCACGCGATAGATCAGCGGCAGTGCCTTCTTCTCCAACGTCTCGGCCGCAGCGACGTTGGCGAGGATCATGAATTCCTCGATCAGCCGGTGCGCATCGAGCCGCTCCGGCGTAACGACGCGGTCGACGGTGCCGTCTGCCTTGAGCAGGATCTTGCGCTCGGGCAGATCGAGGTCGAGCGGATCGCGCTCGTCGCGCGCGAGCTTGACGAGGCCGTAGGCCGCCCACAGCGGTTTGAGGATCAGATCGAGCAGGGGGCCTGTCGTGTCATCGGGCCTGCCGTCGATCGCCGCCTGGGCCTGCGCATAATTGAGCTTCGCCGCCGAGCGCATCAGCACGCGATGGAATGTGTGCGAGCGCTTGCGGCCGTCGGCGCCGATCACCATCCGCACCGCGAGCGCGCCGCGCGGCTCGCCCGGCACCAGCGAGCACAGATTGTTGGAGATGCGCTCGGGCAGCATCGGCACCACGCGATCGGGGAAGTACACCGAGTTGCCGCGCTGGAGCGCGTCGCGATCGAGCGCTGAGCCGGTCCGCACATAGAAGGCGACATCGGCGATCGCGACATGGACGACATAGCCGCCCTTGTTGTTCGGATCGGCGTCCACTTCCGCGTGCACGGCGTCGTCGTGATCCTTGGCATCGGGCGGATCGATGGTGACGAGCGGCACCTCGCGCCAGTCCTCGCGGCCCTGCAACGTCGCGGGCCTTGCCTCCTCGGACTCGCGGATCGCGGCCGGAGAGAACACCTGCGGAATGTCGTGGGCGTGGATCGCGATCAGGCTGATCGCCTTCTCGCTCGACAGCGAGCCGAGCCGTTCCTTGACGCGTCCCGATGCGAGCCCGTAGCCGCGGCTGCGCACCAGATCGACGCTGACGAGATCGCCGTCCTCGGCGTCGGCGGTATCGTGCTTGGCGATGTTGAGCTCGCGGCCGGCCTGCTTCTTGTCGACCGGGATCAGCCGCGCGCTGCCGTCAGGATTGCGGCGGAAGATGCCGAGGATGCGGGTCCGCGCATGATCGATCACCTTGATGATGCGGCCGCGATAGGGCGTGCCGTGACCTTCGTCGGTCACCTCGACCCGCAGCAGCGCGCGGTCGCCGACGCCGGCCGCAATGCCTGGCTTCGGCCGACGCGGCATTTCGATGCGGATTTTTGGCGCGCTGCCGTTCTCTTCGGTGTCCCATTCGGTCGGCGTGGCGATCAATTCGCCATCGCTGTCGCGGCCGGTGATGTCGGCGAGCACGGTCGGCGGCAGCGCGGCCGGCTGGTGGATCTTGCGGCCGCGTTTGGCGACGGTGCCATCCTCGGCGAGCTCGCGGAGGATCTTCTTCAGCTCGATGCGATCGGCGTTCTTCAGGCCGAACTCGCGGGCGATCTCGCGCGTCCCGATCTTGCCGGGATTGGCGCGGATGAAGGCGACGATGGCGTCCCGGGCCGGAAAGCCATGGTCATGTTTTGGTTTCACTTATCCTCTTGCCTTGCCGGCGCTCTTCTTCGCGGGCGCTTTGGTGGGTGATGCAGGCTTCGCGGCCGAGGTCGTGACGGCTGACGAGACCGGCGCGCGCGCCTTGCTGATCGCGTCCGATTTCGGCTTGGCGGCGGCCTTCTTCGCCGCGGCCTTCTTGGCGGGCTTGGCCGCAGCCTCGCCGTCGCCCTTATCTTTCTTGGCGGGCTTCGCGGCTTTCGTCTTCTTGACCTTCTTGCCGCCGCCCTTGGCCGCGCGCTCGTCGATCAGTGCGATCGCATCCGCCAGCGTCACCTCGTCCGGCGTCTTGTCGCTCGGGATCGTCGCGTTGACGCCACCGGCGGTGACATAGGCGCCGTAACGGCCGTTCTTCAGGGCGACCGCGCCGAGCGATGGATGATCGCCGAGCGGCTTGCCCGGATCGGCGCCGAAGCGGCGGCCGCTCGGACCCTTCGCCACCTTCTCGGCGATCAGCGTCACGGCGCGGTTCAGTCCGATATCGAACACCTCATCGCCGGCCTCGAGGCTGGCATAGGTCTTCTCATGCTTGACGAACGGCCCGAAGCGGCCGAGGCCGGCGGTGATCGGCTCGCCGGTCTCCGGATGCTTGCCGATCTCGCGCGGCAGCGACAGCAGTTTCAGCGCAAGCTCAAGATCGACGTCGCCGGGCGAAGTGCCCTTCGGAATGCCCGCGCGCTTCGGCTTCTCGCCTTCTTCGTAATCCTTCTGCTCGCCGAGCTGGATGTAGGGCCCGAAGCGGCCGGCCTTCACCGCGACGTCGCGGTCGGTCTCCGGATCCTTGCCGAGGATGCGGTCGGCGCTCTCGGCGCTGTCGGCGGCGAGCGGACGGGTGTAACGGCATTCCGGATAGTTCGAGCAGCCGACGAAGGCGCCGAACTTGCCGGCCTTGAGGTTGAGCCGGCCGGTGCCGCAGGTCGGGCACTGCCTGACATCGCCGCCATCCGCGCGTGGCGGATAGATATGCGGGCCCAGCATCCCGTCGAGCGCGTCGAGCACCTCTGCAACGCGGAGGTCCTTGATGTCGTTCACGGCGCCGATGAAGCCGCGCCAGAAGTCCTTCAGCACCTGCTGCCAGGCGATCTCGTTGTTGGAAACGCGGTCGAGTTGCTCCTCGAGGTCGGCGGTGAAGTCGTATTCGACGTAGCGCGCGAAGAAGTTCTCCAGGAACGCGACCACGACGCGGCCCTTGTCCTCGCCGTGCAGCCGCTTCTTCTCCAGCTTGACGTAGCCGCGGTCCTTCAGCACCTGCAGGATCGAGGCATAGGTCGAGGGACGACCGATGCCGAGCTCTTCCATCCGCTTCACCAGCGAGGCTTCCGAGAAGCGCGGCGGCGGCTCGGTGAAATGCTGGGTGACGGCGAGGCTCTGGCGCTTCACAGCTTCGCCTTCGCTCATCGCGGGCAGGCGGCGCGAATCCTCGTCCTCCTCGTCGTCGCGGCTTTCCTGATAGAGCGCGAGGAAGCCGTCGAACTTGATCACCTGACCCGAGGCGCGCAGCTCCAGCGTGCGGGCGCCGGCCTTGGCTTCGATGTCGACGGTGGTGCGCTCGAGCTCGGCCGATTCCATCTGGCTGGCGATGGTGCGCTTCCAGATCAATTCGTAGAGCCGGGCCTGATCGGTATCGAGCCGGCGGCCGATGGTGGCCGGACGGCGCGACAGATCGGTCGGGCGGATCGCCTCGTGGGCTTCCTGCGCGTTCTTGGCCTTGGCCTGGTACTGGCGCGGGGCATCGGGCACATAGGCGTTGCCGTAATCCTCGCCGATCACCTTGCGCGCTTGGGTAATGGCGGACGGATCGATCTGCACGCCGTCGGTTCGCATATAGGTGATGAGGCCGGTGGTCTCGCCGCCGATGTCGATGCCCTCATAGAGCCGCTGTGCGATGCGCATGGTGTGCGCCGGCGCGAAGCCGAGCTTGCGGCTGGCTTCCTGCTGCAAGGTCGAGGTGGTGAAGGGGGCCTGCGGATTGCGCCGCGCCGGCTTGGCCTCGACGGTCGCGACCTTGAACAGCGCGGCCTCGATCGCCTTTTTCAGATCCTCGGCTTCCGCACCGGAGCCGATGTCGAGCCGCTGGATCTTCTTGCCGTCGGCGCCAACCAGTCGCGCCTCGAACGCTTCGCCGCGCGGCGTCAGCAAGGTCGCGACCAGCGACCAGTATTCTCTGGGCACGAACTTCTCGATCTCAAGCTCGCGATCGCAGACCAGCCGCAGCGCGACCGACTGCACGCGGCCCGCCGAGCGCGCGCCGGGCAGCTTGCGCCACAACACCGGCGAGAGGGTGAAGCCGACCAGATAGTCCAGCGCGCGGCGCGCCATATAGGCGTCGACCAGCGCTCCGTCGATCTGGCGCGGCGCCCGCATGGCCTCGGTCACCGCTTGCTTGGTGATGGCGTTGAACACCACGCGCTCGACCTTCTGGTCCTTCAGCGCGCGCTTCTCCTTCATCACCTCGAGCACGTGCCAGGAGATCGCCTCGCCCTCGCGATCAGGGTCGGTCGCGAGAATCAGGCGGTCGGCACCCTTCAGCGCCTTGGCGATATCGTTGAGCCGGCCGGCGGCCTTGGCATCGACCTCCCAGATCATCTGGAAATTGGCGTCCGGATCGACCGAACCGTTCTTCGCCGGGAGGTCGCGAACATGGCCGAACGACGCCAGGACCTCGTAGGAGGACCCCAGATATTTGTTGATCGTCTTGGCCTTGGCCGGCGACTCCACAATGACGATATTCATGTCATTCCAATAGCTTATGGGAAAACTTGAAGCCGGGTTCCGCTAGACTCGCGACCCGCTTTGTCGGGGCGAACATGGGTGCTGGGGCGGTCCCTGTCAAATCGACAGATATTGAAGGCGGTGCGTTCGGTGTGGGTATCCTATCCCCAGAGTTGAAAATTGCGCCCTAGAGTTGCGGCCGAATCCGGCGTATCTCTCTGTCGTGGTGGATGGGAAGCAGCCTTTTTGAACAGGACCGGAGGCGGCCGGAAGCGCACAGCATCCGGACAGCGGCGATCGACGGACGATGAGACAGCTGGGGAGGGCGCCCCTGACGACGCCCTGGTCCTGATCGCGGCCGCCGTGACCGAACTCGCAAGGCTCGCCCAGCGCCACAGATTCGAGGTGCTCGATCATCTGCTCGCGATGGCCCGCCTGGAGGCCGATGAGCAGTTGCGCTCGCGGAGCCGGAAGCGGCTGTCGTGACAACAGCTGTCGTGTGAGGGAAGAGGCGCGATGGGGCCGTCCTCGTGCTGTCGTCGCTGCGAGCGCCTCTCTCCATCCGTCATTCCGGGGCGTGCGAAGCACGAGCCCGGAATCCATTTCACCGCAGACGATGTTGCCTGATGGATTCCGGGCTCTCGCTCCGCGAGCCCCCGGAATGACGATGGGAGAGAGCCGTTACGCTATCGCTCGCCGCGCGCGCTTCGCCGCGGGCCGCGGCTTCAGCGTGGTGCCGGCGGCATCGAGCACCCGGCCGTCCTGCGCGTACAGCACAAGCTTCTTAACCGGCTTGCCCTTGTCGCGGTCGACCATGATGGTCGCGATCTCGCCCGGGTGCTCGTCAAATTCCTCGCTCCATTGCCGGAGCGCGACCAGGATCGGGAAAATGCCGCGGCCCTTCGGCGTCAGCACATATTCCTGATAGGCGCTGCCGTCGGAGGCGGGGACCATCCTGAGGATGCCGCGCTCGACCAGCGTGCGCAGCCGGCTCGCCAGGATGTTTTTCGCCAGACCCAGGCTTTCCTGGAATTCGCCGAAGCGGCGCCGGCCGAGGCTGGCGTCGCGGATGATCAGGAGCGACCACCAGTCGCCGAACACGTCGAGCGCGCGTGCGACCGGGCAGCTGTCGCTCGCAAGGCTGGTTCGTTTCACCGCGCCGTCTCCTCAAAATTGCGCATCACGGTCTTGTGTGGTTGCAATATTAAACCGAACACCGTAGCTAGGCGATGAAGTTTAATAATGCAACCAAGTTGGAGGCGGACATGAGACTCGCAAACAAGACGGCACTGATTACCGGCGGCAATGGCGGCATCGGGCTTGCGACGGCAAAGCTGTTCGTGGCCGAGGGCGCCAAGGTCGTGATCACCGGACGCAACAAGGAGACCCTGGCGGCTGCAGCGAAGGAGCTCGGACCGAACGCGTTTGCCGTCGTGGCCGACGCCACCGACGTCGCGGCGCTGGAAGCCGCAGTGAAGCAGGGCGCGGAGAAATTCGGCAAATACGACGTCGTGTTCGCGAATGCCGGCATTCCCGGCCAGACGCCGGTCGGCGGCACCACGCTCGCGGCGTTCGAAAGCGTCATCCGAACCAATCTCACCGGCGTGTTCTTCACCGTGCAGGCAGCGGCGCCGTATCTCAACGATGGTGCCTCGATCATCCTCAACGGATCGGTGATCTCGGTGCTCGGCAATCCCGGCTATTCGGCCTATGCCGCGAGCAAGGCCGGCGTGCGTGCGATGGCGCGGGTGATGGCCTCGGAACTGTCGCCGCGCGGGATCCGCGTCAACGTGGTGGCGCCGGGCGCGGTGCGCACGCCGATCTGGGGCGCCGCGATCGCAACACCTGAAGCGGAGAAGGCGCTGGAGGCGCGGATCGGCAAGAGCACGCCGCTCGGTCGCATTGGTGAACCGGATCACATTTCGAAGACGGTGCTGTTCCTCGCCTCCGACGATGCTGCGCATATCCAGGGGCAGGAACTGTTCGTCGACGGCGGCGCGACGACGTCGCCTGCGGGCGCTCCGATCTATCGCGGATGAAATGCTGCCGATGACGTGAAGCGGCCGGCGTGAAGCAGATCACGCCGGCCGTTTTTTTATTTGCCGTATCATCACGCGCAGATGCGTTGAACCTTCGAGCAGGTTCCCCTGACTCTTTCAAAGGGCGGGGACTTTTTTCACCACGGATTCATTTGGAGTGAAGTGATGCCTCAAGCCGCCCGCATTTCGACGTCAGTTCCCGTTCCATCCCTGTCCCGCCGTTCGGCTCCGTCAGAGGGTTCCGATGCGTCACAGTTCGTGGCGGTCGCGTTGTTTTCAGGCATCGGCCTGCTGGTTTCGCTCGTCGCCATCATCTTCGGCGTTCAGGGCGTCTGGCTCTGAAATTGCTGGCTTGAGCGGCCCGCCATCGCCGGAGTGATGGCGGGCACGCACGTCGATATCACGCGGCGTTCAGGCTGCCTGCGGCCTGCAACGCGCCGGCGACGGCCTTTTCACGATGTTCGGGGCCGACCTGAATCCCTTCAGCGGGGATGAATTCGAGATTCCTCACGCCGAGGAAACTGAACACTGCACGCAAATAGGTTTCGAGGTGCTCGGCTGCGGCCATCGGCGTATCGGCGCCATAGAATCCGCCGCGCGAGATTGCGATGATCACGCGCTTGTTGCCGACCAGTCCCTCGACGCCACCAGCGCCGTACTTGAAGGTTTTGCCTGCGACCACGATGCGGTCGATCCAGGCCTTGAGCTGCGAAGGGATCGTAAAATTGTACATGGGGGCGCCGATCACGACGATGTCGGCAGCCAGGAACTCCTCCAGCACGGCCTGTCCAGCCGCCACATCATCTCGCACCGACGGGTCGGGCGCGGCACCCTGGTTGGCGGCAAGGTGCAGGCCCGAGAGATGGCCGAGTGGGGTCTGCGTCAGGTCGTGGTAGGTCACGACCAGGCCGGGATTGGCCTGGCGCAGCCGCTCGACGGCGGCGGCCGAGACCTGGCGGCTGACGGAGTGGGGGCCGAGGACGGAGGAGTCGAGGTGCAGAAGTTTCATGGCAGGGTTCACCCTTGGTATCGGTTTGTAACTGGCGCTATATGAGTGACCACCTTAAATATCCGCAAGAACGCACATTTTTGAAACCCGAGCACAGAAATGAGACCCGAGCACATCCGTGTGCCTGCCCCGCCGCCGCAGCCCGACCCCAACCACAGCGACTGCCGCGCGGTCGCCTCGGTGCTGGCCCGGATCGGCGACAAATGGAGCGTGTTCGTGATCATGATGCTGATCGACGGGCCGCGCCGCTTCAACGAATTGAAGCGCATGATCAACGGCATCTCGCAGCGGATGCTGACCTTGACGCTGCGCGGGCTGGAGCGCGACGGCCTCGTCACCCGCACGATCTTCCCGACTATTCCGCCGCGGGTCGACTACGAGCTGACCGATCTCGGCCGCGGCCTCGCCGAGCCGATCAAGGCGCTCGGCGAGTGGGCGTTCGCGCATCTGACCGAGATTGCAGGCGCGCGAAGTCGGTTCGATAAGCGGAATGGGGAAGGTTGAACTCTGTTGTCCGTCATCCTGAGGAGCCCGCGCTCGCGGGCGTCTCGAAGGATCGACGGCCACCAGCCGGGCCGTGCATCCTTCGAGACACGGCCAAGAGGCCGTTCCTCAGGATGACGGGGCCGGCTGCGGCGTCAGTCCGCCACTCAAGCTAGATCATCGACACCAATCCGCCGCCGTGGCGCTCGAGGCGGCCGGCAAGCTCGAGCTCCAGCAGCACTGCGCGCACGATCGCGGGCGGGACGTCTGACAAGCGGATCAGATCGTCGATGCTGATCGGGGTCGGCCCGAGCAGGTCGATGACGCGGTTGCGGTCGGGGGCGCCGGTGGAGAAATCGATCGGCTCGTCGTCCTCGCGCACCGGCAGCATGACCGGCCGCTCCATGATCGGGGCGACCGCGTTGATGACGTCGGCGGCCTCGGTGACCAGGATTGCGCCCTGCTTGATCAGGTCGTTGGCGCCGGCGGCGCGCGGATCGATCGGCGAACCCGGCACCGCGAACACCTCGCGGCCCTGCTCGGCGGCCATCCGCGCCGTGATCAGCGAGCCGGAGCGATGCGCGGCCTCGACGATGACGACGCCGAGCGCTGCGCCCGAGACCAGCCGGTTGCGGCGGGGGAAGTCACGCGCGCGGGCGACGTGGCCGAGCGGCATCTCCGAGATCGCGGCACCATGCGCCAGCAGCGCCTGCAGCAGGTCCTCGTGCTCGGGCGGATAGATCCTGTCATGGCCGCCGGCCAGCACCGCGACCGTGCCGCTCGCAACCGTCGCGCGGTGTGCGGCGCCGTCGATGCCGCGGGCGAGGCCCGAGATCACGACAAAGCCGGCGTCGCCGAGATCGCGCGCCAATTGTCCCGCGAATTTCAGCCCGGCGCCGGAGGCGTTGCGCGAGCCGACGATCGCGATCATCGGCCGCGTCAGGCTCTCGAGCATGCCGCGCACACCGAGCAGCGGCGGCGCATCGTCGATGGTGGCAAGCCGCGGCGGATAGTGCGGCTCATCCGGTGCGACGAGGCTGATGCCGAGCTTGCGGCAGGCCGCGAGCTCCGCGGCCGCATCTTGTTCGCTGCAAATGCGTCCCACACCCGAGGCGCCGCCGCGGCGTGCAAGGTCGGGCAGGCGCTCTAGCGCGCTTGCCGCATCGCCAAAATGGCGGAGCAGAGATGCAAAGGTGCGCGGCCCGACATTGTCGGACCGGATCAGCCTGAGGCGATTGAGCCGTTCGGCGTCGGGGAGCGTGTGGGGGCGGTCATGCATGCGAGGTGCAGCTTCGCCCAAGAGCGCATTGTGATCAACGGGCTCATTGGCGCGATCGGCGCGACACGCTACCAAAGGCCGACCGTCAGCAGCAGGATGCAGTGCCCATGATCTCACTTGCCGACTTCCAGAAGCGTATCGAACAGGGCGTGTTGTCGCCCGATGCGGCCATTGCGCAATCGCTGGAAGCGATCCGCTCGCAGGACAACGCTATCGGCGCTTTCGTCCGCCACGACGCGCGTGCGCGTGCGCAAACCTCCGGACCGCTGCGCGGGATTGCGGTCGGCATCAAGGACATCATCGACACCGCGAATTTCCCGACCGAGATGGGCGCTGCGCTCTATCGCGGGCATCAGCCGCGCGCCGATGCGCCGGTGGTGATGGCGCTGAAGAATGCCGGTGCGACCATCATCGGCAAGACCACGACGACGGCGTTCGCGGCGAATGATCCGACGCCGACGCGCAATCCGCGCAATCATGCCCATACGCCGGGCGGATCGTCGTCGGGCTCGGCGGCTGCGGTTGCGGCCGGGATGGTCCCGCTGGCGCTGGGCACGCAGACCGGCGGCTCGGTGATCCGGCCGGCCTCGTTCTGCGGCGTTGCCGCGATCAAGCCGAGCTATCGGCTGCTGCCGACGGTGGGCGTGAAGTGCTTTTCCTGGACGCTCGACACCGTCGGGCTGTTCGGCGCCGGCGTGCACGACGTCGCGCGCGGGCTGGCGGCGATGACCGGCCGCGAGGGGCTGATCGTGCCGGCGAGCGTTGCCGCGCCGCGGATCGGAGTGGTGACGCAGGATTTTGCCGGTGCGCCTGAGGCGCCGGGCGCCGAGGCGTTGCAGCGTGCCGCGCGTGCGGCGGAGCAGGCGGGGGCGCAGGTTGCCGCGCTCGAAATGCCCGAGATCGTTGCGGAAGCTTGGCGCATCCACCCGATCGTGCAGGAGTTCGAGGCGCATCAATCCTTCGCTTGGGAGTACGGCCAGAACTACGATGCGATGCCGCCGCTGCTGCGCGGCCGGCTCGACGAGAGCAAGGGCGGCACGCCAGGTGAATATGATGCGGCAGTCGACGTCGCCGCCCGCGCGCGACAGGCGCTCGCGGGCGTGTTCGATGAGGTCGACGTGCTGCTGACGCTCTCGGCGCCGGGCGCGGCGCCTGAAGGCTTGGCGTCGACCGGCGACCCCCGTTACAACCGGCTGTGGACCTTGATGGGCGTGCCGTGTGTCAACGTGCCGGCGCTGGTCGCCGGGGGCGGACTGCCCGTCGGCGTGACCGTGATCGCGCCGTTCGGCGCGGACGCAAGGGCGCTGGCGGCGGCGAGTTTTGTTGAGGGGGCGCTGAAACCATAATCCCGTCATTCCGGGGCTCGCGCAGCGAGAACCCGGAATCCATTCGGCCGCATATTTCGCGGCGAAATGGGTTCCGGGCTCGCGCCAAGTGGCGCGCCCCGGAACGACAGAACGTCACTTCTTCTCGCCGATCTTGCCTTCGGTCCCGGCTTGCAAACGCTTGATGTTCTCGCGGTGCATGTAGAACAACAGCAGCGTCAGCACGGCGAACAGCGAGGCGAGCGCGTTGTGGCCGAACCACCACAGGAAGATCGGCGTCACGAAGGCTGCGACCAGGGCTGACAGCGACGAGTAGCGCGAGGTGAAGGCGGTCGCGAGCCAGATCGCGGCAAAGATCAGCGCCGCCGGCCAGAACAGGCCGAGCAGCACGCCGATATAGGTGGCGACGCCCTTGCCGCCCTTGAAGCCGAGCCAGACCGGGAAGAGGTGGCCGAGGAAAGCGCCGAGAGCGGCCAGCATCGCCGCATCAGGGCCATCGTGGGAGCCGGCGATGATGACGGCGACCGTGCCCTTGAGCATGTCGCCGATCAGGGTTGCCGCGGCGAGGCCCTTGTGCCCGGTGCGCAGCACATTGGTGGCGCCGATATTGCCGGAGCCGACCGTGCGCAGATCCTGCGTGCCGGCGAGCCTGGTCAGGATCAGGCCGAACGGAATCGAGCCGCAGAGATAGCCGATCAGGAGGGCCACCGGCAGAAACATGTCAGCAGACATCGCAGCGGCTCTCCTTGAAGGCTGTCCCGCCCGCAGCGGGCGATCCGGTCAACCAAATATTAAGCATAATTCGGCACCATGGCCTTGGGAAAGAGGGAGCTTATCATGCCTACGCGCAGGCGGCTCGGGCAGGTTTTGTTCGGCCTTTATTTCACGGCGGCAGTCGTCGGCGCGGCGATGGAGACCATTGCGCAGCTCATGCGCTGAGGTTCCGCTCCCGCTTCAGACGTGCTCATAGACCGTCCGGCCGCCGACGATCGTCCGCATCACGCGGCCGGAGAATCGGGCGTCGTCGAACGGCGTGTTCTTGCACAACGATTTGAGATCGTCGCGGTCGAGCACCCAGGGCGTCTCGGCATCGATCACGATGACGTCGGCCGGCGCGCCGGCGCGCAGCGTGCCGCCGGGCAGCCCCAAGAGTTCCGCCGGCCGCGTCGACATCGCGCGGATCAGCGTCTTGAAATCCATCTCGCCATTGTGGATCAGCCGTAGCGCCGCCGGCAGCATGGTTTGCAGGCCGACCGCGCCGCTCGCCGCTTCCGCGAACGGCAGCCGCTTGACCTCGACATCCTGCGGATTGTGGTCGCTCATCACGACGTCGATCAGCCCTGACGCGAGCGCCTCCACCAGCGCCTTGCGGTCGGCCTCGGTGCGCAGCGGCGGCGCCAGCTTCAGGAAGGTGCGGTAGGGGCCGATGTCGTTCTCGTTCAACGTCACATGATTGATCGAGACCGAGGCCGAGACGTCGAGCCCGGCGTCGCGGGCGCGCTTGAGGATATCGAGCGATTCCATCGAGCTCAGTGAGGCCGCGTGATAGCGCCCACCGGTCAGCGCCGCGAGCCGCAGGTCGCGCTCGAGCATGATCGATTCGGCGGCGGTGGGAATCCCCATCAGGCCGAGCCGCGTGGCGAACTCGCCCTCGTTCATCACGCCTTCGCCGACCAGATCCGGATCCTCGGTGTGGTGCACGATCAGCGCGTCGAAATCGCGGGCGTAGGTCAGGGCGCGGCGCATCACCTGCGCGTTGGTGACGCTCTTGTCGCCGTCGGTAAAGGCGACGGCGCCGGCGGCCTTCAACAGGCCGATCTCGGTCATCTCCTCGCCCTTCATGCCCTTGGTCAGCGCCGCCATCGGGTGAATGTTGACGATCGCGGTGTCGCGCGCGCGGCGCAGCACGAAATCGACGGTCGCCGAATTGTCGATCAC
>Ga0153933_1000254_pt1 | contig 23656 bp, 32 predicted proteins | sample TSNJ017MetaG_FD_102275 | JGI IMG/M metagenome (GOLD analysis project Ga0153933, IMG submission 102275) | Attine ant fungus gardens microbial communities from New Jersey, USA - TSNJ017 MetaG | ecosystem: Host-associated > Fungi > Mycelium > Unclassified | place: USA: New Jersey, Wharton State...
AGGACTTTGTGCTGTGGCAGTCATGCCGGTTTGTCCCCGCGCATCCGATCCGACCTGCTGCAACGCCAAGCTTGAATTGCGGCTGTGCAGACCGTGGGAATGCGATCAGCAGGAGTTCAGGAATCATTTGCAGATTGTGTGCAGAGGCGGCTTATCCGCTCGCGCCCGCAAATCCTCTCTGCTACCGACGATGCCGGTCGCCTCGGTCCTTCATCATTCCCATGCAAGTCAGCAAACGCATCGGCATCGCTCTGGCCTGGATCGTCGGGCTCGTCTTCCTGTTCGCCGGCGTCAACAACAACGATCCCTACCTGGTCCCGCTGCGCGGCTTCGGCAATGTGCTGCTCGTGACTGCAAGCGCCGCCGTCGTGTTCACGCTGATCCGTTACGACGTCTGGCGTGGATACGGGCGAGCGGGACAATTGCTCATTGTCTTGTGGTGTCTGCCGCCGCTCGCGATACTCGCTGCCCACGGCGTGTTCGAGCATCGCAAGCACCGCGTCCTGCAGACCGAGCCGGCGTTGGCAAGATCGCTCGGACGTCATTTCATCGTCGGCTATTCATCCTTCGACGAGGTGGCGCGGCTTGCCGAGGCAGGGTTGATCGGAGGCATCTACGTCACCAGGCATAATGCCGCGGGCCGGACGGCCGCGGCGCTGAAGGCCGAGATCGCAGCTTTGCAGGACAAACGGCGGGTCGCCGGTCTGCCGCCGTTGATCGTTGCGGCGGATCAGGAGGGGGGCATCGTCTCCCATCTGGCACCGCCGCTGACCAAACTGCCGGCGCTGGCCTCGCTGGCCGATCTGGCGCCGGATCAACAACGGGCGAAAGCCCGGGAGTTTGGGCGTATCCACGGCCAGGAGCTGGCGTCGATCGGCGTCAACCTCAATTTTGCGCCGGTGCTCGATCTGCGGCCGGAGGCGCAGCGCAACCGGTTCGACTTCAATACACTGATCAGTCAGCGCGCGATCTCCGACGATCCAGTCAAGGTCAGCACCATCGCGAGCGCCTATATTCATGGCCTCGAGGCGTCGGGTGTCAGCGCCACGGTTAAGCACTTTCCGGGGTTGGGGCGGGTACGCGCCGACACGCATCATTTCAACGCCGACCTCGATACGCCGGTTGACGAACTTGAGGCCACCGACTGGCGCCCGTTCCGCGAGGTCTTGTCGACGACCGATGCGAGGTTGATGGTCGGGCATGTGGCCGTGAACGCGATCGACCCGGGGCGGCCGGCGTCGCATTCAAAGGCCGTCATCGACGGGCTGATCCGGAAGACCTGGCACTATCGGGGCCTCGTCGTGACGGACGATCTGGTGATGGGAGCGATCTATCAGCACGACGTCTGCACGGCGGTCGTTGAGGCGCTGAACGCCGGGGCCGACCTTCTGTTGGTGGCCTATGACGGCGCACAGTTCTACCGCCTGTTCGCCTGCGCCTCCGATGCCGCCAGTCGGGATGCGCTCGACCTCGGCATGCTGCGTGACAGCGAGGCGCGGCTGAAACGCACGCTTGCGATTGATTAGACCGGGTCCGCTCGATACGCCGGCGAGGCCGGCCATTGTGGGATCTATCTGTGACGACGCGTTAGCGCGTAATCAGGACTGGGCCCCGATCGCCGACTTGTAGTCCTGTTGCTTCGACCAGGAGACGTAGTAGGCGACGGCGGTCATCGCCACGATGCCGATGATGCTGACGACAAACTGCATGGCTAGCGAATTTGGCCCAGTGATCAGCACGAAGTGCGCGGCAAAGGACAGGAACACCCCCGCGCAGAACACGGCAAGCCACTCCTCGCCGCACTTCACGATCGGCTGCAGCGCGTAGGATCGCAGATAGGCGCAATCCCGCGCCACCAGCAAAGTGAAGAGGAACGTCAGCGCCAGGAAATGCAGGATGCGATATGCCGCAATGTTCTCCTTGTCGGTCGGGATGAACGCATCGGTGAACGACCCGGGAATCAAGTCTGTAAGACCGGGGATATTGCTGCTGGCGACGATCGCCAGGGCAAACAGCAGATACGCCAGGACTGCAGCGCGCAACGCCGGCATGGCCTGCATCGTGCGGATGGCGGATGTGTATTGCTTGCCGATCAGCGCGAACCAGCCGCCCATCACGAACAGCAGCTGCCAGCAGAACGGATTGAAGTACCAGCGGCCGTCCGGATACGACGGCAGGTTCCAGTCGAGCAGGCGTGCGGCTGCGTACAGCGCCACCGACGCGGCGAGCGTCATGTTCGGCACGCGCAGCAGGCCGGCCAAGACGAACGGCAGGAACGCCATCAGGACAATGAAGAGCTGCAGGACATCAAGATTGAGCGGCTTGGCCTGCAGGAGCAGGCCGTAGACCAGCGTCCGGAGCGAATGGTCGATGAAACCGGTGATGTTGAACTCGCTGAAGAGCTCGGGCGCGGCGGTGCGGGTCGCGGTATAGCTGATCAGGTCGACATAGATCACGAACAGCACGATGTAGGCAGCATAGAGCTGCCACACGCGCTTGAAGATGCGGGTCGCGGCCACCAGATAACCGCGTTCCATCGCCATCCTGGCGTAGATCAGCGTCGCCGCGTAACCGCCGACGAACACGAACAGGTCGGTTGCGCCACTGAAGCCGAAATTGCGCAACGTGATCGAGTTGACCGCATTGTGAGGAATGTGGTCCAGGAACAAAAACCAGTTTGCGATGCCCAGCAGCAGTGCGATCCTGAGATCGCTATCGCGAGCCGCGATCTCGGCGTTCATTGTCGGATTCATTGAAAACAAAAGTCTGCTCGTATCCCGGCGAATCGCCTGTTTAGCGCGAACCTACGCTCCGTCCCAATGGACTTCGCGTGAGTCATATCTAGTCTGCTTCCAATTCGGGCGTACTGGCCGACGCGCCATGCGGATCACGTTTTCGAAATCGGTCCGTGATCGATTCGTCGCTCAGAGGGCTCGTGCTTGCGCAGATCGCGGGCATGGTCAAGAGTATTGGCCTGCAAATCGGCGTCCGACGGGCTTATTTCGGGGAGGCTGGCCTCGGCCAGAATCTCCTCCGTGACGTCCTCGACCGAGGAATTCACGATTTCGTGGATGAAGCTGACGTTTCCATATTCGCGCGACGCGACCCGGGCGACGACGTCGCGGCGTGTCATCTCGGGATCGACGATCGCCTCGCGGCCGCGACGGCCGTAGTCGATCATCACGACGAAATACTGCATGTTCGAATGTTCGATGTCCGGATCGCTATCGAACGTAGTATTTCCGATTATCAGAATAATGTCAAGTCGAAACCACAGAGCCGGAGGACCCGGCTCCGTGGGTATGACCGTCGGTCTGGTCGCGAAGGTGGGCTATTTTTCCGATGCCCGTCCGCCCTGGGACCGGCCCGTCTTCCGGGTCTTTGACGCCGTCTTGCCGCGCAGCCGCTGGATCTGGCCACGGGGCAAGGTGAGGCAGATCTCACCGATCCATTCCAGCTTCACGCCGTTGATCGGCTTGGCGTTGAAGCTCTTGAGATTGACGGTGCCTTGGGAGTTGCCGCGCTCGATCGTCTTCAAATAGCGTTCGCCACTCTTGAGGCGGACCGCCGCTTCTTCCCCATAAAAACTCGACAGCGGATGGCGCTGATCGCGGTAGACCACGATGACATCGCCGTTCTCGTATTTCGGCAGCATCGAATCGCCCGACACTTCGAAGGCGATGGTTTCCTCCGTGATGGGGAACGGAAGCTCGACTTCGCCGAGGCCCTCCGGCGGCACTTGCTCGTGCCCGGGCTCGATCGACGCACCAGCACCGACCCGGCCCATGATCGGCACCGAGTTCAGTTCCAGATATTCCACAATGAGCGGGATCTCCGACGCCTTGATCAGGCGGATGCCCGACAATATCTCGGATACCGCCCCGGGCCGGACGCCCATCGCGTTCGCGAGGCCTCCCTTGCTCTTGCCCGTCCTCTCCAGTCCCTTTTCGATCAGCTTCACATCCAGCATGGCTTTCCCTCTCCGAAGCCCACATTCATAGCAGTTCCGATAATCGGAATTCAAGCTTGACTTTTTCTTCGGAATATCCGAAAATCTCCACGGCGCCGGGTGATGCGCCAGGAATGGGAATTCGGAATGGAAGCAATGAATTGGCCGCCGGAGCATTCGGCGGTGCTACGGGACCTTCGTGCCCGCGGCATGTCCTACGGGGCGATCGCCGCCACAATCAATGCGAGGTTCAATACAGCCTATACGCGAAACGCGGCGCTCGGCCGGGCCCAGCGAATGGGGCTGCCGGGCTGGAACGGCCGGAACCGTCCTTGCCGGGGCACTCCGACCCAGCCAAGCCGTGCTTGCCCGAGCCCGAGCCCGAGCCCGAGCCCCCCGGCATCGAGCGCCTGTTCGAGGTCCGGGTCGAGCCGAGGGCTGATCTGCTCTGCGCGCCGAAGATCTTCGCCGAGACGGTGGAGATGCCCAAGCTTCGCTGCGCCGACGTTGCACTGCGGCATCTTTCGCTGCTCGAACCCGAATGCGGCGATTGCCGCTATCCTTATGGCGGCGATGCCGAGGGCGAGACGATGACCTTCTGCGGTCATCCGTGCCAGCCCGGCTCGAGTTACTGCACCCCGCATTTCGAGTTGAGCCGCGATCCCGAGGCGTCGGCGAAATCCGTGCTGAGCGACGCCTGGCTTGCCGCCATCGGGGCGACCTGAAGGCGGCTGTCTGCCGACCATCAGACACATTGGTCCGTGACCTCGATCGCACGGAAAAGCCGTCCGTGCGCCCCCCATCCGAAATCAAGGAGCCTTCATCTATGGCGCGAGCAAGACGTCGAAAGCCGTACGATCCAGCCGGGGCGCACGACCGCCGGTCGCAGGACCTGCCCGACAACGTGCAAGTTGCCGCCGTCGAAGTCGATGATCCTCTCGGACTCGAGCCGGGCGAGAAGATCGTTGCGCTCCGCTCGATTCGCAATGACCCGCTCGGCCGACTGCATGCGCATCGTCAGATCGATGATGCGCAATATCGCGGCGGCCGGGCCTTTCAGGGTGACTGGGAGAAAGCCGAGCGAGGTCCGCGCGCGGTGGATACCACACGCGAGTTTGTCGATGGAGGCGAGCGACGTGAGCCGATCACCGAGGGACAACGCCGCGCGGTTCTCAGGTTGAATCGCGCAGAGAATGAGCTTGGCGCCGACGGCGCGATGCTCGTGCATGATGTCCTGATCCTCGGCATGACCATGGATCAGATCACGGAGCGGCGCGGACTGCGCACCCAGCGCTGGCAGGACTATTTTGCGCGACGCTTGAAGGAATGTCTGGATCGGCTGGCACTGATCTATGGATTTGCCACGCCGCGTCCGGTTCCCGTGAAAAGCCAGCGCTGTTGATGCGAGGCGGGTGCACGCGCATGTGTGCGGTCGCATCACGTTCCCTTACAACAGCCGCGGTGCGGGTCACAGTCCTCGTCGCTGCTTGAACGTGACGGGTGTCAGGTCTCACGCGCGCGGCGTTGAACACTGTCGACAGCGGCGCGGACTCTCTTGTAACGTCGCCGCTCGTGCTGATGCTCGTCGATAGTCCAGGCTCGGCATGGGCGCGGTGGCTGTCGTGGCCGCCCGCGCTTCTCAATGGTGGAGCGGGCGCTCGGCGACGACAATAGCAAGGATGGGGACCGCGCAACGAGGGTGGTGCCGTTGAGGAAACCGATCTGATCGATTCAGCCAGGGAGAACAGACTGATGAAGCACACTGGAAATTGCTTTTGCGGCGCCGTCGAACTGCAGGTCACCGGGAATCCGGAAGCCATGGGTTACTGTCATTGCCGTTCGTGTCGTTCCTGGTCCGGAGGCCCCGTGAATGCATTCAGCCTTTGGAAGCCCGAAGCGGTGGAAGTCACCAAAGGCGCACAGAACATCGCGACGTTCGAGAAGACGGCGATGAGCCAGCGCAAATATTGCAACAAATGCGGCGGTCATCTGATGACCAACCATCCGACCCTCGGGCTGGTTGACGTCTTCACCGCAACGATTCCGACGCTCACCTTCGCGCCCGGCGTTCACGTCAACTATGCCGAAGCGGTGCTGCCGATCCGCGATGGCCTGCCGAAGCTGAAGGATTTCCCGGCCGAGTTCGGCGGCTCCGGCGAAATGATGGCCGAGTAGATCGACAATCTTCCCAACAGCGGCGAATTGCGTGGCGACGGGGTTGTCGCCACGCAATACCGCGCTGGATCCTCAGCATCCTGCAGCGGGCGCGAATCGCTTCGTCCCCCGTCAGCCATGTCGGGCGGAGGTCCCGCCCTGCAAAATCCGGATTTGGTCCTGGTGATGGGCTTCCGGTAAAAGGCGATTGCGCCGCCCAGAACGGTGACGGTCGAATTTCGCCTGATAAAATATGCAGAGGAAGCATCCGATCATGTCCACCAGACCAGATTTGCCGGAGCGCACGTCGCGCGGAGAGGGTGTCCCGACGGCGCTCGATGGTCTGCTGGTCGTCGACTTTACCCGTGTCGTGGCTGGGCCAGCCTGCACGCAGACGCTGGCGGACTTCGGGGCGCACGTCATCAAGATCGAAAACCCTGACGGCGGCGACGATACGCGGGCGTATGAGCATGCCGAGATCGGCGGCGAGAGCGCGGCGTTCCTGAGCCTCAATCGAAACAAGCGCGGCATTGCGCTCGACTTCAATAACCCGGCTGCGCTCGAAGTGGCGCGCGAGCTGATCGCGAAGGCCGATGTCGTGGTGGAGAATTTCTCCGGCGGCGTGATGAAGAAGTTTGGTCTCGACTACGCATCGGTCGCGCCGACCAACCCACGCCTGATCTATTGTTCGATCTCGGCTTACGGTCGCAGGGGCGACTTTGCGTTGCGTCCCGGCTTCGATCCGATCACGCAGGCGGAAAGCGGCTTCATGTCGCTCAACGGCTTTCCGGACAGTGAACCGGTGCGGACCGGACCGCCGATTGTCGACATGGCAACGGGCATGTCGGCTTGCAACGCCATTTTGCTGGCGCTGATCGCGCGCGACCGGATCGGCCGGGGTCAGCAGGTCGAGGTCGCGCTGATCGACACGGCGGTGGCGATGACCGGGTTCTACGGCATGGCCTATCTGATCAACGGCAACAATCCGGGCCGGTTCGGCAACTCGCCGAATGGTTCGCCGACCGTCGGCGTCTATCAGGCGTCCGACGGACCCCTCTACATGGCTTGCGCCAACGATCGGCTGTATCGACGGCTTGTGACCGAGGTGCTGGAGCGGCCCGATCTCGTGACCGATCCCGAGTTCGCTCACCGCAAGGTGCGGACTGCCAACAAGGAGAAGCTGCGCGCCATCATCGCCGGCGTGTTTGCCAGCGATACGCTCGAGCACTGGATGGCGAAGATGAAGAAGGCCAATATTCCGGTCGGCTATCTGCGCACGGTCGAGGAGGGGTTCAACGCACCGGAGGTGCGTGACCGTGGCCGTCTCAGCGCAATCCCTCATCCGACCGCAGGCGTGGTCCCAAACATCGAGTCGCCAGTGACTATGAGTTTGACGCCGACGGTCGATCCCGTTGCCGCGCCGCTACTCGGCCAGCACACCAAGGACGTCCTGAGCAAGACCCTGGGCTATGACGACCAGCGCATCGCGACGCTGGCCGAGGCTGGTGCATTCGGCAAGGCGGCAAGAGCCAGCCGAGCAGGTTGAAGCCGCCAGCCTTCGACGCTGGTCAGCGGCGAGCCGAAGCACAAGCGGGCTCGCCACTCCAATATCGCTACGCGGAGGGTGCACTCCGGCGGCGCTCGGGCCGAAATAGGGCCGTTTTCGCCCTCAGTTCGGCTTGCTGCGCAGGTTGTTCCTTGGCATACTTTCAACTTCTTCGGGCTCCGCCCGATCGATTTCGAGGCGTGCCATCCGGAGTATCAAGGTTGCGGTCGTCAGGCCGAGACGTTCGGCCTCCTGAGCTGCGGTCTCAACCTTCTGGGCCAAGCCGTCACGCTTACCTGGGTATGCCATTCGTGATCCTCACTTAAGGTGCGAGATGAAGAATCCCACTTACGTTGCAGAGCTGCAGAAAAAGCTCGGAGCTCCATCGAGCGAAACAGTAGAAAGCCTGCGACTGTTGAAGGCCTTCCTTCGTCTTGCGCCCGACCGGCGCGGTGAAATCATCGAGTTGGTCGAACGGTTGGCGGCTGAGCCGCCGAATGATCCCTCACTGTCGTGAAGGGTTGCGGATTTCCCCCGAGTTTCAATTGCTGATTGGCGTGGCCGGCGGCTGCGTCGCGATCACGTAGACGGCGCCTCCCTCGAGCGCCTCCGATTGATGGCGCGTGCCGGCCGGCAAGTAGATGGTGTCGCCGGCGCTGACGACCCGCTCCCCGCCATCCCAGATGAAGTTCAGCCGACCGCTGACGATCATCAGGATTTCATCGACAGGGTGAGTGTGGAAGTGATGCACCTTGCCCGCCGAGTCATGCTGCAGCTCCACGGAACCCTGGGCAGGAAGCAGGTTCAGAATTGCGGGATCGATGGCGAATTCGGTCTTTGCACCTGCGATGATCTGGGTCATGCCGCCTGTTCCTTGTTCTCGATCGTTGGCGTCTTGTTTTGAGCAAGCTTGGCGAAGGGGCAGCCTCCGCCCGCGTTGTTGTCGTCGTGCAGGAAATATTGCTGATATTCGCGCCCGTCGGTCGCGCCATAGCGGCCGAGCAGTGGCGAGGGGCTCGCGCTGTCGTATGGAACCAGACGCTTACGGACCTCGGCGAAAGCAGCGTTCGCCGCCTTCTCGGTGCCGAGGATCTTCTCGAACACCCATCTCGGCTGGAAGGTGAGCATGAATGCGCTTGATCGGCGGCTTTGCCGCATCACATGCGCAGGCGTCGTGCACACCACGAAGATCGGCTCGCCCGCGAACGAGAACTCCCACATCGGATGGTCGACTTGCTCGGGGATCGTGGCCGGCCACGGGCTCTTGTCCAGATATGCGAGCTGGTCGAGGGTCAGCCACAGCTTGCGATAATAGGCATCGAGGGTCTGCACCGGGCGCGGCCGTGTGAATACGATCAAGGAGGTGTTGGGGCCAAACGAGCGCGCCTGTGCAACATATTGCGCGAGCTGCTCGCCGAGGACGGCGACATCATACGGATCGAGGAAGAGGTAGCGGAGTTGATCCTGGCGATGCCCGGCGACGCCGAATACGCAAGGGAACGGCCTTGCTTCGCTGCTCATCTGGGCTTCGAATTCAGAGAACATCACGCTCTGCCAGCTGCTCACCGGATAGTTCGATGCAACCTCGACCTTCCTTAAAAACAAGCGCTCCATAACACCCCCTTCACTCATAATGAGACTAACGACCTATCAACTTGCTCCTCATCAATAACGGCCCGGCGATACCGGGCAGCGACATGAGCAGCAGAACGACAATCAAGGCAGTGTAGCCAGCGTCGCCAATCGCAGCCTTGTTGTGCACGACGTCGTTTCCCGGAACCTGGCTGGCTGCGAGCATGGCGAAGCTGATGACGGTTTGCGAAGCTCCCGCGAAGATTCCGGCGGCCGTGGTGTTGACCGACGCGCCGACACCGATGAGGTTCGCGGTGTACAGCTTCTTGACGCATTTCAGCACCAGCGGGACGGTGCCGCCGGCGACAAGGCCGAGCGCGGTGAACACGATGGTGAGGTAGACGAAGCCAAATGCGTGGGCGAGCGGCGGCAACAACATCGCCATCAAGGCCATGCGCAGCACGCAGATGCGGATCAGCGCGCTGTCAAGCGCCCCAGCTGCGCGGTCGGCCACATGACCGAGGAAGATCGAGCCAACCATATTGCCGATCATGAAGGCGAGCAGGGGTGTGCCTGCGGCGGTCTGCGAGATGTTGAAGAAATGCGCCACCATCGGGATGCCCCAGACACCCGACAACGTCGTCACAACCGCGAAATGAGATGCGAAGGTCAGGGCGCAACCCCAGTTCGCAATGTGGGTCAGCGATTGCCCCGCCGCCGTGACAACGTCCCGCAGCGTCTTGTTGCTGTGCGAGACCGGATCGGGCTTCAGCGCAAGCTTGGCGAAAGCGAGGTTGGCAAGCCCGATGCAGGCGATGAAGAGAAAACAGGCACGCCAGCCAAAGCCGGAGACCGCGGCCGCGAGCGGCGTGGTCGCGATCATGCCACCGACATAGCCGGAGAGTTGCGAAATCCCCGACATCATGCCGAACCGCTCGTCCGCGAAGCTTTGCGCGACGAGCTTCAGAAGCGCGGTGAAGACCAGCGCATCGCCGCAGGCGACGATCAGGCGCGCAACAAAGACATCGAGCAGGCTCGGCGCCAGCGCGAATGCCGCGCTGCCGAGTGATGAGGCGATCATGCTGCCCAATACGACGCGCTTGACGCCGTAGCGGTCGACCAGAAGGCCGGCCGGGATCTGCATCAAGGTGTAGCCCCAGAAATAGCTCGAGGCGAGCATCGCAACACCGGCCGCGTCGGTGTTGAAATCGTGCATGAAGCTCAGGCCGACCGATTGTGGCGACACGCGCTGCAGGAAGGCGATCGCATAGGCGATGGCCACCGTTACCCATGCCAGATAGGCGCGATCGGTCAGGCGCGAGGTGGGGGTGTAGACGGCTTGCTGACCAAACATCGACATCACACCCTCGCGTAGCCGACCGAGAAAAGCGCATCTGCGGAATTCGGGATCTTTCGCGACATCGCAGCGTCGACGAGCGAGGCGGTGCCGCGATAGGCCTGCCGATGGTGCTTGATGTGGCCGTAGGCGCCGCGCATGATCATGTCGGGCACCTCGAGCGGCTTGCCTGGATAGAGCCATGCGCACATCTCGACACACGCTGCCTGCAACCCGGGGTCCTGCGCATCGTCGAGCAGCGACGGCGTGACCTTTTCACAGATCTTGGCGTTGGCGGCCCAGACGATCGGATTGCGGGTCCGCCAGCCGTACAGCACTCCGCCGGCGGGTCTTTCCGCGGCGCCCGAGCATTTCAGGACCTCGTTGGTAAAGAAGCCGTAAAGGCCGCGACCCTGATGGGCCGGCAGCACTTCGGTGCCGCTCCGATAGATCGCCAGTCCGGCCGACATCTGCAGCACGCGATAGACCGAAAAGGCCACGAGGCCCGAGCCGTCATAGACCAGGACGAGGCTGTATTTGCCGTCGAATGGCGAGGAGGCGGCGGTCCAATGCGGCTCCGTCGCCTGCCAGTTGACGGCAATGATGCCGTTCATGGCATCCATCAAGGGCTGCCGGTCGGCGGCCTGGATTAGGGAGGCGTCGGGAAAGCTGTAGATGGCATAGTCTGGCCACGGCGATGTGATCGCCTGATACTCGCTGCCCAGATGTCGCGACATGGCAGAACTCCCACCTTCCACCGCGAGCTATACAGGGGTGCCTCGAATGGCCTAAAGGACAATATGCCCTCGAAAACTGCCAAACCGGCCCGACCCGAGCCGCAGGACAGGTCGCCGATGCGACGGATCGCCATCGTCGCCTTTCCGGGGGTGACCTTGCTCGACATCTCGGGACCGGCCCAGGTCTTTGCCGAGTTGGAGGCGATCGAGCTGCCGGGGCCCGGCTATTCGCTGTCCTATCTCTCGACCGCCGGCGGGCTGGTGCCGACCGATGTGGGCATGATGATCGATACCGCCTCGATCGACGGCGTTGACCCGGGAGAGGTCGACACGCTGGTGATGCCGGGCGGGCCTGGCATCTGGAAGATCCGCAACGACGACAGGCTGATGAATTGGATGACGGAGGCGCTGCCGAAGGCGCGCCGTGTCGCTTCGGTCTGCCTCGGCGCGTTTGCGCTGGCCTGGACCGGCATTCTGGACGGCAAGCGTGCCGCGACCCACTGGCGCTTCTGTCCGCGGCTGCAGGACAGCTTCCCCAACATCCGCGTCGAGCCCAACGCGATCTTCGTCAAGGATGGCCGGGTCTGGTCGTCGGCCGGCGTCAGCGCCGGCATCGACCTGGCGCTCGCCATGATCGAGGAGGATTTCGGCCATACCACCGCGCTCGACGTTGCACGCAGGCTGGTGGTGTTCCTGAAGCGGCCTGGCGGGCAAAGCCAGTTCTCAACTGTCCTTGCAGCGCAGGCGTCTGACGTCGAGGGACGCTTCAGTGCGCTGCACGCGTGGATCATCGAGAACATCGCGAGCGATCTCAAGGTCGAGACGCTGGCGGAAAAGGCCGGGATGACGCCGCGCACGTTTGCGCGCACCTATGTCAGCCGCACCGGCATGACGCCCGCGAGCGGGGTCGAGGCGCTGCGCGTCGAGACGGCGCGGCTGCTGCTCGAAAGCCGTCAGATCGGCGGGGTGGTCGAGGTCGCCAAGCGGGCCGGGTTTGGCGATGACGAGCGGATGCGGCGGGCTTTCCTGCGCCACCTCGGCGTGTCGCCGACCGAGTACCGAAACCGCTTCTCGGGCAGGTAGCTTGCGCCATGACGGAGTGGTTGCGGAGCAAGGCTTGGCGGTGTCGAAATCAATCCATCTCGTCAGCGAATAGCTGACCTTCGCGGGCGCGTTCGCCGGTTCAACGCGGTAGCTTTTCCGGTTTGTCTGCGGCTAATGTGCCGGCGAAATCGGGAGAGAAACACCATGAATGACGGGACCCCCAGCCGGGTGGCGCGCAACGTCGAGCTCGGCGCCAGCGGCGAGGAATACCAGAACCTGCACGAATTCGTGCGGAAAGCCCGCGCCAAGCTCAACCAGAATGCCTGGGACTACATCGTCGGCGCCTCGGAGACCGAGACCACGATGCGCCGCAACAGGATGGCGCTGGACGAGATCGCTTTCAGGCCGCGCGTACTGCGCAATGTCGCGCAGGTCGATCCGTCAGTCGAGGTGTTCGGGCGCCGTTTGCGGATTCCCGTGATGATCGCGCCGGTCGGGGCGCTCGAGATTTTCGATCCCGAAGCCGGCGCGGCTGTCGCGCGCGGCGCGGGCAGGTTTGGGGCGGCGCATATGCTGAGCTCGGTGTCGGAGCCGGGGCTGGAGAACACCGCGAAGGCGGCGCCCGACGCATTGCGCATTTACCAACTGTATGTGCGCGGCGACGACGCCTTCGTCGAGGACGTTGTCAGCCGGACCGTTGCCAGCGGCTATGCCGCGTTCTGCCTCACGGTCGATACCGCCCATTATAGCCGGCGCGAACGCGACATCGCCAAGCGTTATGTGCGCGAAAGCCGCATTCGTGCCACCGGCGGCGATTTCCAGAAAGGCCTGGAATGGCGGACGGTGAAATTGATCAAGGACAAGTTCAAGATTCCGCTGATCCTGAAGGGGATCGCCACCGCGGAGGATGCGAAGATCGCCCTCGATCACGGGGTCGAGTGGATCTACGTGTCGAACCATGGCGGGCGTCAGCTCGACCACGGCCGTGGTTCGATGCACGTGCTGCCGGAGATCGTCGAGGCGGTCAAAGGCCGGGCCAAGATCATGGTCGACGGCTCGTTCTGCCGCGGCACCGACATCGTGAAGGCGATCGTCACGGGCGCCGATCTCGTCGGCATCGGCCGCTTGCAGTGCTGGGCGCTCGCCGCGGCCGGCGAGGCGGGCATCGTGCGCATGCTCGAGCTGCTGGAGGACGAGGTCATCCGCTGCCTCGGGCTGCTCGGCGCGACCCGCTTCGCAGAACTGGACAAGTCTTTCCTGCATCAGGCGATGCCGACCAATCTGCCTGGTGTGTTCAGTGCGTTCCCGCTTCTGGACATCGAGCCCTATCGCTACTGAGGCGCCTCGCGTCGACCTTCACCATTGCCGGCGCTGCCGCCAACGCTTGCGGCTTGCTTCTGTGATGTCCATGAAGACGCCGCCGCAACGTCAAAGTCTGAGCGAAATGCCGCACTAGTCGAAGCGAATGGCAGATAATCCATTCGCCGAATTTTCTCTCGAGCGCGCGATCGGCTTGCGCTGGGCGTTGCGAGACATCCAGGCTGGCCGGCTCAAACTGTCGCCGGTCAGCGACGAGGACCTCCGCGTGCTCACGGAGCTCGGGCTGGTCGAATTGAACGACGATGGGCCCTTGCTGACGTCGGCGGGAACCGCGGTGCTAAGTGGTTGACCCGGCGATCGGCGATCTAGCGCGCCTTCAGGAAACTCTCTCCGGAATCGCAGGGCGTGCATTGATAGGTCAGCACGTCATAGACTTGATCACGCGGCTCGATCACCGCGAGGCGCATCTGCGCGCCGCACTTCATGCACGGCATTTCTATGCTGGTCTCGAACCGCGTGCAGGTCGGCGTCGGACGGAATGTTTGCAGCATCGTATCCCCATGTCCCCGAGAGAGACGCAAGCGCCACCGAACTGAAGCCCGAATCACTTTGCCACAGTGCGGACATGATTGGAATCCCAGCGGTAATACGGTCTGGAACCTCGTTCTTAGGTATATTTTCCTTCTCACAATGGAACGAGCGGCGGCGATGGCTGTTGGTGATCCGGCGCTGACGCCATCGCAATCTATGCTAACGTCCGGGATGCTTATTTCAGGGGGCCGATCATGATTGAGCCGAAGCTTGAAGTTCCTGCCGAGCTCCGCGACCTTGCGGAAAAGACCATCGACCAGGCCGAGAAGGCGTTTGGCATGTTCTTCGATGCCGCCAGCAAATCGATGACGTCAATGCCGGGGACGGGAACCGAGATATCCAAGCAGGCGCTGTCCTTCACCGAGCAGAACATGAAGGCGGCGTTCGAGCATGCGCGCAAGCTCGTGCATGCGACCGACCTGCAGGAGGCGATGCGAATCCAGTCGGAATTCCTGCGCAGCCAGTTCACCAATGCCGGTGAACATATGCGACAGATCACCGGAAGCGTGATGTCTGCCACCAAGGACGCGACGAAGGGGAAGTTCTAGAGCGCGACCTTCTGGACTATGCCGTCAGCGTCGGCGTGCAACGGCAACGCCGAGCAGGAAGGCGACGAAGAGGCTGGCAAGCGGCGCTTCACGCGTGACGGCGCTGACGGTCGCCAGTACGCCGCCCGGGCGTCGTGAAGCCGCAATCGCTTCGCTCAGTCGATCGACGGCAGACCGAAGGCTCTCCGACACCTCCGTGATCGTGCGCGAAACGTCGGCCGCCGCGTCGATCGCGCGCTCGCCGAGACTGGGTTGCAGCGGAGATTCGGGCGTTTCCATGCTCATCTGACGTACCGGGTTTTCAACCGAGCCATCTGCGCGTGCATTCGCTTGAACGGCGAGATGTCGGCCACAGTTCGGAAATGCTGCCCTCGCGGATTCGTTCCTCGTTCGGGGTGCGGTTTCGATGAAACTTCAGGGCAAGTCGGAGCTTGTACCTGCAATGATAATTGCATTGCAGGGTCATCGCATATGACCGAAGGGAGAAATCGACATGGCGGCGCACCGCTGGTGGTAGCAGTGGTGGTGGCGATCCTCGGCGTGTTGAGCATGCTGATCGTCGACCATGGGCCGTGGAGCAGGCCAAAGCTGCAGACAGCAGCGAACGCGAACTACTCGACGACGGGCGAGGCAGCACGGGCGGCTGGTGCAGCGGTTATTCCGACCGAACCCAAGACCCAGATCGAGCCGGTTCCGCCAGGCCCGAAGCCCGCCCAGCCGGCGAACCCGGATACGCCGCAATTGCAATAGATCACGTCGGATTGTCCGACGTTCTTGCCAGAGAAGGATAATCTGGGATTTCGAGCGAATGGCCGCCAGTGGATACTGACGAAGCCGTCAGCGGATGCTGACGAGCATGCCCCAGGCCGCGGCAAGTCCAGCTCCGACGAGGACCAGGAACGGGCTGTCGCAGAACAAGCCGCCATACTCGCACATGGTGGTGCCGAGCGAACCGATCTGATGATGGCCTGCGGCATAGAACAGGCCTGACAGGACAAGCAGCACAGTAGCCACGAAATACATCGACGTCTCCTTGCGCTGCGAGTACGGCGGGGGCCATTGGTGACCATCGCCAGCCAAAGCAGTCCTGATGTCGAGCCGGGTCGCGTACCATCCGCGTGCTTGACGCGTCGGGCAAATCAGCGGCACACTGACATCATCGCGACCAGCATACGGCGAACCGTCGAAAGCAGTGTTTGCGAAGTTTCCGTTTTGCACCAATTTTCGATGAAGGCGGTTTCACTCCATCGAAGCCGGCGCGCCGTATTTTGCCGATTTCGTTAAGCTTGAAAAAACGGTTTGACACGTCGGGCAGCACGGTTGTGTGGGCCTCCTCAAGACGATGATGCAACTCGATCCGAGCATTAGCTTTGGTGAGCTTACGAGGCAGAAGGCAGCACCAGCGCCCGAGCCGGCGGCGATTCCTAGACCGTCCGCGCCACGGAAAGCCTAATTTACGTCTCCGCCAAAGGCTCCTTAGGGGCCTTTTTTGTTGACCTCTTCAAATCTCTCACAAGAAGGAAATAGCCATGCTGACCCTCATATCTGACGCTCTCGTATTCGTCGGCGGCTTTGTGGCCTGCTGGTTCTGCAAGGATACCATCCTCAAATGGGCTCTCGGCGCGAAGAGCCTCGCTGACAAACTCGAAGCCAAGGCTGCAATCATCAAGGGCGCGCTGTGATCCAGAAAATCAAGGCACTTTGCCTGAGGTCGGCGACGATCGCATGGACCTATCTCCTCGCGATATCAGGGGCGCTCATGCAGGGGCTGGACGGCATCGCTGATGCGCTCGGCGATCCCAACCTGAAGGATCAGAGAGCTACACCTTCAAGGCCGTCATCACGATCATCGCGACAGGCCTTCTCGGTGCTGTCTGGCTGGGGATCAAGGCGACGCTCGGGAAATGATGATGATCAAGGTCCGGGGAGCGAGATGTACCGCATTCGAGAAGTGAACTGTCAGGATGACGACGTCAAAGACGCGCTTTGCGATCTCCACGAGCAGACATTCCTTGATCGGGCGCGCGTGCCGGACTTCGAGCAGGGGCATTGGTGGATGGCCTTTCACCGAGCCAAACCGGTTGCCTTCGCGGGAGTTGTGCCCTCAACTCATGCTGCCAACGCTGGATACTTCTGTCGCGTGGGGGTTGTGGCCGAGCATTGCGGTCATGGGTTGCAGGTGCGGCTGACGCGCGCGCTGGAGACGCGAGCACGGCGGAACGGCTGGAAAACCATCGTCTCGGATACGACGGGCAACGTAACCTCGGCCAACAACTTCATTCGGACGGGATACCGGCTCTATCAACCCCTATCGCCCTGGGCCTGGTCCCACACACTGTATTGGCGAAAGGAGCTCGTCTGAAGGCACCACAGGACCAGTTGCTCCCGCAGCATTGAGTTCGTGCTGCATCCCAGCAAATGTAAACGCGCCCGGTGGCTTGAATGCCACGGGGCGCTTTTCGCATTTCAAGGCGCTTTGCTGGTGCTCCCGAAGTGCAATATTGTGGGTAGGCGATCTGCCGGGATGCCTTGATCCCCTGCAATCAATCGATAGACTGTTCGCAAGGTTCGACTGTAGGAAGGGGCCAACGAGGGAAGGTCAATGGCTGGCGACGGCCGCAAGCACGACGTCGATGCGCCGCCGGCGGGAGGTCCTGCCGACGGCGCGATCATGATTGCGCGGGCAATGGAGCTTGTTCCCGTATTGCGTGAACGGGCGTCCCGGACCGAAGAGCTCCGACGATTGCCGCCGGAAACTGAGCAGGATCTTCATGAGACGGGGCTGTTTCGAATATTGCAGCCCCGCCGCGTCGGCGGAAGCGAACTCGACTATGTTGCCTTGGTCGATTGTGCCGATGCCCTTGGTCAGGGAGATGCGTCCGTCGCATGGAATTTTGCCAACCTCGCAAGCCATCATTGGATGCTCGGCATGTTTGCGCCGGAAGCGCAGAATATCGTTTGGGGCGACAATCCGGCCGCGCTGATCGCTTCCTCGTTCGTCTTCCCGGCCGGTCGAGCCAGGAAGGCCGATGGCGGATATGTGCTTAGCGGCCATTGGCCGTTCTCCTCGGGAGTGGAGTCGTGCGACTGGAACATGCTTGCCGGTGTGGTGGCATCCGACGACGAGGCCGACGGGATCGAGTACCGGCTGTTTCTGCTCAACAGGCGCGACTACGGGGTCAGTGACACCTGGAACGCGATTGGATTGCGGGGAACGGGATCGAACGACGTTCGGGTGACGGACGTATTCGTTCCCCTACACATGACCGTGGCCGTCAGTGATTTGACGGGCGGTCCAACTCCGGGAAGCGTGGTCAACCCAAACGCGCTTTACGCGCTTCCTGTGTTCTCGCTGTTTCCCTATGTGCTATCCGGCGTGGGGCTGGGCAATGCGCAGGCGTGCCTTGACGATTACGTCGAGATCGCGCGGCATCGCGCCTCGACCTACAACCGGGCCAAGCTTGGTGACATGCAGACCACGCAGATCAAGATTGCGGAGGCCTCGGCAAAGATCGACGCGGCGCGCCTCATCATGCGAACCAATTGCGTCGACGTCCTTGCGAAGATCCGGCGAGGCCATATTCCAGGCACGGAGGCAAAGACCAAGCTCCGGCGCGATGGCGCCTTCTCGGTCAACCTCTGCACCGATGCGGTGTCGCTTCTGTTCACTGCGAGCGGCGCCCGCAGCCTGTTTCTGTCGGGAACTCTGCAACGGCAGTTCCGCGATGCAAATGCAGTGAATTCGCATCTCGCTTTCAACTTCGATGCAGCGGGGACCAATTATGGGCGAGTCGTGCTCGGACTGCCGTCCGAGAATCTGACGCTCTGAGGCCGAGTGGATGTCTGACGCACCCAAGCACCCAGCGGATCCAGCCAATGAGTTCGCAGCCGACAATTCCACGATCGATCCGCGTGATTTTCGCAATGCACTCGGCACGTTTGCAACCGGCGTCACGATTGTCACGGCGATGTCGGCGGATGGAAAGCCTTACGGAGTGACCTGTAACTCCTTCGCATCCGTGTCTCTTAATCCACCGCTTGTGCTGTGGAGCCTCGGCATGTTCTCGCAGGGGCTTACGATCTTCCAGAACTCCAGCCATTTCACCGTTAATGTTCTCGGTGCATCGCAGGAGGTGCTGGCATCGCAATTCGCAAGGTCGTCGGGCGACAAGTTCGCGGGAGTGACCTGGAGGCCGGGCCTCGGAAACGCACCGGTTCTTGCCGACGTGGTCGCCAATTTTCAGTGTCGAGCAGCCAATCGCTACTACGGAGGCGATCACGTCATTTTCCTAGGGGCAGTGGAAGCCTACGCCTACAATCGGAAAGAGCCGCTCCTGTTCGCGAAGAGCCAGTTTGGCCGGTTTCTTGCCAGCGACGGTGACAAGACGCCATGAACCGCAAGACGCCGGTAAAGGGAACGCGCGTCAAACAACGGCGATTGTCGGCTGATGACCGCCGGACCGAGTTTGTGAACAAAGCGACAGAGCTTTTCGCCGAAGAGGGATTCGGAGGCGGGACCAGAGCGCTGGCGCGTAAACTCGGTGTCACCCAGCCGCTGCTCTACCGATACTTTCCGAGCAAGGACGACCTCATCGAGGAGGTCTATCGCAAGGTATATCTCGGTCCGATCGAAGCCGGTTGGGAGATGCTGCTATCCGATCGCTCTCGTCCGCTCCGCGCACGGCTTCAGGAGTTTTACGAGGCTTATACGGATGCGATCTTCACTCGCAAGTGGCTACGCATCTATCTCTATTCCGGCCTGAAAGGCCTCGACATCAATCGTTGGTATGTCGGCATGGTCAAGGACAAGATCCTGAGCCGCGTCATCAAGGAGTGCCGCCACGAGGCGGGGCTTGCGGCGCAAGGCAGGCCAAGTGCGGCAGAGCTGGAACTGGCCTGGGTGTTTCACGGGGGCATCTTCTACTACGGTGTGCGGAGGTACATTTATGAAGCGCCGGTTCTCGAAGATAAGGCGCAGATGATCAGTGATGCACTGAGCATCTTTCTGGCTGGATTTGAGAGGTTGGCCGAAAGCTCGAACGACCGCGGGCGGACACCGATCAAGGCCGTCGGCTGAGAGATATTACTTCGACATCTCGGCCCGATACCAATCGCCAATTTCGCTGGCCGTCATGAGCGCCACGCCCTCATGGCCGATGACGTAGTCGAGCAGCGTTTCCAGATATTTGATTCGATGCGGGACTCCCGTGATGTAGGGGTGCACCGAGATCGCCATGATCCGTGCATTGTCCGCGCCTTCGAGGTAAAGCCGGTCGAACTGATCGGTGCAGCGCTTCAAGAATTGTTCCGAGGGGAGGTGCTGCAGGGCGTGAATGACGATGTCGTTGGTCTCGACCGAATAAGGAATCGTGGTGATCGTTCCATGCGGCGTTGCGATGTCTTGGGGAAGGTCGTCGATCACCCAGTCTGCAACGTACTCGATCCCGTTGAGACGCAGGAGATCGAGGGTTTCTTCGGTTTCCGTCAGGCCGGGGCTCTCCCACGATCGCGGCGGCTTTCCGGTAAATGTTGCGATGGTGTCGACCGATCGTCTGATCGCATCGGCCTGGTCTTCGACCCGGTGCATTGGCCCCTGAACAAATCCATGCCCCATGAATTCGAAGCCGGCTTCGAGCGCCGCGGACGCCACGCGAGGGTAGGTATTGCAGACATTGGCATTCAGCGCCAACGTTACCGGTATTTTTCGGTCGGTCAGCGCCTTGAACTGCCGCCAGAACCCTGCGCGCATGCCGTATTCATGCCACGACCAGTTCGGCACATCGGGCAGCAAAGGCTGCCCCATCGGTGGGCTGAGAACGGTCCGCGGCATTGCATTCTCGATACGCCACTCCTCGACATTGAGAATGACCCAAACCGCAAGTTTCTTGCCGCCTGGCAATGTGAGCTTGGGTCGATCGACCTGCGCCTGATAGGGAATGCGATCGGTGAACGCCACGTCATGAATTCCGTGTTTACGTTGATGATCCGGCGGCACCCGCGTTGACGCGCGGCAAGACCTTCTCAGCCATTAGGATCATTGATTGACGGCCAAGCTCGCGGTCCTTCCAGTCCTTGCCGGCATAAAGCAGAGTACCGAAGCTGCCGACCTCCTCCTGGAAGGCCAGCAGTTGATCGGACACACTTTCCGCTGTGCCGTAGATGATGAGCTTGTCGCAGATCGCCTCTAGCGTAACCTCCGAATCGGGCTGGTCGCGCCGCGTCTTGAACAGCTCCAGCCGGCCACCCCGCTTCAGCTTCGTGAATAGCTGGTGATAGTAGTAGACGTATGGCCCGTCGGGAGCCGTGGCGTATTCTTTTGCAGTTGCCTCATCCTTGGCGACGAAAACGCTCTTGGCGACGCGCCAATTGGCAGCGTTAGCCGCGCGCCTTACGCGCTCGCAGCCTTCGACATATTTAGGCCAGTGGCTCTTTACCCAGGCGGGCATCAGGAAGTTCGCCGAGATCGGATCCCAGCCGCGTGCCGCGGCCTCCGTCACCCCTTTCGAGAACGGGGCAACTGCGGTGACCACGATCGGTGGATATGGAGTTTGAAGGGGGCGGCCGATGAAGCCTTGCCCGATGTCTTCGATCAGTGTCTTCTTGACCGAGATATTCCAGTATTTGCCCGGCAAGTCATACGGCGGCTTGCCGGCCCAGATGTCGAGAACCTGATTGATCGCCTCGAGGAACATCGCATTGCGATCCGCGTCGAGGTTGCCGAAGACTTCCGCGTCAGACAGCAATCCGCCCGGGCTGATGCCAAGGATAAAGCGGCCGTCAAGCATGTGGTCAAGCATCGCGACAGAAGCGGCGACCGCGGCTGGATGGGTGTTCGGCATGTTGATCGTGCCGGTTCCAAGCTTGATCTGTTTGGTCGCCGCAGCGATCCAGGCGATGAATGCGATGCTGGAGGTGATGTTCTCCGCCTTGTCGGTGATGTGCTCGCCGACATAGGCCTCGCTGAAGCCGAGCTCATCGGCGAGCAGGAAGGCTTCACGATCCTCCCGGAGTGATTGCCGCCAATCCTTCTCCATGGGATGGATCGGCATCGTAAAGAACCCGAGCTTCATGATCTGCTGCTCCCTGAGGGCAGTGCGTCCGGTTGGCGAGGAACCTGCGTCCTCCGCGCGGTGAAGACAAGTCCCTCACCGGCAAATAATCACTCGATAAACAAGCTTGACCTTTAGAAAAGTGCGCCCTCTAATCGGGAAAAGTGAAAATGGGGCCGGGGAGGCCACGCCGAGATGAAAGCCGCGGCTTTCGCCTACGCCCGCGCGACCAGCGTCGAGAATGCGCTGGATTTGCTGGCGGCTCATGGCGAAAGGGCGAAAGTGCTTGCGGGCGGCCAAAGCCTCATGCCTGCGATGAATCTGCGGCTCGTATCTCCTGACATTCTGGTTGATATCTGCGGCCTCACCGCGTTGCGCGGCGTCGTCGTAAGGGACGACAGGCTCGTGATTGGAGCGCTGACCCGCCACGTTGAATTGCAGCGGTCGGTCGACGTTGCGACGCACGCGCCGTTGTTGCGGGAGGCGATTGCCCACGTCGCCCATCCTGCAATTCGCAATCGAGGCACGATCGGCGGAAGCCTGGCCCACGCCGACCCAGCCTCGGAGCTGCCGGCTTGCATGGTCGCGTTGGGAGCGACGATTGTCGTCCGGGGACCGGGCGGTGAGCGCCCGATTGCCGCAGTCGAGTTTTTCAGGGGCATATACGAAACAGCGCTGTTGCCGCAGGAACTGCTCGTCGCGGTCGAGGTGCCGATCGCCGTTGCCGGATCGACGTACTTCTTCCAGGAATTGAACCGGCGGCATGGCGACTATGCCATTGTTGGTCTCGCCGCTCACGCCTGCGTTAGAGATGGCGGGTTCGCGGACCTTCGGCTGTGCTTCTTCGCCGTCGGCGACCGCCCTGTGCTCGCCCGAGCCGCCGGTAAACTTGTCAATCAGTTGGTGATCCCTGCCTTGGTCACCGAGGCCGCAGCGGCGCTGGTTGAAGAGCTGGATCCCCAGGAGGATCAGCAGGCCTCTCCAGCGATGCGGCGACATCTGGCAAAAGTCCTGTTGTCGCGCTGCGTGGCTGCGCTGCTCTCCCGTCCCGAACTGGACGCGGGAGGGGGCGGGTGATCGCGCCCATTGCAGTCTCGCTTCAAGTCAACGGCGAACCCGTCGATGCCTTTGTATTGCCGCGGCTCAATCTCGCCGACTTCCTCCGTGAACACCTCAAACTGACTGGAACTCACGTCGGCTGCGAGCATGGCGTCTGCGGTGCTTGCACCGTCCGTATCGACGGCGAGATTGTTCGCGCGTGCCTGACGCTGGCCGTCCAGGCGCAGGGGGCGTCTGTCGAGACGATCGAGGGGCTTTCCGACAGCGGAGAGATCGCCGATCTGCAGGAGGCGTTTCGCCAACGCAATGCTTTGCAATGCGGTTATTGCACGCCGGGAATGTTGATGACGGCGCAGGATCTCCTGAAGCAGTCGGCTGCGCCCGACCGCGAAGCGATCCGCGAGCATCTGTCCGGAAACTATTGTCGCTGCACCGGCTATCAAGCCATCGTGGACGCTGTGGAGGCGACCGCCCGGGCACGCATGGGGCGCTCGACATGAGCGCGATCGAACCGGCCCAGGGTGCACTCTCGGTGCTCGATCGCCCGAACTCCTACATCGGCAAGACGGTGCCGCGGCCGAACCTCGATCGACTGCTGCAAGGCCGCGGGCAGTATGTCAGCGATCTCGAGCTGCCGCGCATGGCGCATGTTGTCTTTCTGCGGTCGCCCTATGCGCATGCCAAGATCGTGGCGATCGATGCGGACGCGGCGAAGCGCATGCCGGGCGTGGTCGCGGTCGTCACCGGTCGC
>Ga0153933_1000255_pt1 | contig 23188 bp, 31 predicted proteins | sample TSNJ017MetaG_FD_102275 | JGI IMG/M metagenome (GOLD analysis project Ga0153933, IMG submission 102275) | Attine ant fungus gardens microbial communities from New Jersey, USA - TSNJ017 MetaG | ecosystem: Host-associated > Fungi > Mycelium > Unclassified | place: USA: New Jersey, Wharton State...
AAGGAGCTGACGGCCGGCGAGCTGCGCACCCGCGGCTACTATCTCGGCTCCAACGTCTCCTACAATCTGAAGAAGCTCGTCGAGCTCGGCTTCCTCGATCACCAGCGCTCGCGCGTCGATCGGCGTTCCGTTCGCATTCGTCTGACTGCGCAGGGCCAGGAAGTCCGCCGCATCGTCGATGCGCTCTATCAGAAGCACGTCAAGACGGTCGAGCAGGTCGGCGGTATCTCGAACGAGGAGTTCGCCAGCCTCAACAAGTCGCTGCACCGCCTCGAGCGGTTCTGGACCGACCAGATCCTGTATCGCCTCTGAGCTTTCTGATCTCGCCTTCAGGCCAAGCCGGCGGTTCAGAAGACCGGCAGCCATCCTCCAAAAAACGCATCGGCCATGCCCGGCCGGTGCGTTTTGTCGTTTTTGCAGTTGCGAAATAAAGGCCGAAGGCTATGGAACCACAACGCTGTCCCGCGCTTTATCCATTGGCCAATGGAGACTTTGGGACATGCTGCTCGAGCGTGAGTCGCAGGTATTGAATATGGAGGTGGTCGGCGATGCCTATGCGATCGCCTCCAACTATCTGCGCAAATCCGGGGCCATTCCCGGTGCCTACATCACCAATCAGCGCCTGCTCAGCATCGTCGTGAAGCTGTTCCAGCACGGTGAGATGAACCGGATTCGTCTCGCCAACAAGGCGATCGCGAAATTCGAGGCCGAGACGCTGATCCTCGCCTGAGTCATAAATCCGGAGACCCCAGTGGAAGCCGCCATCGATCGCATCATGCTGACCTACGATCTGCTGCTCAATCGCTCGACCGCCGCAAGCGAGGAGGCGCGGGCTAAGGTGACGGATTACGTCAAAACCCTGTTCGAGGCCGGCGAGAAGGATACGCACCGGCTCACCGTGTGCGGCCTGACCTATCTGCGCCAGCTCGACGGCAGCACGGATCACGTGAAGGCCGGATATACGGGGTTGTAACGAGCGCGATCGCGATCCCAACCACATCTGTCGTCACTGCTTTCGCATTGCTTTCGCAGGGACGACACCGAATGCGTTGCGCGATCTCGCGCAATGGTCTGACGGAATCCCGGGCTGATTTGCCCGTTGTGCCGAACTGGCACCAATCGCCACCACAACGACCCACATCCTACGCGCTGACTACCCCCAACGACCCATGTTGACCGGCAATTGGGTGGAGACTTGGGGATGGTTTTCCCGTCATATCGTCACAGGTATAGAACTTGCGCGTCGGGTCTGCGTTCAGCGGTCAAAGGACAGCAAGCGTCCTTTCGATGGAGCATTGAAGATTGAGTGTCGCGTTCACCAAGGAAGAGAGTGCGGAAACGGCTGCGGAGACCCTGCTCCCCGATCGGCCGATTTCGCCGCATCCGAACCTCGTCACATCCGAGGGACTAAAGGCGCTCGAACGGCAACTGCGCGAGGTGCGCGAGGTGTATGAGGCCGCGCAGTCCGTCGACGACGTCAATGAGCGGCGCAGGCTTTCGGCCGTCCCGCTGCGGGACATGCGCTATCTGACGGAAAGAGTCCGCACGGCGCAGGTCACGGCAAATCCGCTCACAAATGAGACCGTTGCCTTTGGCAGCACGGTGACATTCCACCGAGCGGACGGGCGAGTGCAGACCTATCGCATCGTCGGCGAGGATGAAGCCGATCCCAAGCTCGGATCGATCTCCTTCGTCGCTCCGGTGGCGCGGTCGCTGATGGGCAAGGCTGTCGGCGACGTGGTCGGCTCCGGCAGTCAGGAGCTCGAGATCGTTGCGATCGCGTGAGGCTGGATCGGGCTACGGCGGGCAAATTAGATCAGACCAGTGCACGCGGCTCGTGTATCGTGGCGCGCGTCTGTTCTCGCGGCATTGATCCATGGCCCGGACCCGTCGTCTTCCAGTCGCTCTGATCTGTCTTCTGATTTGCCCTGGCGTCATCGCCAGCGCCGCGGTGTCCGCCGCCGAGGCGCCTTCCGGCACGCCTCCGGCAGCCGTCAGGAAATGCGTCGATATGGACGGCCATGAATTCTACTGGTCGTGGAGCAACGTGCCGTTTGCGAGCACGTGCTCGAGCGAAGCGGCGGGCGAGGCGCATCCGAGTGTCGACGCCTGTCGCGCCGGTTGCAGCGATCGTCTCGGGACATGCTTCCCGGCGGCGCCCGACAAGGTCGGGGTCGATGCCTGCTTCGACGCGCTGGAACGCTGCCAGGCGGCGTGCGCCGAAAGCAAGAAGCCGCAGTAAATATAGTCCTGCGTAGGACGGCTCATTCCGGCGCGGCGACGCGAATGGGGCGTGTTCCGACCGCAGCGCCGGTCCCACGGTCGATGGTGACGGGTCGATCTCCGTTCCGGTCTCTGCGTCGAAGAACCGGGTCACGTTGCCGCCGCCGCGATGCTTGCGCCCCCACGCGCCGATTGCGAACAGCACTGGCAGAAAGTCGCGCAGCTTGGAAAGATCACCTCCCTGATCGAGGCTGGCGATATACGGGTCTTCCCGTTCGAGAGAAGACCAACGAGGCTCCGGGCTATGTCAAAACCGGACGGGCGAAGGGGAAGGTAGTGGTCGCCGTGACCTGAGGACGGGTTCGGTTCGTCCCGGGCGGAAGGCGATTGTGGGAATGGCAATCCCCGCCATCCCCACCATATCTGGCATAATTGGCCCTCGGGGACCGCAACCGCTTGGCCGGCGTGGGGTGATGTGATAACCCTCTCGGACCAGCTTCGACCGCCACTTTTGACCGCCCGCATCCTCGCCTAAAGGCTTGCGGCGGTGGAGATATTTCGCCGATGACCTCTTCGCCCAAAGCTGCTTCCGCACCCGATTCCTTCTTCAATGCGACCCTTGCCGAGGCCGATCCCGAGATCGCGGCTGCGATCAAGGGTGAGCTCGGCCGGCAACGCCATGAGATCGAGCTGATCGCCTCGGAGAACATCGTCAGCCGTGCGGTGCTGGAAGCGCAGGGCTCGGTGATGACCAACAAGTATGCCGAGGGCTATCCGGGCGCGCGCTACTATGGCGGTTGCGAGTGGGTCGACGTCGCCGAGAACCTGGCGATCGATCGCGCCAAAAAACTGTTCGGCGCCGGCTTTGCCAACGTGCAGCCCAACTCCGGCAGCCAGATGAACCAGGCGGTGTTCCTGGCGCTCTTGCAGCCCGGCGACACCTTCATGGGCCTCGATCTTGCGGCCGGCGGCCATCTCACCCATGGCTCGCCGGTCAACATGTCCGGCAAGTGGTTCAAGGCCGCGCACTACACCGTGCGCCGCGACGACCACCTGATCGACATGGACGAACTCGCCAAGCAGGCCGAGCAGGTCAAGCCGAAGCTGATCATCGCCGGTGGCTCGGCCTATTCGCGGGCCTGGGACTTCAAGCGCTTCCGCGAGATCGCCGACGCGGTCGGTGCGTATCTGCTGGTCGACATGGCGCATTTCGCCGGCCTCGTCGCCGGCGGCGTGCATGCCTCGCCAGTCCCGCACGCCCACGTCACCACGACCACGACGCACAAGTCGTTGCGCGGTCCGCGCGGCGGGTTGATCCTCACCAATGACGAGACGCTGGCCAAGAAGCTGAACTCGGCGATCTTCCCGGGCCTGCAGGGCGGCCCGCTGATGCATGTGATCGCGGCCAAGGCCGTCGCGTTCGCCGAAGCGCTGCGTCCGGATTTCAAGGTCTACGCCAAGAATGTGGTCGAGAACGCCAAGGCGCTCGCCGAGACCCTGCGCAGCCACGGCCTCGACATCGTCTCCGGCGGCACCGACAACCATTTGATGCTGGTCGACCTTCGGCCGAAGGGCCTCAAGGGCAACGTCTCGGAGAAGGCGTTGGTGCGCGCCGCCATCACCTGCAACAAGAACGGCATTCCGTTCGACCCCGAGAAGCCGTTTGTCACCTCGGGGCTTCGTCTGGGTACGCCGGCAGCCACCACGCGCGGCTTCGGCGTCGCCGAGTTCAAGCAGGTCGGCGGCATGATCGCGGAAGTGCTGAACGCACTGGCGCAGTCGCCGGACGGCAAGGCGCCGCTGGTCGAGGCCGCGATCAAGGAGCGCGTCAAGGCGCTGACTGATCGCTTCCCGATCTATCAGTAGGCGCATCCGGAAAAGTGGGCACCGGTTTTCCGAAAGATCATGCGCAAACAAGAAGCTTAGGAATCTCGTTGGATGCGTTGTCCGAGCTGCAACAGTCTTGATACGCAGGTGAAGGACTCGCGTCCGACCGAGGATTCCGCCGTGATCCGCCGGCGGCGTGTCTGCATCGCCTGCAATTTCCGCTTCACGACGTTCGAACGCGTGCAGCTGCGTGAGCTCACCGTGATCAAGCGCAACGGCCGCCGCGTGCCGTTCGATCGCGACAAGCTGGTGCGCTCGCTGCAAATCAGCTTACGCAAGCGCCCGGTGGATTCCGAGCGGCTGGAGAAGATGGTGTCCACCATCGTGCGCGAGCTCGAAAGCGGCGGCGAGGCCGAAGTGTCGTCGGAGGCGATCGGCGAGATCGTGATGGAGCATCTGCGCCAGCTCGACGACGTCGCCTATGTCCGCTTCGCATCGGTCTACCGCAATTTCCGCGAGGCCAGGGATTTCGAGGCCGTGCTCGGCGAATTGTCCGGCGAAGACGATCCGCGGGTCGCGACGCTACGCAAATGATCTTCCGCATCCTGGAAGATCAGTTTGCGCAAAAGGCCAAGGATTCGAAGGCGGCGGACCTGCGCTTCATGCAGCTCGCGCTTGCGCTCGGCCGGCGCGGGCAGGGGCGCACCTGGCCAAATCCTGCCGTTGGAGCGGTGATCGTCAAGGACGGCGTGATCGTCGGCCGCGGCTGGACGCAACCCGGCGGGCGTCCGCATGCCGAGGTCGAGGCGTTGAGGCGCGCCGGTGAGGCCGCCCGCGGCGCCACGCTCTATGTGACGCTCGAGCCCTGTTCGCATTTCGGCCGCTCGCCGCCTTGCGCCGACGCCGTCGTGGCGGCCGGTCTTGCCCGCGTGGTGTCGGCGATCGAGGACCCCAATCCGGAGGTTGCGGGCCAAGGGCACGCAAAACTGCGCGCCGCCGGCATCGCTGTCGATATCGGGCTGTGCGCGGCGGAGGCCGCGCACGACCATGCCGGGCATTTCCGCCGTGTCAGGGACAAGCGTCCGCATGTGATCCTGAAGCTTGCCGTATCCAGCGACGACAAGATCGCCGCCGCCGGCCATCAGACGGTTGCAATCACAGGCGAGGCGGCGCGGACCCGCATGCATCTGCTGCGCGCGCAGTGCGATGCGATCCTGGTCGGGATCGGGACGGTCAAGGCTGATGATCCGCTGTTGACCTGCCGCCTGCCGGGCATGGCGGCGCGGTCTCCGGTGCGGGTCGTGCTCGACCGCGCTTTGCGGATCTCCGGCGACAGCCGTCTGGTGCATTCGGCGCGCGAGACGCCGCTTTGGGTGATGGCATCTGACCTCGCCGAAGCACCGGCCGCGATGAAGCTCGGTGCCGCCGGCGCGCAGGTGATCCGCGTGGCATCGACCGCGGCGCCCGGGCTCGATCTTTCAGCGGTGCTGCACGCGCTGGCGGAGAAGGGGATCACGCGGCTTCTGGTCGAGGGCGGATCGCGGGTCGCGTCGTCCTTCGTCGCAGCCGGGCTGGTGGACGAAATCTGGCTGTTGCGCGGGCCTGAACCCGTCGGCGCCGACGGTGTTCCCGCGCTGGACGCATTGCCGCTGACCACAATCACGCAGTCGCAGGCTTTCAAGGTTCGTGCTAGCGAGACGCTGCAAACCGATAGTCTTACGATTTATGAGCGCGCTTAGATGTTTACCGGAATTGTCACCGACGTCGGTGAGATCACCAGCCTGAATCAGGTGGCGCAGGGGCAGCTGCACCGGATGCGGATTGCCTGCGACTATGACCAGTCCACGATCGCCGACGGCGCCTCGATCGCCTGCAACGGCGTCTGCCTCACCGTGGTCGCCTCGGGCATATCAGGCGGCAAGACCTGGTTCGACGTCGATGCCGCGGCCGAGACGCTGGGCATGACCACGGCCAGGCATTGGGTCAAGGGAACCAGCCTCAATCTTGAGCGTGCCCTCAAAATCGGCGACGAACTCGGCGGTCACATCGTGGCCGGCCACGCCGACGGCATCGCGACCATCGTCAGGCGCGATGACTTGCCCGACATGGCGCGGTTCGAGCTGAAAACCACCCGCGAACTCGCGCGCTTCATTGCGGCAAAGGGCTCGGTGACCCTGGATGGCGTGTCGCTGACCGTGAATACGGTCGATGACGTGACCTTTTCGGTGCTGATCATCCCGCATACGCTCAGCGTAACGACATTGAGCGGCTGGAAGCACGGCAGCGAGGTCAATATCGAGGTCGACCTGATGGCCCGCTACGCAGCACGGCTGTCGGAGATGAAGTGACGGCGCAGCCGTCACGCAGCCGTCATTCCGGGGCACGCGGAGCGTGAACCCGGAATCTTGAGATTCCGGGTTCGATGCTGGCACATCGCCCCGGAATGACGATGTCGAGAGTATTCCTGCTTGGCTTGATTGCCCCCGGCGACTACAAAACGCGCCGGCACCAGAATGAACGGATCGAAGAATGGCTGACGCGCGGCGCGCACCCCTGAAGGACCAGACCGACATCGCGGGCGCACGCACGCTGATCGTCGAGGCGCGGTTCTATGACGACATCCAGGATGCCATGCTGGAAGGCGCGCTGGCCGAGCTGAAGGCCGCGGGTGTCACCCACGACATCATCACGGTGCCCGGCGCGCTGGAGATTCCTGCGGCGATCGCGATCGCGATCGACGCGGCGGAGGCCAACGGCAAGCCGTATGATGCGGCGATCGCGCTCGGCTGCGTGGTGCGCGGCGACACCATCCATTTCGAGATCGTCTCGATGGAATCCTCGCGCGCCCTGATGGATCTGGCGGTCGCTCGCAAGTTCCCGCTCGGCAATGGTATCATCACCGTCAACACCGATGCGCAGGCCTGGGCGCGGGCGCGCGCCAGCGAACTCAACAAGGGCGGCGATGCCGCGCGCGCGGCGCTCGCGATGCTGCGCATCAAGCGCCGCCTGGCGAAGGCGTGATCATGGCAGAGGGCAAGAAGCCGGCGAAAGGTCCTGACCGCAAAGCCAACCGGCGCGGCGCGGCACGGCTCGCGGCCGTCCAGGCGCTGTACCAGATGGATATCGGAGGCGCCGGTATCAACGATATCTTCGCCGAGTTCGAGAGCCACTGGCTCGGCAACGAGGTCGAGGGCGAGACATATCTGCCGGCGGAGGCCGCGTTCTTCCGCGATGTCGTCTCCGGCGTCGTGCGTGACCAGGCCAGGCTGGATCCGCTGATCGATGATGCCCTGTCGAAGGGCTGGCCGCTGAAGCGGATCGATGCGATTTTGCGCGCGGTGCTGCGGGCCGGCTCCTACGAGCTCGAGCACCGCAAGGACGTGCCGGGCCGCGTGGTGGTCTCCGAATATGTCGACGTCGCACATGCTTTTGTCGAGAAGGACGAGACCGGCATGGTCAACGCCGTGCTCGACCAGATCGCCCGCCAGTTCCGCGGCGACGAGTTTGTGCGGGGCTGAGCCACGCATTCCGCTGTCATCACCCGCGCAGGCGGGTGATCCAGTACGCCGCAGCGGTCATGATCAACAACAACTGCCGCGGCGTACTGGATCGCCCGGTCGAGCCGGGCGATGACAGGCGAGGGTGCGGCGGGCTCCATGACTGATCGCCAAAACAGCGCCTCCGGCGAAGACTCCCTCATCGCGCGCTATTTCAGGCCGCTCGCGACCGACCCGGGCGCGTTCAACCTTGACGACGACGCCGCCGCGCTGAGAGCCGCCGGCGAGGATATCGTGGTCACCACCGATGCGATCGTCGAGGGCGTGCATTTCCTGCCCGACGATCCGCCCGACACGCTGGCGCGCAAGGCACTGCGGGTGAACCTGTCCGACATCGCGGCCAAGGGGGCGGTGCCGTCAGGCTTCGTGCTGACCCTGGCGCTGCGCCATGCGGATGAGGCCTGGCTGAAGCCGTTCGCGCAGGCGCTCGGCGAGGATGCCGCGCATTTCGGCTGCCCGCTGCTCGGCGGCGACACGGTGTCGACGCCGGGGCCGCTGATGATCTCGATCACCGCGTTCGGCCGGGTGCCTGAAGGGAAGATGGTGCATCGCTCAGGCGCCCATCCGGGAGATCGCGTCGTGGTGACCGGCACGATCGGCGATGCCGCGCTCGGCCTCGACGTGCTCAGGAGCGGAGTAGCGGCCGAGGCGCTGGTCGGCGACCCCGCGGCGCGGGAGATGCTGGCCTCCCGTTACCGCGTGCCGCAGCCACGCAATGCCATCGCCAGGATCGTCCGCAGCCACGCCAGCGCGGCGATGGATGTCTCCGATGGGCTCGCCGGCGACCTGACGAAGCTTTGCGCCGCTTCCCGCGTCACCGCCGTGATCGACGTGCAGAGCATCCCGTTGTCGCAGGCCGCCGCCGGACTCCTGGCGCGCAAGGTGATCGGCATCGAGACCCTGGTGGCCGGCGGCGACGATTACGAGATCCTGTGCGCGATTCCCAGCCAGCGCATCGACGCCTTCACCCGGGAGGCACGGGCGGCCGGCGTTGCGGTGACCGCGATCGGCGGGGTCATCGCCGGGCATTCGCCGCCGAGCTTCCTCGACGCCCAGGGCAGAGAACTGGCGTTGAAGCGGCTGTCCTACAGCCATTTCTAGAAATCCGGCCAGAACCTTGGATTTTCGCTCCAAATAGCTGCCGATATCGGCCGTTTCGGCCGATGGTGCCGTTGCGCGCCGATAATGATTTTGGCAAGGTCGCGCCCGATTTGAGGCGATCCCTCTTTTGGGCAGGGATTTGCCTCGGAAAACAAGCGCCTGGCAAAAAAGGCGCGGGGGTTACATCAAGGATCTGAGGCAACATTCAATGACAGCATTATGGGTGATCGTGCTCTGCGGGGCGCTTTCCATCGTTTACGCCATCTGGGCGACGCAATCGGTCTTGAGCGCTGACGCGGGCAATGCGCGGATGCAGGAGATCGCAGCCGCAGTGCGCGAGGGCGCACAGGCCTATCTGCGCCGGCAATACACCACGATCGGCCTGGTCGGTATCGTGATCTTCGTCGTGCTGGCCTACTTCCTCGGCCTCAAGGTCGCGGTCGGATTTCTGATCGGCGCCGTCTTGTCGGGTGCGGCGGGCTTCATCGGCATGAACGTCTCGGTGCGCGCCAACGTCCGCACCGCCCAGGCGGCGACCACCTCGCTCGCCGGCGGCCTCGAACTCGCCTTCAAGGCGGGCGCGATCACCGGCATGCTGGTCGCCGGCCTCGCGCTGCTCGGCGTCACCATCTACTTCATGGTGCTGGTCAAGTTCATGGGCCTTGCGGCGGGCAGCCGCACCGTGGTCGACGCCATGGTGGCGCTCGGCTTCGGCGCCTCGCTGATCTCGATCTTCGCCCGTCTCGGCGGCGGCATCTTCACCAAGGGGGCTGACGTCGGCGGCGACCTCGTCGGCAAGGTCGAGGCCGGCATCCCGGAGGACGATCCGCGCAACCCGGCCACCATCGCCGACAATGTCGGCGACAATGTCGGCGACTGCGCCGGCATGGCCGCCGACCTGTTCGAGACCTATGCGGTGACTGCGGTCGCCACCATGGTGCTGGCGGCGATCTTCTTCGCCAAGACGCCGATCCTGGAGAACATGATGACGCTGCCGCTCGCGATCGGAGGCATCTGCATCATCACCTCGATCATCGGCACCTTCTTCGTCAAGCTTGGCGCCAACCAGTCGATCATGGGCGCCCTGTACAAGGGCCTGATCGCCACCGGCGTGCTCTCGCTGGTCGGCGTTGCCATCGTCATCAATTGGCTGGTCGGCTTCGGCAAGCTCGACGGCGTCGAGTACACCGGCATGGCGCTGTTCTGGTGCGGCGTGGTCGGCCTGGCGGTCACTGGCCTGATCATCTGGATCACCGAATACTACACTGGTACCGACTATCGGCCGGTGAAGTCGATCGCCGCAGCCTCGGTCACCGGTCACGGCACCAACGTGATCCAGGGCCTCGCCGTCTCGATGGAGGCGACCGCGCTGCCGGCGATCGTGATCATCGCGGGCATCCTGGTGACCTACAGCTTGGCTGGCCTGTTCGGGATCGCGATCGCGACCGCCACCATGCTGGCGCTGGCTGGCATGATCGTGGCGCTGGACGCCTTCGGCCCGGTCACCGACAACGCGGGGGGCATCGCCGAGATGGCGGGGCTGCCGAAGGAGGTGCGCAAGTCGACCGACGCGCTGGATGCGGTCGGCAACACCACCAAGGCGGTGACCAAGGGCTACGCGATCGGCTCCGCCGGTCTCGGCGCGCTGGTGCTGTTTGCGGCCTATAACCAGGACCTCAAATTCTTCATCGCAGACTCCGCCGGCCATCCCTACTTCGCCGGCGTCAATCCGGACTTCTCGCTGAACAATCCCTACGTCGTGGTCGGCCTGCTGTTCGGCGGCCTCTTGCCGTATCTGTTCGGCGCGATGGGCATGACCGCGGTCGGACGCGCGGCGGGCGCCATCGTCGAGGAGGTGCGCCGCCAGTTCCGCGAGAAGCCCGGTATCATGCAGGGCACCGACAAGCCCGACTATGGCAGGGCGGTCGACCTGCTGACCAAAGCGGCGATCAAGGAGATGATCATCCCCTCGCTGCTGCCGGTGCTGTCGCCGATCGTGGTCTACTTCCTGATCTACTTCATTGCGGGCGGCGGCGCGGCCGGCAAGTCGGCGGCGTTCTCCGCGGTCGGCGCCATGCTGCTCGGCGTCATCGTCACCGGCCTGTTCGTCGCGATCTCGATGACCTCGGGCGGCGGCGCCTGGGACAACGCCAAGAAGTACATCGAGGACGGCCACTATGGCGGCAAGGGCTCCGATGCCCACAAGTCAGCGGTGACCGGCGACACCGTCGGCGATCCCTACAAGGACACGGCGGGCCCCGCGGTGAACCCGATGATCAAGATCACCAACATCGTGGCGCTGCTGCTGCTGGCGATCCTCGCGCACTGAACGGCGCGATGACTGAAACAGAGACCCCGTGGTGCGAGCCGCGGGGTTTTTGTTTGGGTGGCACGTCGCGCTGATCGGCGCGGTCAGGCCATCGCGTCGGCGTTCTTGGCGAACTCCTCGTCAGTGGTGAACGGAATCTCCGTAACCTTGACGACCTCGTTCTTGTTGCTGCCGATCACCACGATCTCCTTGAGGTACGACCCGGGGAAGGAGCCATGGACCTTGTAGGGCTTCGTGCCCTTGCCGAGCGGACCGGTCCATCCCATGACCTTGATGGCCAGGCCGCCGACCCATTGCTCGTCGCGGACGAGCCGGATGCCGGAGGTGAAATTCGGGGCATGCCCCTCGACGGTGACGGAGAAGAAGCCCGGCGAACCCAGGCCGGTCCAGACATAGACGGCTTGCGCCTTATCGAAAGGTTCCGGTCCATAAAAGCCCATGACGTATCTCCTGCTGGATTGAGATTGGTGAAAGCCGTTGCGATCCGGCCCAAAACGATCCTAGCGGGGAACGCGAACTATACGTGTGAACTATCTTACAATCATAGATTGTAGTTCGGCGGACGCCGAGATCGCGCGCGGCGCGCCCCGGAGCGCGCGAAGATAGACGCGTCAAAACAACAATATGGAGCTCCGTTCCGACGCACTCGGAACGGCGATGGCTCTAGAGCATTTTCGGTTCTGATTGAATCAGAACCGAAGCTCTAGACTCGTGTTTGACGCGTTTTCTTCACGCGAACCGGTGTCCACTTCGCTCGAAAACGCTCTAGTTGAAGCTCATGAGCTTGAGCAGCGGGGTGATGTAGGAGATTTCCTGGCCCGAGGTCGGCGTGGTGCGGCTGACGAAGTCGAAGACCTTGCCGTCCTGCATGCCGTAATTGGCGAGCCTGCGCACCTGCCGGTTCTTGTCGAAATAGACCGCGATGACGCGCTGGTCGATCACGCGCTGGTTCATGAAGGCGACCGGGCGGGAGGCGCGCTGCGAGATGTAGTAAAACACCTCGCCGTCCAGCGTGGCGACCGTGGAGGGGGTGCCCATCACGATCAGCACCTGGTCCTGGCTCGCGCCGATCGGAATCTGCTCGAGCGCTCCCTCGGGCAGGATGTAGCCCTTCTGGAATTGCTCGCCGGTGCACCCGGCCAGCGCGGCGCAGACGAGCCCCACGGCGGCGACCGCGCGGAAGCGCGTAAGGAGGCCGCGTGCAGAGGCCACGCGTAAGGATCGTGAAGTCGTTTGGCTCATTGGCGGAACTAATCCGTCCCCTTGCATCGCGCGAGGCGTTGACGTACCGGGCAGACCAAAGGATTGCAATATTGCCGAGCCTCCGACAGGCGATCCCTCAACAGGGAGATCCTTGGGGCTCCCAGCCGGAACCCACCATGCTTTGGCCGTTCAATCACTTCAGAAAACCCCCGAAACCCCCGCGCGGCACCATTGAGACCATCTATGGCATGATCGTGACGCAGGCGCGAGAACCGTTATTTTACCGTGAGTTGGGCGTTCCGGACACGGTTAATGGCCGTTTTGACCTGCTTCTGATGCATTTGTGGCTGGTGCTCCGGCGGCTCCGGCACGTTGAGGCCGGTTCGGACCTGTCGCAGGCGCTGTTCGACCATTTCTGCACCGACATGGACGACAATCTGCGCGAAATGGGCATCAGCGATCAGGGGGTGCCCAAGCGCATGAAGGCGTTCGGCGAGGCATTCTACGGCCGGACCGCGGCCTACGACCTCGCTTTGACCGACAGCGATGAGGCGCTGGCGCAGGCGTTCTGCAAGAACATCCTGAACGGCGAGATGATCGACCGGGCCCGCGAGCTCGCCGCCTATGCAAGGGATGCGATGGCCGTGCTGTCGCGCACCGATGCAGCCGCGCTGGAGCAGGGGGCGTGGCGCTTTCCCGCACCCCGGACCGCAGGAGCTGCCGCATGAGCGGAGATACGACGGGGCGCAGCCCTCTACGTGATCCTCAACGCGATCCTCTACGTGATCCCTGGCGCGTCCCGATCAACGTGGCGCAAATCCCGGAGACCGGGTTGCATCGCGAGATCGCGGCCGATGAAGCGGTGCGCAAGGCGATGGCCGAGATCGCCGAGCTGCGCGAGGTGATCTCCGCGCGTGCGGCTTTCGACCTGATGCCGAAGCGCGACGGGCGCTTCCACGTCACCGGGAGGGTGCAGGCGCGGATCGGCCAGACCTGCGTGGTGACGCTCGATCCGATCGAGAACGAGCTCGACGAGCCGATCGACCTGATCTTCGCCCCGCCGGAGCAGATCCCGCAGATGGCCGATCTCGTCGACGACGCCGAGGACTCTGACGAGGAGACGCCGGACCCGCCGGAGCCGATCGTGAACGGCGTCATCGACATCGGACGCCTGGCGACCGACGCGCTGTTTCTCGGAATCGATCCGTATCCGCGCAAACCGGATGCGGTGTTTGAACAGGAGGTTGAAGCGCCTGATCCGGAAGCTCATCCGTTTGCCGCGCTGAAGGCGCTGCAGGATCGCAAAAGCCCAAAGGACGATAATTGAAGGGGACGACGTGCCTGCGCCGCCACATCAGCGGGCGCAGCCTTCACGCGAGATTAGACTTATATCGTATTGAAATATAATGACTTTGTGCGATAATTGGGTTGCTGTCGGCGTGAGTTCCGCGGGCGACCCGTCGCCGGTCAAGAGGTTGTGTCGGACCGCGGACACGCTATTGTCGCGGCCCGGCCGGGACGCAGGATTGGCGTTTGGCCGCGCGCCGTCGACAGCGGTGACTTCAAGCTCGCGGTCCTTGTCTGAAGGGGCTGTGGGAGAGCAGGTTTCCGGGACGTTCATGCCTCACAAGGTTCGAATCGCGCTTGACGCCATGGGTGGCGATGTCGGCGCATCGGTCGTCGTTCCCGGCGCCGCCATCTCGTTGAGCCGTCATCCCGACAGCGAATTCCTGCTGGTTGGGGATCAGGCCAAGATCGAGCCGGAGCTCGCCAGGCATCCCGCACTCAAGGCAGTGTCCAAGGTGATCCATACCGATGTCGCGGTGAAGAATGACGAGAAGCCGAGCCAGGCGCTGCGACGGACCCGCAGGGCGTCCTCGATGTGGCTGGCGATCGACGCGGTGAAGCATGGCCAGGCCGATGTCGCGGTCTCCGCCGGCAATTCCGGCGCGCTGATGGCGATGGGCAGCGTCAATCTGCGCACATTGCCAGGCGTTGACCGCCCAGCGCTCGCCGCGGTGTGGCCGACGCTGCGCGGCGACTCGGTGGTGCTCGATCTCGGGGCCTCCATCGGTGGCGACGCCCGCCATCTGGCGACGCTGGCGGTGATGGGAAGCGCGATGGCGAGCGTGCTGTTCAACCTCGAACGGCCGACGGTCGGCCTGCTCAACATCGGATCCGAGGAGATCAAGGGCCACGGGGAAATCCGCGAGGCGGCCGAGCTGCTGCGCGCGATGAACTCGCCGCAGTTCAATTATATCGGCTTCGTCGAGGGCGACGGGATCGGCAAGGGGGCGGCCGATGTGATCGTCTCCGAGGGCTTTTCCGGCAATATCGCGCTCAAGGCCGCCGAGGGAACCGCGCGCCAGATGTTCTCCCTTCTGCGGGAGGCGATGTCCTCGAGCCTGTTGGCGCGGATCGGCTATTTATTTGCCCGCGGCGCGTTCCAGAAGCTGCGCGACAAGCTCGACCCCAACAAGTCGAACGGCGGCGTGCTGCTCGGCCTGAAGGGCGTGGTGGTCAAGAGCCATGGCGGCATCAGCGCGGAAGGCTTTGCTTACGCGGTCGATGTTGGCTATGAGATGGCCCATTACGATCTCCTCACCAAGATCAATCAGATGCTTAATCGCGACGGCAATGCGCTGGTGCAGGCGCAGACCGCGCAGGAGGCTGTCTCGTGACTGCGATACGTTCGGTGGTGCTCGGCTGCGGCTCCTATTTGCCGGAGCGGGTTCTGACCAATGCCGAGCTGGCGGCTCGAATTGACACGTCCGACGAATGGATCGCGCAGCGCACCGGCATCCGCGAGCGCCACATCGCCGCCGACGACGAGTTCACCTCGCATCTTGCGATCAAGGCCGCGCGCGCCGCGCTCGCCGATGCCAAGCTCGACGCCCAGGCGATCGACCTGATCGTGGTGGCGACCTCGACGCCCGACAATACCTTTCCCGCCACCGCGGTCGCGGTCCAGCACGGGCTCGGCATCAATCACGGCGTGGCCTTCGACCTGCAGGCAGTGTGCTCCGGCTTCGTGTTCGCGCTCGCCACCGCCGACAATTTCCTCCGCGCCGGCGCCCACAAGCGGGCGCTGGTGATCGGCGCCGAGACCTTCTCGCGTATCCTCGACTGGGAGGACCGCGGCACCTGCGTGCTGTTCGGCGACGGCGCCGGCGCTGTCGTGCTCGAGGCCCAGCCGCATTCAGGCACGATCAGCGATCCCGGCGTGCTGACCACGCATCTGCGCTCCGACGGTCGTCACAAGTCCAAGCTGTTCGTCGATGGTGGTCCCGGCTCGACCAGGACGGTCGGCCATCTCAGGATGGAAGGCCGCGAGGTGTTCAAGCACGCGGTCGGCATGATCACCGACGTGATCGTCGATGCCTTCAATGCCACCGGCCTGAACGCCGACGACATCAACTGGTTCATTCCGCACCAGGCCAACAAGCGAATCATCGACGCCTCGGCGCACAAGCTTCATATTGCGCCGCAGAAGGTGGTCCTGACGGTCGACAAGCACGGCAACACCTCGGCCGCCTCGATCCCGCTCGCGTTGTCGGTCGCGGTCAGGGATGGTCGCGTGAAGAAGGGTGACCTCGTGCTGTTCGAGGCGATGGGCGGCGGCTTCACCTGGGGCTCGGCGCTCGTGCGCTGGTAGGCCGGTCGTTAAAAAGCGAAGCTGTTTTACCGGTTTCTTTCTTGCCCGAGAGCTATGGTCGCTGTTGACCATTGCGCGCTAAGCTTTTAATTTCAGTCAACAAATTGTTCGCCGAGAGTGCGGGGCAGGCGATGACGACGGGAACCGGAAAAACAGTCACACGTGTCGATTTGTGCGAGGCGGTCTATCAAAAGGTAGGCCTGTCGCGCACCGAATCGTCGGCGTTCGTCGAGCTGGTGCTGAAGGAGATCACCGATTGCCTGGAAAAGGGCGAAACGGTGAAGCTGTCGTCGTTCGGCTCCTTCATGGTGCGCAAGAAGGGACAGCGCATCGGACGCAATCCGAAGACCGGCACCGAGGTGCCGATCTCGCCACGCCGCGTGATGGTGTTCAAGCCGTCGGCGATCCTGAAGCAGCGGATCAACGGACACACGCCCACCAATGGCGACGCCAGCAAGGACGACTGATCTCATCTCTGAACCATGAGGAGCGGGCATTTGGACAAGGCGCCGGATGCGTTCCGTACGATCAGCGAGGTCGCTGACGAACTCGACATTCCCCAGCACGTCCTGCGATTCTGGGAGACGCGCTTCGCGCAGATCAAGCCGATGAAGCGCAGCGGCGGACGCCGCTATTACCGCCCCGACGACGTCGACCTGCTCAAGGGCATCCGCCGGCTGCTCTACGGCGAGGGCTACACCATCCGCGGCGTGCAGCGGATCCTGAAAGAGCACGGCATCAAGTCGGTGCAGGGCATTGCCGATCAGAGCGCGGCGGTCTCGTTCGGCGCGGTCGAGGAGGCGGTCGGCCACAGCATGGCCGAGCCCGACGACGCCGAAGGGACCGACAGTTTCGATCTCGACGGCGAGGAGGGCGACGGCGACGAGAAGGGCGTCGATTACCGCTTCGTCGACCCCGACGAGGACGCCATCCTGTCGACCTACAAGAGCCACGCCCAGCCGGCGAAGGCGCCTGCCGCCGCAGCCTCGGCACGGGCAGCGGTCGCGGCCGCCGACCGCCAGAAGCTCGAGCGCGCGCTACAGGATCTGGTGGCCTGCCGCCAGATGCTGGATGCGGCGATGAAGGACGGCCAGGGGTAGGGCGAGCGGGCGCGGGGAACCGGCGCCTGATTGCTTGGTTAAGGTGGCCTGCCGCCTTGCGCGAACACCGGATCGCAGCTAATGGAACGGCATCGGAGCGTGGCGCAGCCCGGTTAGCGCACTAGTCTGGGAGACTAGGGGTCGGAGGTTCAAATCCTCTCGCTCCGACCATTTTACCCCACAATATTGGGACCTTTACTGGGCAGCCGTTTTGCGACTGGACCGTCCGTTTGCAATCTTCGTTCGAGGCCCGCTCCGTTGGGGAAGGACGACAGGCCCGTGTTCGCCAGCCGCTTCGAGAGTGTCGGGGTTCTTGCCGAAGAGAAGCGCGAGGCCGTTTTGGCCGTTGAAGCGGCCGTAACCAAGCGTTGATCGCAGGACGACTATTGCTTCGTTCCTATGTTGAAGCCGATCTTGTTGTCTTAGGATTGTGGGGATTTTGCAGCTTCAAGACTGCCTCGATCTGCTCGGCCTTTAGGACCTCTACAACTGTCGCAGCAGCCTCTTTGACGTTTTCATCAGCGTTGGGGTGAAGCCACACCTGCACCCCAGCGATGCCGCCCAAAAGGAAGGCTCACCGCATGGATCCGCGATTCAGTACCAATGCTGCAGACGTACGCTGCGTTTCATAGGCAAGTCATGTTGCTCCCACATGTAGCCATCAGGAAGTTTTGGCTGAAGCGCGCGTTGCGCGGATATCCGTTGTACGATCCGCCGCAAAAGGTCGAAGAGCGGTTGCTCACGAAGGAGCTGGCGGCGGAAAATTTTGAATATTTTATGCGCGTGCGGCAGCGTCGCATGGCGCATTTTCAGGACTGGCTTCACCGATATTTTTTTATCACGCTTACGCCTGATGCAAAAGGTGTTCGCGCACTCAATCGCTGGGGTAACAAATATGCCGGGCTGCTGCTGAATGTCGGTCCGAATGGCCGTCCGACCAGTTCATATTTCACATATGAGCCAGCATGGATTGGAAATGAGATCGGATGCAACGTTTTATTCGATATGGGTATCGCGCTCGGCGAAGCTCTAATTGCCAATCGCTCGGAGCTGCACTGGGATCTTGCGCCTACCTTGGCAATCCTTCCAAGCACGGCAAAAGTACTCAAGAAATCGGCTGGCATGAGCTTTCAAAGGCCGGAAATAGCGGGATTCAACAACCCAGCATGGAGTTGGCCCGCGTTGCACTACGTTTACGGTTTTTCACACGACATGGTGACGTATCTGACGACATTCAAAGGCCTGAAGCGTTTTCACAGGCGCAGCAAAGCAGACAGGCGGCGCGTTCAGGGCGCGCTTCTCGGCATGTTTGAACGCGCACTTAGCTACGACTTCAACACTGACCCGAACGGACTCCAGCGAGGGATGCCGTTGGCTGATTACGTGAAGCTCGTTGATCTTGAATCCGAACAAGGAGATGATGACCGTGGGCGATAATCAGTTTGCAGGATATTCGTTTTCAGGGAGATGGCGGTTATTCGGTCGATCGACGCGGTGTCTACATTGTCGGAGGCTGCCTCGATCTCCTTCCGCAAAATCCGGACCAAACACCTCTGATAGAGCAATCCGCCGTTGGACCGCTCAAGATCTCATTCATTTGCAGAAATCACTGTTTCGGAATGGGTTGTCACGACATGGTTGGCAGTGCTGGCGTGCGGCCCCCTCAAGAGCCGCAAAGGGGCCGGCCGCTGCCTAACGCAAATCTACCGCTTGGCAGGCTGCGCTCGAGCGAGAGGTCGGCTCCACGGCGCAGCCCTTACACAAGGGCGCCTTGCCCCATAGGAATTTGCCGCTCGGATCAACCAGAGCGAGACGCATCCGAGCTATCAGTCTTTCCGATGCCTGAACAAATCGCCAAGGCGAATATCGCGCATTTCAAGAAGCTGCTTGAGACTGAAACGGACGCCAAGAAGCGCGCCGTCATTGAGCGCCTGTTGGCAGAGGAAGAGCAAAAGCTCGCAGCGCTCAAGAAGAGCCAGAGGAAGGAGGGCTGACGAAGTCATCCCACTCGCGCCAATGAGTGGGCCGCACCTGGACGGGGGCGCTTGTCTTTGGGTTGATCCAGCCACGCAGAACGCGGCGACATGGAAACGCGAGTTTGTGAATCCCGTCGGCCTCGATCACCGCCAACTCCAGATCGCGGTCAAAGGGTGCATTTGCTATGGCCCGCCACTCCATATTGAAATGGTCGGGCCGTTTTTCGGGGCGGGCTTTGATCTTCATCAAAATTGGCTCGATTGGGGTCAGAGCATATCGCTCGCCACGTGACTTCGGTGTTTCGTGTGCCATCTCGGGCCCGGACCGCGCATGTAGTGAAGCTCGGGGCGATAGGGGTCGCGGAACCTGCGCCAGCCCGTCGTGATCGCATTCACGAGAAACATGATGGCCACGGTTTGCTCGAACAGCATGGCGTCCTCCCTCAATTGGGCTTGCCGAGCATGGATGCGAAGGGCAGCACGAATACCTCCTCGCCGTCGGTATCGCTGACATGCAGCACCCAGCCCCGCCAATCTTCCAGGCTTGGCGCCGCGATCAGAGACTGCACCACACTTGCGGCCTGCTCACGCGCCTCGATCAGGTCGGCTACGGTGGTGCCGCGTCGATCGATCAATACGCCCTGAGCATGGGAGCAATGGAAATAGACCTGAGCCACGTCCGCCTCCGCCGAAGGATCAAGTGTCGACACGGATATCAGCGGCCGGGTCAGCAGGAAATTCGTGTCGTTACCCTAGGGAGAGCTACGTAGGACGCTTTCCATTCGCTCTAAACTGCAGTTCCGCGGGTCCTGCGATATTGCCGGGCTGAACGTCGAGCGCGACCGGACGCCCCGGCAGACGCTGCTGGATGACGAGAAGCGCATGATCGAATTCCGCGTCGCTTGAGGTGCATCAACTTTCGAGCCGGTGCAGGCGGTATCATTGAACAAATGATCACTGCAAAGCCGATGACATCAGCTGCCACCAGTGCACACCGAACCAAAGAGGGGCACGGCCCGCACGATCCGTTTCGGGTCACGACTCACCAGGGCCATACCGTGCAGACGTTTCAATCCCTCGAACTCGCGCTCGAAGCCGCCAAAGCCTTGGGGCCGGATCACTACGTCATCGACCGACATGGCTTGCAGATCTGGAGCGCGCAAAGAGAATTGCTGCGCAATGAGGAATAGCGATGAAGCGGCAACTCGCCAACTTGCGCAAGGGACGCAGTGGCCGCCTGCATCGATGGCTCCGATCGCAATGAAGGCCGAAGAGAGAGTAGGAGGTCCGCAGAATGCGAGAGCCTTGGCCGGCGCCGATCGAATTTGGCCAGTTCTCGTCGTCGCCGTGGCGTGGACCTTCCTGGTTTGCAGCGGAGGAGCGCGCGCAGGAGAATTCCTGATCGGTGAACGGTTCGGCAGCGCCCGAACTCTTGCGCCCCTGGTCAAGAAGCTCGTCCAAAGCGTCGTCAATGTAAAGGCCAGCAGGAAGACGGTGGAGGCCGACCCCTCGGTCAATCTCGGTCTGGGGGCTCCCGGCGGGCCGTCGTCCTCGACGACAGATGTTTATGGCGCCGGGATCGTCGTCGAGGCTGAGCTTGGACTCATCGTGACGAGCAATGATCTGGTCAAGGATGCCGAGATCGTGCAGGTGCGATTGCCGGATGGACGTCAGGTTGGTGCAAGGCTCGAGGTGGCCGACGCGCGGTACGACTTGGCAATTCTGCGAATTTCGACCTCGGGCTTGACCGCCGCCCGCCTCGGTCGATCGAGTGAAGCTGAGACCGGGGATTTCGTCGTTGCAGTCGGAAATCCGTTGGGGCTCGGTCAAAGCGTCAGTTTTGGCATCATCAGCGGGCTGCACCGCTCGTGGCCCGGTATTCCTTGCCAGGACCTGATTCAGACCGACGCTGTGTTGGATTCCGGCAGCTTCGGCGGACCGCTGTTCAACCTGCGCGGCGAGGTCATCGGCATCGTTGCCGTTCGTTCCGACGAAATCGCATCCGGGCGCGGTTTCGGTCTCGCGGTGCCCTCGGATGCCATAGACCGCCTCCTTGCTCGATTGCCGTAGAGGTTTCCACGCAATTGCAGGCGGATTCGATTTGGTTTGCGGGTTTGATCTACCGCAATGAGCGGCCGATGCGCATTGCCGACAATGCGTACGTCCTCACAGTTCGAACACGCACGTCCTTCAAAGCAGGCTAGATCGTGTTGCCGATCTGTGTTGGATAAAGGGCGGCACTGCCATGTTCCCCTGTCCGGCGAGGCCGCCCTTCCTCGATACCAAGAGATCACCAATACAGCCACCTGGAGCATGCACATGTTGTTGGCCAATGTCATGGTGTATGTCGACCCTCGGCAGCAGGACGAGGGGCAGATCCGCGTCGCCGAGAAGATCGCGGACCGGTTTCACGCTTCGATCATCGGCGTTTCGGCGTCCGCGATTGATCCGCCGATCGTAACCGATGGCGTGGTCATTGAGCGGACAACCGAGGACGACATCAAGCGGATGCGGGCGGACCTTGCGGCGAAGGGAGAGTGGTTCAGGAAGATCGCCGGCGCGCAGCGGTGCGACGTGCAATGGCGCTGGGCGCTGGACTCTCCGACCACATTCCTGGCGGAACAGGCGAGGATCGCCGATCTGGTTGTCTTCAAGCGCAGGAAAATCCAGCCCGATCGCTTTCACGACCTCGATTCGGCGGAGGCCGTCATTCGAATGGGGCGTCCGACGCTGTCGGTGCCGGAAGGTGTGACCGAGTTGTCGGCCGATCGCATCGTCGTCGGATGGAAGGATACGCGTGAGGCGCGTCTGGCGGTTCGCGAAGCACTGCCTTTTCTGGCCAGGGCTTCAAGGGTCACGGTCGTCGAAGTCTGTGCGGCCGATGAGCAGGACGTTGCGAGCCGCAGGTTGCGTGATGTGACGGGCTACCTGGAACGGCATGGTGTGAACTGTCGGTTTGAGGTCCGTGTGCACTCCGGGGAGCCAGACGCCGACTATCTGGTTAGGCTGGCCAGGAATGAAGGCGCCGATCTGATCGTCACGGGCGGCTACGGACATAGCCGCCTCGGGGAATGGATGTTTGGCGGCATGACGCGGAGTTTGCTGCAGGAAGCCCCCATCTGCCTTATGATGTCGCACTAGCCTGGGCGGGACGGGAGCGCGATATGACGATCAAATGCCGGAAGTGGTCGTGGATTGCTAGCCTGGCTGCTGTTTTGGCTGCTGCTGCAGCTCAAGCTGAGGACCTCGACATGGGCAAGGCAGAATTTCAGTCGTCTTGCGCAAGCTGCCATGGTGTCGATGGAAAAGGTAAAGGACCAATAGGCGAGCTGCTCAAGGTGCCGCCGCCCGACTTGACAGGTCTGGCCAAGGCCAACAACGGAGTGTTTCCGACGGACGCCGTTTATGAAGCCATCTACGGCTCGAGGGTGATCTCGGCTCACGGCAACCGTGAGATGCCAATCTGGGGCGAACGGTTCAACCCGGTTGCAAGCTTGCCCCACATCGTCGACCCCCCTTATGACGCCCTCGATCCGTCAAGGGAATTACGACCACTGATCGTGCGAACACGCATCCTCACTATTATCGACTATCTGAATCGTATTCAGCAGAAATAGTACGGGGCATCTGTGATGTTGGCAGCGAACGTCATGCGCACCTCATTCGCGGTGATCAAGCCGGACGCGTCTTTGCTCAACGCGGTGCAATTGTTGCTCGAAACGGGTCAGCGCGGCCTGCCGGTCCTGGACGGCTCGGGGGCACTTGTCGGTGTCATCTCCGAAGGAGATTTCCTTCACCGCTGCGAGCTGGGCGTGCACTGTCCTGAAGGATTCTGGTTCGAGTGGCTCCTCGGCAAAGAGGGACAACTGGTTCGAGAGAGGACCAGGGCCCTTCGCGTAGACGCCATCATGAGCCGCGAGCCCGTCTGCGTCGACGAGCATACGACCGTAGACGACATCGTCTCCAAAATGGACGATCACCAGATATCGCAGGTCATCGTCCTCCGCGACACGAAGGTCGTGGGGATCGTGGGCCGCGCGCAGCTGCTGCTGGCGCTCGAAGGAATTCTCGCCGAAGGCCGGATGAGCTGAAGCAAGGCGTCGGCAAGGCGATGTAACCGCCCGGTTTACTTGACTAGAGCGGGATGGGTCTAGCTTGAATCGATTGAGGATTCCCAAATCAGATCGGTTCTGATTCAACATGCTGGCTGGGAAGGA
>Ga0153933_1000257_pt1 | contig 23102 bp, 26 predicted proteins | sample TSNJ017MetaG_FD_102275 | JGI IMG/M metagenome (GOLD analysis project Ga0153933, IMG submission 102275) | Attine ant fungus gardens microbial communities from New Jersey, USA - TSNJ017 MetaG | ecosystem: Host-associated > Fungi > Mycelium > Unclassified | place: USA: New Jersey, Wharton State...
CCCCTGTAAATGCTAGTGCCGAATGACTAAAGCCTGCTTGTCGGCGCACCGACATGGTGCGCGTGCAAAACGGCGCCCAAGCCTGTCATTTTGGGACATCACTTAATCAAGTAATGACAGATGCCTCATTCAAAACGAATGGAGTCATCTGGGATCGAAACATAACATCCGGCACGTAACTTTTACGGCGATGCAGATCGAAAATCATCGATACGAAGCCCACACCGTGAAATTAATCACGCAAATCGATCGAATATAAAAAAGACCAGCCTGTCATGTTGGGTGTTCGTGGATGCATTCGCAGCGAATCTTCGGAATAAGGACTGCAAACACACAGTAGGCGGCAGAGCCGCCTACTGGTGGTTCCTGGAATTACTGCAGGCGTGCCTTGATTTCATGGCCCATCTGATCCAACGCAGTCTGTGTCACCGGATCATTTGTCAAAGCATTGAGCAGGCCGAAGTCGTGGATGGTGCCGTTGTAGCGCGTCACCGTGACTTGGTTGCCCGCCAGATCGAGCTTGCGACCATAGGCTTCACCTTCATCGCGCAGCACGTCGAATTGCGCTACCTGGATCAGTGCCGGCGGCAAGCCCTTCAATTCCTGCACGGATGCGTGCAGGGGCGATGCGTATTTTTCATTGCGCTCGCTTTCGCTGGTGGTGTACGCATTCCAGAACCATTCCATCAGCGGACGTGTCAGGAAGTAGCCCTGCTGGAATTCGTTGTACGAACCGTCCTGGAAATTGTGATCGGTGACAGGCCACAGCAGGCCTTGGAAGCGAATGGCGGGACCATGTTTGTCTTTGGCCATCAAGCTGATCACCGTCGCCATGTTGCCACCGACGCTGTTGCCGACCACGGCCAGACGATGGCCGTCCACACCGATCTCGCTGCCATGTTCGGCCACCCATTGGGTCGCGGCATAGGATTGATTGATGGCGATGCCGTAGCGCGCTTCCGGCGACGGCGTGTAATTCACGAATACAGCGACGGCACCCGAGCGCACGACCAGGTCACGCACGAGGCGTTCGTGCGTCTGGAAATCGCCCAGGATCCAACCGCCACCGTGGAAGAACATGAATACCGGCAGCGTGCCCGTGGCGCCACTTGGACGCACGATGGTCAGCGGCACGGTGATGCCATTCTGAGTGATCGTCTTGGTGCTGACCTCGATGCCGGATAGATCCACCTTCACGCTTTTCTGCGCATCAACCAATACTTGACGCGCTTGCGCGGGTGGCAGCGTATTGAGCGCCGGGTCACGGCTGCTATTGAGTGCATGCAGGAAACCCGATACCACGTGATCGGGCTGGTTGGCAGGTACAGCTGCTGCAAAAGCGCCAGCTGAGACGCCGGCGATAACGCTGGCGAGCAGCACTTTCTTGAAGGTCTTGAGGGTGTTCATCGTCATTTCTCCTGGGGATTGGTTTGGCTGTATCTATCTATCACTAGATAGATACGAGTTGGAAAAAAAAGAGCCGGCAAGGGCTCGATAGTTCGAACATCAAAACCGGCTACTTGGTCTTGAGTGCGTTTACGACATCACGCAAGCGCGCCTTGGAATGAAACAGACGGCTTGCCAATACACTGCCTTGAAATGCGGCGAACAACGCTCGCGCCGCATACTTTATGTTTCCGTTGACATGAAGCGTGCCCCCCTTCATGCCCTCCTCCAATACTTTGGCCAACCACGCTTCACTGGCTTCAAAAAAAGCCTTCACAGCGTGACGCACGTTGTCGGGCAACGATGTAATGTCGGCGGCCAGCATGCCGCACAGACAGATGCGGTCACCGTCGCCCATCAAGACTCCGAACTGGTCGGCATAGCGTTCCAGCTTGGTTTCGGGCGGCAATGAGGCATCGATATGCCGCATCGCGCCCAGCGTGCTGCTGCTGTACAAGCGAACCGCTTCCAGCACCAGGTCATCCTTGGTCGGAAAGTAGTAGTGGATAGTCGACGTCTTGACGTCCACCAGCGCGGCCAGGTCGCGATAACTGAAGCCGTTGTAGCCTTGAGTCATCAGCAGCACCTGGGCGTGCTGGAGTAGTTGATCGCGGACGGGGAGCTTTTCCATGGGGCTTATACTATCTACTGCTAGATAGATACGCAAGGGGTATGACGTCGGCGGACATGGAAGGAGGAACGACGGAGAAGCTCACCCATTCGCACACTTCTAGAAGCCTTCTCGTTCGGAGAGAAGTGTTTTCAGACGGCTTCCGGAATCGCAAAGTTGTCTTTGGCCCAAGCGGCAAACCTTGTTGGCTGCTGACCGGCGACTTTGTTGGCGAGTGCGATCGCGTCACGCGAATCCGAACCAAGATAGGTGTGCGCTTCGAAGTAGGCGAGCATCGCCGCGACGCCCTCGGCGCCCGGGAACCAGCCCGCAAAAACCTCGCGCGGGACTTGCGTGAACGAGAACGTGTTTCCTTGACGATTCAGCGTGGCGATGATCTCGTTGAAGCTCAAGAAGTCGCCCACAAGCGGCAAATATTCACCGTGCCCCGCGAGTTCCGGCTGAGCGAACGCGCCAGCCACGATGTGACCAAGTTCAGTGATGTCGCCCATGTGGATGACTTGCCGCTCGGGATCAAGCGGCAGCGCCCGACCTGCAGTGCCATCGGCTTGTTTCTGCGGAGCGATGGCGCCGAGCAGGTTTTGATAATAGAACGGTGCGATCACAAACGTGTGGTAGGCAAAACCGGCTTCGCTCACGAGACGCTCGACCTTCGCCTTGTCCGTGAAATGCGGAACGTTGATCTTGCCGCGGCTGATCGTCTCCACGTTCGGAAGCGTCGACCAAATGACGTGCTGCACACCGGCGTCCTTCGCCGCGTTGACGGCGGCAACTGCCTGCTTGGATTCGTCCGTACCTTCTTCCCAGGCATTAGTCACCAGGAAAACGCCGTGTGCTCCAGCAAACGCGGCTTTAAGCGTTTCCGGACGATTGAAATCCGCCAAAACGACTTCGTCGCCTAGCTTCGGATGCTTGGCCGGATTGCGTGTCAACGCGCGCACTTTGAATTGGCCGCTTGCCTGCAGCGCGCGAACAACGGCGCCGCCCTGCTGACCGGTTGCGCCGACGACGGCGATAAGCTTCTGGGTGTTCGACATGGTTGTTCTCCAGTGAGTAATTTTGATGGGCGTGCCAGCTCGCGCAGTGCGTGCACCGCGCTCTTTCGGCGGCCCCAAAACGGGGGCCTATTGCCTGACATCGCCAATTTGGGGATTGAAACTATTTCTCACTAGGTGGAAAAATAGGATTGGTTTAATCCATTTTTGGAGAAATTGGATGATCGACCTGAATGATCTGGCGATGTTCGTCCAGGTGGTCCGCGCCGGCAGCTTCTCCGAGGCGGCGCGGCGTCTGCGTATGCCCGCAAATACGCTGAGCCGGCGCATCGATCAATTCGAAGGGCAACTCGGTACACGTCTACTGCATCGCTCGACACGCAAACTCGCGCCGAGCGCGGAAGGTCAGGCGCTGTTCGAGCGCTATGCACCTGCGCTAGACCAGATCCTGGAGATCGAGCGGCTGCATGCGGATACGCAATCACCGTCCGGCTCGGTTCGCGTCACCGCGATGGCCGGTCTGTTCGAAATCTTCCGCATGGAATGGCTGGTCGAGTTCTACGCGCGCTATCCAAACATCAGCATCGACTTCCTGCTCGACGATACGCCTACCGATCTAATCGCCGAGCGCATCGATCTCGCCTTGCGCATAGGCATCGAGACAGGTAGAGGCTTTCAGGTACGCCGACTGGCGCCCAATGCACTGATCCTCGCTGCGAGCCCGGTCTATCTGGAACGGCGCCCTGCACCACGCACGCTGCGCGAGCTGGCCGAACACGACTGTCTGACGATCTCCAATCGCCAGGGTCGCAACATGTGGCGTCTGCAAGGTCCACGCGGTAGCCAGGAGCTGGCGATCAACAGCCGGTTTGCGGTCAGCGACATGCGAGTGCTGGCGCAAGCTTGCACGGCGGGGCTAGGCATTGCACTGCTACCACAGTTGCTAGCTGAGCCGCTCATTGCGAAGGGGCAACTCATCCACGTGTTGCCGACCTATCGGCGTGCAAGCGCTGAACTCGGCCTGCAGCTCGTATACACGAGCCGTCCACCGGTGCCGCCGGCGGTCGCCGTCTTCGGCGATTTTCTAATTGAGAAACTGAGCGAAGCACTAGCAAGCCATTCACAGTGCCATGACAAGTGACGGCGGGAAGGTGCTTCAGAGGTAAAATCAATGCGTGCCTCCTTTTGAAAAAAGCAAGTTCAAAAAAATGAAAAAGCCCCCGATAAATCGGAGGCTTTTTCCTTGAAACCTTACAAAAGGTTCTTAGTTGTTCACTAAAAAGGGAGTTTCCTAGTTGATCTTGTACAAAAACAAAAAAGCGCTTTTCATGCCACTCAACTGCCATGCCCATTCCAGGCAGGACATAAAATAGTTGTACATAAATTCGCTGACTTAAACTCAGACTAACTTAGTTTCCGGACCGCGCAAGAGAGCTGAGCCCGGTGGTTTGAACAACGAAGCCGGTTGGATAATAGGATCGCCTGCGTGGTTTAAGCGGCTTTGGGCAGCGCCGTTACGTGGAAGTAAGCCTCATTGGGTGTGTGGATGATGGGACGTGATAACCACGAAGACATAGGAAACGGTATTAGGCTGCATGCTGGGACTGGCGCCGGCGTCCTTTTTCTTCTCTTTGCGTGCTAAAGACGGGCAGAAGGACGTTTTCAAGTAAGCGTCTCCTGATTCGAGTCCCGCGCATGATCCATGCGAATCGGAAAGCGGCATGCCTATTGAAAAGCATTCGGCGCACGCCTCCACAAGAATGCCATCGAGCCGTGCATCTTTAGAGGCGTTTTTTATGGATATCAACTTTGTCGAGCAACTCGTCTGCTCGGATTGCGGACTCGTCTTCGGCGAGCTATTGGCGTTCGGCGACGGCCTTTACGCAGACCTTATTTGTCCACGTTGCGGCGCTAGCGAGGGTGCCGTCTCGTCCATTGAATGCCTTTACAACACTGCGCGGGCATCGCTGATTCGCCCTTGAGCGAACTGCATCGCAGCATTCCATTAGCTTCGCACTTTTAATCATCCGTATAACTGCGGAACGCGAAGCGCACCGCCAACTTAGGAGTTTTCGCGTGAAGACACTTCTCTTTGCTAGTTTGATGCTGTTCGCAAACAGCGCGATTGCGGCACCACTGAGCGTGCCGCAAATCCAGATAAATCGCACCATTACTGTCGATTACCAGTGCCCCGGCGGAAAACGTTTCACCGTGAACTATCTCAACGGCAGCAACGGGCAGAGCTTTGTCGTGATGCCATACCGTGGCAAAACCTTATTGCTGATCAATAACATGTCCGCCGACGGCGTGAAGTTCCAGGCCGACTCCATCACGTGGTGGATCAAGGGGCGCGATGGCACGCTCTTCGATGCGCGCAGCGATGCCAACAAGCCCATTCTGGCCGATTGCAAGACAAAATGATCGGCGCCAGACAGAAAACCATCACTTCTCCGTTCGATTTCGAAAAGCAATGTGCAGACCGAAAAATATTGCTGCATTTTGAAAAGATCGCTTGCCTTCTGATGCTCAAAATGGCCCCGAAATCATTTGACAAGATTTCGATCCGTGCGGTTATTCGCACTCAACTATTGGAGGACCATCATGAGCAAGAAGAGTATTGTAATGGGCGTTGCGCTGGCTTCAGCGACCCTGTTTGGTTGCGCCACCATGGCACAGGACCGTCCGCTCGTGGATATCGGCTGGCATCACGGCAATTTGCGCAACGCGCAGGAAAACATCCTCGCCGCGTTCCAATACATCCAGCAGGCACAACGCGATAACGACGGTCAGCTCGGCGGTCACGCCGCGCGCGCCAAGGAATTGTTGACGGAAGCCAGCGAGGAATTGCGGCTGGCGGCCGACGTCTCGAATTCAGAAGGCCGCTGAACAACGACACGCTGATTATCCCCTGTTTGCCGGATAGTCGAAATCGCCTCGATATCGTTATCCGGCACTTTTTGGGTGGGCTTTCTTATGTAACGGCATACGCACGCAGCACACGCCATGAACAGACATAACGCTGGAACATTTCCCGATGAACGCACATAATCCGCGTTGCGCGCAAAGGTTTGCGCGAGTGGTACAAACGGTCAGCGACCGTCGGGAGCGCTAGTCATGCAGTTCCGGCATTTGCGTTACTTCGCGAAGATCGTCGAAGCGGGAAGCTTTTCCCGTGCAGCTGCACTCATTCATATCGCACAGCCCGCCTTGAGCAAACAGATTGCGGAGCTAGAAGACGAATTCGGCGTGACTCTGCTTCACCGCAGTTCGCGTGGTGTGACACCCACCGTGGCAGGCGAAGTGCTCTATCACGAAGCGCTCAAACTCATTCGCCAGGTCGACGATCTGCCTGCCATCGTGCGCTCCTCGCAGGGTGACTTGCAGGGTGTGGTGACGTTCGGCATGGCCTCGACCATGGCGCCGGCTCTCACCGGCAAGATGCTGGAAATCTGTCGCAATACGCTGCCGAAAGTGACACTCCGTTTCGTCACCGGTGATAGCCTCACGCTGCGCGATAAGGTCGCTGCACATGCTATCGATCTGGCCATCATTTTCGAAGACGAACCGGAAGGCGGCTTCAAACGTGAAGTGCTGTTCCACCAGCGCCTTTATCTCGCAAGCCCTCGAAATGCGGCGCACGCGTCTTCCGTGACACTGCAGAACATCAGCACCCTGCCCTTGGTGTTACCCACGCCCACGAATGTGTTGCGCCGATTGCTCGATCGCGTTTTCGCGCGGGAGAACATCAAGGTGGAACCCATCGCCGAATCCGATCTGTTTGACGTGATGCTCTCTGCCGTCGAAACCGGCTTGGGTCATGCCGTGATGCCCAAGGGCGATTTCACAGATGTGCCGGGGCATCAGGACATCGCCACCACATCAATCGAACCACCGATCCATCTCACCGCATGCCTGATTACCTCGCAGGACGCACCGCTAAGCCAGGCGGCCCTGGCGATCGAGGCCTCTTTGCTGACCTTTATTCGCGGCCAGCTGGAAGAAACCTCCTTCAAGGGCGCCGAATGGGTGGACCCGGGGCACCCATAGCCTGCCGTTATGGCCGCATAGCGAAACAATATTTTCGCATCGCCCGGAGAAGTCGCACTCTACGCTGCATGGCACAACACTAGGGCCCGGCGGCCACGGCGATTCCACTCTTCCAATAGGTCGTAACCACTGACGCAACACCCTTCGCTACCGCTTCGGCTGTCATCCTCGCTTGCATCGATTCGACCGGCGCTGTCCGCGCTGGAACGGAGAAGTCATGTCCCGTATCGCCCAACAACGCAAGAAGACACTTACCGCACAAGCCGCTGCGGCAACGCGAGACCTTCTTAACCGCATGGCGCCCACCACGGATTGGCAGCAACAAAGCATGCGCTGCGGCGAGCGCCGTATGCCGGTTGCCGTGTCGGTTTATCAACACGATGCCAGTCATCCCACCGAGTGCACACAGACCATGCCGCGTGATGCCTATACGGTTGCCATCTTGCTCGACGACGCGCGCATTTGTCTGGATGCGGATACGCAACGCGTGATCGACGCTTCGCTCGAAGCGGGTACCTGTTACGTGAGCCGTCCGGGCGAAACGCTACGCCTGAAGTGCACTCAAGGCTACAAGGCACTCCATCTTCGCATACCTAGTCAGCTGTTATGGTTCCGTGCCCAGGCGCAACAGCCGTGCGCCCCATTGGAAGGTCGCTCGCTTGGCCCGATCAAGGATCCATTGCTGTCGCAGCTCGCGCGCACGTTGACCGACGTGGCTGAAAACGACAAGGAGGGCTCATTCGCCGAACAAATCATCGGCATGCTAATCGAACGCATTCGTGGTCTGCGTGCGGAACACGCATCCGTGGCGCGCATCTCTCGCAGGACAACGTTGCCCAATTGGCGTCTGCAGCGCGTGGATAGCTACGTGAAATCCCATCTATCCGAGTCGATCACCCTGGCGGAAATGGCCAATGCCGCCGGACTTTCCCCCATGCACTTCGCCGCTCAGTTCCGCGCCGCAACCGGTTACCGCCCACATCACTATGTATTGCTCTGCCGGCTTGATCGAGCCAAGGAACTGATGACCGACGCATCGCGCTCCATGCTGGACATTGCACTGGACGTAGGCTTTCATACGCAGGCGCATTTCACCACCGTGTTCAAACGCCTGTCTGGCAAGACACCTGGCGCGTGGCGCGACGAAGCACTGGAAATGCGCGCGACGAAGATCGCGTAATGCATTTAACTCGATGAAGAGCATAGCGATCATGAATACTACACGCTTGAGCATGCTACTCGTCGGCTTTTTGTTAGTCGTGCCGGCTGACGCGCAGGTCGCCAGTTACGACTGCGGTCAAACTCAAACAGTCACCGAGAACGCGGTATGCACGTCACCCGAGTTAAGTCGCAAGGATGTGATCCTTGCTACGTGTTACGACATTCTTCTGCACCTGAAACCCGCGACGAGCGGCATGGCCTATCGAGAATTCGATGACATGTTGCGCGATCAGCAACGGCAATTCCAGATCTCCCGTGATGCGTGCGGCGCGAACACCAACTGCCTGGAACAACATTACGACGATCGGCTTACCGCGCTGCGCCAAACTGTCGATCGCTACGCCGCTGTCGTGTTCGATCGGCCGAGCAGCAATTAATCAACGGATGCTTGTGCAGGAATCTGGTGCCGCTGCGCCGTTGAAGCGAGCGGTGATCCACGCGATCGCCGGTAATGCCGCATTCGCGCCGGCCCAGCCATGTTTCACACCCGGCAGCGATAGATAGTCCACCTTGGTACCCGCATGACATAAGCGCTTCACATAAGCTTGTGTCACCGTCGGAAGTACCAGGCGATCTGCATCCCCTTGCGCCACGAATACCGGCACATCCGACGGCAGCGGGCCGGGAATATTTTCCAGTAACAGCGAACGCCATGGCTCGACCTGCGTAATGTCGTCCACACGCAGAAATTGTTGGCGTAGCGGACGCTGCGAGCGACTGCGCTCCAGCATATCGATGGGCGATTCGATGCATTCGTTCGACAAGGCATTCACCGCTGGCATCGCGCCAGGCTCGATCACGTTATCCAGCGGCAGGTGGAAGAGTTGCGACCACGACCACAGCGTCATCGCGGTGATGTTTCGGCCACCGTCCGTGTCGGCGTCATCGCGTAATAGCGTTTGAAGATCGGTCGCTGGTGCTGCCACGGCGATACCGACGAGCTGCAATTCCGGCGCATACGTCTTCGCTAACGCGCCGGCAAACAAAGCGGCCTGTCCGCCTTGCGAATGTCCCCATATGGCATAACGATCTCCCGCGGACGCCTGTGGCACATTTCTCACTGCCCGCACCGCATCGAGCACCGCACGCGCTTCGCTGTTTCCCATCAGGTACGGATGTGGACCAGGAGTCCCCAAGCCCGGATAATCCGTAGCAACGACGATGTATCCACGCCGCACCATGTCGCGTAGTCCCATCATCGTCTGGAATACAAAGCGCGCCTGCGACGGCGCGCAGCGCGGCACCACACCTGAAGTGGGATGCGCCCAGGCGACAATCGGTCGCCCTTCCTTTGGTGGTGTTCCTGTAGGAATTACAACGACGCCCGATACGGCGATCGGATTATTCGAGGAATCGGTAGAGCGATAGAGTAGGCGGTATGCTGACGCGCCCAACGGCGCACCGCGCATAGGTTCGATACGCATGATTGAACCGGGCGTACCGATCATGGCTTCCGGTGCCGCTTGATAGAACGCAGGATCGACGTGTGCCACCAGAGTTACCGGCTCCAACGTCGAGGCGACCATCGTTATCAGTGCAAACTTCAGCACGCTCGATAATAGTTTTGGCTTGCATAGACGCATGACTGGATCATCTACGATTAGGCAACGTGAACAGAATCAAGTAATTGCGCCATGCCTTTCCACAAAATCTGCAAGCCGATGCAGAAAAGCACGAAAGCAAACAGCCGCATCGCCACGCGCGTGCCGACCGCACCGAGCACGCGTTCGATATGGCAGGCAAAACGCATGCACAGATAAATGCTCAAACCAAGAATCACCAGTGCTAACGATACGCCGGCGATGTGTGCGACCGATAAGCCTTCGCACGGCGATTGCGTACCCAGCGCGATGGCAACAGCAATAGAGCCGGGTCCCACCGTGATCGGCAAGGTAATGGGATAGAACGCTTTGGTACGTAGCGACAACGGAGAATGCTCCGGCATTTGCGCATCCGACCCGTTCTGCTCGTCGTCGGATGCGTGCAAAAGTTTCCAGCCTGCCATGGCCACAATCATACCGCCACCCACACGTAACACCGACATCGAGATACCGAAAAACGACAGCACATAGGCACCGATCAACAACGACGTCAGTAGAATGACGACGCAGTTGACGGTGACACGTCTGGCCATCTCAGCGCGCTGCTGCAGCGTCAGCTGCGGCACCATTCCTATCGCGATCAACGCAGACGCGGGCGGATTGATCAGCGGCAACAGGCTCGCAATGATCAGCAACGTGGTTTTCATAAAATCGTGCAACATGGAAATCCCATTTGGTTCTCGCTGTGCTCAGGCGCGAATCGCCATCACCAGCACCACGCAACAGACGCCAATGATCGTCATGGTCAGTGCCGCAATAAAAAGTCGGTCGGCACGCCTCGCTAGGCGAAAGCAGCGTGGCGATGCACGCCTACGAAGCGCTGCTTTCGCCAGCAACGCCGCCGCCACGTAAAGGGATGCGTTGATGGCGAGCAGTCCATCGATGGCCACGCGTTCCGTGTTGGCCGTTGCCACGGCGTGCAAGACGCCGAACACTATCAGACAAATGGCGATTGTCGTCGCAGGCGATACGAAGATCGGTACACATGCGTCGATGTGCGAGCGCGAATCCGTTTGAGAGATATTCCAACGATTCATGGCAATGGGTCGCTTAGCTCTGACTTGAAGGCGCATCTATCCGATCCGCGTTCGGCAGGCCGATGCGAAGCGATGTGTTAATGGGAGCGCGCCGATCCGTTGTGATCGGATCGACGCATGGATAAAGCCCTCCGTGGCAGCTTTCTTTCCATGAGCAACGGGGTTCGGAATCATCCGTGTTCCGATCCGACGGGCGTCGGCATGGCATCTCCGGCCACGGCCTGCATGACTCTGTTGCTGACGTCCGTGCAGGTCTTCACTTCATCGTCCACGGCGCCATTATCGGCAACGATGGCGTACGGCTTTTTCACAGATGCCGAGATTATTTCCAGTTCGAACGGTTGGTTCGAATCTGCCCTCTGCCAGGTGTGTGATGCGTGCTATCCGCGTCGATGTCGCGTCGCGCTGTTCGCGCGAGTACCAAGTGGGCAACCTTGGCGATGCGTTATGCTGTTTAATGTTCGTGCGATTTGAAAAGCCGCGACATTCAACGTTGAGCCGTTCGCCCAAGGGGCACAGCAGGATCAGACCCGTTGCCGTGCCTTCGAAGCATCAGTACACCCAGCGGCCATACACCCAGCGTGCGTGGACAGGGGTGTCGCGGCAATGGCCATGTGGTCCAACCCAGTAACCTGGAGGGCACACGCGGGCTGGCACAGCCGCAACAACGGGGTAGCCGCCATAGGGATAGACCGGACGCACTACGACAACGGCCGGCCCGCGGCAGAAACCCCAGCCATCACGCCACCGGCCCGGGCCGCAGCCCTGGGCAGCGTATGCAGATACCGTCACCAAAAGACCCACTGCCACGGCGGCAGCCTTGGATGCAAAACGTAGCTTGGACATAACATTTTCTCCTGTGCAGAACGCTGTTTTGTGCGTTGCAGCAGAGTCTGGGCGCCTTCGTCCCAGAAAGAAAATACTGTTTTGCTATACGGGCATAACCGGCGGCTATACCGTCGCGTCCGTCGTCTTCGAGTCCGCCTGAAAGGACACGTTTTTTTCAGGCAGCGCGGCATCGTCATCGTGCGTACACGAAGAATGTCCGCTTTCGCAAAGCTACAACGACGAATCGTGATCAGTCTCTGCCGCTTGGTGGCCCGTTTGCTTCATAAATAAATCGCGATTCTGCCGCAGCGCATCCTGAGTCTCATCGTCGACAGATGGAAGATTGAGGTCATCACGCATGCAGTCTAGAAGGCGAATGGAAGCTTGATCGATCGCAGCCAAGCGAGGGGCCGTCTCACTAGCGTATCGCACGAGCGCCTCGTTGCGTCGGTTTTGGCAGACGCTCAAATGCGCTTCCGCCGAGGTGGCGGCTTCCTTAGCGTGAACGAGCTGCTCGCGCAGTTGGAGGGCATGGTTACCGCCTGACTCATGCGGCTGGAGCAAGTGCAGTTCGTGTTCGATAGCATCGAGCTGCTCATTTGCAGCGATAGCTCGGTTTTTTGCGTACTCATAAGACGTCGTTGCAGCGCGTACATCGACGGGGTCCTGTCCTTGATCCGACGCGGCGGCGTGGTAAAGCCGGGCAACAACGTTCGCCGCAACGATTGAACGGTTGCTTCCTACCATCTGAATCTTAAATAGCGATGATAAAAACTTGGCCTGTATGTCCTTGAAGTCTCGTTCCGAGACCATGGGGCGGCTTTCGAGACTCGCCCTCGCTTTGCCGTGATGCTCCACGGTGGCAACATAAATTTCCCGTCGCAATTGAATAATGCGTGCCTTCGTGTTCTCTGCGGCGTCGTGCTTACGTTGCGCGCGCTGCTGTAAAGCAGTCAGCGCGCCGCCGGCGATGACGCCCACCAGCGCGCTAATCACGCCAAAAAGGGCCGGACTGCTTCCTATGGTCACGAGGGCTATTGGCATCGCTTAGCTACCTCATTGCTCAGGGTCATAACAGTTCAATCAAACCGCTACTTAGCTTTTACCCGTTTTTGCTTTGTTGTTGTAAGGCGAACCAGTGGCAAGAAGATGTCTTCGACAATTTCGCGAATCGCTTCGTCCGTCAACGGCTCCAATGACATCATCAGATCATGGCGCGCAAGGTCTGTCGGGAGCGACTGTATGCGTGGTGTTAGCTTGGCGGGATCGATTTCATGGCGAGCGATCCCGCGCTTCAGAACTACGCCGACCGGGTCGGCTTTGAACAACTGGGATTTGAGATAAGCCATATTTGCAGGGTCCGCGACCAGGTCGTTACGCATGTCCAGGAACAGATTGAGGGCCTGCGGACGGGATCGGCTGGACATGCCCTTTAGCAGGTAAATCATCTCGTCGCGGACGTTTCCCAGGTCCGGCACGACCGGCGCAACCTGAGAGTCGGCGTGGCGAACCAAAGCCGCGGACGCGAGTTGAATACGGCTTGGCCAACGCCGGCTAAGCACGGGACGGCTAGTCCCCGCCTGTTGCGCCACGGATTCCAGCGTCAGCCCGGCATAGCCCTTTTCAGAAAGCTCAATCCAAGCCGCATCCAGGATCGCGTCCTCTAGAACGGTTCCTCTGCGGCGGGTCGCTTTATCTACGGTCACTCTACCTGCTCCTTAAGATACATGCATGCATCCTATTGACAGGGCGCCTGCTATCCATCATATTAGATGCATATAGGCATCTTAGCTAGTGCAGGACAGGATGCTTCGAAATCAAGCGGAAATGCTCGGGTGCATTACAACCCGCAAGTTTATTCAGGTTTCCGCGCCGCACACGGAACTGGGGCCAGTCGTCATTCGGTGCTTAGGCAACTGAGCGGGCGATGTGCGCCAGTCAATCAGGGCTACGTGGCACGGGAGCAATCAGCCGTTGTCACGAACGACCCTCTTGTAACCAAACCATGCGGATTTTCGAGAGCTTGAATTTTATGACGCACTTTCCATTCTTTGACCGTGATGTGCGAGGGTCTGACGTCCAGGCCGCTCCGGCTTGCGTGTTGCTCCACGATGGACAAGCGAGCTTCCATGCGCCCGGCGACGCGTTCACCACAGTCCTGATTGCATTGGGAAGCTGCACGGTACAGCGTTTCATAGCGGGACATTGGTTTGATATGCGCGCCATTTATCGAGGCGGCATTCTCTTGGCTGATTTAGCAGGCTCCATTCGTCTGAGTGGACCGTCAGTCGTCGAAGCCGCTGTCTTTTTTGTTCCTAAGTCCCTTATGGTGCAGACCCTTGGACATCTAAACGATCGACTAAGGCCCAATGTCGCTATTGAGATTCCCGCGGATGTCGTAGTGATTGGCCTGTTAAAGGCGCTTATGGCTTCCAGCACCGAATCCCTCGAGCCGGGCATCGATGTGCCCGTTCGCGATGCCATCCTGATGCGTTTGTCCCTTATCACGCGACAAACAGAAGTCCCAGCCAAATCTGATCCGTGCGCGTTGCCTGCGTGGCGGCTTCGTCGTGTATCTGAGATGGTGAAGGAACGGCTTTGCACCACCATCACCCTTTCGGATATGGCGGAAGCTGCAGGCCTCTCACCGATGTATTTCGCCGCGCAATTCAAGAAGTCGACGGGCTTGCGACCCCATGAGTATCTTGTTGCACAGCGTATCGAACATGCCAAAAATCTTCTCCGTGAGAATAAGGCATCGTTGTATGACGTTGCACTAAACGTGGGTTTCCGAACACAAGCTCACTTTTCAACTGTCTTCAAAAAGTATGAGCACACGACGCCAGCGCGATGGCGCAAAGAGCGTCTGGCCGCCTGAACGGATATACGATATATCGCTCTCGCTTGACGCACTGATGATCATTCGGAACCCTGATCAATGGGAGGGCGACGATGAACGACTTGAGTTGGCGCAAATTCGCCGCCCTGGGCGGGGGCGGGACATTGGGTTGCTGGCTTCGCTACGTTCTCTCCACACTACTCAATCCCCTGTTTCCGAATCTACCACTGGGGACTCTCGCTTCAAACTGGATTGCGGCGTTTCTCATTGGCTGTCTGCTGGGCACCTTCTGGCAGTTCGAAAAGTTGCCCGCTGAGATACGCCTTTTTACGATGACTGGCATACTCGGTGGTCTCTCCACTTATTCGACCTTTTCGGCGGAAGCCGTGAATTTCTTCCTGGCTGGTCGCTACGGTGTGTTTGCGATACACGTTCTTAGCCATTTGATTGGCTCCCTCGCGCTGACGTTGCTTGGCATTTATCTCGTGAACGTACTTTTTCATCGGCAGCCTTTGGACATCGATACTCCGAATTCGAAAAAGTGAGTACACCCTTAAGTTCTGATGGATAGCGTGCGAAAAAACCCCGGGCAATGCCGGGGTCTTAAGCCATCATGAGGACCGATGGAAGTGCCCATGCTGGATGAGCGCAGCAATCCTTGTTACTTTGCGGGATCAACAAGCGCCCGATAGGTGAGCGATCGCGATATGGCTCGCAGGTCCGGTACCGGATAAGGACGTCCTGTCATGCCATTGCCGGCGTCTACTTGTTGGACCATGCCGACGACTACCACGTCATAGGTCGGATCCACCCAAAACCAGGTGCCGTGCACGCCGCCCCAGAAATAGGTACCAGCGCCAATTGCGCCCCCGTTGAAGTCCGCATGCGCGGGGTCAAGAACGATGCCCATATTCATGCCATAGCCAACACCCTCGAAGGACTTAAGGAAATGCACCATCACACCCGGCGGCAAAAGGTTGCTTGTCATCAGCTTGATGGACGTTGGCGACAACACACGGATGCCATCAAGCGTGCCGCCATTGGCGAGCATCTGCGCGAAACGCATGTAGTCCTGCGCCGTCGAATAAAGGCCGGCGATCGACAGCAGATACTTCGGCTTCACGCCCGGTGGAGTGCCCGCGAGGGTGGGAAATGGTGATTGATCGGCCGCAAGGCGAAGCTTGAGATTATCGTCCAGTTCGTAACGTGGTGCGATGCGATCGCGCTTGTTCTCAGTGACGCCAAATCCCGTGTCTGGCATGCCCAACGGTCCGAAGATTCGGCGCTCAAGGAATGTATCGAGATTTTCGCCGGATAGTCGCTTGATGATCGCACCTTGCACTTCTTGCTGAAGACCGTAGCGAAAATGCGTACCCGGCTGTGTCTCCAGGGGAAGCTTTGCCAGCTTGGTGATCATGTCGTCGTTCGTGCCGCTCCACAGATCGGCGGCCGCATACATCGCATCCACTTTCGGGTTTGTGGCTCCAAGCGGAACCACAAAACCGAAGCCAGCCGAAGAGGCCATCAGATGACGCATCGTCATCGGTCGATCGAGCGGCACAAGCACATCTCCGCTCAGCACTTTCAGATCTGCGAACTCGGGGATGAACTGCGTCACAGGATCGTCGAGCTGCCACTTGCCTTCTTCGTAGAGCATCATCATCGCAGCGGCGATGATCGGTTTGGTCATCGATGCGATGCGGAAAATGGCATCTTCTCGTAGCGGGGCGCGGCTCTCTAGCGTCTGATAACCGTAGCGATTCGATTTCACGAGCTTGCCGTGTCGAGCGACCATCACGCTGATCGCCGCATAGTGGCCAGCGTCGATCTGTTCCTGCATCGCGTTGTCGAGACGATCAAGACGTGTCGGGCAAAAACCGACGGAATCGGGTGCAGCATTCGACAGTGTCGTGGTGACCTCGTTCATTGCGGCGGCCCCATCGCGAAGGTGGCCATATCATAGGCCGTGGCACGACTAATGTCGGGGCAAATCACGGGCATAATTTCGATCCCGTGGCACGTACCCATGACTTGGCGACAACGCGCCGAAACGCCAGCGCTGAGTAGAAGCCGGTAGAAGCCAATGCCTTCGTCGCGCAACGGATCGCATTCGTTGACGCTGATCACTGTCGGCGGCAAGCCTTGTACATCATCGCGTTTGGCCATACCTGGCCACGCCAGCGGATCGCATGCGTTAAAGGCATCGATGCCATAGCCCACAACGGTGCGGTTGTCGTGCACGGAAATCAAAATGCCCTCATTGTCCGTGGAGGACGGGTTTTCCGGCAGCGGCCAATGTCCGGCGATGTAAGGGCACATGGCATATAAGCCTTTGACCTTTCCGATATCGCCATCTTGTTTCAGCTTCATGCCCAACGCAAGAACAAGGTTGCCGCCTCCACTTTCACCCGCCACGACAATGCGCGCGGGATCGATACCTAACGCACCGGCGTTGGCGTGAACCCACCTCAAGCCTGATGCACAATCATTCAAGCCGGCAGGAAACGGAGCGACCTCCGGCACTGCAGATGGGTGTACGGCGTTGCGAAATTCGACCATGGCGACCGCGACCCCGCAGGCAGCAATCATGCGTCCCCATGTTTTGTAATTGCCTTCGTAGCAGGAGCTCATCTCCATGCGACCGCCATGGATGTAGTACACACACGGCAATGTCTGATCGTTATCCGGTCGGATGAATTGGATAAGGATGGTGTTCCCGTCTGGGGCGGAGGTGATGGTCTCCGTCCGTACCGTCAGTCCTTTCGACGGCGCAACGTCTTCGCTATCCATGCTGTTAAACAGCGCTTCAATCTGCTTATGTGCAGCAAGTGACTCGGGTGAGTATTCCTGTGCCAGCAATTCCGCTCGATTCGTGACACTTTGTTTCTGCATACCGGTTTTCATGCCCGCGAAACGCGCCCTTATTCGCGGTTCAAGCCGAGAGTCGAGTTCAATTTTTGACTTTTCGGTGGTAACACGCCCAAGCGTTTCATCCAGCCAATCGTAAATGCGCGCGGCGGAAAGGCGCGCAGCGCCTTGTTGACAGTGGCTACCAGCGCCTTCCTCATTGGTAAAGGTAATGAGCGTTTTCTGGCAGGTCAGATGATCATAAAGAGTCGCAGGCTGCCCCTTGAGGAACAGATCACCCTCAGCATCACACACCAACGTTGGGCACGAAATTTTCTCAGCGATGCCGTTACCAAGATTAAACGCAAGCAACTCGCGTACAAACGCCCGCGGTGACTTGACGCCAAATGCATAAGGCCCATGCGTCAATGCCCAAGCATAGACGGGTGATGTTTCAATGAGCTTCGCCAACTTGCGATCCAGCTCAGGCGCGTGTTCCGCGTTGAGCTCGCTCACGACCGAATCATCTTCACTCAGCTTCATGCCGACGAGCAGAGCTGCGCCGAAGTCGTAGACGCCGTCGCTGGCAATCACCGCAGCAAGGCGTTTTTCAAACGCGGCTGCGCGTGGCGCAAGGTAGCCGCCAAGGCTAACTCCCATCAGGGCGATCTTCGTAGCATCCACTTCTGGCAGCGTCAGCGCAAAATCAACCACCGGCGTGATGACTGTCTCCCAATCGGCGCGAAATGGTAGGCCTTCACGATGAATGGGGCCGTATTGGCCAGGTCCATCAAACACCAGCACGTTATAACCGCGCTCGACCGCAGCGCGTGCGCCGCCCCAATGTAGCTCTTCTGCCGAACCGTCGAAGCCCGTGTGGCAGATCAGCAGCGGACGCCTCGTGCCGCTGCTATCCACTCGGTGGAAATACGCCGGGAGAGTTGTGTTCTCGAACGGAATCTCGACTGGTTGTATCGGAGTATCGAAGAGCACCGCGGCGGCTTTGTATGCGCCGATCGATTTGGTATAGGCATCGTTGATACGAGGATCATCGGGATTGCCGTGCAGGAAGAATTCCGAAGCACGGTAATAGCTCGACGCGCGTAAAAAACTATCCCGCGCGCTGACTCGGTGACCTCTAGCCAGCTGTTCCATCCCTTGAGCCGCGACGCGATCGGCGGTTGCGTTCCATTCGGTGTACCAGCTGTCGAAGTCGCCGGATGTGATGCGTTGCGACGTGGAGACGACTTCGCCCAACTCGCCACCGCCGTAACTTGCCGCATCGATCATGCGTACGGTTTCGAACCAAAACTCGTGGTTATCGGGGAACAGAAGAGGGACCGTAAGTCCGCCGACGGAACCGCCTGATGCAGGTGTGACGTTCATGATTAATCTCATAAGATGCAAATGTGCATCCTATATGCCAGACCTTTTGGGGGTTGTCAATAAGATGCATGCACGCATCTTACGTGCCAAAAAGCTTTCAGCACCCGATATGGAAGAGCCGGTAAGCACATCCGTAGAGGGTGCCGTTGTTTACCTGAAGGCTGCGGTGCGAGCGAAGGTGGAGCACCCGTTTCGGGTAATCAAACGTCAGTTTGGTTATACAAAGGTGCGCTATCGGGGTCTGACGAAGAACACCGGACAGGTGTTGACGCTGTTTAGCACCTTGTATCGAAGTGATTACCCTCTGCTGCGAGTGCGCTAGCGTGGAGGGGCGCGACAAGACTCAAGCGTTGTTCGGCAACTCAGCCTTCACTCGACGCCTATGAGCAGCCTGTTTCGCGCGATTGCCGCACATAGACATGCTGCACCATCGGCGTGCGTGTCCGCGTGTGTGATCGGCGAACAACAAGGTGCAGACCGGTCCCTCACAAGCTTTCACGTACGAAAAATCTTCCTGGCACACGAGATCCGCCAACGATTCGGCGATCGGAATCAGCAAGGTTTCGGGTGAAGCCCAGCGCCGCGATTTCGCCAAGCGAAAACCGGAAGCTTCGACGCCCTCTTGAACGACGATTTCGTTGAACACCTCATCGCGTCTGAGCAGCTCATTGAGTGGCTCCAGCTTGGACAGATCCGCGGTTTTCAGCGGATGCCCTTTGTGTGTGCGGACGAACGTGCGAAACCACTCGCGCAAGCTGCGTGCCTGCGCCGCCAGGCGATCGATTTCCCCCGGAATCGCCCGTGCGCGGATCGAATTCAGCACGTCATCGGACACCAGCCCCGCCTGGCGGAGCCAGCTCAACAACCCCTCGCCGTCCTCGAGCCAATCGATGGGGGTATCGACCGGCGTGGCCATGGAATTGAGGAAATCAAGGCCAGGGGAGTCGGCAATGAAAAGGGCGGGCATTGGCTGCGACATAGGTTCTCTCCTTAGGCTCAAGGTAACCGCCTAAAACGATGTTGACAAGTTATTTTTGATGATAGTAACCTCTAAATATAAATTTAGGCGGTTACCTGAGCTTCAAGTCTCGATCGCCTTAGACCAACGGCTTTTGAACCACCGGGAGAGGTGATATGGGCAAGACATCCGCGACTGTTGTATTGGCTCATGGGGCATGGGCCAATGAATCGAGCTGGAGTAGGGTTGTCGCCTTGCTCCATTCAAAAAGCATCAAGACGGTTACTTTTCGCTTGCCGCTGTCGTCGCTGGCCGACGATGTGGCGGCGCTGGACAAGGTGCTCGCGCAGGTCGATGGGCCCGTCGTTCTGGTCGGGCACGCGTATGCGGGGGCTGTTATCGCCGCGACGCACAGCGCAAAGGTGCGGGCGCTGGTCTATATCGCCGCGTTGGCGCCGGACCAGGGCGAGACCGTCGCCGATGTGTTCAATCGCTACGAGCACGACGACAAAGCGCCGAAGCTCGCACCCAGCGATGACGGCCTGATATGGCTGGCGCCCGAAGCATTCGGCACCGCGTTTGCGCAGCACGCGTCGCCGGAAGAACAGAAAACGCTCGCCGCGAAGCAACTGCCCATTTCGCCCGCGGCCATCACCGTGCCGGTCGAACGCCCGCTCTGGCGGGATGTGCCTGCCTGGTATCTCGTGGCAGAGCACGATCACATGATTCCCGAGAAGACACAGCGCTTCATGGCCGAACGCATGAACGCGCGTATCAGCGCCTATCCCGTCGACCATCTTCCCAGTGTCACCGCACCTGAACTCGTCGAGGCCGTCATCGCCGACGCGGTGCGCTACAGCGAACGTTGAACGTAATCATTCCTTCTACGCCATCAACATCACTTCACCACATCATTCCCTGGAGCAATCGTCATGTCCGCTATTCAATATCGCCACGCCAACGTCGATGGCCTGAACGTCTTCTATCGCGAAGCAGGTTCAGCCGATAAACCGAAATTGCTGTTGCTGCACGGCTATCCAAGTTCGGGTCACATGTTCCGTGATCTCATACCGCTGCTGAGCGATCGCTTCCATATTATCGCGCCTGATCTGCCGGGGTTCGGTCAAACGGATATGCCGTCGCGTGACACATTCACTTATTCGTTCGAGAACATTGCGAACGTCATCGATCGCTTCACGGAAGTGGTGGGATTCGATCGCTTCGCCGTCTACGTTTTCGATTACGGCGCGCCGACGGGTTTTCGTCTTGCGGCAAAGCACCCGGAACGCATCACGGCGATCATTTCCCAGAACGGAAATGCGTACGAAGAAGGACTGAGCGAGGGATGGAGTCCGATTCAGGCCTATTGGAAAAATCCGTCAGCAGAAAATCGTGAAGCATTGCGCGGGTTCCTCGCGCCGGAAACGACGCGGTGGCAGTACACGCACGGTGTGTCGGACGAAACCCGGGTCTCGCCCGACGGCATCGCGCTGGACAATTTCTACCTTGCGCGCAAGGGAGCCGACGAGATTCAATTGGATCTGTTCCTGGACTACAAGAGCAACGTCGCGCTGTATCCGACATTCCAGGCTTACTTCCGCAAACATCATCCGCGTTTTCTCGCGGTGTGGGGAAAAAACGACCCCTTCTTTCTACCGCCGGGTGCCGAGGCTTTCAAGCGCGATATTCCCGACGCACAGGTCCGCTTTCTCGACACGGGTCACTTCGCGCTGGAAACACACGCGAAAGAGATCGCCGAAGCAATCCGCAGTTTTCTCCCCGCCTAAGATCATTGTCACAACCCGCATCGGGAGCACGTCATGTCACAGTCAACGGCCATCGTAACCGGTGCGAGTCAGGGTATCGGCCGCGCCGCGGCGATTCGTCTGTCCAAGGATTTCAAGGCGGTGGTGCTCGTTGCCAGGAATCGCGAGCATTTGTCGGAGACGGCCGCATCGGTCGAAGCCAACGGCGCGAAAGCGTTGATTATCGATCTTGATCTGGCCGACAAAGCTGCGGCGAAGATCGTCGTCGGGAAAGCGCTGGCAACCTTTGGCCGTATCGATGCGTTGCTGAACATTGCGGGCGCCGTTCGGCAAATCGATCTCTTCGAAATGACCAACGAACAATGGGATGGCGCTATGGCGCTCAAGCTTCATGGCGCCAGACGCCTCACCATCGAAGCATGGCCGGCGCTGAAAGAAGCGAAAGGATCGGTCGTCATCATGTCCGGCAATTCCGCGATATTTCCGAAGGCACCGTATGCGGCGGTCGGAACGATCAACGCCGCGATTGCCGCGTTGGCGAAAGCTTTTTCCGATCGCGGCATTACCGACGGCGTGCAGGTCAACAGCGTGCTGCCGGGTCCTGTGATGACGGGGCGCCGTCGTTCGTATCTGGAGCATTGGGCGTCGCTGCATAACATGACGCCCGAGGAAGCAACGGAACATTTCCCGCGTGAAGCCGGTATTGCGCGCTATGGCGAACCGGAAGAAATCGCAGAACTCATGGCGTTTCTTGTCTCGCCTGGTGCACGCTGGATGACGGGTGCCATGCTTCGCATGGATGGCGGCGAAGTGAAGTCGGTTTGATGGCCATTGGCTGACGATAAGACGATCGCATTAGCGGGAGGCGAGCCATTCACCACCATCGCGCCGACCGCTTGAAAGTTGCAGCATCGCTCGAAGTCGCCGCATGGCCCCGCATGTCGATTTTGGCAAAGTCCCGCAGAGACACCACGTCCGCAACAGAGAGAAAGTCTCCATGGGCAAATTCCGAGGTCAAGTTTCGGCCTTGCTGCCGCTCCCAGCGCAGGAGCACCACGATGTCGGCAAGCTTGTTGCGGATCGTATTGACGGCATCCCCGGCACTGCGGAGCTGCGAGGTAGCAAAAAGTGCCGGGTAGAAGAGCGGCAACCCCTGTTCGTCATGCAGCATCGGCACGCGCTCACCACCGGATAGCACATGGACAGAGAGTCGCGACATTGAGCACCCTTTCTCTACGCTTCTGACATGTGAACCACCATAAAAGGCCTTTCTCCGCGGTCAAGACAGAAACAAAAAAAGAAAGCCCCGTCGAAACGGGGCTTTCTGTGCATTTTTCTCAACACTCGGAAATAGGTGTTGTCTAGAACGGAATATCGTCGTCGTCAAAGTTGCTGTTGAAATTGCCGCCGCTCTCCGGTGCGGGCGCCGGTTGACGCTGTGGCGCGCTGCTGTAATCAGCACCGCCGCCCTGGCGCGGACCGTTGTTCTGCGGACGCTCG
>Ga0153933_1000260_pt1 | contig 22908 bp, 26 predicted proteins | sample TSNJ017MetaG_FD_102275 | JGI IMG/M metagenome (GOLD analysis project Ga0153933, IMG submission 102275) | Attine ant fungus gardens microbial communities from New Jersey, USA - TSNJ017 MetaG | ecosystem: Host-associated > Fungi > Mycelium > Unclassified | place: USA: New Jersey, Wharton State...
CCAGGTGGCGGAATTGGTAGACGCACTAGTTTCAGGTACTAGCGGGTAAAACCGTGGAGGTTCGAGTCCTCTCCTGGGCACCATTAGTAGGTTCAGTAAGATCCAAGATGTTCCAGAAACACCCCTGAGAAGCCCGCCACTGCGGGCTTTTTTGTTTTCTGACGCCCACCATCGTCCACCCCTAGCCGGCATCCAAGTAGTACAGTAGCCAGTACGTTGAAAGTTCGAGTGCGTTTCAATGTACTAGGAGCTCTGGCATGCCGTTAACGGTCAAGGAAGTCGAAGCAGCAAAGCCGTCGACCAACGAGTACACACTCAAGGATCGCGACGGTCTGTTCCTCTTTGTTGCGCAAACGGGTGTCAAGAGTTGGCACTTTCGCTACAGCTTCGCAAAAAAACAGCGAAGGATTTCGTTTGGTACCTATCCCGCAATCACGCTGCAACGCGCGCGCGAACTCACCAGTACGGCACGAACCCAAGTAGCGAATGGCATTGATCCATCCGTACAGCGACCCCGAGCTAGCGATAGCCGCACTGAGGATGACGACACTTTCCGTACCGCAGCTAAGCGTTGGTTCGAAGGCAAACAGGATGCAGGCCGCTCCACCTCGACGCTGGATAAGATGCGCACCTACTTGGACAAAGACATCCTGCCCGTTCTGGGTGACAAGAGATTGCCCGACATCACGCGGGCGGACTGTGTGCGCGTGCAGGAACGCTTCGAAAAACGGAACGCACTCAATGTTGCCAAGAAGGCGCGCGGCTGGCTACGCGAGATTTTCAGCCATGCCATCGCTCGGGGTCAGTGCGAATACAACCCCGCGTCGGAACTGAAAGTCATTGCCAAGGAAGCACCCAAAGCCACGCCCTACCCCCATTTGCTGGAACCTGAGTTACCTGCATTTCTGAACGCGCTCGACAAATCTACCAGCCGACTGACCGCCCGCGTGGCTGCATGGATGACCATCTTGACCGCAAGTCGTCCAGGAATGGTGCGCTACGCCGAATGGTCCGAGCTGGATCTCGAAGAAGGGCTTTGGACCATCAGTGCTGCCAAGATGAAAATGCGACGCGCGCACGTCACGCCACTTCCTAGTCAGTTGATCAAGGCGCTTGCTCAGCTCCGCGCAGTGACCGGGCGTCATCGCTACGTGTTTCCGGGCATCGGCACGAAAAACGACGTCATCAGCGAAAATACGATCAACCTCGTCTTCGCAAAGATCGGATATAAGAGCCGCATGGTAGGACACGGTGCGCGTCACACAGCGAGCACACTGCTACGCGAACATGGCTGGAATCGCGACCATGTCGAAATGCAACTGTCTCACATGGAGGAAGGTGTCGCTGGTGACTACAACCACGCGATGTACCTTCCTCAACGCAAAGCTATGATGCAGTGGTATGCCGATTACCTAGACGCACTGAAGGACGGCTTAGCGACCAATCTCGTTGAAAAATTCGCTAGGCGCGTCAACATCTACGGACGTTCGCAAAAGTCACGAGCAGCGCACCAGTAGTCCGCAGATCTACCGGACTTCACGTCCTGCGCTTTCCCTCGAATTTCGAATCCCATAGTCAAGGCCACCACACGCCCCCTGTGCCACCCACATCAGCCTAGGCAAAGGCGTGTGCGCCCCCAGAAGCGATATCCCCACAGCAACAGCAATCCCACGCTCAGGACCAGCGGCAAACTCACCTGCTTTTCGCCTGACCAGGCGTTCCAGTCCGAAGACCAGTAACACGGCCACCATGCCCAGGGTCACCAGCCTTGCCACATCAGATGGGTCGTCTGCTGAGGTGGGGATTGAGCAGATCGTCAGAACCGATCCGTCTACCTCCCTTTCACCGATCATCCATTCGTAGTCCCTGACTGACAGCACGACAATGGCGATACTGCAGCACAGCGCATAAAGGACTGTGCCAAAGATCTTCGCCTGCGATGCAGTGCTTCGGCCTCTGCTCATGGCGCCACTGAAGCTGGAAGCGGCGACGGTTTATCGCTAACAATGAACCGTTCAAGTTGCTCCCACGCACGTCCATGCCGATGTGCGGGAACAGTTGCCAATTGCCGGTCATGCAGAGTCAGAAGCGTCTGGATTACAGGCTTGTCGTTCTCCGACAAGGTCCAGCCTTGTCCCTGTTCAGCGCGCAACATGCCGCACTGAAGAATCGCCTCCGCATGACGGAACAGTTGCATATCAACATCGTCCGGAAGCACATCACGCAGAAAGTACGCCAGATAAACGGCCTTGAATAGACAGCTCATCTGGTCGCCATTGCCGTGCTCGCTGCACATCGCGACGAGTGCCATATGGTTTTCGAGCCATATCGCTCGGACTCTCGCCATAGGCAGCGGCAACAACATCTCCTTCGTTAGCGGTCGACCTCCCCCTCGCGCGTTGCGGAATTTTGATGATCCTGCCATGGACGACGTCGTATTCGATGGTAAATGGAAGCGATTAACGGAACAGCGATCAGCCGTTCGATTCAAATGCAGATAAAGCGCGCATTTTATCCGAGATCGGGCTTGTGGCCGGCGCTTCCTCCGCAGCTTCGCAGCCTTCTTCGAGCCCAGCCAATCAAGTGTCAGCGGTCGACAGAGCGCGTCCTCGCTCGCTGAGACGAACCATGACGCGGCTGCAAGGTCACGGGCGGCTGACGGCACACCGTATCCAGGTCACCACAAGCATGCCGACGAGATAGCCAGCGCCGGCTGCCACACTGACAAACAAGACAATGAGACCGAGATATGGCGGCCCCCAAAGCGTCGTAACGGCGTATGCAGTTACCGCAAAGGCGAGTGGCACGAGTAGTCGCCACGCCGCTTGCCGCCAGCCCCACTCGCTAAATACTGCTGTACATACCCCCAGCATCAGACCGCAAGCGAATATAAGCGCCTCGTTCACGTCGAAATCCCCGCGGGATAGCTCATAGGATGGCAGCTCGCACTTCTTCAACCGTCAGTCTACAAGCTGTTTGACGTAGCTCATCACTCTACCTGACAGCTCGAACAAGTCATGAGCGGAAATCCTGTGGGCCTCACTCATCTTGTAAATTTCCTCCGAGCTCTTCACGCGTCCCGATCCAGGATCCGGATAGCGCCCCGCCCATGTGACGAAATGAGTGAGCATCTCGAGGATGGCATGGTCCTTCGTCGACAGATCGGGGATAAATGACGCTAGTTTGCTCAAGCGATGGTGCTTGTAGTCCTTCTCCATGGCGAGGTAAGCCTCGACACCCTCCCGGATGATGACCATGGCCTTCAAGCAAACCTCAAGACTGTAGCCGACCAGCATCAGGGCAACTGCACAATACTGGCTGTCGCAGACACCGCGCATTTCTTGCGGCACTAGTCCAAATTCGGGTTCGTTGCGTATCAGGATGATCGCAGCTTCCGAGAGCGCGTGAGCCTGCGCCAGCCAGAGGACCGGACTTTTGAGGTCAGTCGCCGAAGGAGGTTTCTCGGGATCAATCGGCATGCCCGCGAGATTCTGAGCCATCGCCCATTTCATCCAGGCAAGCGAGGCGTAACCGCCCGGGTCCTGCGCAAAACCGGTGCGATCCGGCGCCCTGGGATCTTTCATTGACATAAGCTCCGTCTCTGTTCAACAAAAAATGATGCGACGAGTTTCGGCGCCAGCCCACTCCCAGTTGATGGAACTTTCCTGGCATACCCAGTTGGAAACTTCATCGCGCGGGGCGCCAGGCTTCGAACGTGATCGGATTCGCGGGATTTTCGCGCGTCATGCTGGTTTTGTCGGGCGTATCACCGAGCGGATCGAATGAGTCGAAGATCTCGCTATGGAACAGCCAGGCATGTCTTCTGGCCTCATAGCGGAACGTGATGAAATCGGTCCAATGAGCACCGCACGCGACACCGTTTTGGACCGTGAAGTAGCTTCCCTTGACTGCAATCCCGTTGTCACCGTCCTCAAACGGGTCGCACTGACCACCTTCATTGGCACGAAGGACGACAGTGTCGTTGCGAGCGGCGACCTTGTAGGCGCCCTTGGCGTGTTCCTCAAAAATCAGGAGTGGACGCGACGATGGCGTGTCTGCGGTATCGTCGTGCCGGTGCGCCACGACGAGCCACGTGTGCCGCTCACCATCGATCGTTGGCCCCTCCTTGAAAACCATCGGTTCGAAACCTGCCGGCAACTGCCTAGTGATGCCGACCGGAAGATCTGCTGCACGCGAAGAGGTTACGGCAATGAAGAGAAGCGCGGATAGGCCACGCAGCAGGTGTCTCACTGGAAACATGGGCATCCCCGTCATGCCGTTGTCGACGGCGCATTTTAACGCCCCTCATTCAATTGTATTCGACCGACTGCATGGCCGAATACGCGCACTTCCCTCGTTTGCATATGACGGAATCAACGCCGCATAGCACGTCGCTGATTCCATCTACGTCAAGATGAACGCCAGCATCAGGTAGGCAATCTTTCTCATCTGGCAGCTAGCCCTGCGTGCTCATGGCGCCAGGAAGGCGGCACGCTTTGGAGGACAGAGAAACCCGGCAGCCCGCGGCCGCGGGCACCGCAGAATCGTCCCCGACGCATCAGACACGTTCCGGCAAAACACATTCGTCCGTCAAGGAAGGCAGCTCCAGAAGGGCTGCCTTGTCCGCCAGCAGCTGATCCGCCGACACATCGTATCGACGCAGCCAACGGTCACCGGAAGCGGCACTCTTGTACAGCGGTGCCTCCGTACCACCCAGCCCGATCTGCAATTGCCAAAGGGTGTCCACGCGCACGTCCTTCAGGGCGTGGTTGACGAGCACATAATTCGCCGGCAACACAGGCGGTCCCTTTTCGTCGGCGGCGGCACCCGATTCCGGGCGAGACCCGGCCTGGATCACCAGGCCACCGTTGAGGTCGTAGAACGCAAACCAGTCGCGCGGCAGTTCGCTGCGTAACGCCGCCACACCGCCCACCTTCTCCAACATCGCCTTGTCGATTGCGGTCAGCCAACTGACGGTCTTCAATCGATCACGCAGATGCAACGCATGCTGGATGGGGTCACCGACGTCGAGACCTGCGAACCGCGTCGCCAACCAATACTCCGTCGGTGCATTCGCTTCGGGTTGCGCGTAGCTGAGGTTAACCGCATAACCCGCATAACCGCTCGACACGTTCAGTCGACGTGCAAATGCCACGAACAGCTGCTGAAACGCCACTGGATGCTCGGCCACATAGAGCAACGGCATCGAGAACGTCAGCGCGTTTGTGCCGTAATCGGGATGTTGCTCCTGCCGGCGGCTCAGACCGCTGACGCGAAATTCCCAAAAGCTCGCATCGATCGCCTTCTCGCCCGACGTGACGTAGACGCCCAGCCCCTCATCCGGCTTGCCACCCATGAAGACCTTGCGCTCGACCTTGGCGGCCTTGAGTGCGACCTCGCGCTTACCGTCTTGCCACAGCCATTTCAAATGCTCGCCGGCCAATGCGGCGTAGTCGTCGAAGCACTGTGCGATGGCCTCGCGCACGGCGGCATCCGAGGCATTGGGAAAGAACAGCGCGGCCCGGATAACCAGCGCGGCGCCGACGTAGTCGTGCGGCATCTGAGGTTCGAGCAATGCGCCCTGGATCAGCGCGCCGTCCTGATGCGCGCGTGCCCATTCGAGGAAATGTGGATCAGCCATCAGTATCAGGGAACAACAGGTGTGGGTGGCACGGGCAATCCCCATCCCGGCATGCCAGGGGCGGGGCGCTGATTCAGGAGCGTCTTCATCTGCCGCTCGAGGCTATCGAGCGTATCCGAGATCGGACTCGTCGCCGGCGCTCCCTCCGTCGACGGCTTGCGATCACAGCCACACGTCGACGGATCGAGCACGGTTACCGTTGCGTTGCGACCGGCAATGCGGCGATAGTCCCGCAACTGCGCTGCATCGGGCGGGTCGGGCGGAAACTTCATTTCCACGACGGATTTCAAATTGTCCTGCGTCGGCGGCTGCATCGGGTCTTTCACCACCACCACGTCCGGACGACGAATGTTGCCGATGCCCGGTTCGTAACCCTTACGACCACCCGGCCAGTATTTCTCGATCCATCCAGGAAGATACCCGTGGGGTTCAAGCGGGTTGGACGAACTCATGATGGGTGAAGGCGGCGAATCGTCCATATTGTAGTTAATCTCCGGCTTGTACACGCTCCGACCGTCCATCGCCTCATCACGCTCGGTGAGCTTGCGGCGCACGCACTGCTGCTTCAGCGATTGGCCTCGGACACCGATGTCCGGTTCATTCTTGCACTGGCAGATCACGCCACAGAGGATAGCCCTGTCTTTGGGACTGAGGTCGTTGTCGAGCTCAACGATCGTCGTCTGGCCCTCCCCCGGCGCCATTCCGCCCGGCACCTTGCCACTTCCATAGTCGCTCATGATGTCGCGTGGCCGTGTCCGAACAGCAGCGAGGCCGGCTCATCGGCTTCGTGCCACTGCGTGTAGCCATGACCGTCGGTCACGCCTGACACCACCTGGCCCGTGGACGTTCGCAGCGTATAAGGATGTCCGGCGACGGGTGATCCGCTCGCCGGATCCAGCACCTGGAAACGACCGCGGAACCGTGATGCGGCCGAATCCTTTTCGTAGGCCGCTATCGCGCTTCCCGTTGGTTTGCCGACGCCACCTGTCATGTCGGCCGTTGAATTGTGCTGGGAGGCAATGAGCGTCGCACCGCACGCGGTCTTGTCGCCTTCCATCGCAGGTGGTCGTCCGTCAAACGTCATCCCCACAGGCTTCGCTGTCACGATTGGGAAAACGCCCCCGCATCGTAGACAGGACACCATGTCGCCGCGGAGCGCCATCGGCTTGCCGTCCATCATGTTGTTGGGCGAGCAGCTCAGCACGACGCCATCGTGGGACGTCCGGTCGCCTTCGCGAATAAATGCAAATCCCATCCATTCACTCCATTGAATGACGGGCCGTACTTTACCTCATCGTTCCGAAGATCGGTTCATCGACGCCCTGCTCTACCACCGGAGCGCAAAGGGATGATCTACTGCGCATCAATAAAGCTCGTGTCGAACAATCCGACGTCTTTTCAATCTTCCTGAAGCTGTCATTCGCTCGAAGTCACCACTGAAAACGACATTCAGCAGTCTGCTGAGCGCATGGTGGCTGACGTCAGCCGAAGCTCCTGTCGAGAAGGACAACTGCCCGAGAGGCCCGCACTAGCAACGCCGTCTACCGAGACCGGCATTACTCTAGCGTGCCTGACGTTTCGCTCGCGTTGACGCCGACCCACCGGTTGTCACGCCTTGCGCGTGCCAGCCCGGACGCACCGTCGGTGCCTCGACGCCCATCACCCCCGGCAACTTTTCGACAAGCGTATCGATGGCAAGGCGCACACGTAGCGGCATGTACTCGGTCGCCGGCCAGATGGCATGACTATCCATCGAAGCGGCGGGTCGCTTCCCCCATAACGGGACAAGCGTACCTGCGCGGATTCGCTCCCAGACAAGCCAGTAAGGCAACCATGCGATACCCATGCCTGCCACGGCGGCGTCAGCCGTCACTTCCAGATCGTCGAACCGCAGACGCGAAGCGAGTCTGACTTCGGTCAAGCGACCAGCCGCGTCAGGCAAGAGCCACGGATAAGGATGGCCAGTCCGCCAGTGAATCAACAGATCATGCGTAGCCAAGGCTTCAATAGTGTCAGGCTGCCCTCGCGCCTTGAGGTAATCAGGCGCCGCACACAACACCTTCGGTTGCGTCACCAACGGCCGCGCACAAAGTCCAGTCGCCTCATCTAGTGCGCCGCTTCGAATGCCGAGATCAAAACCCTCGGCAATCAAATCGACGGGCCTGTCGCTCAAACTCAATTCGAGCTCCAATTTCGGATGCTGCTGCGCAAAGCTCAAGAGAATCGGCGCGATGCAATAGCGGCCGAACAAAACCGGCATGGTGACTCGTAACCTTCCGGCCACCTCTTGCTTACCGGATTCCAGCAGCGATTCCGCAGTTCGCAGTTCTTCGATCGCCCGCAAGCATCGCTCGTAGTACGTCTGACCATCCTCGGTCAGGCTCTGGGTTCGCGTCGTGCGATGAAAGAGCCGTACGCCGAGGCGCGTTTCCAATCGTGCGATCGCCTTGCCGACCGCCGATCGTGACAAAGCCAGGCGCTCGGCTGCGCGGGCGAATCCGCCCGCCTCGACCGCCTCCACAAAAACCGCCACCCCGTCCAGTCGGACTCGCATGTCATGTTTCATCGAAGCATTTCCTATCCGTCAATGTCGCAAGATGACTTGCTGCCCGCGGCATGAATCTTCTGCCGCGGGCGCCTTCGTCTTGACTACGTCACGCACAAAACATAGCCGACCAAACAACCCAAATCGTAGCGCTCAATTCTACAAAGATCGGAAAACTTGTCGCCACTAAGGTTACTTTTTCTACATTAGCATCCTTCGGTCGGCTAAGGGCGCGGCCGCAATGTCCGCAGCAACGCGTGATCTAGGCAGATCGTTGCCTTTCATCCGCGACGCCTCCGGCGCCTTTTCTTTCCTTTCGAGAAAATCCAGATGCTGATTTCGATCGTCTATGACAGCGGTTACGGTCATACCGCCAAGCAAGCTCAGGCCGTGGCCGATGGCGCACGCAAGGGGCCTAACACGGAAGTTCAACTGATAGCCGTCGCCGACGGTCCTATCGTGTGGGAGGCCCTTGAAGCTAGCGAGGCCATCATCTTTGGTTCGCCGACTTACAGCGGTGTCGTCAGTGCCCGGTTCAAGCAATTCATGGAGGACTCGACCAAGCCTGCCTGGGTGCCGCAGAAATGGCGCAACAAGGTGGCAGCGGGTTTCACGAATTCTGGTGCGCAGCACGGTGACAAGCTGAATTCGCTGATCTCGATGGCATTGTTTGCTGCGCAGCACGGCATGATCTGGGTCGGACTGGATCTGTTTCCCGGGCGTTCCAACGACGATCCAAACAGAATAGGTGGTTGGCTGGGTGCGATGGCACAATCGAATGACGAGTCGCCGGAGCTCTCTCCGATCGCGAGCGACCTGAAGACCGCGGCGCATCTCGGCCAACGCGTCGCCGAAATTACCCATCAATTCAACGCCAACAATCAGGGCTGACACCATGGAAGTAGTTGGTTACGCAGCCCACTCGGCCACCGAACCTCTCGCACCGCTTCGATTCGAACGTCGCACGCCCCGGCACGACGATGTGGTGATCGAGATTCTCTACTGTGGCGTATGCCACACCGATCTTCACCTTTCACGCAATCACGCTGGCATGACGACCTACCCGATCGTGCCAGGCCACGAAATCATCGGGCGTGTGCTGAGCGTCGGACCGAGTGTCACGCGCTTCAAGCCTGGCGACCACGTGGGCGTGGGATGCATGGTGGACTCGTGCCGGCACTGCACGGCGTGTCAGAGCGGCTATGAGCAGCACTGCGCCACCATGCCGACCTTTACTTACGGCAGCATCGATCGACACGATCGAACCCGTACTTACGGCGGCTACTCGGAGCGCATCACCGTTTCCGATCAGTTCGTCCTCAACATTCCGGATGGTCTGGATCTGGCCGGTGCGGCGCCGCTGCTTTGCGCCGGGATCACGACCTGGTCCCCGCTGAAACGTTGGAGCGTCGGAGAAGGTAGCCGCGTCGCGGTCGTTGGCCTCGGCGGCCTGGGTCATATGGCGTTGAAGCTGGCCAAGGCGATGGGTGCGCACGTCACTCTTTTCAGCCGCTCATCCAGAAAGGCGCAAGACGCGTATCGGCTTGGCGCCGATGAGGTCGTTGTGTCGACGGACGCCACACAAATGGCCTCGCACACCGGCAAGTTCGACCTGATCATCGACACCGTTCCCTACGATCACGACGTCACCCCCTATCTGCCGACGCTCGCCTTCCACGGAGCGCTCGTGCTCGTTGGCTACCTGGGCCCACTGGACGACAAGGTGAACGCCGGAGCGCTGGTTTTTGGTGGCAGGTCGCTTGCGGGCTCGTTCATCGGCGGCGTCACCGAAACCCAGGACATGTTGGATTTCTGTGGTGAACACGGCGTCACCTCCGACATCGAAGTGATTTCGATTCAGGACATCAACGACGCTTACGAACGCATGCTGCGAAGCGACGTGAAGTACCGTTTCGTGATCGACATGTCATCTTTGAAATCCCAAGGAGCCACCCATGGCTAGCCCCATCAAGCCCGCTCTTTGCGTCGTCAGCAGTCACCCAGTCAAAGGGGACTCGGGTCAAGCGACCGGCTTCTGGCTCAGCGAGCTCACCCATGCGCTGGCCGTTCTGGAAGATGCGGGCATCCCCACCCATCTGGCGTCTGTGCGCGGTGGACAACCTCCCATTGATGGCTTCGACCTTTCCGACAAGGTCAACGCGCGCTACTGGAACGACACCGCTTTCCGCACAGCACTCGCCCATTCGCGGTGCCTCGCGGATGTCGATACGTCGCGCTATTCCGCCGTCTTCTTCGCCGGCGGCCACGGCACGATGTGGGACTTTGCCGATAGTCCCGCCGTGCAGCGCGTGATCCGCGAGATATATGAAGCCGGTGGCGTCGTTGCCGCGGTCTGTCATGGTCCGGCCGCGCTCGTCAACGCCAGGCTGAGCGATGGCAGCTATCTGGTGGCAGGCAAGCGCCTCACCTCATTTACCGATGAGGAAGAAGCCGAAGTGCAAGCCACCAAAGTCGTCCCGTTCCTGCTCGCGTCCACGCTCAAGCAGCGTGGTGCGCACCATGAGCCCGCACCGAACTGGAGCGCCAACGTCGTCGTCGATGGTCGTTTGGTGACGGGGCAGAATCCCGCATCGGCGCGCGGGGTCGGCGAAGCGATCCGCGACCTTGTCAAGGCCGCCGGCGAACCGAAACACGCGGCGCTTTCGCCTGGGGAGATCCACTCGGTCTCGCCCATACTCGCGCAATACACCTATTCGAAAATCGTACAGGACCTGTGGCAACGACCGGGGTTGTCGCGCAAGGACCGGTACATGGCGACGATGGCAACACTCGTTGCACGCGCCCAGACGATCGGCATGCTGCACTACTTCAACGGTGCGCTTAACGATGGCGTGACACCCGGCGAAATCGCCGAACTCGTCACTCACCTGGCCTTCTACGCCGGCTGGCCGAATGCGTTTTCGGCCGTGGACATCCTTAAGGATATCTATCAGGAGCGCGGAATCGGCACCGACCAGTTGCCCGAACTCTCACCGAAGCTGCTGCCGATCGGCGATGCGGTTCCCGACGAAGCCGCTCGTGTGGCCTTTATCAAGGAAAACGTCGCGCCCGTTTCCGCAGCCCTGCAACACTACACCGACGATCTGCTCTATCACGAAGTCTGGCTGCGCCCCGGTCTTGCCCTCCGCGACCGCAATCTCGCGACGATCACGGCACTGATCGCTACCGGTCAAACGACATTCCTGCCCTTCTATCTCAACCGCGCGATCGAGAAAGGGGTCACTCGCGATCAAGTGTCGGAGTTGTTGGCACATGTCGCCTTCTACGCAGGCTGGCCCGTTGCCATGACGGCGGTGGGCGTGGTGAAGCAGTTCTTCGATGGCAAGTAACCGCATGAAGCTGATCGCGATCGAGGAACACTTTCTCACGCAGGAGGTGAGAGAAGCCTGGAATGCAGCACCGGTGACCGACGATTCGGTCCGTCTGAACGCTGGGGCGATCGGACAACGTCTCGACGATCTCGGCGAAGAACGTTTGCGATTGATGGACGAAACCGGTGTCGATGTACAGGTTCTCGCACTCACTGCGCCGGGCTTTCACAATCTAGGGCGCGACAGCGTCATGCTGGCTCAAAAAACGAACGACTTCATCGCGGCAACCGTGGCCGCCCGACCCAACCGCTTCGAGGGTCTGGCGGCTCTACCGATTTCTGCGCCACTCGACGCGGCGCGGGAACTCGAGCGAGGTATTCGCGAGCTGGGCTTGAAAGGCGCGATGCTATACGGCCGCACCCGGAGGAGGAGGCATCTGGATCACAAGGACTTCTGGCCGATCTTCGAGGTGGCAGAAGATCTGGGACTCCCTCTTTTCATCCATCCCCAGATTCCGCACAAGGTGGTGCGGGATGCCTATTACACCGGGTTCGGCGATGACGTTGACCTCGCCCTGTCCTGCTATGCCATAGGGTGGCACTACGAAGCCGGTATCCAGTTCGTACGCCTAGTTCTCGCTGGTGTTTTCGATCGCTTCCCCAAGCTTCAGGTCATTCTCGGTCATTGGGGTGAGGTTGTGCTGTTTTACGCTGAGCGTCTGGCGATGCTGGATCGCGTCGCCAAGCTCCAGCGGCCGTTCATCGACTATACCCGTCAGAACCTCTACCTGACCGCGAGCGGGATGTTCAGCCAAAGCTACCTGCAACGCGCGATCGAGATGGTGGGAAGTGATCGGATTCTCTTCTCGACCGACTATCCGTACCAATATCGGCCAGGACTCGACGCCCGCTGTTTCCTGGAAACGCTGCAACTCAAGGACGACGACAAACAGAAGTTTGCGCACGCCAATTGGGAGAAGCTGACACGAAACCCCGTACGAAAGCGGCCGTAGCATTCCTCACAGGAAGCTGCTGCCTAGTCGACAAAATGACCGGCACGAGGTGGAAAAATGAAGGATGTTGAATGGTGGTGTTCAACTCAACCCATGCAGCAGGGCGCTGCGCCGCTGACTCGTGTGGCGGAACTCGCCATCGATCCCGCACATCTTCAGGAGTTCAAGTTAGCTCTCCATGAAGGCATCGAAACGTCCGTGCATACAGAGCCTGGTGTACTCGCTTTGTATGCGGTTTCCCTCAAGGAAAATCCGTCACTCGTCCTGGTCTTTGAGATGTACAAGGATGAAGCGGCCTATGATTCACACCGCGAAACCGCTCACTTCAAGAAGTTCTCAGAGATCACCGGAAAGATGGTCAGATCCCGGAAATTTCTGGATGTGGACCCAATTATGCTCGGAGCAAAGGCGCACTGGGCTAACGCGGGAGACTAACGAAAAGCCAGCGCATGTGGAAGCTAGTCTATTATTTTGGCGATTTTCGCGGGTCGTTTCAGACGCGCCCGTCGACAACGGCGCGCAAGTGTCGGTGCAAGATGAAATTATCCGCGTCGACACAGGTGCCAGCCCGAAACGGATTTCGCCACTTCGGCACCCTCCCATCGTTTCATGGTTTACACAAATGCATCGTTACCTTGTCCGACTGCTGATAACGCTATCGGCCACAGTTAGTGCCGTTACCACTGCAACATGCGTTGCCGAAGGCTTGCCGAAATCCGGGCGTGCACCCGAGATTCGGCTGCACGGCGACCGAATCAGCCTGCCAATCACGATGGTGGATGAATATCCTTTCATCGAAGGCGAAGTAGCTGGCGTGAAAGGGAAGTTCATGCTCGACACGGCGTCCGAACCAGCCCTGTCCATCAACGACCATCGCGTTCCGCTCAGCGGAGGAACAACCCTTGGACAGGGATTTTACGGCAGCGGGCAGACTTTCGAGGTGCATTTGCGTTCCATCGTAAAGAATATCCGCATCGGCTCGCTAAGATACGGCGAGTCCACCCAAGTGGACAGTCACGATGCCACACAGTTGGAAGCAATTACACCGGACTTTCTGGGATGGATCGGATATTGGTTTTGGGATGGCTATACGCTTAAGCTCGATTATCAACGGTTGCGAGCTATGTTTTATAAGAGTGGTCCCGCTGATTACTTGCGCGGCGAACAGGTCGTTGCGGAATTGCCATTTGAGTTACGGAAGTTGCCGAACCACCCGATTATGCATGTGAAGGTCGGCGCAGTGGACTTCGTCGCGGCGTTTGACACAGGGCAATACGGAGCAATCTACACGAATGCGGCAACATGGCATCGTCTCACGGCGGAAGGTCACCTCAAACCGTCGCTGCACGACAAAGACGAATTCGATTTATCTGGGCTTCGTTTCCGCGGCGGGATCATGGCGAGCATCGACGGTATGGGGGTGACGACATCGCATTTTCCCGCTGCCAAGCCCATCGGGTTGGCGGAACAAAACATCATTACACTGGGGTATGGCTTTCTCAAGCAATACAAAACGGTGTGGGATTTCAAGCGGAAGCGGATCTATCTTCTACGCCCCTGACCCGTTACAAGCCGTTTATTCACTTGAACAAAGCCTCGCCTGCTTGCGCGTGCGCACCGACATGCAGACTAAAACTCCGGGTAGGGCTGTGTCGAAACCTTGCTGGCCAAGCTCGCGTTGCAACGCGGTGATGTCCAGGCATCCCAAGCGTGGATAGCCAAAGCCATGGCAGGGCTGCTGCTGAAAAAGGACCGACATCGGAAACCCTGGTGATCAACCTCGGTACTGCCACCTGCGCTTTTTTGAACACCTCGGAGAGCGCCGAGGCATGCATACCCTTGATCTATCGAAGGCGCACCCCATGATCGAGACCCTTGAATCTACTCGAATGCGATGTGGCGCGAGCATGACCAGGACGAAGCAGCTGGCAATATCCTTGCTTATTATCGTGGCCGTTCAGTGCGGGATAGCCACTCGGCAGATATGGGCGGGTAGCAATCGGCCAAACAGCAAATGGGGATCGCCTGCAGGAATGAAAGTGAAATCGGTACGCAGGTTGCGAACAAAGCGCCGTGTTCTGGCCGGAATATGTGCACTGGCGATTCTGGCGACGGGTACCGCGCCCGCAACCAACACACGAGCTAGTGGCGGCCCAGCGAGCACGTTCGCCTGCTCTGCCGATGAGCGGGCGGAAACGACCACCGGCACGAATCCCCCGCCCGCAATCGTACCCACGCTACGCGCTTGGAAGGGAGGAACGGGCATGCTCACATTAACACCGAGGAGTCGGATAGTCGTCGACAACGCAGCCCTTTTGCCGGTCGCCAGCAAGCTGGCGGAGGATTTACCTGGTATCACGGGGTGGCGCTTGCCGGTGATGGTGCGCAACACTGCGCATGCTGGCGATATCGTGTTGAGCCTCTCGCTATGCAATACTGCCTTGACCGCTACGATCGGTACGGAAGGCAATACGTTCTACGCGAAGCGGGTAGTCGTCCTGCGCAGCGCTACCACCACCGGCGCATTTTATGCGACGCGAACGTTGCTACAAATGGTGATGTTGGATGGAAGGCCGGCCAACAAACACGTGCATGTTCCGAAGGGATTCGCCGTCGACTATCCGATCTATGGCGAGCGATCGCTCATGTTCGACGTTGCGCGCAAGTTCGCGAGCAAGGACTTCCTGATCCAGTACATGAAATTCATGAGCTGGTACAAGCTCAATACGCTGCATCTCCATCTGAACGATTTCGCGATCGACGCGGGAGGCAACACCGTGGTGTCCTTTCGTCTGAAGAGCAGCGATCCGGCGTTCAAGGGACCGCTGTCCGATGATGGTCAGTATTACACCGAGCAGGATTGGAGGGATATGGAGGCCGAGGCAGCGGCAGACAGCATCACGATCGTGCCCGAGTTCGACACGCCGGGACATTCGCAGGCGTTTGGCAAGGCGCGCCCCGATCTCGCCGATGCGTCCGGCTTTCTGGATCCGACCAAGCCCGACGCGCTCGCGTATGTCGAGTCAGTCTTTCATCAGTTCCTGCCCTGGTTCAAGTCGGGTCGCATTCACATCGGCGGCGATGAAGTCGCGAACTTCTCCGCTTCTCAAAGCGTACCTTACCTCAACAGCCTGAGCGCGTTTCTGCAGCGCCATGGCAAGACCGTGCAGGCCTGGGGCGATCAGAATTACCTGACTGCGTTCAACACGCAACTGACCATCGGACTCAATAAGTCGGTATGGATCCAGCGCTGGATCAACTGGGGATCGGAAGCCTCCATCAACTACAAGCACGCGGGGTACGACTGGACCGACTCGTACGGCGACTGGTACATCGTGCCTTTCGGGCCGAGCTACTTCAATCCAAAAGGCCTGTCAGGCACCACGGTGTATGACGCATGGGCGACCAAGCCTCAAGCGGACTCGATGCAATATCCTCCCATTGGGGAACAACTGTGCGTTTGGAACGACAACGGAGCATCGAGGACATACACGTATGAAACCGACGTGCATGCGCTGTTGCGGGATGCGGTGCCTGCGGTGGGACAGATCTCTTGGAGCGGACAGCAACGCGACGCGAACGGTTCTGTCGTTCCGTATTCGATGGTCGGAGCGAATCTGGCCATGTTGGGTTACGGACCTGGCGCAAACAAACTGACCGGAAGCCTGACTAACCCATCGGCATCTCACGCGATTTCACGCGACGCGCATTTGCCGAACGGCACATTGGCTGGTGGCTCGATCCCGTAAGCCGACGAATGATTGAAGAAGGAATGCCGCTGAGTGGGTCGGCGGCATCAATCACCGCCCTCGCCGCACGGTTATACGGGAGATGCAGACCAGCTATTGGGCACGGCGAGATTCCTGCGCACAGACGCGGTGTCCTACATCGTCAAGCGGCTCGCTAGAAAATCGACAAAGGTCCGTACTCGCGCCGGTATCAGTCTAGACGTCAGAACAACATGAACGTCGATCGGCGGTTGGTGCCAGTCGTCGAGCACGCGCCGAATCGTTCCCGCATCGAAGGCAGGCCGCGCCACCACCGGGGAAAGCACCGCTACGCCATGCCCCTGCTCTGCAAGACGCAGGGTCATGGTGACATTGTTGGTCGAGAATCGCCCACGTACGTCCACATCGAGAACGGTATCACCGGATAGCATCCGCCACGTTCCTGGGTGCGCCATATAAGACTGCAGGATGCAATCATGCCTGCTCAGATCAGACGCATGCTTGGGAACCCCACGCCGAGCCAGGTAAGCGGGTGACGCATACAGCAAACGTGCAGCGCTGCCCAAGCGGCGCGCCACCAGCGAGTGGTCCCTGATCTCACCTAACCGTATGCTCACATCGAAGGTCTCATCCACGAAGTTCACCGGTCGCGGCGTCAAATCCAGATCCATGGTGATGTCCGGATAGTAGCGGACGAACTCGTCGATGATGGGCGCGATAGAGGTGATGCCAAACTCAACCGGCATGGAAACACGCAAGTGGCCGGAGGGACGTTCCACGGCGTCCTTCAGAACCTCATGTGCGATGCCAGCTTCCTGCACGATGTGCTCGCAGCGTTCCAGATAACGCTTGCCCGGCTCGGTCAGGGCGAGCCGCCGCGTCGTGCGCTCGAACAGGCGCGCACCCACTCGCTTTTCCAGTGTCGCAATCCGGCGTGACAGCGTGGCGATCGGGATACCCGAGATCTCGCTTGCGCGCGTAAAGCTCAGCACACGCGCCACTTCCACGAACAAGGCCATGTCTTGCAAAGCCATCACCGCGGGTGTTCGCGCCGTCATCGCTCCTCCGTTTATTTTCTCAAAATTGGAAACCTGATTTTCAAAATACCGTATTTGTACGAAACGCGGAAGGCGCAACTATGTACGCATCGAGCGACCCACTACCGAGATCACTGCATCAGAGGTAAGCGAGGTCGCGGCACAGAGCTCTTCGTTCGCATAGGAATACGACGGTGTCCAAACAGCAACTCGCCGGCATTCTGGCCGATCGCACGCAGAATCCCCCTCCCGCCAACGCCACGCCCGACATGATTCGCTCATGGATCGAAGCGATGGCAAATCAAAAACCCATCGCGCAAGAGGTACAGATCACACGCGTGAGCTGGGGGGCGGGTGAAGGCGATCTCATCCTGCCCGCAGAGGGCGATGCGTCGCGCTTGATCATTTTCTATCACGGCGGAGGCTTCTTCTTCTGCTCCAGCCGCACACACCGCGTCGTCACCTCCAACCTGGCGCGCGTTGCCGGTTGCGCTGTGCTGGCGCCCGACTATCGCCTGGCGCCGGAGCATCCGGCGCCGGCTGCGCATGATGACGCGTTCGCCGTCTATCAATGGGCACTGAAGCAAGGCTACGCCGCCGGCAGAGTCGCCTTGAGCGGCGACTCTGCCGGCGGCAATCTGGCGCTGGCGACGGCGGTGCGCGCCAAGGAGATGGGACTTGCGCTGCCCGGTGCACTGGCCTTGATGTCGCCGTGGCTGGATTTCGCCGGCGAAGGCGCATCCCATGACACCGTCACCGACGACCCGATTCTTTCGCCCGAGATGCTGGAAGGTTTCATGTTGGCTTACCTCCGTAATGGCGACCGCAAGTCGTCCAACGTGACACCGTTCTATGCTGACTTCAGCGGCCTGCCGCCGACGCTCGTCCACGTCGGTAGCCGGGAACGGCTTCGCGACGACTCCGTCAACGTCGTTTCGCGCATGCAAGCCGATGGTGTCGCCGCCGAACTGAAAATCTTCGATGAGATGTGTCACACCTGGCAGCTGTACGCGCCGATGCTGGAAGAAGGCATGGCGTCCGTCGAGGAATGCGCGGCTTTCATCAAGGCCCGCCTGGGCTGAAACCCGCGGCCACATTCCATCTGAACCATTAGGAGAATCCTCATGAAAGCGGTACGCATCCGCGCCTACGGGTCGATAAGCGAAATGCGGCTCGAAGAGGCTCCAGTGCCCCAGTATGGCCCGAACGACGTGCTCATCCGCATCGCGGCGTCAGGCGTCAATCCGGTCGACTGGAAGGTCCGGGCGGGCCTGTTCGCGGAGCACATGCCATTCGCCATGCCCCTCACGCTGGGATGGGAGTGCGCCGGAACGATCGAAGCGGTCGGCGCGCAGGCGAAAGGCCTCAAACCAGGCGATGCGGTGTACGCGATGCCGGCATTTCCGCGCGGCGGCACCTATGCAGAGTACATAGCGATTGACGCGGCGCAAGTGGCCCTGATGCCGCGCACGGTGTCATTCAGCGTAGCCGCATCTCTGCCCATGACGGCACAGACCGCCTGGACGGTCGTTGAGGCCGCGAACATCCAGCCCGGTCAGTACGTATTGGTGCACGGCGGCGCTGGCGGCGTGGGCTCGATCGCTATCCAGTTGGCGAAGGCTAAGGGCGCGCATGTGACAACGACCGTCTCGGCCGCAAACATGCCGTTGGCGAGAAGTCTTAGCGCTGACGTGGTGATCGACTACAAGGCAATCCCTTTCGCCAGCCAAACGCGCGACATGGACTTCGTGCTGGATACGGTAGGGGGTGCCACCCAGGAAGCCTCGTGGGGCGTGCTTAAGCGCGGCGGTGTGCTGATTGCCATCACGCAACCGCCAACACCGGATCGCGCCGAGGCGCTGGGCGTTCGCGCATCGTTCGTTTCCACCGCACCACGACGCGACGCGTTGGCCGAGATCGCGCGCATGGTCGATGCCGGCACGCTCAAGCCATTGGCTTGCCATGAATACACGCTCGCCGAAGCCGCCCAGGTGCACGAACTCGGCCAGACCGCAAGCCTGCGAGGCAGAACGGTATTACGCGTGTCGAACTGATCGGCCGCTGCATTGAAAGTCAACCCACGTAACGGAGTGCATTTGAATGAATCTCTATTTCTCCCCCTTCGCCTGCTCGCTTGCCACGCGGATCGCGCTCTACGAGCTTGATCTGCCTGCCACGTTTCAACAGGTGAACCTGTACACCAAGCACCTCGTCGCCGATGGAGCCGATTATCTGGCGATTAACCCCAAGGGGCAGGTACCAGCGCTACGCACTGATTCCGGAATCATTCTCACCGAAGCGTCAGCGGTGCTCCAATATGTCGCCGATCTCGACGATACGCATCGGTTAGCTCCCCCGGCTGGAACCATCGAGCGCGCCATCCTGCAGCAATGGCTCAACTATGTCGCCACCGAACTTCACAAGGCTGTTTTTGCGACGTTGTTCAATCCTGCCAGCCCGCTCGAAGCCAAGGCGTTCGCGCGCGACGCGTTGCTCCCTCCCCGTTACGACTATGTTTCGCGGCATTTGGAGAGTCGCGAATATCTCCTCGACGATTTCTCGGTCGCTGATGCTTATCTCGCGACCTCGCTGAACTGGGCGGCACCGTTAGGCATCGACCTTGGCGGCTGGCCCATCCTGCAGGCGTATCACGCCAGGATCCTGCAGCGCCCAGCGGTCGCGCGCGCCGTCGGTGAAGAGGCGGCGCTTCGACTAGCCGACTGAAGTCATCGTAACGGTCGGGGCCGACAGGACGTCGGCCTTTTCCTGGCTGATCAAAGAGATCACGGCGACGGGCTGTTCGCCGTCCAAGGTTGGGGCACCAAACGAATTAGCCAAGGCACTGAACAGCCTTGGCTTTTTTGTTTATGCGATTCGAACTACCTGCACTTCTACCCACAGAAAATCATGTGCTGAGGTATTCATCGATCGCGTCTTTCATGGCTTCGACCACGTCCTCAGATCGATCACCATGCACCGAATATTTCTCACCCGGAGGCGGCAGCGTTCGTCGCGAGTGCCGACGGACCTGCGATTGGAATCCCCCTGCTCGCTGTGGCTGGGGCACGTTGATGTGCGCAACCCATGTGTCTGTATGGATGTCGTATCCGTAACGGATCTCAACGCCGCAGTGTTCGGTGGTTTCTGGGGAGGTCATAGTTGCTCCTTGCATGGTTGATGTAACGAGACCGTGGATACGCGATAGCTACGATTCAATGCGCCGCCGGATGACCCACGATAACGACCGACTACACGTCGTATCAGCCGTTATCGGAAAGCCCCTTTTACCCTTGAGGAGCTCGCGGATGCGAGCCGGATCACGAGTAACGGTAGTCGGTCAACGTCACTCAACCAATTTGACTGCGATTGACTGACCTCTCGGCATGGCCTGCGCATGCGCGTATCGGCGTGGGTAGATGAGCGGGTAAAGGGGAGCGATTGACGGAACAGCGAGTCAGCCGTTCGATTCAAATGCAGATAAAGCGCGCATTTTATCCGAGATCGGACTTGTGGCCGGCGCTTCCTCCGCAGCGTCGTGGCCTTATTCGAGCCTAGCCGGTCAACTGTAAGCGGTCGACTGAGCACATGCTTGCTCGCGGGAAGAACCACGACGTGGTAGCAAGGTCACGAGCGGCTGACGGCACACCGTATCCCGGCCACCACAAGCATGCCGACAAGATAGCCAGCGCCGGCTGCCACACTGATAAACAAGACAATGAGGCCGAGATACGGCGGCCCCCAAAGCGTCGTAACGGCGTATGCAGATAACGCAAAAGCGAGTGGCATGAGTAGTCGCCATACCGCTTGCCGCCAGCCCCACTCGCCAAATACTGCTGTACATACCCCCAGCATCAGACCGCAAGCGAATATAAGTGTCTCGTTCAAGTCGAAATCCCCAATAGCAAGATCCAAGATGTTCCAGAAACACCTCTGAAAAGCCCGCCACTGCGGTTTTTTTCGTTTTCTGACATCCGTCATCACCCCTGGCCGGGACCCAATTCGCTGCACGCTCAAGGAAGTCGAAGCAGCAAAGCCGTCAAGCAACGAGTACACACACAAAGATCGCGACGGTCTGTTCCCCGCGATCACCTCATAAGTGGTTTGGATTCCTCACGCGAAGAGGTTTCTCAACGTCAAGCTATCCTCGATGATCAATCCGTGATGCATGTCTTCCGTATAGAGCGAATGACATCCTTCGATCGAGGCTGCCGCCACGATGCAGGCATCGTAGAACGCCAGGCCGTGGCGCTGCGCCATGCGCCGCGCCAGATCGTGCATCGCAACCGTGAGCGGCACGACGTTGCAAAAGCTTCTCACCAATTCCAGAAACTGCCCGATTTCCTGCCACGCCATGCCCAGCTTGCGCATGCAAACGTTCGTGACTTCATTCAGCACCTGCACGCTGATCGTGGGCCGTAGCCGCAGCAGCGCCTCCGCACGATCCGCCTTGGCCGTGTCGCCTGACAACAGATACAGCACGACGTTGCTGTCGAGGAATACCTTGGCTTTGTCAGTCGCGCTCATTCGCGTCCTCTCGACTGAACTTGAAGTCGGCGGGCAGCTTGCCGCGGAAGCGACGCAGCCGCTCCAGCAGTGCATCGGCCCCCGGTTTTTTGCGGATGGCGAACGTGCGGGGTTCGTCGATGACGATTTCGATGTCGTCCCCTTCCCGCAATTCGAGCGCGTCCACCACGCTTGCGGGAAGGCGGACAGCGAGGCTATTGCCCCATTTGGCGACTTGCATGGCTGGCTCCATGGATATACATGTGGAATTGTATATCCAGAATGCGAGCAATCAAGTGCTTCATCCCTTGTAGACGCCATGAAGCACCCAGGTCACGAAACCGCCCGCCCTCTCCTTTGCATCACTTAGCGCAAAGTGGCTTCTTGATTGCCCGTCGCAAGGCCATTACGCCTCGGAATCGTCATCGGGCTCGCTATCGATCTCGCGGAAGTAGGCATCTATCCGCTTCCGTGCCGCCGCTTCCCAACTTGCGTCACCCGCGCCTAGCGTTTCAAGGCACTCGGCCCCCTCCGGGAACTCGATCCATCCTTTCACGGAATCATGCTCGGGGTTGTACCCATGGCGAAAGTTGATGCCCATGTAGCTGCCTTCGATTTCCATCTACGGTCTCCCTAAATGCATCGCGTGCCGGCAGGTGCTCGCCAGCCTGTGGGTTACAACTCGCGCAAAATGCGAAAACCCACGCGTCCGCTGCGAACGCTGGCGTCAGCCCCCTGGCGATACGCCGAGTTGGCCTGCTCCGGCGAACTGCCCCATGAACCGCCACGCACCACGCGCACCGAGCAACCGGGATTCACCCACGCGCTGCCATCGACGGGCGCGCGGATGTAGTTGTCGTGCCAGCAATCGGTCATCCACTCCGAGACGTTGCCGTCCATGTCGTACAGACCAAACGCATTGGGTGCAAAGCTCATCACCGGCGCCGGGCCCCAGTAGCCATCGCCATACCCCTCGAACGCGTGGCTCCAGCGCCGTCCGCTCGGCGAACGATCAAGCGAGCCGGTGAGGTTTTCCACCTTGGTCTTCGGCGTGCCGCTACCCCACCAGTAACGCGAGGTGCTGCCGGCGCGCAGGGCGTATTCGAATTC
>Ga0153933_1000261_pt1 | contig 22759 bp, 20 predicted proteins | sample TSNJ017MetaG_FD_102275 | JGI IMG/M metagenome (GOLD analysis project Ga0153933, IMG submission 102275) | Attine ant fungus gardens microbial communities from New Jersey, USA - TSNJ017 MetaG | ecosystem: Host-associated > Fungi > Mycelium > Unclassified | place: USA: New Jersey, Wharton State...
AACCCGAACATCGCCAAAAGACATCGCATGCCCCTCCTCCAAACAGGTCGAAGGGCCTTGAATCACATTCACAAACTCCCGGGAATCACTTTCGGGGCTCCCGTAGCCCACAGGGGGAGAGGGACAAAAGGCCGCAAAATCCAGATAGCTGCTCCCCCGCGATTTCAGCCGAGTTTGGGGCAGATTGCGCTACACTCGCTTCCATAACAACAATCGGCCGGACAGGGCCGGCAACATCGGGAGCACGCGCATGCAGTTCAGGGTTTCGCCGTCATCGCTGCAGAACGACTCGAGCGCCGAGGAATGGCAGGCGCGGGTCGATCTCGCCGCCGCGCATCGGCTTGCCTTCAATCACGGCTTCTCCGAAGGCATCTTCAACCATCTCACCTTCGTGGTACCCGGCCGCACCGACCGCTACTACCAGATCCCGTTCGGCATGCATTGGTCGGAGGTGACGGCGTCATCCTTCATGGAGGTCGGCATCGACGATGCCGAGGTGAAGCGCGGCGTGGGCGAGGTCGAGCGATCCTGCTATTGCATCCATGCGCCGATCCACAAGGCGCTGCCGCAGGCGAAAGCGGTGTTCCACACCCATATGCCGTTCGCGAGCGCGCTGACCCGGCTCGAGGACCCGCGCATCAAGGAAATCGGCCAGACCGAGGTTGGGCTGTCGGAAGCGATCGCCTATGACGATCTCTACACCGGTCCCGCGCTCGATCCGTCCGAAGGCGCGCGGCTCGCCGGGGTGATCGGCAACAAGACCATCCTGTTCATGGCCAACCACGGCATCTCAACCGTCGGCGCAACCATCGCGGATGCTTACGACAGGCTCTACTACATCGAGCGCGCCGCGCAGGTGCAGATCTATGCGATGTGGACCCAGCAGCCGCTGAAGCAGCTGCCTGCGCAGGTCGTCGAGAAGACCAAGCGTGATTTCCGCGACGATCATCTCTACCAGGGCCCAAGCCCGTCGCAGCGGCACTTCGATGCGCTGAAGCGGATGCTGGACCGCAAGGAGCCGGATTACGCGACGTAATTCGCCGCGAATTCCGCTGTCGTCCCGGCCTTCGCCGGGACGACACCAGTCGTGCGGCGGCAACTCGGCCCGACTACTGGCTCACCCAAACGATCCGCGCGATCCACGCGACCTCCTCGCCATCGAGCATGCGGTCGGGGAGATCCGGATTGAGCGAGCCGAGCTCCAGCGTCTTCGCGCTGCGGCGCTTCAGCTCCTTCACCAGCATCTCGCCGCCCGACGTGCGCAGCACGACGCGGTCGCCGCGGCGGATCGGCGTGCCGGGTGAGACCACGATGATATCGCCTTCGCGATAGACTGGTTTCATCTGATCGCCTTCGATCTCGAGCGCATAGGCGTGCTCGTCCTGGATCGCGGGCAGCGCGACCTCGTCCCAGCCCTTGCCGGTAGGAAAGCCGCTGTCGTCGAACAGGCCGGTGGTCGCGGCCTGGGCGAAGCCGATCATCGGCACCGACTGGCCGGTGCGCCCGCCATCGCCGATCAGTTGCACGAAGGTCTCGATCGAGGCATTGCTCGCGGCCAGCGCCTTGGAGACCGACTCGGTCGAAGGCCAGCGCTCGCGGCCGTCGCCGGTGATCCGCTTCGACTTGTTGAATGTGGTGGGATCAAGCCCGGCGCGCTTGGCAAGGCCGGAGGGCGACAGGCCGGCGCGTTCGGCGAGCCGATCGAGCGCGGCCCAGATCTGGCCGTGGGTGAGCGGTCGGGCGGCTTTCGGCTGCTTGGCCATCGGAACCATCCCTGCACAGTTCTAGGAATTATTACCTTAAACGCGCGGGTTCCGCAATTCTGCTGGAGATGTTGCCGTGCGCCGCTTGAGTTGCGTCGCCGCCGCCGATACGGTCGCTCGCTCCTCCGGCGGCGTCTGGGGTCCGCCCCGCCAGATCCGGACAAATCCCGAGAGAAACTTCAATAGACTCAACGACAAAAGGGAACGGCGGCACGTGTCTATGATCTACAAAATCACCCCGGCTTCGGCCTGGCGCGAGGCCGAGCGGCAGGGCGTGTACCGGGGCAGCGCGGACGATGCGCGCGACGGTTTCATCCATTTTTCGACCGCGGCGCAAGTGGCCGAGACCGCGCGCAAGCATTATTTCGGCCAGACCGGCCTGTTCCTGGTCGCGATCGATGCCGACGCACTCGGCGGGGCGCTGCGCTGGGAGCCGTCGCGCAACGACGAGCTGTTCCCGCATCTCTATGGCGAGCTCGATCTCGGCGCGGTCGTCGAAATCCTCCACCTGCGCGCCCGCTCCGATGGTGGCTACGACGTTCCGGAGCTCAAGCCGTGATCCGTGCCTTCGACGCCTTCTCGCTGCCGCTGCTGCGCTGGTTCGATCCCGAGGATGCCCATCGCATGGCGATCCAGGGACTCAAGCTGCTGCCGCCGATGCGGCCGCGGGCCGATGATCCGAAGCTTGCGGTGCGCGCCTTCGGGCTGAACTTCCCGAATCCGATCGGCATGGCGGCCGGCTTCGACAAGAGCGCGGAGGTGCCCGACGCGTTGCTGCGGCTCGGCTTCGGCTTTGTCGAGATCGGCTCGGTGACGCCGAAGCCGCAGGCCGGCAATCCGCGGCCGCGGCTGTTTCGCCTCGAGCGCGACGAGGCCGTCATCAACCGCATGGGCTTCAACAATGACGGCGCGGAGGCGGTGCTGCGGCGGCTCGCCGCGCGCGCCAGCCTGGGGGGCATCGTCGGCGTCAATGTCGGGGCCAACAAGGATTCGCCGGATCGTATCGCCGACTATGTGCAGCTGATCGAGACCTTTGCGCCGGTCGCGAGCTACTTCACCGTCAACGTGTCGTCGCCGAACACGCCGGGCCTGCGCAATCTGCAGCAATCCGCCGCGCTCGACGATTTGCTGGCGCGGGTCATCGACACCAGAGAGCGCGTCCGCAAGAACGCCGGCGATTCGCCCGTCCTGTTGAAGATCGCGCCGGATCTGAGTCTCGCCGAGCTCGACGATGTCGTGCATATCGCGCGCTCGCGCCGGGTCGACGGCATGATCGTCGCCAACACCACGCTGGCGCGGCCGGCCACGCTGCGCGAGGAGAACCGTGCCAACGAGCAGGGCGGCCTGTCGGGCCGTCCGCTGTTCCGCCTCTCGACGCGGATGGTGGCGGAGACCTTCGTGCGGGTCGAGGGCGCATTCCCGCTGGTCGGGGTCGGCGGCATCGACAGTGGCGGCGCTGCGCTGACCAAGATCCGCGCCGGCGCCAGCCTGATCCAGCTCTACTCGTCGCTGGTCTACAAGGGCCTCGGCCTGGTCGACGACATCAAGCGCGATTTGTCCTCGACCCTGCTGCGAACGGGCCGCGACTCGCTCTCCGAGATCGTCGGCGCCGATGCCGCGACGATCACGGCCGAGGACTGGCCGGTACGGTAGGTATTTTTCACCTCGCCCCGCTAGCGGGGAGAGGTCGGATCGCATCGAAGATGCGATCCGGGTGAGGGGGAGTCTCCGCGAGTGCAACTGTCACCGTCCCTGCGGAGACTCCCCCTCATCGCGACCTTCTTCCCGCACGCGGGGAGAAGGGGTGGAAGAAGCCTTCAGGCCTTGAACGTCTTGCTCAGCAGCGCCGGATAGAACGCGCCCTGCAGAGCGCCGCGTGCGACGTAGAAGCCGATCAGCGCGATCCATAGGCCGGCATTGCCGAACGCGCTCAGCGCCCACCAGACGGCGAGGAAGATCGCAAGCGAGGCCAGCATCAGATTGCGCATCGCCGGTGCCCAGGTCGCGCCGACATAGATGCCGTCGAAGCCGAACGCGAACACGCCGGGCAGCGGTGCCAGGATCACGAACACGAGGAAGTCGCGCGCCGCGCGGCGGACGTCCTCGCTGGTCGTCATTACGTTGATCAGCGCCGGCCCGAACAGCGCGAACAGCACCGAGACGGCGAGTGCGAAGCCGATCCCCCATGTGAGCACCAGCCGGGTCGAATCGGCAAAGCCCCGCGCATCGCGCGCGCCGAACGTCTTGCCGCAAAGTTGTTGGGCGGCGTTGGCGAGGCCGTCGAGGAAGAAGGCCGAGACCAGCAGGAAATTGTTCAGCACCGAATTCGCCGCCAGCGTCACGTCGCCGGCGCGCGCACCCTTCGCGGTGAAGAACAGGAACACGGTGATCAGGGCCGCGGTGCGGATCATGATATCGCGGTTGACGGCGAGCATGCGCATCAGCTTGCCGCGATCGAACAGCGTCGCGCGCGGCACCGCGAAGCTGCCCCGCGCGATTCGCCAGGCCAGGACGATGCCGACGACAAATCCGGTCGCTTCGGCGAGCACGGCGGCGATCGCGGCCCCCGCGATGCCGGCATGCCAGGCCTGCACCAGCACCACGGTTGCGATCACGTTGATGACGTTGATCACGATCTGCAGCGCCAGCGCCAGATTGGCCCGCGCCAGCCCGACCAGCCAGCCGAGGATCACGTAATTGGCGAGCGCCAGCGGCGCCGACCAGATCCGGATCATGAAGTAGGTCTTTGCCGCACGGGTGACGCCCTCGCTGCCGCCCATCAAGCTGAAGGTCACGGCCGCCAGCGGCACTTGCAGCGCGATAAGGGCCGTACCGATCAGGCCGGCGACGATGAAGCCACGCACCAGGATCGCGCTGAACTCCCGCGTCTCTCCGGCGCCGAGCGCCTGCGCCGTGAAGGCCAGCGTGCTCATGCGCAGGAATGCGAACAGCCAGAACAGGCAGTCGAAGATCACCGAGGCCATCGCCACGCCGCCGAGCAGCGCGGCATCATTGAGATGGCCGATCGCGGTGGTCGAGACAATGCCGATCAGGGGCGTGGTCAGGTTCGCGACCATCGCGGGACCCGCGATGGCGAACACCTGGCGTGACGTGATCCTCGGATGGATGGGCGCGTGCATGGCTACAGCTGAGCAGTATACACGCTTCTATCGCGTCGTCCGTCGCGCGGCCATTCTGGAATTGTTCTCGGAGCAATGCGCTAAAGCATGATCCGGAAAAGTGTGAAGCGGTTTTCCGAAAAGATCATGCTTAAGCAAGAAGCTAGAACGCGATGACGCTTCATCGCGCTCTAGCGGCCGCGCGGCGCGCCGAACAGCCGCGACAGGAACCAGATCGGGACCACCACCACGGCGCCGAGCAGGAAGTAGCGCCAGGCCCAGTTGATCGCGTCGAAGCCGAAATCCCACAGCCGCTGGAACAGCATGCGGATGCTGTGGATGATGTTCCAGGGATCAAAGCCGATGGCGGCGAGCACGACGCCGACCAGGATCGACAGCAGGATCAGCCGGAACGCCACCGCGAGCGGCGAGCCGCCGAGAAAGCGGTGCAGACCGTCGGCATTGCTGGCCGGCAAGTCTCTGACGTCGTGTTGCATCTCTGTCTCCTGACGGATTCGCGTACCCATTATAGGTCACGGCGAGGCAGATGGGGAACCCGCCAATGGCGATCAATGGCCGTCAGGTGCGGTCGGAAATTAATTCGTCGTCATGCTCATTAACATCCGTTCAAGCGTCTCCAGCCGGTCGGCCTCGCGCGGGGGCTTGTCCCAGCGCAGCCGGCTGATGCGGGGAAACCGCATCGCGACGCCGGATTTGTGTCGTGGCGAGCGCTGCAAGCCCTCGAACGCGACCTCCATCACCAGGCCCTGGTCCGGCTCGTGCACGACATGGCGCACGGGGCCGAACTTCTCCGTGGTGTTGCGGCGGACGAAGCGGTCGATCTGCAGCAGCTCCTCGTCGGTGAAGCCGAAATAGGCCTTGCCGACGGGCACCAGCTCGTCGCCGGCTTCGCCTTGGGTCCAGACGCCGAAGGTGTAGTCGGAATAATAGGACGAGCGCTTGCCGTGGCCGCGCTGCGCATACATCAGCACCGCATCGATGATGTGCGGATCGCGCTTCCATTTCCACCACGGCCCCTTCGGCCGCCCCGGCAGATAGGATGCATCGCGCCGCTTGAGCATCACGCCCTCGACCGCATCGGCATCGTCGCCGGCGCCCGCGCTTCTGGGGTCGGCGCGCGCAGCTGCAAGCTCGTCCCAGCTCGCGAACGGGACGGTCGGCGACAGGTCGATGCGCGGATCGTTCAACTCCGCGACGAAGCGCTCGAGATGCGCCCGCCGCTCGGCGAACGGCAGCTCACGCAGATCGTTCTCGTCGTCGCCGAGCAGGTCGTAGGCGCGCAGATGGATCGGGAATTCCTTGATCAGCTTCGGCGAGACCACTTTGCGGTTGAGCCGCTGCTGCAACACGTTGAAGGTCTGCACGCGGCCGTCACGCAGCACCAGCAGTTCGCCGTCGATGGCGCCGGGCAGATGCAGTGACGGCACGAGGTCCGGAAAGCTGCCGGTGATGTCCTCGCCGGTGCGCGAATAGAGCCGCGCCTGCACATGCCCGTGGGCATCGCGGCCGGACACCGCCTGCACCCGGATGCCGTCCCACTTCCATTCCGCGCTGAAATCGGCGGCGTCGAGATTGGCGAAATCCGCATCCTCGATCGCATGCGCCAGCATCACCGGACGGAACGGGGTCGGATCGCGATTGACAGGCTTGTCGCTGCGCCCTTCCAGCCAGGCGAACAGATCGAAATAGGGTGGCTTTAGCCCCGGCCACATCAGCTCGATCTCGTGCGGGTCCTTATTCCCGAGTACGGCGGCCGCCGTCTTCGCCAGCCGTGCCGAAATCCCGATCCGCATCGCGCCGGTGACGAGTTTTAGCAGCGCCCAGCGCCCGGTCTCGTCGAGCTCATCCAGCCAGCGCGCCAGTTGCGCCGGCAGCTCGGCCTTGCCGAGCGTGCGCAGCGTGGTGACGACCTCGGTGAGAGTGGGAGGCGGTGGGTTGTTGTGGGTGCGCGGGATCTCGCTGGCATCTCGCCCGCGGTATCCCTCTCCCCAACCTCGAGAGCGAGCTTCGCTCGCCTCGGACCCCGCAAGGGGGGAGGGAGCCGGTCCGCCGATGCGTCCCTCACTCAGATCAATCTCTTCAACATCGCCGTGAGGTGAGCACGATGCCTGGGCTCCCTCCCCCCTTGCGGGGGAGGGCGGGGGAGAGGGGTGGCCCCGGAAAGACTCGCCGTGAGACGCACCGGCCGCCTTCGGCCACATCAGCGCGACGGTTTCCGAGAGATCGCCGACATAATCGTAGGACAATCCGAACAGCACGGGATCGGCGCGTTCCGTGATCAGGTCGCGGATCAGGCCGGGCTTGGCGTGCTTGAACGACAGCGCGCCGGTCAGCGCCGCCAGCGCGTAGCCGCGGTCGGGGTCCTCGGTCGCGCGGAAATAGGCGACCAGCAGCCTGATTTTGTTGTTGCGGCCCGGCTCGTAGGCGAGGCGGTCGAGCAGCTCGGCGAAGCGGTTCATGCGTCTGCCTCGCCGGCGCGCCGGGCCTCGCTCGCGGGCGCCGCGGCTTCGCCCTCGTCCTCGTCGCCATAGCCGACCAGATCGAGCGGCCGAGCGGCGAGGCCTTTGGTCTTGCACCAGTGCACCAGCGCGTCTTCCTGGCCATGGGTGACCCAGATCTCGCCGGCGCCGGTCGCTGCGATGGTCGCCGTCAGCCCGTCCCAGTCGGCATGGTCCGAGATCACCAGCGGCAGCTCGATGCCGCCCTGGCGGGCGCGGGCACGCACCCGCATCCAGCCGGACGCAAAGGCGGTGACCGGATCGGGAAAGCGCCGCGTCCAGACGTCTGACGTCGCGCTCGGCGGTGCCAGCGTGATGGTGCCGGCGAGATCGGCCTTCTTGATGCCGCGCGCTGGCTTCAGCTCGCCGAGCGGAATGCCGCGCTCCCGATAATAGTAGGTGATCGCCTCCATCGCGCCGTGCAGATAGATCGGCGCGTCATAGCCGGCCTCGCGCAGCAGCGCGATCACGCGCTGCGCCTTGCCGAGCGAGTAGGCGCCGACCAGATGCGCGCGCTCCGGAAACAGGCGCACGGATGTCAGCAGCTTCTTCACCTCGTCGGCGGCATCGCCATGGCGGAACACCGGTAAGCCAAACGTGGCTTCGGTGATGAAGACATCGCACGGCACGAGCTCGAACGGTAGGCAGGTCGGGTCGCGCGCGTCCTTGTAGTCGCCGGAGGCGACGATGCGGGTGTCCTTGCAGGTCACTGCGATCTGCGCCGAGCCCAGCACATGGCCGGCTGGATGAAACGTCGCCGTGACGTCGCCGAGCTTGATCTCCTCGCCATAGGCGATCGCCTGCGTCGAGCCGGCGAAATTCTCGCCATAACGCAGCCGCATCATGTCGAGCGTCTCTTGCGTGGCGAGCACGGCGCCATGGCCCGGGCGGGCGTGATCGGAATGGCCATGGGTGATCAGCGCACGCTCCACCGGCCGGACCGGATCGATATGGAAGCCGCCCGCCTTGCAGGCGAGGCCGGCCGGGACGGGCATCAGGATGTCTTGCGGGCGCATCGTCCCAATATAGGCGCTCGATCCGCGATGTTTAGCCGTCATGCGCGGGCTTGACCCGCGCATCCATCTCCGGGAAGAGTCATTTTTTTTCGATGGATTGCCGGGTCAAGCCCGGCAATGACGAGTTAGTCAGATGCCCGCGCGCCTGTTCCTGTCTTCCGGCGATCTCGTTGCCGACCGCCGCTTTGAGTTCGCGCGCGACCTGCAATTGAAGGGCGATCTGCCCGCGGCTGCCGAGCTGCTCGAACAGGCGATCGAACTCGCGCCGAGATTCACCTCAGCCTGGTTCACGCTCGGCGAGATCCGCCGGCAGCTCGGTCAGCCCGAGGCTGCGATTGCAGCCTTCCGGGCTGCGCAGGATGCCGATCCCGAAGATCGCCACGGCGCCAGCCTGCGTCTGATGCAGCTCGGCGCCGAGGCCGTCAGCGCGATGCCGGCGGCCTATGTGCAGACGCTGTTCGACCAATATGCGCCGCGCTTCGAGGCAGCCCTGGTCGGTGATCTCGACTATCGCGGTCCCGCGTTGCTGTTCAAGGCTGTGCTGTCGGCGCGCGCGGCAGCGAAGAAGCCGGCCTTCTTCAAGCGCGCGATCGATCTCGGCTGCGGCACCGGGCTCGCGGCCGGCGCTTTCGCGAAGAACGTCGATCGCTTCATCGGCATCGACCTCGCGCCGCGCATGATCGAGAAGGCACGCGCAACCGGCCTCTATGCCGAGCTCGAGGTCGACGACATGCTGAAGGGGATCTCGAGCAAGCCTGACGCCAGCGCCGAATTGATCCTGGCGGCCGATGCGATGGTCTATGTCGCCGATCTCGCGCCGGTGCTCGCCGAGGCGAAGCGCGTGCTGGTGCCGGGTGGCGTGCTCGCGTTCACGGCCGAGACCCATGACGGTGAGGGCGTCATCATCGGCGAGGGCCTCCGCTACGCGCATGCTGCGGCTTACATACGTGCGTCTGTCGTGGCAGCCGGGCTGGCTTTGGCCCATCTCGATAATCTCTCCGCCCGCAATGAAGATAACGTTCCTGCGCCCGGGCTTGTCGCTGTTGCCCTGAAACCGTGATGTTTTCACCCTCTCCCCTTGTGGGAGAGGGTGGTTTCGATGCGGAAGCATCGAAACCGGGTGAGGGGTATCTCTCCGCGGATGGAGACCCCTCATCCGTCGCGGATTTCATCCGCGCCACCTTCTCCCACAAGGGGAGAAGGCAAGAGGCATTCCCGTCGCGACCAGAACTTGAGTCTACACGCTACGCATTTGCCGCCACGCGGCATTGCGCCCGGCAAGCCGCGACTTCGCGCTTGCCGTGCGCCGGGTGGAATGCGACGCTTCCTCTCAAGGGAGAGAAACAATGAAAAAGCAAACACGGCGCGAATTCGGCGCCACCGCAATCGCAGGCCTGGCAGCCTCCGTCCTGCCGGCGCCTTTCGTCCGGGCTGCCGAGAAGAAATACGATCCGGGCGCCAGCGACACCGAGATCAAGCTCGGGCAGACCGTGCCGCATTCCGGCCCGGGCTCGCTCTATGGCGTGCTTGGACGCGTCGGCGAAGCGTATTTTCAGATGCTGAACGAGAAGGGCGGCATCAACGGCCGCAAGGTGACGTTCCTCACCTTGGACGATGCCTACAGCGCGCCGAAATGCGTCGAGGCGACACGGCGCCTGGTCGAGCAGGAGGAGGTGCTCGCGCTCTATGGCTCGCTCGGCACCGCGCCGCAGACCGCCGTGCACAAATATCTCAATTCCAAGGGCGTGCCTCAATTGTTGCTGAACACCGGGGCCTCGAAGTGGAACGACCCGAAGAATTACAAATGGACCATGGCGGGCCTGCCGCTGTACCCGACCGAGGCGCGCATCCTCGCCAAGCACGTCGTCAACGTGAAGCCGAATGCAAAGATCGGCATCCTCTACCAGAACGACGATTTCGGCCGTGACTTCCTCGGTCCCTTCAAGAAGGTGCTGGCGGATGCCGGCGGCAAGGCGCAGGTGATCATGGAGCAGACCTACGATCTCACCGATCCGACGGTCGATTCCCAGCTGATCAATCTCTCGAAGTCGGGCGCCGACGTCTTCTACAACATCACCACCGGCAAGGCGACGTCGCAGTCGATCCGCAAAGTCGCCGAGCTCGGCTGGAAGCCGCTGCAACTGCTGTCGGCCGGCTCGACCGGCCGCTCGATCCTGAGCGCCGCGGGCTTCGAGAACGCCAAGGACATCGTCGCGATCCGCTACGCCAAGGAGGCCGGGCCGGGCCGCTGGGAGAAGGACCCCGACTCGATGGCGTTCGAGGAGTTGCGCAAGAAGTACCTGCCCAATATCGATCCTGATAACACCATCGCCTTTGCCGGCTATGGCCAGGTGGTGTCGATGGCCGAAATCCTGCGCCGCTGCGGCGACGAGCTCACGCGTGAAAACGTGCTCAAGCACGCCACCACGCTCGCCGGCTTCCACTCGCCCTTCTTCCTCGACGGCGTCAATTACGCCTACACGCCCGACGATTACACGCCGATGAAGACGCTCTACATCTCGATCTTCGACGGCAAGGACTGGGGGATATCGGACAGGCCGGTGGTGGAGTAGGGGCGGGCACGCTCTTTCGTCTCCCTCGCCCCGCCCTTGCGGGGAGAGGGCGGGGTGAGGGGCCCTCTCCACGAGTCGTGTGCGTGGATGGACCTGTACCCCCTCACCCGGATCGCATCTTGCGATGCGATCCGACCTCTCCCCGCAAGCGGGGCGAGGTGAAGACCGTGCCACCTGCCGCCATTTCCGGGCAACCCTCGACGAAACCGCCTGAACCCCCTACCTCTTGGGCGTGTCGACGCTCGATCTCTTCTCCGTCCTGCCGCCTGATGCGGCCGACCCGCTGCCGCGCGCCTTTCGCGACTGGTTCGCCTCGCGCGGCTGGTCGCCGCGCGAGCATCAGCTTGCGCTGCTTGCCAAGGCGCGGGACGAGCGTTCTGCGCTACTGATCGCGCCCACCGGTGCCGGCAAGACGCTGGCGGGATTCTTGCCGACGCTGGTGGAATTGAGTGGGGCCCTGCCAGCCGGGCCTCAATCCCTCATCTCCACCGGCCGTTCGGTTCGCCGCGGCGGCGGGCTGCACACGCTCTACATCTCGCCGCTGAAGGCGCTCGCGGTCGACATCGCGCGCAATCTGGAGACGCCGGTGGCCGAGATGGGGCTGCCGATCAGGATCGAGACCCGCACCGGCGACACGCCGGTGTCGCGGCGGCAGCGGCAGCGGCGCTATCCGCCGGATATTTTGCTCACCACGCCCGAGCAGCTGGCGCTGCTGCTCGCCTCCGACGACGCGCCGTATCTGTTCGGCTCGCTGAAGCGCATCGTGCTCGATGAGCTGCATGCGCTGGTGACCTCCAAGCGCGGCGATCTGCTGTCGCTCGGGCTCGCCCGGCTCTGGACCATCGCGCCGCAGCTGCGCGCCATTGGCCTGTCGGCGACCGTCGCCGAGCCCGAGCAGCTCGCACGCTTCCTGGTGCCGCAGCCGGGCGGCAAGACCGCGTCCGCCGACGTGGTCACGGCCGGTGGCGCCGCGCCACCTGTTGTCGAGATGCTCGACACGCGCGAGCGCCTGCCGTGGTCCGGCCACGGCGCGCGTCACGCACTGCCCGAGGTCTATGAGCTGATCAAGCGCAACAAGACCACGCTTGTCTTTGTCAACACCCGCAGCCAGGCCGAGATGCTGTTCCAGGATCTCTGGCGCATGAACGACGATGTCCTGGCGATCGCGCTGCATCACGGCTCGCTCGACGTCGCGCAACGCCGCAAGGTCGAGGACGCGATGGCAGCAGGTAAGCTGCGCGGCGTGGTCTGCACCTCCTCGCTCGATCTCGGCGTCGACTGGGGCGATGTCGACCTCGTCATCAATATCGGCGCGCCGAAGGGCTCGTCGCGGCTGATGCAGCGGATCGGCCGCGCCAATCACCGCTTCGACGAGGCTTCACGCGCCGTGCTGGTGCCGGCGAATCGCTTCGAGGTGCTGGAGTGTCGGGTCGCGATCGACGCCATCGCCGAGAATGCGCAGGACACGCCGCCCTTACGCACCGGCGCGCTCGACGTGCTGGCGCAGCACGTGCTCGGCTGCGCCTGCGGCAAGCCGTTCCTGTCGGATGAGCTCTATGCCGAAGTCAAGACCGCGGCGCCCTATGCGGCGTTGTCGCGCACGGATTTCGACGATGTCGTCGATTTCGTCGCGACCGGCGGCTATGCGCTGAAGACCTATGAGCGCTTCGCCCGCATCAAGCAGGACAAGCAGGGCCGCTGGCGCGTCGCCAATCCCAAGGTGCGGCAGAGCTATCGCCTCAACGTCGGCACCATCGTCGAAGAGACCATGCTGAAGGTGCGGCTGGTGCGCTCGCGCGCCGGTGGCAGCGGCTCGACCGGCGCCATCGCGCGCGGCGGCCGCATGCTGGGCGAGATCGAGGAGGTCTTCATCGAGGGTCTCGTGGTCGGCGACACTTTTGTCTTTGGCGGTGAGGTGGTGCGTTACGAGGCGCTCGTGGAGGACCAGGTCTATGTCTCCCGCGCCAACGACAAGGACGCCAAAGTGCCGTCCTATATGGGCGGCAAGTTCCCGCTCTCGACCTACCTCGCCGAGCGCGTCCGCAAGCTGCTCGACAACAACAAGGCCTGGAATGCGTTGCCGGATCAGGTCCACGACTGGCTGTCCTTGCAGCGGAAGTTTTCCCGCGTGCCGGCGGCGCGCGAGCTCCTGGTCGAGACCTTCCCGCGCGGCGGCAGCCATTATCTCGTTTGCTATCCCTTCGAGGGACGGCTCGCGCACCAGACGCTCGGCATGCTGTTGACGCGGCGGCTGGAGCGCGCCCGCGCCCGGCCACTTGGTTTTGTCGCCAATGAATATGCGCTTGCAGTGTGGGGCGTCGGCGATCTCTCCTTCATGATCCGCCACGGCAAGCTCGATCTCAACGCGCTGTTCGATCCTGACATGCTCGGCGACGATCTCGAGGCATGGCTTGCGGAATCCGCGCTGATGAAGCGGACCTTCCGCAATTGCGCGATTATCTCCGGCCTGATCGCGCGCCGCTTCACCGATGAGGAGAAATCGCGCCGCCAGGTGCTGTTTTCGACCGACCTGATCTATGACGTGCTGCGCAAGCACCAGGCCGACCACGTGCTGCTGCGCACCGCGCGCGCCGATGCTGCCACCGGCCTGCTCGATTTACGCCGGCTCGGCGACATGCTGTCGCGTATCCACGGCCGAATCACCCACAAGGCGCTCGACCACGTGTCCCCGCTCGCGGTCCCGGCACTGCTGGAAATCGGCCGCGAGTCAGTTTATGGCGAAGCATCCGACGAGCTCCTGGCCGAGGCTGCCGAGGAACTCGTGCGGGAGGCAACGACATAACGCTGGAACCAGAACGTGACGGCAGGCGCGCAGGCTTCGGGAGATCTTGACGACATGCGCGCTTCGAGGGTGACGGTCGCCGACGTGCCGTTTCTCGCCGATTTCTCCGGCGCGCTGTTCTGGGAAGAGCAGCGGCTGCTTGTGGTCTCCGACCTGCATCTGGAAAAGGGCTCGAGCTTCGCCGCGCGCGGCGTGCTGCTGCCGCCCTATGACACGGTCGCTACATTGAGCCGCCTGGCCTCAGTGATCGCGCGGCACGATCCGCGCCAGGTGATCGCGCTCGGCGACAGCTTTCACGATCGCGATGCGCATCAGCGCCTGTCGGAAGGCGATCGCGCGGCGCTGGCCGCCTTGCAGATGCGGCGCAACTGGATCTGGATCTCGGGCAATCACGATCCGGCGCTGCCCGCCGATCTCGGCGGCGTGGTCGCGAGCGAAGTCGCAATCGGCCCGATCGTGTTCCGGCATGAACCGACCGGCCAGAGCGGCGAGATCGCCGGCCACCTGCATCCCAAGGCCCGCGTGCCGACCCGCGGCCGCTCGATCGAGCGGCGCTGCTTTGCCAGTGACGGCGAACGCGCAGTGATGCCGGCCTTCGGCGCCTACACCGGTGGCTTGAGCATCCGCGACGCGGCCTTCGCAAGGATCTTTGGATCGCCAGGCTTCATGGCCCACGTCCTCGGCGACAACCGCGTCCACGCGTTCGCGGCGTCGCGGTGTTATTGAATCCTATTCGTCATTCCGGGGCTCGCGAAGCGAGAGCCCGGAATCCATCGGGCCGCATCGTTCATGGATGAATGGATTCCGGGCTCGTGCTTCGCACGCCCGGAATGACAATTACGCCGCCTTCGCCTGCACCGCCTCGCAGAACTCCGCCAGCCGTTCCGCCAGCCGCAGCGTCGCGGGGCTGGCATGGGGGGCGGCGACCAGTGCGACTTCGGTCTTGTCGATCGGCGCGAAGCCGTCTTTCGCGGTGAGCACGCGGTGATCGGCCTGGATCGCGATCTCGGCGAGGATGCTCAAGCCCATGCCGGCGGCGATTGCGGCCTGGATGCCGGAGAGATTTGAAGACGTGTAGGCCATGTGCCAGCTGCGCCCCGCGCTTTCCAGCGCATGGATCGCGCCGGCCCGGTAGAGACAGCCGGGCGGGAAACCGATCAGCGGCACCGAGCCGATAGTCGTGTCGCGCGGATGGTTCTTGCTGGTGACCCAGTGCACGCGTTCCGGCCACACCGCGATGCCGCCGGTCTCGCCGGCCGCGCGCTTGAACAACGCGAGGTCGAGCTCGCCGCGCTCGAGGTCGCGCCTGAGCTGCGTGCTCTGGTCGGTGCGGACGTCGAGCCGTACCTTGGGATGCGAGCGCGAGAACGCGGCCAGCAGCTTCGCGAGCCGGAAGGCGGCGAAATCCTCAGGGACTCCGAGCCGGATCGCGCCCTCATTGTCGGGCCGTGACACCACGTCGCGCGCCTCTTCCGCCAGCGCCAGCAGGCGCCGCGCATAGGACAGCAACCGCTCGCCGGCTTCGGTCAAGGACACGTCCTTGCCGCTGCGGATCAGCAGCGGCTGGCCGACATCCACTTCAAGGCGCCTGATCTGCTGGCTGACGGTCGATTGGGTGCGGTGGACGCGCTCGCCGGCGCGGGTGAAGCCGCGGGCATCGACCACCGAGACGAAACTGCGCAGCAGCTCCAGGTCGAGCATCGCAATCTCCATTCGAAAATCCACTGGATGGAAGTTTATCATTTAATTTCCAAATATCAACCTGCGGCCCTAGATCATGGACGAAGGAGAAACGTTCATGTCCACCGCATCCTCGATCGCCGTCCCCCGCGCCAGGACCTTCAGCTCGCTGCCGCTGCTGATCACGCTGTTCTGCCTGCTCTGGAGCTTCGCCTTTGTCGCCGGCAAGATCGGCGTCACCGATTGTCCGCCGCTGATCCTGCTCACCGCGCGGTTCTCGCTCGCCGGCATCCTGATGCTCGGCATCTCGCTCGTGCGCCGGGATGCGTGGGACCTGACCTGGCGCGATGCGGTCGTGTTCGCGGTGCTCGGCGTCGCCAACAACGCGCTCTATCTCGGGCTCGGCTACACCGGCCTGAAGACGGTCTCCGCCGGTCTCGGCGGCCTGATTGTTTCCGCCAATCCGGTGTTCACCGCTGTCCTGGCGGCGCTGGTGCTCGGCGAGGTGCTGACCTGGCGCAAGGTCGCGGGGCTCCTGCTCGGTATCACAGGCGTCGCCTTCATCGTCTGGCACCGCATGAAAATCGGCACCGACAGCCCGCATGGCATCCTCTTCACGCTGGCCTCGCTCGCCTCCATCGTCGCCGGCACCATCCTGTTCAAGCTGCTGGCGCCGAAGGGCAGCCTGTGGATCGGCAACGGCATCCAGAACATCGCCGGCGGCCTTGCCGTGATGCCGTTCGCCTTCACGCTGTCCGATGTCGGCGACATCGTGCCGAGCGCGCGGCTCGTTGGCGCCTTCGCTTACCTGGTGCTCGGCGGCTCGATCATCGCCTATCTGCTCTGGTTTCATCTCCTGAAAGTGTGTGGCGCCACCGCAGCCAGCGCGTATCACTTCCTGATGCCGCCGCTCGGCATGCTGTTCGCGTTCCTCGTGCTTGGCGAACATGTCGAATTCCGCGACCTGCTCGGCATCATTCCGGTGGCGCTCGGCATCTATCTGGTGACCGGCCCGGCGGCCGCCGCGCCGTCCAGGCCGTAGCGCCACAGGTTTCATTGCAGGAACTCCGCCGGTTCCGGATCGTTGTCGCAACGGCCGGAACCGCATGACACGCAAGCTCACCTCGCGACAACATCACGACAGGTCCGACAGCGCGCCGACAGCGACGGTTCGGCGCCGGTCCTACGGCTTCGGCCGCATCCTGAAGACGCTCGGTCCTGGCCTGATCACCGGCGCCTCCGACGACGATCCCTCGGGAATCGGCACCTACAGCCAGGCCGGTGCGCAGCTCGGCTACGGCATCGGTTGGACCATGCTGCTGACCTTCCCGCTGATGACTGCGATCCAGGAAATCTCCGCGCGCGTCGGCCGCGTCACCGGACACGGCATTTCGGGCAATGTCTGCCGGCATTATCCGAGCTGGATCCTGATCGTCGTCGTGGCCCTGCTCTTTACCGCGAACACGATCAACATCGCGGCCGATCTCTCGGCGATGGCGGATGCGACGAAGCTGTTGATCGGCGGTCCGGCGATCCTCTACGTCGTGCTGTTCGGCGTGACCTCGGTGGCCGCGCAGATCCTCATGGATTACAGGCGCTATGTCGCGGTCCTGAAATGGCTGACGCTGTCGCTGTTCGCCTATGTCGCCGCGCTCGGCTTCGCCAAGGTGTCGTGGACGGAGGCCCTGGCCGGCGCGCTGCTGCCGCGCCTCTCCTGGAGCGCAGACTATTTCACGACCATCGTCGCCATCCTCGGCACCACGATCTCGCCCTATCTGTTCTTCTGGCAGGCCTCACAGGAAGCAGAGGAGCAGCGCGTCGATGCCAGCAAGCATCCGCTGATCAAGCGGCATTACGGCGCGCAACGCGAATTCTCCCGCATCCGCGCCGACACCATCACCGGCATGGCGTTCTCCAATGTGATCGCGCTCTCGATCATCATCACGGCCGCGGCGTCACTGCACGCGGCCGGCAAGACCGACATCCAGACTTCGGCGCAGGCCGCCGAGGCGCTGCGGCCGATCGCCGGACCGTTCGCCGAAGTGGTCTTCGCGCTCGGCATCATCGGGACCGGGCTATTGGCCATTCCGGTGCTCGCGGGTGCGACGGCGTATGCGGTCGGCGAGGGACGTCGGTGGCCGGTCGGGCTCGCGCGCAAGCCGAAGCAGGCGATCGCGTTCTATTCGGTGCTGGCGCTGTCGGGGGGCCTCGGCATCGCGCTCAATTTTACCGCGATCGATCCGATCTCGGCGTTGTACTGGAGCGCAGTCGTCAATGGCGTGCTCGCCGTGCCCGTGATGGTGCTCCTGATGTTCATGGCGCGCCGCAGCGATGTGATGGGGCGCTTCGCGGTCGGCGGCTGGCTCTATTGGCTGGGCTGGCTCTCGACGGCAGCCATGGCGCTCAGCGTGATCGCGATGGGTGCGGGATATCTTCTCTGATCCCGCGGAGCGCCGTTGAGGTGATCGTCGGTCAGAACAGCGAAGGATCGATCTTTGTCGTCGATTTGACCTTTCGCAGGATGATGGTGGTGCGGTAGCTCGCGATGCCGGTGTCCGGATGCATCAGGCGGTCGAGGATGAACGATTGATAGCTGGCGAGGTCGGAGGACACGATTCGGAGGGAATAATCCCAATCGCCGGCAATCATGCAGCATTCGACGATCTCGGGAAGGTCAATCACCTTCTTCTCGAAGCGTTCGAAAGAGTCCCTGTTCTGTTGCTTGAGGCGGATGTCGACGATGGCGTCGAACCCAAGCCCAATTCGAGCGGGATCCAGCAAAGCCACATAGGAGCGGATGACGCCGGCCTCTTCGAGCGTCCGGACGCGTCGCATGCAGGGCGCGGATGAGAGGCCGATCCGTTCGGCCAGCTCGAGATTGGTGATGCGTCCCTCGACCTGCAGCACGTCGAGGATGTTTCGGTCGATCTCGTCGAGCATGATCGGGATTCCCATTTCTTTCGCACTTCCAATGTTTCGCGCAATTTATTGCAAGATATGCGACGCGGCGCATCTCAAATCGCAAGCTCATTGCGCTCATCAGCGCATAGGATGTGCCGCGAAGGCGCGAGATCGCGGCTTGGCAGCAGGGACTTCGCAGCAGGCGACTTGGCAGCAAGGGAACGGACATGGCTGGAAATGACGACAAGGCCTTTTGGGATCGCGCGCGGCGGCACCTCATTCGCTATGGCGGGACGTTCGCCCCGGTCATCATCGAGCGCGCCTCCGGATCCTTCGTCTATGACGCCGACGGCCGTGCCATCCTGGATTTCACCTCCGGCCAGATGAGTGCCGTGCTTGGTCATGGTCACCCCGAAATCGTCCGGACCATCAGCGAGTACGCCGAACGGCTCGATCATCTCTTCAGCGGCATGCTGACGCGCCCGGTGGTCGCGCTGGCCGAACAACTCGCGGAGCTGCTGCCGCCTGGGCTCGATCGCGTCATGCTGCTCAGCACGGGCGGCGAGTCGAACGAGGCCGCCATCAAGATGGCCAAGCTCTTTACCGGCGGCTTCGAGACCGTTGCGTTCGCGCAGTCCTGGCACGGGATGACGTCAGGCGCGGCCGGGGCGACCTATTCGGCCGGCCGCAAAGGCTATGGTCCCGCGCCGGTCGGCTCGCTCGCGATCCCGACGCCGAACCCGTATCGTCCCCGCTTCGGCGATGCGGCGGATTGGCGGGCCGAGCTGGCCTATGCCTTCGATCTTGTCGACCGGCAATCGACGGGATCGCTCGCATGCATGATCGCGGAGCCGATCTTGAGCTCCGGCGGGCTGATCGACCTGCCGGAGGGCTATCTCGCCGAGCTGAAGCAGCTGTGCCGCGAACGGGGCATGCTGCTGATCGTCGACGAAGCACAGACCGGCCTCGGCCGAACCGGCGCCATGTTCGCCTTCGAGCGCGACCGCGCCGTGCCCGATATCCTGACCCTGTCGAAGACGCTCGGCGCCGGCCTGCCTTTGGCCGCGGTCATCACCTCGGCCGAAATCGAGGAGCGGTGCCACGAACGTGGCTTCCTGTTCTACACGACACATGTGTCGGACCCGATGCCGGCCGCGGTCGGGCTGAAGGTGATCGAGATCATCCTGCGCGACCGTTTGGCCGAGCGCGCCAGGACGGCGGGGGCGCGGCTGAGGGAGGGGCTGCTGGCGCTGCAGAACCGGTTCGAATGCATCGGTGACGTGCGCGGCAGAGGGCTGATGCAGGGCATCGAGATCGTGCGCGACCGGCACAGCAAGGAGCCTGACGAGGCGCTCGGAACGCGCGTGTCGCAGCGCTGCATGGAGCTCGGGCTCTCCACCAACATCGTACAATTGCCGGGCATGGGCAGCGTCTTCCGCATCGCGCCGCCGCTGACGATCAGCGATGACGAGATCGATCTCGGCCTCTCGATCCTGAGCGACGCGTTCGAAAGCGCTTAATCCTTGCGGAACACGATCGACGCCATCCAGCCGGTCATCAGCGCCATGAACGCGGTAACCAGGCCGTAGACGAAGCCGTCCTGCCGCGCGGTGGTGGCGACGAACTGCTCGAAGCCGACCTTGACGATCTCGAACGCGGTCTCGGTCCTGGTCACCAGCGCGCCCTCGGAGAACAGCTTGATCTCGACGGTGTATGTGCCGATCGGCACCTCGGCCGGCAGCGGAATCCCGGTGCGGAACAGCGTCGGGGTCAGGAAGGTCACCGCCGAGGTCGCTTCGCGATAGAGGCCGTGCTCGGAGCGCAGCCGCACGAAGGCGCTGCGGAACGGGTCGTTCGGCACCACGTCGGCGAAGTCGGGGCCGACCCGCTGGGTCAGCAGCACGTTGTTGAGCCCGAGCTGCTGGCGGCGCTGCACCTCGGCTGAGGCGATCTCGTCGAACGGGCGGTTGGCGAACAGCGCGAGATAGCCCGGCACTTGCAGGAATTGCCGATAGTCGGTGTTGATCCAGATGCCGAATTTGCGCTCCTTGCGCCGCGTCACCAGGTCGGCGCGTGGGCCCGAGACCGTAACGACGAGGTCGTAATTGCCGTGATCGGATGGTGTGCTGGCGTCTTTCTCGACCGAGCCGAACAGCACGAGCTCGCCACCGGAATAGTTCGGCGTCACGGTGACGCGGTGGTTGGAGACCGAGACGATCAGCCGCTCGGCGCGGGCCGGCATCGCTACAAGAATGGCAGCCGCGAGAAGCGCAAGGTATGTGCGCAGCCTCATGGCGGGCCTCCGCCGCTTTCACGGATGCTGAACAGGTCCTGCGGCCGGATCACGAGCTCGATCGCGAAGCGGATGCCGACCGCGAGCACGAGCAGGCCGAGCAGGAGACGCAGGTGCTCGCCGCGGATCTTCTGCCCGGCCCGCGCGCCGAACTGCGCCCCGGTGACGCCGCCGATCATCAGGATCAGCGCCAGCACGGCGTCGACCAGATGATTGGTCATGGCGTGCAGCATGGTGGCGAACACCATGGTGACGAGGGTCAACACCATCGAGGTGCCGATCACGGTCGCGGTCGGCACGCGCAGGAGATAGATCATCAGCGGCACCAGGATGAAGCCGCCGCCGATGCCCATGATCGCGCCGATGAAGCCGATGACGAGGCCGACCACGATAACGGGAATCACCGACAGATAGATCTTGGAGCGCTTGAAGCGCATTTTCAGCGGCAGGCCGTGGATCCAGACATGGCTGCCGGGCTTGCGCAGCGTCACCGCGCCGCCGCGCCGGGCGCGCAGCATCGCGCGCAGGCCTTCCCAGAACATCAGGCCGCCGACGGTGGACAGCAGGATGACGTAGGACAGCGCGATCATCAGGTCGAGCTGGCCGAGCGAGCGCAAATAGGTGAAGGTCCAGACGCCAAGCGCGGTGCCGATGATGCCGCCCGTGAGCAAGATCGCCGCCAGCAGCGGATCGATCGCGCGCCGCCGCCAATAGGCGATCGCGCCCGAGAAGGACGAGGCCGCGATGTGGCTCGCGACCGAGGCGACCGCAACCGCCGGCGCGATGCCGACGAAGATCAGAAGCGGCGTCATCAGGAAGCCGCCGCCGATGCCGAACATGCCCGAGACGAAGCCCACCGCCGCGCCCATCGCCAGGATGAGGAAGACATTGACCGGAATGTCGGCGATCGGGAGGTACAGCTGCACGCGCGTCGCTTCTTGTCGGTTCGCCGCAGACAGGCGGCTCGAGGCCGCGTCACGGCGTGGTGTCCGGGCATTCTCCGGCCCTGCATATCCGATATCGGCGGAGGGAGGGACTAAAGATTCCGCTTCGAGGGGCGTTTTGCCGCACTTCGTCGGGGGGTCGCGCTAACGTGGTTGATGATTCAGATTAATGACAGTTGCGGTTCATCGATACGCAAGGACTGTGGTGATGAGGTTCATCGCCAGCGCTTCCTTCTCGGTCAACCAGCGGATCTCCGAGGTCTTTGACATCGCCTCGACGATGCTCGACGAGACTCCCATGCCGGTCATGTAGCCGAGCAGGAGGCCCTGGCTGCGCTGTGCCTCGGCGACGGGATCGTCGGTCCGATTCGGCATCCTGAAGCGGTGAACGCCGAGCTTCGAACCGCGAATTCCGTAACGATCCTGGCCACCGGCAAAGATCAAGACGCAGGCGCTCGCGCAAAAGGCGGGGCGCACCTCCCCGGATGCATCGGCCGTTCCGACGGCGGTGAACAGACCGCGAGCGCGAATGGTCTCGCCGATGATTCCAGCCTGGTCCATCAAACCGCCTGGCGACGAGAGGAGCACCACGTCGCCGGCCGACAGATGCGCCTGCTCGAGCCGGTCGCGGAACCAGCTCGCGCTTGCGGCGCCGATCTCGCCTTGAATGGTCAGGACGCGCCGTTTGCGGCCGTCGATGTTGACGGACGGGATGACGGAGGACGTCATGCTCGGCGAGCCGTAACGTTCTCGCCAATATTCCCACGTCCCTGGTTGGGAAAGATCGCGATAGGCGCGGATGCCGACACCCGACAGCACCAGAACGAAGATGACGATGGACCAGAGCGAGGGTCTGAAGATGCCGTGCGCGGAGGAGACGCTCGCCGGGGCGGATGGTGCCGGCCGAGGCGGCGCCGGAGGCGGCGGTGGCTGCCGGGGCGGCGCCACCCGCGGGCCGGTCGGAGACGCGCGGTGGGACTCCGATGCTTGGTCGTGGCGATCGTCGGCGGACAAGCGCGGTTCTCTCGGCAAGCGCAAGTGCGCGCGGTGCGCGTCTATTTACACGACTGCAATCGGCATGGATAGGATGGCGACGCCTGACGCGGCGTCGCGGTCGGTTCACATCAATGCGCGGCCAGCGCGGCGGT
>Ga0153933_1000262_pt1 | contig 22665 bp, 16 predicted proteins | sample TSNJ017MetaG_FD_102275 | JGI IMG/M metagenome (GOLD analysis project Ga0153933, IMG submission 102275) | Attine ant fungus gardens microbial communities from New Jersey, USA - TSNJ017 MetaG | ecosystem: Host-associated > Fungi > Mycelium > Unclassified | place: USA: New Jersey, Wharton State...
GCGGCTCGTATCGACCTGCAAACTGCCGATCAGACGATCCACCTGGGCAGAACGGCCGGTCAGGCTGCCCGCCAGGCGCAACCAGCTCGCCGGCACCGGCACCAGGCGAGCCGGCGCCTGCAGGTGCCTCGCCAGTGAGCGAGCCAGCTCCGCGACGGTCAGATCCTCGCCGTCCGCGACGTGGAAAGACTGGCCCGCCGCCTGGGGCGCGGTCACACAATGCACCAGCGCGTCGGCCAGATTGTCCACGTAGACCAGACTGCGCTTCGCGCTAATCGCGCCGAGCGGCAACGGTAAGCCTTTGGAAAGGGCCGTCATCAGGCGCAGAAAATTGGCGCGCACGTCGGGGCCGTACACGAGCGGCGGGCGGACGATCACGATCTCGAGCCCAAAGGCATTGCCGTATTGCACCAGCACCTGCTCGGCTTCGTGCTTCGACTGGCCATAGGGGTCCTGCGGCTGCGGCTGCGCGTCCTCGCGCAGTGGGCGGCCGGCGTCGGCCTCCGCCATAGCCTTGATGCTGCTGACAAAGACCATGCGTCGCACGCCTTTTGCGCGCGCGGCCTCGGCAACCCGCAGGGCGCCTTCGACATTCGTCGCGCGGAATTCGGCAAGCGGGTTCGCAGCCGCGTCCTGCATGACGTGGACACGCGCCGCGAGGTGCACGACGCAGTCAGCCTGAAGTGCGTCAGGCCAGGCCTCGGTGAGGCCCGCGAAATTCTGCCCCTTGTGCACCCATTCCTGGGTTCCTGTCGGACAGCCGCCGGGCTGACGGATCAAGCCGGTCACTTGATGACCGCCCTGCAACAGCGCGCCGCACAGGGCGCGTCCGACGAAGCCGTTGGCGCCGGTGACGAGAACCTGACTCATAGCCACTTCCAGCCGAACCGGTTGAAGAACTTGAACGCCGACGCGACGAACATCTGGATGTGCGTCGAGCCTTTGCGCGCGGCGCCGCCGCCGTGGTGGAGCACCCGCACGTCCGGCGTGTAGACCACGCGGGCGTGCTCATGCGTGCGCAGGCTCAGGTCGTAGTCTTCGAAGTAGAGGAAGTAGCGCGGATCGAAGCCGGCGAGCCCTTTGAGCAAGTCCGTGCGGAACAGCATGAAGCAGCCGCTCACGATGGGCGGGTCCCAGACGATGTCGCGGTCGTTGATGACGTCGCGCATTTCGTAGCGCGAGAGCCGTCGCGTGAACAGTCGTCTGATGCTGCCCGGCATGAAGCCCCTGACGAACAGATCGAGCAGGGTCGGATAGCGGCGGCAGAGGTATTGCAGACGCCCTTCGTCGTCGCCGATGCGCGGTGTCAACAGACCGGCCTCGGGATGTTGGGCGAAGAAATCGAGGGCGTTCACCAGGGCGTCGCCGTCGAGATCGATATCGGGGTTCAGGACGAGGTGGTAGCGGCTCGCAGACCGTTCGATGGCGAGGTTATGACCGCGTCCATAGCCGACGTTGCCGTGGCCGCTGATGAGGACCGTGGGAATGCCTCGCTCCTGCAGGGTGTTCAGGTCTGCGGAGATGTCCGGCAGTCCGCCGTTGTCGACCAGGTAAAGGGTGACCGCGAAAGCAGGACTGTTGACGCGCAACGCGTTGCATGCGGTCTCCAGACTCGACAACGTGCGAGTGAGGAGCGCCAGGTCCGGCCGGTAGACGACCACGGACACGGACAAGTTATCGCTCTCAGGGCGCGGCGCGTTTGTAGCTGTCATGTTCGTAAGTGGGTGTCGTCTTAGCGACACTTATCTATGTATGGCCCGCGACGGAACCGCAATTTTGCTCAAATTGGCGTGCTTCGGCAACTTGGCTTTCCATTTGTTACTGCACGAAACGCGCCGGTAAACATTGCATTGAAGCGGCGCAGGTCGGTCAGCGAGTGTCTAAAGCGTACCGGCGGTCTCGATAAGCCCTATAGACCGCAGCTTGAACGACCTCGGGCGATTATCAGCATCAATCTGCGGAACGAAAGGAACATGATCGTCAACTGTCAAGTTAACCCGAAACGGCTTCACTTCGGGCGAAGCTGCACAGGTCAACGGCAAGGAGAGAGTTTGCACTCCGGCCTTGTCAAGCGACAGCACCTGGTCCAGACAACCCGGACTGCTCGCATGAAGCAGCGCGTGCTGTGGGGCAGCGCCTGTAAACAGGTCTCGGGGAACTTCGATCACCATGCGCAAGCTGCTCTCATTTGAGCGCTTCAACATAATTGCTCCGTCCGGGCTAACCCACGCCTGGGGATCACCGTCTCGCTTGAATATGCCTCGTTTGCTCGAGTAGTCCCCACTGGAAAAGTCGACTTCTCGTGCCAGATTTGCCGTGTCGCTATCTTCCGGTGCGAACGGAACATATGGCTGCACATCCCACAACTTGTACAAAGCGCCGCCGTCAAGCTTGAATAACACCGTGTGCTGCGACTCGTCCAGAACCGTCCGAATAGACTTCTGACTGAGCCCTTCGGTGTACATGTCCGTCACGAAATACTTGTCGCGAAGCGCGTTAATTCTGGCGGCAGACCAGTGCTCGAAGTTCATGAAGCGCCGCTGCGAAAAGAGCGCAACAACAGGTGCCTGCCACCAGCCAGTACCGAATACTGTTGCATCGGGCGGCAGGGCCCGCACTCGATCCGCCATCTGGAACATGTCCAAAGCGTATTTCGGAGGTTGCGGTGGGTGCGTTATTGTTTCCCCACTTCGAATCAAAAACAGTTGGCCGGCGACGACCGGCACCAGCGCAAGTAGCGTGACTGCACGCAGACCTCTCCCGCGGGCTACCGAGCGCTCAGGCGTCGCATCTGGACGACGCCATGCCTCAGCTAACACAACAACGATGAGACATTGCAAGAGTACCAGGCCATCAACGATTCGACGCAGCCATGCCATTGCAGTCGGACCGATGAAGATCCACCAGAAAAAATACAGCCCTACTACTACCGCAAGCATCCCGAGAACCAACCGGATATGTGCCAGCCTTCTCCGGTCAAGAGCAAAGATCAAGCCGAGCGCAACGGGCACAACAACGCAGATTGCCAGCATCGGCGCAGCAACGCCAGTCAGGTCGGCAAGAATTGACAGATGTTGTACGCCCTTGTGAATCACACCTTCCGCAGCATGATTGGGTCTGGCTCCGGACTGCGCCAGAATCTGGCCGGCCTGAAACCGCCACCAGCCAAGATAGGCATGCACACTTCCCAGCTCGACTAACCGGAATACTTCCCAGGCAGCGACCGGCGCGCCAAAACCGTTCGCGAAGGCGACGAGGCGGCGCCATCTGTTCGGCTGCGTGAAAATCAGGCACGCGAGAACGAGCATCCCAGGGGCAACACAGACCAGCGCAACGACCTTCGTCAAGTAGGCCATACCGAACAACAGACCAGCGACGAACAGCCTGTGACGATCAGGAATGCCACGCACTTTGCGCGGGACCAACACGAATATCCCAGCCAGAAACCAGACGAGTACTGGAATCTCACCGTATCCGCTCATGGAGTATTCGATGAAACCCGGGGTCGCCACGCATGCCATCATGCCAAACAGGGCAAGCCAAAGCGGTACCCCAACGCGACGGGTCAGAGCGATCACCATGCAAATGAGCGCCACGACATAGAGCAGGTTGACAACCTGGCTTGTAAACGGCGTGATGCCGCCTACCCAAAATGCAAGCGCCGCAGGCAAGATGAATGGGCCATCCGTTTGCGCCGGAAACGAAAAGAACTGGTCGTAAAAGAAGCCGTAACCTTCCCCACGAGAGAACGACGCAGCCGTGTTGAGATTCATCGCCCCATCGAAGCTTGGGGGGGCAACCATCGCGTAACGCACCAGGCCGACGAAGGTGTACGCAACGAGTGCGCCAAACAGCGCGCTTGCCACGATCGCTACGATTGACACCTTTGCTCGATTCGATGCTTGCATCTGGTATTGAATCGTAAGTTGTCATGCCGCTCGATACAACCGACTGAGCGCGCGAAGGAGTGATGCCCTGGGTGCCGGGGCACATCCAGGGTTGACCACTGCAAAATTGGCGAGCCTCGATACTAGCGCGCCAACCTCAGGACATCGCCAGCAAATAGCACGCCCGCCGACTCAATGCACAAGTGCCCCCAACGACACCGAGGCGAAAGCCCTGCGAATGGTTATTGGCGCAACTTAGACGACGGTCCTGGCACCGCCAGATAGGCGAAGCGTTTCGCTTCAAGTCTGCCTTTCGTCACTGTGTCGAGTACCAGTCCGCAGACGAGGAACAGAAAGCCGAGCAGCACCAGCGCGGCACACAGCACGGCAGTAGGCATCCGGGGCACAAGCCCTGTGTTCACGTAAGTTTCGAAAAGCGGAATGGCGAGGACGATCGAGAGCAGCAGACTGGCAAAGAAACAGATGGAAAAGAACGCCAGTGGACGCTCAAGCTTGAACAGCTTGAGAATCGTCATCAGGATCCTGAAACCGTCCCGGTAGGTATTGAGCTTGCTGACCGAACCTTCTGGCCGGCTACCGTAATAGGTGTCCACCTCTGCCACGGGCATGCGCAACTCGAGAGCGTGCACGGCCAGCTCCGTTTCGGTTTCGAAACCTTGCGCATGAGCGGGAAAGGACTTCACGTAGCGGCGCGAAAAGATCCGATAGCCGGACAACATGTCGCGGAACGTACGGCCAAAAATTGACGCAGCGAAGCCGGTGAGCATGACGTTGCCCAGCCGATGACCGGCCCGATAGGCCGCCGCTTCGTCAGACACGCGGCAGCCCACCACCATATCGAGGCCTTCGTTGACGAGGGTTTCGATCAACTGAGACGCAACGCTGGCATCATAAGTATTGTCGCCGTCGACCATGACATAGACGTCGGCGTCCACATCGGCGAACATGCGGCGGATTACGTTGCCCTTACCCTGAAGCGCGACGCGACGCACCTGGGCACCTGCCGCACGCGCAACGTCCGACGTACCGTCCGTTGAGTTGTTATCGAACACGTATATCCGGGCGTTCGGAAGATACTGCCGAAAGTCCGCGACGACCTGAGCGATGGTGCTCGCCTCGTTGTAGCACGGCAAGATGACCGCGACGTCGTGATCCACTTCTTTCCCTCGTTCGTCGATCGGCGTAACAGGGGCGATCCAGTTCACACAAGCGCAAGCCCGCCCCAGAACACCGCTAGTGTTCAAAAGCCGACATGATACCTGCCCTTGTCTTTGAAATGACCAACTAGCGACGGGAAACCCACGGTTTTAGTCAAAAAGCGACACCCTCCGATCACATGTCTCGGCGTGAAAGACCGTGTGATAGCGACCGGACTCGCAGTAACGAATCGACCTGCTTACGCTTTTGTTTTATTAAATACCAACGATTTTAAGTAGCTTAATGCACGTCAACCTTCTACTTCGAACAGGCACCGTTCCACGGATAGCTTAAGGCCACGCTATGCGGCCTCAAATCTAGCTGCCCCTTAAAAAACTCAACGACCTAAACAGCGCAACGGCCGGATTCTTCGCGGTAGTTCACCTGGGAATGGAATAATGAACTAATGACTTCGCTATAATCGTTGCTTACAATCAGCCATACGGAACGCTGGGAGATGTTCCGGCACTCCGCGCACTCCAATGCCGGCGTGTGAGGCACGGCCGACCTGACAACAAGGAGGAGTGGTTGACGACCGGCAATCAAACTCGTGCGACAGACAATGAAGCGCTCCGCGAGCTACGTGCTCGCAGCGGTGGAATCTCCGCCTCTGCTCCCCTCAAGACGGCGAAGCCGGCACCTCGGAACGCCGGGACCGGTGCAGGCTCTGTTGGACATCCCATCAAAATGATGACCTCACCGAAAGAAGCGAATCGTAACTAATCCGCAGCGCGCAAAGGCAACGTAGCGCGAAAGTTATTTTCAGTAATTTTTATCAATTCACAAAATGCGGACCGTAATCGTTCACTACCACCTTTTTAAAAATGCTGGCACCACGATAGACAGCATTCTGGATCGAAATTTCACTGGCGATGCGCACGGCCACCTTGAAGGTCCCTACCCCTGGTCGACCGTCAGCCCAAACGAAATTTTGAACCACGCGCTTGCCAATCCGGCACTGCGCGTCATCTCAAGTCATCAGGCCAGGCTGCCGCTCCCTCAGCACCCGTCGATTACCTTTCTTCCCATCCTGTTCCTTCGCCACCCAATCGATCGCTTTGCGTCGGTCTACGAGTTCGAGCGACGGCAACCGGCGGATAGCATCAGTCCGAGCGTAGCCATTGCCCGAAATGGCGGCCTGGCCGCTTTTGCAAATTGGGTCGTCGAACGTGAAGCGACTGCGGTGTGCCGGAACTTCCAGGTTGCTCACCTCGCCAGCGCCCAGAGCGATATGCGCGAGGCACGCGCGACGCATAGCGACTACCTTCAGGCACTCGCTCATCTGAGGAGCCTTCCGTTCTTCGGCATCGTCGAGTCGTTCGAAGATTCCATGCAGGTATTGCAGGAGTTTCTCCGACCGCATGTCGGGGAGCTCAACATCGACTTTTCGATTGAGAACTTTACCCCGGGGCGCAAGGCGACCCTGGAAGATCGACTCGAGCATATCGAAAGCGAACTCGGACCGTCGCTGTACCGTGAACTACTCGAGCACAACGCGCTTGACCTGTTGCTCTATCGCGAAGCCGAGCAAAGGTTTGCAGCCAACCTCCTCACGCGCCAACTGGACAACAGTCCTCCTCCGGCGCGAAAGGGCCTGCGGGCGCGAGTCATGCGAGCGTTTCGACCAAACTCGAAATCACCGGTAGGTGCGTGACCCTGTGGCCGGCCTTCAGGGATGCGCAGGAAACATGAGATGGGTTAAGTCGGATTCTGATAGGCAGCAGCTTCACGACTCAGCGGCGATTTCTGACTGCCAGATCCTTCAGGAACCTTCAGCAGCTTCGGCGCACTCAAGCGACTGGAGAGGAAGTGAAGCGCGAAACCCATTATCGTGACCGTGACCATATAGAACACGTAGATAGCGACTTTGGGTTGCTCAACGAACCCGAAGAAGTGGCGATACCACCCGATAAACGGCATGTGGACGAGGTAGACCTCGAAACTGATCTGCGTCAGGCGCGGCAAGTGCCAGGGAAGTGAGCAAATTGCAAAGGCAACAATGATGCCTCCGAGCCCGAGCATCGGATGCACAATCGGGTCGAACGGCTTATAAAAAGTCAGGACCGTTCCCGTGACGAACAGCAACACGCCCAGCGGCAGCGACTTCCGCAGGAGAGCTTCCGTGCGAGCGCGGTCTTCTCCCAGATTGATGCCGATATACATCCCGATGGCAAACGAAGCCAGCCAGAAAATCACCGACGATGCCTGCGAGAACAAGCCCGTATGGAGTGGATGATGTATCCACATCGAGTGGAACACCACGACAGCAGCGACCGCAAGCAACCTGTATCGCTTTATCGCCATGTAGAGCAGCGGAAACACGAGATACAGCTCGATCAATGCGTACAAAAACCAGTAGTGCGTAGAGAACGGATTGAAGCCGTTTTTCAGAACGAGGATGACATTGCACACCCAATCTTCCGGCGTAAACGGCCCGCCGAATGGGCGATCCCACGTTCCTGCGGCAACGGACGCGCCCTGAAAGGCAAAAATGGCGACAACGGTCACCCAATAAGGTATGTAAATGCGTTTCGCACGGGCGACGATGAAGCGAAGCCAGTCAGGCCTCTTACCGGTTAGGGAAAGAGCCAACCCCATCCCGCTGACGGCGAAGAACAGATCATCTGCCTCCCATCCGAGCTGGAACGGTAGGGCAATGATCCGCTGAGGTGTCGACACCAGTTCATGCAGGCTATGCGCCATTGGATAGAAAAATATCCAGAAGTGAAACGACAACACTCCAACCATGGCCATCAAGCGCATGTTGTCTAGCCAAGGAATGAATTGACTACCTTTGTTGCCGACGATCCTCACAAAATCTCCCCATATTATTGAAGGCTAGGCATCACCGCGGAGGCCAAGACTTCTCAACAGGGAGCAAGGCTCATTCCGCGCCTCGTTTCAGCCTCAACGCGGACGGCGAAACTATCCGCGCGAACAATAGGGGATGGCACATTGCAGTGATCGCATCGGGCCGACAGATAGAAACAGCCTACCGAGCGCACGCCTGCATTGCGTTCGGCCGCGGTGTGCCGCCACTCCCGACGGGACGGCCTGCCTCCATCGCCTCTACCTGGGGCACGCCAAAATTCGCCGTGGCAATGACAGTTGCTCAGCAAGCACAAACCCGTCGCCACCGACGTCACGAATGGTAGTATCGAGCCGCGCTTTTTTCGCGCGGGATGTTCCACCCTCTGTTCTCGCACTAAAACTATGAAAGTTCGTTGGCGTACCGTTTTTCAAGAGATAAAGTACCAATTGCTCCCATTTCTAATAATGGGTGGAGTGGTGTCGATATATCTGGGCAAGGATTGGAACTGGGACCTTCGTAATTACCATTTTTATAATCCATGGGCGCTAACGCATCATCGATGGGGTGTCGACCTCTTCCCGGCGCAACTCCAGACCTTCCTCAACCCGCTCTCGGACCTGTTTTTCTACAAACTGGCAGACTCGGGGCGACCAGACTACATCGTTGTATTTCTAATGGGTTTGCCCGCTGGAATTGCAGCCTATTTCTTGTGGCGATTGCTGGCTAACCTCGATCAAGTCGACGCGCAAAATCCCACCCTGACAGGCTTTGGGTTCCGGGTGGGCGCGTGTGTAGTCGGGATGACGGGGGCCGCCGGATTAGGGCAGATTGGCAGCACCACGGGCGAATGGACCGTGTCGGCCTTGATTATTGGCGCCGTCCTCGCGCTTACTCTGTGGCAAAAGAGCCGCCTGAGCGCGCGCGCCGCGATGGTAACCGCAGGCCTCGCGATAGGTGCGGCGACGGCACTGAAACTCACTGCAGCTGTGCCGGCAATTTCGCTAACCATCGCACTGCCCTTTCTGCTGGTCGGAACGGACAAAAAACAGCTCTGGCGTCTAATTGCAGCTTATGCGCTGGCGGGGTTAGTGAGCTTTGGGATCCTCGCAGGACCCTGGATGTGGAAAATGTACTCGAATTTCCACAACCCTATATTCCCCTATTTCAACGGTCTTTTCCGATCGCCGCTTATCAGCGGGGCTAGCGGTATGGATGTGAGATTTATCCCTCACGACGTTAGGCACCTGTTAGCCTTTCCAGGTTACTCCGCGCTAGTCGGGAACAGCCTACGATCGGAACTTAACTTGAGGGACCCTCGTTTACTGGTGGGCGCATTTATTGCCGTCGGCTGGATAGTGGGTACAGTTGTGCGGCTTGTCTTACGCAGACCTCAAAGTCGCATGTGGAACTTGAAGCTGTTTTTTGCCGTGAGCTACGTTGTTATGTACCTCATCTGGTCAGAACTATTCGCGATCTACCGCTACGCCATCGTACTCGAGCTCCTTGGCGCCGTAATGCTGTTTACGGCGCTACAAGACGTTTGCCGACAACATCGTCAGGAGACAGGCGTCACGATTGCCGGACTCGTGTTCTTGTCGCTTGCGTTGCTTACATCGGTACCTGACTGGGGGCGAATCCCTTTGGACGGCAGCCCGTATTTCCGGAATAAATTGCCTCAGTTGCCCTATGACTCGCTGATCATTTCTACCACCAACGAGCCCGTAGGATACTTGGTGCCGCAATGGCCCGACCATCCAGCCTTTTTTTCGGCCATATCCAACCTGTCAACGCCTTCGTACAACGTGAAGCTGCAACAAATAATTGCACAGCGCGTGGCAGATCATAAAGGCCCCGTTTACGTCCTGCGCGACAGTCGAGAAATGAGCGACGACGTTCGACGCTTATACGAACTCGATCAAATTAAGGTTGACGATTCATCGTGCATTCCCATTGAACCGCCCGCCCCCACTAACCTGGAGGTTTGCCAGGCACATCCAAACAAAACGCCTGCGGTGAACTAGTTCGGCCCTCCCCGGCAGCCCATCACGCGCGAACAAATCCTTCGTGCAGGGAGCGCGGCGGCACAGCGGGAGGGGAAATACATCCAGATACATTTGTAAGTAATATCTATCGGATAATTTCGGTATGTTATAGATTGAAACATCCCGCCGACTAGACAACTTGCAGCACGATCGTGCTGCTGGAGACAAAGATGACTCGATGCGCAGTCTGTTCATCACACGCCGTAGACACCTATCAAAAGATCGATGACGTCGTCTACTACACCTGTGGGGCGTGCGGATCGTTGTTTGCGGACCCGGCATTCCTGCGCGCAGTGGAAGACGGTACCGTCTCAAACTATCGAGACGCTTACTGGGAAATGGAACTGCGTGCTGCAAAGGAGAGGTCGTACGGATCGTCGTTGCAGCGGGTCGCGGAGACTTTCTTCTACAGCCGGGTTCCAATCAAGCGATTTGTTGATATCGGCTCGGGACCTGGATACCTGCTGGACGCCGTTGCAACAGCGTTGCCCGACGCAACAGACATGTTCTATGGAGTGGAACTCTTTCCGCCAGAGCCCGCGTTCCAGTCAAAGCACCCAAACTACAAGGTCTGTCCTCTCGCAGACGTCGGTCAAAAGTTCGAGGCAGGTGTTTGTATCGAGGTCATTGAGCATTTGACGCCATCCATGCTCGACACCCTCGCAAAGCAAATGGCACAAACATCAGCACCTCAGGCGGTTTATTTGATTAACTCCGGTCAACCTGAGTATGTACTGAACGAAGATCCCGGCTATCTGGACCCTCACGGCCGTGGACACATCATGTCCTACTCGCTCGAAGGGGCGAGACGAATATTTGAGCCGCACGGCTTCACAGTTATTCCGTTGCCGGGGCGTCACTGGGCTTTCCTTGTCGAATACCAATCTCAATCCACGAGTAAGCACCCCATCCAGCAACTTGAGGCGAGAATCTGGTCGCCGATTCCAGAGAACGCCGCCACGCTTAGGGACGGTCGCAGTGGCTCCTTGATGTACCACGTGGGCCTAGATTCGGCTCGTTGTTACCTCGAGCATGCGACGGTGGTGGAGCGCACGGAGTGGGCTCGATCGCTTCAGGCAGAGATGGAGCGTGCGGAAGCAGAGGTCGCGAATAATGCTGTGGTACACCAGCCCCCCTCAGAAACCAGCCGCCACGACGATCATGCAGGACTCATCGGGCGCGCACGACGCTGGGTGCAGCGCCACGCGAGTTAGCAAGGCGATACAACAAAAACCATCAATTCCGGTAGGGGCCGACCCACGATCGGCCCTTATGACGCCCTATTGAGTTTTGATGGATGCCAAAGTGAACGCAAGGCGTCGGGTGTCCGGATTGCTCCCGTTCTCTGCAGGCACCATCGACCGACTCGCGCGAATTTCAACCTCCGCGTAGTCCGCGTCATGCGCGGCGGCACGCACGCTCTTTAGCGGTACCGATATCGTGAAAACGTCGTCATTGACGAACTCTTTCGATACGACTTCGGTGCCATTGACGACAACGGAAATGCGATCGCTCCCCTCCGTCCTAGTCGTTTTCGAAATTGTCGCAGCGGGCACCCAACCGGATATCACAAGCGATTTGTCCGACGGTGCTCCCTCGATTGGGAAAGTGAAGAATGTCGACGGGCCAACCCATGCGTGGCGCTTACCGGCATCACCTTCGATCGGAAACGAGCCACGTACGACATCAGTAGATCGAATCGGCGTTTTTGTCCAGTCAGCGTTTGCGTCAAATTCCGCGACATTCCGACCTTGCGTCAGATCGACCGTCGCCATGCCAACTTCACCATTCAAATTCTGTGCAGGCTCGGCCTTGTCTCCACCACCAAACCACACCGACCACTTTCCGTTCCCGACTGGGAGCAAGGTCGAGTCACATATGACCTTCAAGTCCCACGCAGCGCGTTGCCGATCCGTAATGAGCCCTGCTACCGACATCTTCTTCCAGTGTATTCCGTCTGTCGAAACCGCATAGCCCAGGTTCCGGATCTCCGTATTGCTTCTGCCCGTATAAAGCATGTAGAAATAAGGCGGCGCATACGCAACACTCGGCTCTCCCAAGCCGTTCTCATCAAACGATCCGTAAGCACCGACATCCAAAATCGGATTCGCGGGAGACCTTTGCCAAGTGATGCCATCGGACGACCTGGCAACACCGAGTCGCTGCGTCGCTATCTCATTCTGCCCAAGGTAATACAGGTATAGATAACCATCTTTGGCGATGACGTAGGGATCACCTACTGCCTGACTGTCCCATGCATGGGCTGCGCCAGTCGCAAATACCGGCTTCGGATAATTGGTGAATTTGAACCCATCGCTAGAGGTCGCGAGACCGATCTGCGTACGCCCGGATTTATCACGACCTTGGTAGAAATAGAGAATCTTGCCCTTCCAGACTATTGCGGCTCCATTCGCCGCAATATAGGAAACATCCCAGCTTTTTGCGTCGGGTTGCAGGACAGGATTGCCGGCAAACTTCTGCCAGACAACACCGTCTGAGGACGTAGCAATCCCAGTCCTCCAGACTTTTCCGTCATAGCCCGAGTAGTAGTTAAAGAGCTTCCCGTTCAGTCGCACCACCGATGGGTTCAAAAGATCGACGCCATCCCATTGCGTCGGAGCGCCTCGTGTTAGCACTGGCTTTGCGAGGACGTTTTCTATCTTGAGAGGAACGGGAGCGGCCAGACCCTTGGATGATGCGAGAGCGAAATCATCATCAGATGGCGCCGCAGGTGCCGCATGCACAACTACAGCGACGAGGCACGCGGCGATCACGGCCAGCTTCTTTTCCATGTTGTTCCCATACAGTTTGAGGCGGCAAGTTTGCCACAGTTTTTGTCCCTGATCGCCACTAGCACGTCGCGGAGACGCACAGCCCCCTGGGGACCGAGACAGGATCGACGAATGGACGCGAGAGAGTCGGCTGGCCCGTCGCAAACTGACCGATTCTTGCCACGATCTGGCAGTGGCGATCCTACCCAAAAGCGGCCCGCTGCCCGGTCTGCAAATCGGGCACCTTGCTGAGTGGATGGGATAGAATCGCGGGAATTCTACGCGGCCATTCACCCTACGAACTGCTACATGATCCAGCACGCCCATCGCCGCATTGACGATATCGAAGCCCTTCGTGCGTTTGCTGTCCTGTTCACCATTATTGAACACGTCAGATATGTGCTGTCGTGGGGCAACCATTACGTATACACATTCGACCTGTTTTTTAGTGCCACGACCGGCGTCGACCTGTTTCTTTGCATATCGGGCTTCGTTATAGCGCGGAGCCTTCTTCGAACCCTGGATACCGCGCCCGACAGCGAGACGTTCTGGCGCCGGGTGTTCGCCTTCTGGGTGCGTAGAGTGTTTCGCATCTGGCCCACATCTATTTTTTGGGTGACGGCCATCGTCGCGTGTGGAGTCATCTTCAGGCACGCCGGATACTTTGGCCACTTCAGGGAAAATTTGGCTGACTTCGCAGCAGTTGTCACTCAGACCGCGAATTTCCATATGGTCGGCTGTCTTCCTCTGTCGGAATGCGGAAATGCGGGGCCATGGTGGAGTCTCTCCCTCGAAGAACAGTTCTATATATTGTTGCCGTTTGCCGCGTTTTTCTTTAGAAGAAAAATCGCTTACTTCATGGTGTTCGTCGTCTTGGCTCAGGTATTTCTCCATCGTCCGAGTTGGACCTACGCCTGGGTATTTAGAACGGATGCGCTCGCCATGGGCGTTCTGTTAGCCATATTCGCGAACGGCAAGCTCCAGGAAGTCGTGAACCCAAAGTTCCTGGCAAATCGCCTGTATGCGATTCCTATGGTCGCAGTTCTGCTGTTATTGATGGCGTCAATGCCCGACGCAGCGAGAAAAATCAGTTCTGTGTCGTTCTCAACTGGAATGGTCGCAATAGTGGCCGCCGTGCTGGTGTTTATCGCCTCGTTCGACGGCGACTATATCGCGAGGGGACGAATGCCGAAGACCGTCTTGCTATGGATCGGATCGCGCTCGTACTCGATTTACCTGATCCACTGGTTTTCCATTCAGGCAACAAAGACTATCTGGTGGTACGTTGAGCCGGCCGGCACGGTATTTGACGGGAGATACACGCTACGGTACTTGCTGGTGTGGATCGCGCTGACCGTCATTCTGAGCGAACTAAATTACCGGTTGCTCGAGACACCGCTGAGAAGAAAGGGCGCGGATATAGCCAAGCGAATCGCAAACGGCGAATCAGGCGATCGGCCGGCACCTCCAACGTCCATGTCCGAGCATTCGACGGACGAAGCATCAGCCGCATCTGCGTAGTAGCCGTCTATAACTAAGCGCCAAACACGCCAACACCCTCGACGGGTTACACCTGCGCGGCGCCTTTTATCGCAGTCGCGCTCCGCGCTCGTCGAACCGGCAGCGCCAACGCGTGAACCGGAGCGCCCGTACTTTTGACATCTCGAAGGTCGGGCAGCATCTCGAACGAAGCCATTTCATTGGAAGCGTGGAGGCAGAGTTCCTTTCAAACGGCTAGCTCACGAGAGGCCCCTTCCGATGTGTCATAATTCGCGCATCTCCAAATGCTAGGTATCCCGCCAACAGTCGCGCGGAACTGAGCTCAGTGCAAGTCACGCACCCAAGACCGACCATCCCAAGAAAGTCCATGCAGAGTCGCCTAAGTAACTTGCCACCACGGTCCCTTGAGGCGCCCGCCCGCTCAGACGTACGCATCGCGATGCCACTTTGGATAGTAGTGGTCCTGGCACTTGCCGCAATGACGTACTGGCGATTCGTGCGATGGGAACCAACCGTCTTCTATGGCGACGACCTCTACAACGTCCTGGCAACACTGAAAGACCATACTTTCGCCAGCGAATGGCAGCAACCGTTCACGACGCCATTCTATGAAAAGTACCGGCCCGTGTTCGAACTGGTATGGCTGGCCCTCGTCCGCATATTCCAGACAGATTTGCGCGGCTTCCTCGCCTTCAACTTCGGTGTGCATTTGCTGAACGCAATGATTTTTTTTGTCATTGCAATGCAAGTTTCGAATGGCAACAAATTAGTCAGTCTGGGTCTGTCAGTCGCCTTTGCCGGCTCGCGCTTCGCACTCTATCAGATCACTCAGGCCACCGGCCCAGTCGAAGCAGTCGCGCTAACGCTGTTCCTACTGACGATCACCTGGATTTTAAAAGCCTATCAATACCCGGAAGATAGCCGCTGGCAATGGCTCGTAGTCGTCGCCTTCTTCCTCTGCATCCATACGCACGAGCGGTATATCGCCCTTACGCCGGTACTTGCATTCATGCTCGCGCTATCGCGCCGTCAGTATGCTGGTTTTTTCAATCGTTACGGCACAACGATTGTGTGCGTCGCGATTCCGCTGTTCAACGCGCTAGTAAAAACAAGCCTACTTCATTTGGCATTCTTCGTAGGCACTGGCGCGACACATATCGACATGAATGTGCAGCGAACCGTTGAGCAGGCCATGCAAGCGGTCTTGTCAGTGGTTGGATTTAACTATGGTCCTGAATATCTCGCTGGTCATAGCATCGTATTCGGTGAGTCATCGCCCGGCGATGACGCCGCACGCCTGCTGGCAACGCTGATCGTGTGTTCCGCGCTCGTCGCGACCACGTATGCGGTTTTGGTCGGGAGCCGATCCCGCGCATCGCTCCGCTGGTACCCTATCTTCACCTTGGCGATTTTGGTCTCGATACTGGTTCCGCCAATCGTGACAGTTCGCCTCGAACAACGCTGGCTTTACGCCCCATTGGCGCTTTTCTTGCTACTTTTTGCCTGGGCGGCGAGGCTGGACGGTCGCAAACGGATTGTGCCGACGATCGCGGGCCTGGTGGCTTGTCTTTCGTTGCTTACGCTGGATATCCTTCTGAGCCAGTACACCCCCCGGATCTTTTTCATCAGTTCCGGCACTGCAGCCTCGCTTGCAAAGCGGGACATAGTGGACACGCATGCGGCGCCGGTCGGCCAAGATCTGCTGTTGCACGCAGCACGCGACCATTGCAAGTGGACCTTGGACGAAGGACGCTTCTTTGAACTGTACGAAGGACAGGCTCGAAAGGTCTATTGCGCGCTCACCGATGATGCGTTCGACACCCTGTTGAAGAAACACCCGTCCGCTCAAGCGTTCACCTACACGCCAGGCGTGTCGTTCACTCCCGTTGTAAGACCGAAGTAACTCCGGCCGAGCACCCCATGGAACCACTCCAAACCCTGGATCCGCAGCGCATGCTGGAGATCCGCCGCCGACTGATTCGCATGCACTACGAGAGTGGCGTGGGTCACATCGGCGGCAACCTCTCGTCCCTCGACGCCCTCGCGTTGCTCTTCAACGAGTACATCGGCCCAGACGACCACTTCGTTTTGTCGAAAGGACACTCCGCGGGAGCGCTCTATATCGCACTCTGGAGCGCGGGCAAACTCGACGACAGCCAACTTGCGACGTTTCACAAAGATGGAACGTTGCTTGCTGGTCATCCGCCCGCAGGCGGCATCCCGGAGATCATGTTTGCCACCGGCAGTCTGGGGCACGGGCTGTCTCTCGCCGCCGGCACAGCCCTCGCAACCCGCATGCGTGGAAAAGCCGATCACGTGTATTGCGTGATGTCAGACGGAGAGTGGCAGGAAGGATCCACCTGGGAAGCACTGATCTTCTCAAGTCACCAACAACTGGCAAATCTGACTGTTCTGGTTGACCACAATCAGCTACAGGGTTTCGGCTCCACGAACGCTGTCGCCTCGATGGCGCCGCTCTGGGAGCGCGTTCGTGGTTTCGACGTCGAGATCGACGTCGTGCCGGGCCATGACCTGCAAGCGATTCGTACCGCACTCGGCAAACGGCCGGGCCGCCCGCATGTCGTCATGCTCGAGACGACCAAGGGCAAAGGCGTGTCGTTTATGGAAAACCAGATGGAATGGCACTACTTGCCGTTGAACGAAGCTCAGTATAAGCAGGCAATCGCGGAGCTCGCCGGATCATGAGAAAGCAACTGTGTGATGCGCTGGTAGCGCGCGCCGCAAACCCAGACATGGCGTTTCTGACGGGCGACCTGGGTTTCATGGCATTGGAACCGCTCCGCGAAACGATGGGGCAACGCTTCATCAACGCCGGTGTCGCAGAGCAGAACATGATTTCCGTCGCAGCCGCAATGACGCGCCAAGGCTGGGACACCTGGGTCTACAGTATTGCGCCTTTCTGCTATGCGCGACCATTCGAACAGATCCGCAACGACATCACATTTCACAAACTGCCGGTCCGGATGATCGGCAACGGTGGCGGCTATGGTTATGGCGTAATGGGGCCAACCCATCACGCCATTGAGGACTATGGGATTCTGCTGACGCTGCCGAACATCACCGCCTTTGTACCGGCGTTCGACGAAGACGTCGCCACGGTGATCGATCGCGCTGGCGCCGCCGTTGGAGCGGCATACATCCGGCTGGGTCGAGGAGAGGCACCGAAGAATTTCGCCATCCCCGCGTATTCCCCCTGGCGTCAACTCGTCTCCGGTAATGGCCAGCCCGTGATCGTGGTGGGCCCGCTGGCGGGAACGTACATCGATGCCCTGGCAGGTCTGCCGGAAGCGCGCAGACCTAACCTGTGGGTGGTTGGCGAACTCCCGCTCGCGGCGAACGCGCTGCCGGAGCGCCTGATGGCACAGATCGCAAACTCAGGAGAACTCTGCGTTGTCGAGGAGCACGTTGCGCGTGGTAGCTTCGGCTCCGAATTGGCGCTGCACCTCCTCAGCAATGGCGTCTTCGCGAAGCTGCATCACTTGCACGCCAAGGCACACCATTACCCGCGCTACGGGTCGCAGAACTATCTGCGCCGCGAATCCGGCCTCGACCCGCAAAGCTTGCTCGGCGCGCTCGGCCTCATCTGAACCTCCGCTGTCAACATCCATCATGACCAATCCGAGTTTAGACATCCGCTCTTTGCGGGGGCCGATCCTCATTACCGGCGCCTCAGGCTTCGTCGGTGCAAACCTGTTTCTGAAGATCTTCGCATTGAGACAGGATGTATTCGCCGTCGTGCATCGCGACAAAGCGTGGCGGCTCGATGGCGTGCCGGACACGAACGTGATGGCGGTCGACGTCAACGATCCGGCTGCCGTCAAGCACATGCTGGATACGGTTGCGCCTCAAACTGTCTTCGATTGCGTTGCCTACGGGGCATATTCTTTCGAACAGGATCCGGGGCTGATCTATCAGACGAATTTCAATTCCATCGTCACACTAACCAGCTTGCTCGCGCAGCGGTCGATCTCGGCGTTCGTTCACGCAGGCAGTTCGTCGGAGTATGGAAAGAATTGCGCGGCGCCGTTAGAAGACAGCACACGCGAACCGAATAGCCACTACTCCGTTTCGAAAGTGGCGGTTGGCGAATACCTGCGCTACATGGGAATCGAGCGCAGGTTTCCGTGCGTCAACCTGCGCCTGTACTCTGTCTACGGTCCGCTTGAAGACGGTTCGCGACTGATCCCCACGCTCCTGCGCAAGGCCTTGTCCGGCTCGCTGCCGCCCTTTGTCGCACCCGATATCTCACGCGACTTCGTCCATGTCGACGACGTGTGTGCCGCATTTATCAGCGCTGCGGTCCGGATGAACCCGTCGCTATATGGCGAAAGCTTCAACATTGGCAGCGGAACAAAGACGACCATTCGCGAATTGGCCGGGCTGACGCGCGGCCTGTTCGACGTCAAGGAAGAGCCGCAATTCGGCACGATGGACGACCGCTCATGGGATATGTCGGACTGGTATGCGAATTCTGCAAAAGCCAAAACGTTGCTGGGTTGGGAAACGCAGATTTCACTCTCCGACGGCTTGAGCCTGACCGCGAACTGGGTCAAAACGCTTAGCGAGGAAGAGCTCGCGCAGCGCTCCAAGCAAACCATGCACAAGCGCAAGCGCAGCGTTTCCGCAATCATTGCGTGCTACAAGGACGAACCGGCCATTCCGGTGATGTACCGCAGGCTCACCGACACGTTTCTTAAGCTCGGCATCGACTACGAGATCATCTTTGTCAACGACTGCAGCCCCGATAACTCCGCGGAAGTTATCCGCGAGATATCGAAAACGGATCCCAAGGTCATCGGCATTTCCCACTCGCGCAACTTCGGCTCGCAAATGGCGTTCCGCAGCGGCATGGAGTTGTCCACCAAAGACGCTGTCGTTCTGCTGGATGGCGATCTTCAGGATCCGCCAGAATTGATCGAGGCGTTCTACGCTGCCTGGGAGCAAGGCAACGACGTGGTCTACGGAAATCGAGTCCGTCGAGAGATGCCGTGGCATTGGGGCCTGCTGTATAAAGCCTTCTACCGCGTGTTCGCGGCGTTTAGCTACGTGAACATTCCCCTTGATGCCGGCGACTTTTCTCTCATCGATCGAAAGGTGGTCCGGTGGCTGCTGGCGTGCCCGGAAAGAGATCTATTCATGCGCGGTCTGCGCGCATACGTGGGATTCCGTCAAACGGGCGTTCCGTACGAACGTCCGGAGCGAATGTTTGGGCACACGACGAATTCGCTGGCGAAGAACATCGACTGGGCAAAGAAGGGCATCTTTTCGTTCAGCAATGTGCCGCTCACCATGCTGACCACGGCCGGCCTTGCATTGTTCAGTCTGTCGCTGGTCGCTGCCGTCATCATCGCGATACTCAGGCTCGCCTTCCCCGACATCGCGCCGCGCGGTATTACAACACTCCTGATCGCCGTACTCATGTTTGGTTCGATCAACCTGTTCGGCATTGGCCTGGTTGGCGAATACATAGGCAAGATCATGATCGAGGTGAAGGGCCGACCTCGGCTCATTCGCGCCGCGTTGATCAGGCACGGCGTAGTCACGGAACAAATGGCAAAAGTCCCGCAGCTTTGAGCACGGCCCATGCGAACACTTGTCTTGTTGCAGTTTGCGGCATTGGCATCCACCTGACCTCATAGAACCGTCAAGATGCAACTCTCACAACGAGCTCAGCGTAACTGCCCGGTCTGTGGCAGCCCTCCCTCAACGGCGAAGATTTTCTTCGACGAGCACATCGACTCGTCAAAGCTCACGGAATTTAGCTTTGCCTCGAGAAAAGAGCCTGAGTACCTGTGCTATCAGATGGTCCAGTGTCCCACTTGCGATCTGGTCTACGTAGACCAACCGCCGTCTCAGCAGGCGCTGGCCGAGGTCTACCACGCTGCCGACTACGACAGCAGCGAGGAAGCGGACGATGCAGCCACCGCTTACGCGCGTGTCATCCCGCCTGTGCTCAGCGAGCTTCGTCTCGGACGCGCGCTGGAGATTGGCACCGGCACCGGGGTCTTCCTGGACAAGCTCAAACAGATGGGTTTCGACAACGTAGTTGGCATCGAGCCCTCTACCGCAGCGATCGCGGCTGCTCCGCCGCACCGGAATGGCTGGATCCGCGAGGGTATCTTCGTGGAAAGCGACTATGAACCCGAGTCATTCGATCTGATCTGTTGCTTCATGACTCTTGAGCACGTGCGCGAGCCCAAAGAGATCGCCAGTTCGGTCATCAACCTGCTCAAGCCGGGTGGCGCATTCGTCACGGTCACGCACGACTACAGAAGCATCGTGAATCGATTGATGGGCAGGCGCTCGCCCATTATCGACATCGAACATATGCAACTCTTCTCCCCGCGTAGCATCGAGGCGCTGTTCACGCGTACGGGCTACACCAACGTTCGAGCGCGACCGTTCATCAACCGATATTCGTTGAGATACTGGACCCGGCTGGCGCCCCTTCCCTCGGGTGTCAAAGGGCTCGCTCAAAACGTATTTGCATCCGTTGGGCTCAGTGGGATCAAGATTCCAATGAATGTCGGCAACACTGTTGCGTTCGGCTTTAAGCCGTCCAAATAGCGTGCTTAGAACACTTTACAACCGGTCCGGGCGCGTTGGCCGATTCGTCGCCGTCGGCGCGCTCAACACCGTGTTTGGCCTCGCGATCTATTCCCTGTTCATTCGGCTGGGTAGCCCGACATGGTTTGCACTCGTCGGCGGAAATGTGGCGGGGCTAGTGTTCAATTTTCTGACGACTGGGGGACTTGTATTTGCCGACCTCTCCCCTGCTCGCATACCGAAGTTCGTGGCGGTCTACGTCGGCACCTATTTCCTGAATCTTTTCCTGATCCATTGGCTATCGACTCTCGTGGGTGGCCCCATTCTGAGCCAGGTCATACTGACGCCGATCATGGCAGTGGTTGCTTACCTGCTCATGTCGCGTGTAGTGTTCGCGACGCCCGCCAACGGCGGGGGCGAGTCACGATAGTCAGCGGAATCAGGGTTTTGAAGAGGTGGCACAGCGACGCGCGATTCGATTTCGCGTCCCGATGATACGATTGCTCAAGTGCAGTCCGGGATCGCGCCGCGAGCTTGAATCAAAGTAACACTCGACCGTCACCAAACAACGAACTTCCAGCGCCCCAGTCCAGAGGGATACCGCCTTGCAAGAACAGTTCCAACCGATAGCGGTCACATCGCCGACCCAGCACCCGCTTCTATTCAAATTGCGCTGCCTGGTGGACGTGCAACTTGGCTCCATTGCCAAACGTCTGCGCCCCCGTCTGGCCGGCCTGCATGGGAGCGTGCTGGACGTGGGTGCAGGTGAATCGCCATGGCGCGATTGGCTGTCAGCAGATGCCACGTACCACGGCATCGATATTGGCAATGCGGACGATTTCGGAATGTCGCGCGGACGCACCGACATAACCTACTATGACGGCCGCAAGATTCCATTTGCCGATGCCACTTTCGACAACGCAATTTGTATCGAGGTACTCGAACACGCGGCGGACCCGGAACTGCTTCTGCAGGAGATCGCGCGAGTCTTGAAGAACCAGGGCACCCTGTTGTTGACGGTTCCCTGGTCTGCCCGCAGACACCACATCCCTCACGACTATCATCGTTTTACGCGTGAGCGCCTTAGCGTGTTGCTGGAACAACACGGGTTTGGCGACGTCCAGATTGTTGAACGTGGCAGCGATATCGGGGTAATTGCAAACAAACTCACAGTACTCACCTTGCGACTGCTTCGCCCGGCGAAACCCGTCGAGATGGTATGGACGTTGCCACTTGCGGTCATGTGCGGGCCAGTGGCTTTGGGATTTCTCATTGCCGCGCATTGGGCAGACGCCGTGGGAAGAGGCGCAACTGAAGACCCGCTCGGGTACTTTGTTTCTGCGATTCGGCGGAGCTAACAGGTTCGCGGCACCGTTGGCACGTTCGTCAGTGCCGCAGCCTGTGACTATTGATCGTCCGAGGGATGGTGACCAAGTCGGGTCGCCACATCCAACAGATCATTGACGCGGACAACACCCGAATCCAGATCCTCGACAACGGCGTCCCCAAACAAATAGCAGGTCCCGACTTTCGCCGCCTTGGCAGCCTGCATATCGGTCAACGAGTCCCCGACCATGACCGACGCACCCAGGTCAACGTGATGTTCCCCCGCCGCCCTCAACAACATCCCCGGCGCCGGCTTCCTGCACTCACAAACAATCCCATACCAGCCAATCCCAGCCGTCGGGTGATGCGGGCAATAATAAACTTGCGCAATCGGCGCGCCTTCTGCAGCAAACTGTTCGAGCATCCACCCCGTAAACGCAGCAAACGTCTCTTCACTGTAGTACCCGCGCGCGATCCCCGCCTGGTTGGTCACAACAAACACGTCAAACCCAGCCTTCCGCGCCTGACGCACCAACTCAAAA